>Ga0187810_10000163_pt1 | contig 30868 bp, 28 predicted proteins | sample NC_wetland_sal_i_9_FD_132963 | JGI IMG/M metagenome (GOLD analysis project Ga0187810, IMG submission 132963) | Wetland sediment microbial communities from Neuse River Estuary, North Carolina, USA - ASW_5 | ecosystem: Environmental > Aquatic > Freshwater > Wetlands > Sediment | place: USA: North...
ACACCGGCCCGCTGTTGTACGTGCAGAAGGGGATCAATTTTCCGTCGGGAGTCGCGTAGTGGATACAGCACCGCGAGACCCGGTCGAGATCGTAATTATACCGGTCCATAAAATGCATGGTGCCGATGAAGAGAGCATTCCAGTGGAATTCACGGAGAGCTTCGAAGTTCTGGCCGATCAGTGTCTTCCCGATCATCTTCCAGAATTCGGTTGTGTTGCCCTGCTCACCCTTCTTGACGGAGTTATGCATATTCTTGACTCCTTCAAGAAGTGCCTTGTACTTGTTGATAGTCCCGCCTTTCTTGATCGTCTCTGCCATCTGGGTAATCGACTCGAAGAAACTCTCTACATCGACCATCCGGTTTACCGGGATAACGGAGTCTTTCTGCACAAATACGTAGGTTGCGGCACCGCAGTGCTGGTGGGCGGTGAACCTGACCTGCGGCCTGCCGGTATATGCCTCAACAAGATCCGAGAATGGCAGGACACAGGGAACAGGATAGAAATCATCTTTCTTGAGGAGCCCGCCCATCTGCTGCTCGATGGATTCCAGGACATCAGGAATAGTTATCCTGGACTTCTGGACATCATCATCGCTGGCGGCGCCGGTGAAAGCAACCGGCTGGAAGTTGACCCCGCGGATCACCGAGATATGCTCTATTGCAAACCGGATGATATCGCCTACTTCGTTATCGTTTCTTCCCCGGATGACGGTCGGGACGAGCACGACGCCAAGACCCACGCTTTTTAAGTTCTCGATTGCCTTCTCATGGGTTTTCAGGAATGGGTTTGTCCTTGGGGTTACACCGTCAAAGTGAAGGTAGACGGTGTTGAGACCTGCATCCTTAAGCTGCTGGGCTAATGCCGGTTCTTTTGCAATACGGACACCGTTCGTTGCGATCTGTACCTGCGGGAACCCCATTTCCTTTGCGGTTCTGATGATCTCGACAAGATCTTCCCGCATTGTCGGTTCCCCGCCGGAGAACTGCACTGCTGGAGCCGGGACCGGTTTCTCGTCCCTGAGCACCCTGAGCATCTTTACGATATCCTCGAAATCCGGCTCATAAATAAACCCGCAAGCGCGTGCATTTGCAAAACAGAAATCACAATCAAGGTTACAGCGGTTGGTGAGATCGATATTTGCAAGCAGCGTCTGGGAATGATGGTTGTTGCAAAGCCCGCATGCTGTCGGACAGTTCTCAGGAGGGACATCGGTATTCTGGGGATTTGCAATACCGTTTCCCACCGCATTGTATTTTTCGAACCGGTGATACATCGTGGGATCTGACCAATAGAGATTCCGGAATGGCCCATGTGTAGCACAGGTTCGTTTCAGCCAGATCTTTCCCTCTTCTTCCACGATTTCCGCATCGATGACGGTGTTGCACGTGGGGCAAAGACTTCGAGTCTTTTTTATCAGCATTGATGTCCACCCGTTGAAGATTGCACAATTTATCCCGTGTAAGGTAACTTTAATGTTTCTTCCTGCTCTTTATTACAGGTATCGGAGTGCTACATTATTAGTATCGAGTTCTTCATAATACCATTGCTTTCTGCCATATGGGTCATGCTTCCCGCGTATCTTCCCAACCCTGCCGCAGCGCTGTTTGGGGGCGGGACACCGATCGATTTCGGCAGGAATTATTCCGATGGCCGGCGTTTTTTCGGAGATGGGAAAACGTACCGGGGCTTACTTCTGGGAGTACTCGCAGGGATTGCCGTCGGCCTGATCGAAATCCGGCTTGCCGCAACGTATGGATTCGAAAATCTCCCGCATCAGACATTTACCTCGATAATCGTATTGTCCGTTGGGGCACTTCTCGGGGATCTTGTCAAAAGTTTCATCAAACGGCGACTCGGGAAAGAACGGGGATCCAAGTGGCCTGTTGCGGACATGTACGATCTTGTCGCGGGTGCCCTGCTCCTTACGCTGATCGTTGACCCTTCGTGGCTATTCGCAAACATTACACTTCCAATCTTTGTCTTCATCCTCATCCTCACCCCGGTTCTCCACCGGTCGGTGAACATTATCGGATATCTTTTGAAAGTCAAGGAGGTACCATGGTAGAAACAATTGCAGATATGCTGGTCAGATACCGGGCTATCGAGTTCGGGGAATTTACCCTTGCGTCCGGTGTGAAAAGCGAATACTATATAGACGTAAAATCTGCCGTGACAAATCCACTCCTGCTCGCGGCAATTTCCCGGGCAGTGACGCAATCACATAAATTCGACGTGATTGCAGGTGTTGCAGTCGGAGGCGTTCCCCTCGCAGTTGCAACCTCTCTCGAAAGTAAAAAACCCTACGCGATTATCCGCGCTTCCGAGAAAAGCCATGGCAAAAAAGATGTTGTCATCGGTTCCGTGAAGGATAAGGATGTTCTGCTCATCGAGGACGTAACAACTTCCGGCGGTTCAGCACTCTATGGAATAGAGGCCCTGAGAAAAGCGGGAGCACGTGCCAGTCGGGTCGTCACTGTTGTCGACCGTGAGCAGGGGGCAGGGGAGATGCTCCGCGGCCATGACATCCAGCTCATCCCTCTCGTCAAGGTGAGCCAGCTCCTAAAAAAGTAAGGCATTTTTAATGAGAACCACATATTAGATTGACATGAAGATACTCGTTGTGGGCGGGGGGGGAAGGGAGCACGCGATTACCTGCTCGCTCGCCCGCAACACGGGAACCGAAATTTTTTCCGTTATGGCAAAACGGAATCCCGGGATTGCAGGTCTTTCAAAAAAAATCCTGCTTGCTAAAGAGACTGATGTTGCACGTATCGTCGCTTTTGCAAAGGAGACCGGTGCAGAGTATGCATTTATCGGCCCTGAATCGCCACTCGAAGCAGGGATTGTAGATTCCCTTGAAACCGCTGGGATAGCCTGCGTAGGCCCGACCCGGGCAGCTGCACGCCTCGAAACCGACAAAGCATTCTGCCGGGACCTTATGGAGAGGCAGGCTATTGAAGGCTGCCCGAAATACCGCGTATTCTATGATAAAGGGGAAGCAATATCATTCATAAAAGAGTACGACGGCGATCTTGCGATCAAGCCTATAGGCCTGACCGGGGGCAAGGGTGTACGGATCATGGGAGAGCAGGTCGACCGCGACGGGGCGATTGCGTACGCAAATACCCTTGATGCCGGAGTTGTCCTCGAAGAGCGGCTCATCGGGGAAGAGTTCACTCTCCAGGCATTTGTGGACGGAAACCACCTGATACCCATGCCGCTGGTGCAGGACCACAAGCGTGCATTCGAAAGTGATCAGGGCCCAAACACAGGAGGCATGGGATCCTATTCCATGCCCGATCACCGGCTCCCTTTCGTAACCGATCGCGACTACCGCAAGGCGCTTGAGATCATGAAATCCATCGTTGCTGCGATGGAGCGGACCGGCCAGCCATACAAGGGGATCCTGTACGGCCAGTTCATGAATACGGCCCAGGGCCCGAAAGTAATTGAGTTCAATGCGCGGTTTGGCGATCCTGAGGCCATGAATGTCCTCTCGCTGCTCACCACCGATCTTACTGAAATTGTAACGCGGATTACTGAAGGAACACTACGTTTTTCGAACGTTACGTTCGAACAGAAAGCAACGGTCTGTAAGTACCTCGTTCCGGAAGGATACCCCGATTCACCCCGTACCGGCAAGCCGGTTGCCATCGGGGACCACACCGGGGCTCTCCTCTATTATGCCAATATTGAGGAAAAGAATGGCACCTTTTCCACCCTTACGTCACGGACGCTTGCTTTCGTTGGCAAAGGAGATACGCTTGAAGAAGCAGAACAGTCTGCGGAGAAGGCCGCAGCAGCAGTTACCGGAGAAGTGCGTCACCGGAGGGATATCGGAACCCGGGAACTGCTTGACCGGCGGATTGCGCATATGAAGGAGTTACAATGAAGAAGGATTTTCTGTCCATTCTCGATATTACCCAGAACGAGCTGGAAGAGCTTCTTGCAGAGGCAAAAAAACTCAAGGCCCTTAAAAAAGAGGGAAAAATCCACGATTACCTGCGGGGAATGAACCTCGCCATGATCTTTGAGAAATCATCCACCCGGACGCACATCTCGTTCGAGGTTGGCATGAACGAGCTCGGCGGTCACGCACTTTTCCTCAACGCCCGCGATATGCAGATCTGGCGTGGCGAGGAGATCCGGGACACGGCCCGGGCGGCGTCCCGGTACGTCTCGGGCCTGATGATCCGTGCTTACAAGCACAGCACGATCGAAGAGTTCGCGAAGCACGCCACGATCCCCGTGATCAACGGGCTCTCGGACCTCGAACACCCCTGCCAGCTCCTCGCCGATATCATGACGATCGGTGAGCACTTTGGTACCACACGCGATCTCAAGGTTGCCTGGGTAGGGGATGGTAACAATGTGTGCAATTCCCTGATCCTCTCGACAGCCCTCACGGGCATGAACGTCACGGTGGCGACGCCCCCGGGATACGAACCGGCCGATGCAATCGTTAAAAAAGCCCGGTCGCTTGGAGGAAAGGTCGAACTCGTCAGGAAACCGGAAAATGCAGTGACTGACGCCCATGTCATCATAACGGATACCTGGATCTCGATGGGAGACGAGCAGGAGCGGGAAGAAAGAATACGGGCGTTCCGCAAATTCACGGTAGATACAACACTCCTCCGCCACGCTTCACCGGACGCACGGGTGCTTCACTGTCTCCCGGCCCACAGGGGGGAAGAGATTGCGGATGAAGTAATGGAAGGAGGCCAGAGTCTCGTCTGGGACGAAGCGGAAAACCGGCTCCATGCCCAAAAAGCCCTTCTTGTCCGGCTGCTCAAAAATTGAAGAGGAGTAAAAATTATTCAATAAAAAACTATTTTTCGTCGATAAAATCATTGACCCGCTGGAGTATAAACTTCTCCACCTCCTTGGCAACATCCATTTTTGCCCGGAATGCAAGAAGTTCCCGCTCATCGCCTTCCATATTTGCAAAGTTGAGTTTTTCCTTTCGTTCAACAACTTTCACATCGGGGAATTTTTCCACGACTTCAAAGATGATGGATCTCGGTACTCCGGGAGGGATGAGGACATCGTACAATTGCTCTTCGTTTGCTGTTTCTGTCATTAAAGCACCTGTTCATTTACCTATCTTAATTCGCCGGCTCATAATACATGGTCCGCCGCGGACGCCCCCGATCGGGTTTTTAGGCTTCCCGAGAGAGTTCATGCACCGGCCCATGAGCGCCGCGCCGCGTGCGAGACCGTCATCCACAAAGACGAGGTGATCGTTTGGGTCATCGAAGAGCTTGCGTTCGGTAATCCCCTCGAGGATGTATTCCGGCTTCCGCCCGGATATTGCAGCTCTTCCGGTGAATCCGATTGAAGAGTTCTTCGGGACCAGGTTCCTTTCAACAGCCACATCTATCAGGCGCAGGGCCATCTGGGCACAGACCCGGTCGACGATCTGATTGAGGGTAGCGAGGTTGTATTTCTGGTGAATTTCAGATCCGATTGCAACCAGTTTGTCCAGATCGCTGCTGTTTACGCCGCAATCGCATCCGATCATTGCGATGCCCGATTCTGCTGCCAGCCTGGCGTTGACAGGCACGCGGCCGAACCGGTCCCGGTCTTCCGGGACTATTCTGATATCTATATATTCATGACACCGCCGGACATATTCGTCAACTACAGCGCGATTGCCCCCGCTGAAAAGGCCGCCGATGACGCTGTGTTCTCCAAATACGTCAAGGGCCGTCCCTGTCTGCTTGTCGACAAGGCCGGTTCCCCGGACAATGGCATCGGGTATCGCCCCCGCGAGACCGCAGAAATTACCCACGGTCTTTGCAAACGGATTTGGGTCGTCTGCGGCCACATCGCTCGTAATCCTGCCATCGAGGGTCGTCCCAAAATCAACGGAGACGCAGGGGTTCCGGAAGTCAACCGGCGTCCACTTCGCCCCTTCTTTGATTCCTGCCATTGCAAGCTCGCCCTCCATCTCGTTTGCGACCATCTCGACACCGGTCGACCCGACGGGAGGAATGACACCTGCGACGGCCCCTATGAAGACAACTTTGTCGGCAAAACTGAATGGCTGGAGCTTCTGAGGCTGGTTCTCTTTTGACATAGGGGGAGTCATTTTCCGGGGTGGAACTCCTGCAACAAGGCAGCCATTGGCAAGCGCAATCACGAAATCCCCGATCTGGTCCGGGGATTCCATCTCGGCCACGACACCGGTGCTCCGGACCACGAAATCGAGGTCTTTCTGGATATCGAGGTGGGCGTCCTCGTGGCATTTGATAAGGGTATCGCGGACAAGCTCGGTCACTGCTTCCCTCGTGAGCTTGGTGCCGTCAAGGGTTTCCCCGAAAATCGTTTCACCGGATCTGGGTTTCCTGATGTCGCGGCTCATGCTGACCGTCTTATTGATCACATAGGACATCCCGGTTTCAAGGCTCACCCCGGTCAGGATGCATTTCGTTGTCGTATTGCCCATCTCGACAGACGCTACGATGAAGTAGGGTTTATTCTTGTATTCGGGAACCTGCATCCCTGCGCCGTGGGATATGGATGGTGGGGGGGGACTTTCAACAATATGGGGTTTTGGCTTGGTGAATCGGGAAAAAAAACCGGCGCTCATGATACCGGGATCTTACCTGAAAATCCTTATACGTTTCCATCGGAATCTGAATTCTCTACGTATATTGCCAGCCTTCATATCCGTTGAATAACTATTTTGAGACTAATGGCTGATCCGCTGGAGATGTACCTCAAAGGAATGGCGCTCCAGAAAGAGAAGAGGCACCGTGAGGCGATTCTTGCCTTCGAGCAGTCGCTGGAGATCGATCCTGGCAATACCGGCGCATGGAATGGTAAGGGCCTCTCCCATGCTTATATCGGGGAATCCGAGGATTCGATCCGTTCCTTCGATCGATCTCTTGCGCTGGATGCAAAAAATCCCTCCACATGGTATACCAGCGGTCTTGCGCTCAACCTTCTTGGCCGGGAAAAAGAAGCCCTTGCCGCCTTTAAAGAGGTGCAAATCATTGATCCGGAGGGTGCCCTCTCGTGGTACGGGCAGGGACTGGTTCTGACCAACGAGGGCAATCTTGAGGAGGCGTCCGTTGCATTCGGCAAGTCGCTGGAGTTTTCTCCCGGCTTTCTCGAACCGCTTGTCGGGATTGCAAGGATCTGTTTTCTGAGCGGAGAGTATCAGAAAGCAAAAGAAGCATACGATCGTGTACTCCAGACCGAACCGGATAATCCCGAGGCCCTCAATGGCAAAGGCTGGGCTGAGATCGAAATGCATAACAACGAAGCTGCGCTCGGCACATTTGGATGCCTCGTTGCCCGGGAACCCGGTACTGCTGATGCATGGATCGGACTGAGTGTTGCCCAGATCGAACAGGAACAATTCAGGGATTCTCTCTTTTCGGCAGAAAAAGCGCAGGAACTTTCACCGGATTCAGGGGATACATGGTTTTACGAGGGAGTATCTCTCGGAAAATCCGGGCATACCACAGAAGCCTTTGCAGCATTCGATGCTGCGATACGGACCGATCCTGGTCTCCTCCTCACCTGGTACAAGGAGAAGAAAAGATTCTATTGGATTTGCAGAAGCGAACAACCCCTGGGTTTCTTCCGGTCGGCAAGCCCCATCAACCCGAACGCTGATGAGGCCTGGAACAGCAGGTCATACGAACTGGGCCGGTCAGGACAATTTGTGGATGCAGTCCAGGTATCAAACGAAGAAATGGCAAAAAGCCCGGGCACCTCACTATCCTGGTACAACAAGGGTATCGCGCTCGATACTCTCGGAAGACATTATGAGGCTGTTGCGGCATACCGGCATGCGATCTCTCTCGATCCTTCGCTTGCGGTAGCGTATTACAACTGCGGAAACGTGCTCGGAAAAGTGGAAGACTACCCGGGTGCAATCGAATCGTACCGTATGGCCCTGAGTATCAGCCCGCATTCGGCACTGACATGGTACAATCTTGGGATCGTGTTTGGTATTCTTGGCCGGTACAAGGACGAATTGGATGCTTACGAAAAAAGCCTTGTACATAATCCACAATTTTCGGTTGCGTGGTTTAACCGGGGCGCTTCTTTAGCTGCAGCCGGAAAATACAACGAGGCATTGCATGCGTATGATCGTGCAATCGATACAAACCCACGGTTGAAACCGGCATGGTTCAACAAAGGAGTGATTGAGAGCAGAACAGGTGCGTTTGAACACGCATTATTGTCGTTCGACAAGGTTCTTGCCCTGGCTCACGATGACGGACTTGCATGGATTAACAAGGGATTCGTCCTTGATGCTCTTGGAAGGGAAACAGAATCACGCGATGCATGTGCTGAAGGAGAGAGAGACACACCTGAATTGTCAATAATCCGGAAAAAACACTATGGGTCTCTGAGGATGTCCAGGAAATTCGGTTCTTCCATTATGTCCGAACGAGAGAAGGCAACCCGCATACGTGCAGACGCACGAGCCTGGTACCGGACAGGGAAAATACTTCTTAACGAGAAAAAAATTCATGAAGCTATTCTCGCCGCAGATCACGCAATAACCAAAAACCCTGAATATTCCTCTGCATGGAATCTGAAAGGTCTCGGTCTTGAAGCCTCGGGAAACTACGGCGATGCTCTTGCAGCTTTTGAGAAGGCTGTCTCTCTTAACCCGGAGGATCCCCGGTTATGGAACAATAAAGGACAGGTTCTCCGCAGGCTCAATGATCTTCCCGGGGCACTTGCCATATTTGAAAAATGTGTCAGTATCGAACCCGGTTATTTTAACGGGTGGCATAACATGGGACTAATCCTGACGAGAATGAGACGCTACCCGGAAGCTGAAGTTGCACTCACTCAGGCCCTCACCCTGCAACCGGGCAATCGTCGGACCCTGAATGCAAGAAAATATGTGCGGAAAATGACAGCCCCGCAGGAATCTGTAAATGAAAGCAGGAGATCATTCTGAGCAATCTTCCCAAAATTCCGTTAATGCGTGGCCATAAAAATAGATGTTTTTTTAGGTCTGTTTACTTCTTATTCCTCTGAATCTGCCTGACCATCCGGCCTTGAATGCCGAAGTAGTGCGAAACACCGATAGCATGGCACTGGTCTATCGTCGCACTGTCGAACGAGACGAGATCACTTGAATAAATCGCGTCAGGAGATTTCCTGCCAAATATCCTTACGCTCCCCTTGTAGAGTTCGAGATCCACGGTCCCGTTGACCCGTTCCTGGGTTGCGTTGATAAACGCATTGAGGTCATTGTAGAGCGGTTCGTAGATGAGGCCTTTGTAGGCAAGATCGGACCATGTATCGTCTACCATGCGTTTGAATGCGAGTTCGTCCCTGGTAAGGACCAGGCTCTCGAGATCGCGGTGGGCTGCAAGGATGACGGTAGCCGCCGGGTGCTCATAGTTTTCCCTTGCCTTGAGGCCGAGAATCCGGTCTTCGATCATATCGTTACGCCCGATGCCATGCTTCCCGGCGATGACATTCAGCTGCTGGATGAGTTCGAATCCGGGGAGTTTTTTGCCATTTATGGCGACAGGTATGCCGGATTTGAATTCAAGGGTGATCTTTTCCGGTTTGTTCGGGGCCTTCTCCGGCGATACTGTCCAAAGATAGATCTCTTCCGGGGGATGGTATGCCGGATCTTCGAGCTGCCCGCCTTCGATACTCCGGCTCCAGCAGTTCTCATCCATGCTCCATGGCTTGTCCTTCTTGACGGGGACCGGGATCTTATGCTCCCGGGCATATTCGATCTCCCAGTCCCGGGTAAGGTTGAGTTCCCGGATCGGTGCAACAACTTCAAGTCCCGCACCCCGGATAATAAAATCAAACCTCAGCTGGTCATTTCCCTTGCCCGTGCATCCGTGTCCTATTGCGGTTGCACCTTCTTTTTTTGCGATCTTAACAACTTCTTCAGCAATGAGTGGGCGTGCTAGTGAAGTTCCCATGGGATATCCCTCGTAGGAACCGTTTGCTTTTATTGCCGGGAAGATGTGTTCTTTTACGAATTTTTCCCGTGCGTCGATCGTATAGTGCTTATCGGCAAGCTTTTTTCCTTTTTTAGTAGCGACATCGATCTCTTCGTCCCGCTGACCTACATTAACAGCCACCGTTATCACACGATCATAATCGTAACGCTCTTTTAAAAGTGGAATACAGATGGAGGTGTCTAGCCCCCCGGAATATGCAAGTACAATGGTACCTTTACCCATGCTGGTTGCTCCCAACTATTATGGAATACAGGTTGGCGGTATCAGCATATATGATCAAGGGGATCGGGAAAATTCAATTTTAATTGAACCGGACAAATGAATAAACCATCCGGATGAAAAGAGAAAAAGGTTCAGGTTCTCCTGAACGGTCTATTATTTTTTGATTACTGCGCTATGACTCTGATAATACCCGTGGTTGACGGTTGGAAGACAGTCTGGTAATTGTAAGCGCCGACTTTGTCGAACGTAACATTGAACGTCTTTCCATAGGGGATCTGGATCTGGCTCATTCCGCCAAAGTAGGTACCGGTGGTTAAGCCAACGGCGATTACACCGTGGGGATAAATTGGATCTTTGTTCATCCAGACAACTGTCGAGCCGACCGGGATTGTAATAGTCGCGCCGGGGGTGATGATCGAACCCTGGTTAAAGGTTATCGTGTAGCTTGGCCGGGGTGTTGGCGTCGGGGTAGGCGTTGCCATTGGTGTTGCGTTGGGGGTTACATTCATTGTCGGAGCAACAGTCGTAACAACGGTCGTTGGCACGATGGTAGTGACAACTTCAGTTGTCGGTACGGGTGTTGGAGTAACCGTTGGCGTTGCAGGCTGGGATGTGCATCCCGCGAGTAAAATCCCGACAAACAGGATTGCGAGAACAACAAGAAGTTTCTTCATGCATCTTTTTTTGCTATTTCGGTATATAAGGATATTCTATTATCTCGGTCTCCTTAATGCCATACTGGCTGAGATCCTGACAAGTAGTACATGTTGCATTTACAAATAAAAAAGGGTGAAATCGGTATATTCTGCCCCAATTACTTCAGATAATGGCTGATTGGTTCAAGAGTGACCTTTTCGCGCTTGATTGCATCAATGGCAAGTGCTGCTGCCCGCGCTGCCTGAAGCGTTGTGATATAGGGGATGCTGAGGTCTACTGCCGCACGCATGATCTGATAGTGATCCTGACGGGACTGCCGGTCGAGAGGTGTGTTGATAATTAGCCGGATCTCGCCGTGCCGCATCATGTCAAGGACATTGGGCGAACCTTCCTGCACCTTGCGGACGAGATTTGCTTCAACGCCGGCAGCGTAGAGGTAATCGACAGTCCCCTCCGTGCCAAAAAGAGTGAGACCAAGATCTTTCAGTTTACGGGCGATCGGGATGACTTCATCTTTCTGTCCGATATTTACCGAGATGAAGATATTGCCCTTAAGCGGCAGTTCGTTGTCCGCCGAGATGCACGCCTTGTAAAAAGCCAGGCCGAAATCATAATCGATCCCCATGACTTCACCGGTACTTTTCATCTCAGGCCCGAGCATGGTATCGACTCCGGCAAGCTTATTGAAGGGGAGGAGAACTTCTTTTACTGCGACATGTTTAATCTCGCGCTCCGAATAGCCCAAATCGCTGAGTTTCCGACCGACCATCACCTTTGCAGCGATTTTCGCAACCGGGAGTCCCGTTGCCTTCGAGACAAAGGGAACCGTCCGGCTCGCACGCGGATTAGCTTCAAGGACGTATACGATATTGTCCTTAACTGCGAGCTGCAGGTTAACAAGGCCGACGACACCGAGTCCCAGGGCAATTTTCCGGGTATAATCCCTGACCTTGTCAAGCACTGATGGTGCAAGTGACTGGGTTGGGATCACGCACGCCGAATCGCCCGAATGGATACCTGCCTGTTCGATATGCTCCATGATCCCTCCGATAAGCACATCTTTTCCATCGCAGACTGCATCGACATCAAGTTCTACGGCGTTCTGGAGGTAAGAATCGATGAGTACCGGGTGCTGGGGGCTTGCAAGGACCTCCTCTTTTTTCATGTAGGTCTCGAGTTCGTCTGCGTCATGGACAATCTCCATCGCTCTTCCACCCAGTACATAGGAGGGACGAACGAGGACCGGGTACCCAATCTGTTCCGCTTTCTCCCGGGCCTCAGCTTTTGACCGGGCCGAGGCATTCGGCGGGCTTGGAATCTCAAGTTTGTCAAGGAGAATACTGAACCTGTCACGGTCTTCTGCGATATCCATCGCATCAGGACTTGTCCCGAGGATTTTTGTCGGGAGGTCGAGACGCTTGATCTCGCTCTCAATGGGCACGGCAAGGTTCACGGCATTCTGACCGCCGAATTGTACCATGACCCCATAATAACGGTCTTTTGAGAGGATGTTCATAACGTCCTCGAGTTGCATCGGTTCGAAGAAAAGCCGGTCGGACGTATCGAAATCTGTCGAGACGGTCTCAGGGTTGTTGTTGACGATGTGGACCTCGACCCCTTCGTCGCGGAGGGCCTGGACTGCGTGGACGGTACAATAATCAAATTCGATTCCCTGACCGATTCGTATGGGTCCTGATCCGAGAATAAGCACTTTCTGCCGGTCGCTCGGAACAATTTCGCAGGCCGCGTCCCATGTCGAATAGAAGTAGGGAGTCGTTGCGGGGAACTCCGCAGCACAGGTGTCGACCATCTTGTAAGACGGGCTACCTACCGCCTTGCTGATATTGGTTGCCGGTATTCCTGTAATCTTTGCAATCTCCGTATTTGAGAAACCGAGTTTTTTTGCCTTAAGCAGATCAGAAGGCTGGTGGCATTTTGCCAGATGTCCTTCAAAATCGATAATATTCTTGATCTTCTCGAGGAAGAAGGGGGTGATAGAGGTCAGCTGGGCTATCTCGTCGAGGGTGAAACCCTGGCGGAACGCGTCGAAGAGGCAGTGGAAGCGCTCATCGGTCGGGCGGGAGAGTATCATCCGTATTTCGCTTGGGCTCGTATGGGACCGGACTTCGGTATCGAGTGACCTCTTCGCCTTCATGAAGGCTTCTTCGAGCGTCCGGCCTATTGCCATAACCTCCCCCGTGCTTTTCATCGACGTTGAGAGGGTCCTGTCGGCACCTTTGAATTTGTCAAACGGCCAGCGCGGGACTTTGACCACGATGTAGTCAATCGCAGGCTCAAAAGATGCCGGGGTGCATCCGGTAACAGTGTTGGTGATCTCATCAAGGCGCATCCCAATTGCAATCTTGGCGGCCACCCTTGCGATAGGGTAACCGGTTGCCTTCGATGCAAGAGCTGATGAACGGGAGACACGCGGGTTGACCTCGATTACCCGGTAATCTCCGTTAAGGAACGCAAACTGTACGTTGCAGCCGCCCTGGACATCGAGTGCCCTGATGATGTGGATTGCCGCACTGCGCATCATCTGGTATTCGTCGTCCCTGAGGGTCAGGATAGGAGCAACGACCACGCTCTCGCCCGTGTGAATACCCATTGGGTCCACGTTCTCCATACCGCAGACGATGATACAGGTATCTGCCGCGTCCCGCATCACTTCAAACTCAATCTCTTTCCAGCCGAGCACGCTTTCTTCAAGCAGCACCTGGTGAATGCGTGATCGGGAGAGTCCGAGTTCAACAATCCGGGTCAGTTCTTCCTTTGTTTTCCCGATTCCGCCGCCGGCTCCACCAAGGGTATATGCCGGGCGGACGACTGCCGGAAGCCCGATCTCCCGGATAGCGTCGTCGATCTGGCTGAGCGAATTGATGACCACGCTCCTTGGGACCGGCTCGCCGATCTCGGTCATGAGGTCGCGGAATTTCTGCCGGTCTTCACCCTTGTAGATGGCTTCGAGGGGGGTTCCGAGGATTTCGACTCCTTTGAGGGCTCCCATTTCCGCGAGTTCGGCTGTAAGGTTAAGGCCGGTCTGCCCCCCCATCCCTGATAGGATGCCGTCGGGTTTTTCTTTCTCGATGATCTTAGCGATGAAATCTGCCCTGAGCGGCTCGATATAGATCTCGTCGGCCATCTCCGGATCGGTCATGATCGTCGCAGGATTCGAGTTGACGAGGACAACCTTTATGCCCTCTTCACGGAGGGACCGGCATGCCTGCGAACCCGAAAAGTCGAACTCCGCCGCCTGGCCGATCTGGATCGGTCCCGACCCTATCAGCAGTACTTTCCTAATGTCAGTCCGTTTGGGCATTTTCAGGCTATCCTCCTGAAAAGCGAATTGAAGAAATGGGCCTCTGTGTCCCGTGGACCCCCATGAGCCTCCGGGTGGAACTGAACCGTAGTAAGGTTGAGATCCCGGTTCTCGAACCCCTCGACAGTACAATCGTTGACATTCGAGTAGGTGATCTCGCATCCTTCAGGAAGCGATTCGGGATCGACACAGAATCCATGGTTCTGGGTGGTGATGAAGATTCTCCCGTCTTTGTACCTGACCGGCTGGTTTGCACCCCGGTGACCGAATTTAAGTTTATAGGTATCGCCGCCAACTGCGAGCGCTGACACCTGGTTGCCCATACAGATCCCGAAGACCGGCATCTGCCCGAGAAGATCGCGGATGCATTTGATGGCATGGATCGCCTGTTTAGGGTCGCCCGGCCCGTTGCTGATAAAGAGGGCATCCGGTTTGCAGGCAAGAATCCGATCAGATGTCACATCATGGGGGAAGACATACAGGTCTCCGTTCCGCTCGGACAGGCTGGTGAGCATGTTCTTCTTGATGCCGAGATCGATAACGGCGATCTTCTTCCCGCTCCCGCATATCCGGTAGGGCTCTTTGCACGACACTTCAGGGATCGGAGTAATGTCGCATATTGTCGGGGTTCTTCGGGCAAGGCCTACGGCGTATTCACCGTCGTCGCTGCCAACAACGAGTGCAGCCCGCATTGTTCCGTGAACCCGGAGTTTAATCGTGAGGGCCCGGGTATCGACATTCGTCATGCCGAGAAGACCGTGTTCTTCAAAAAAGGATCTGATTGACGGCCCGGCGGAAGGCTTCTCGCATATCTCGCGGGTGATACACCCGAGTGCACAGACATTCTGGTTCTGGAAGTTCCGTGAATCGACACCGTAATCCCCAATGAGGGGAAACGTAAACATAAGGATCTGGCCGAAATAACTCGGATCGGTCAGCGATTCCATGTAGCCGGTCATCTGCGTGTTGAACACGAGTTCACCGGCGCACTCACCCTCGACGCCAAAACCTTCCCCGGCAATAAATTGCCCGTCTTCAAGACCCAGAACCGCCTTCATGATTTCCATATGTTATGTGCCTGAATAGTTATTAACGATAATGCAGGTACCGGACAGGTCGCCATGACGTCGCTGCAAAGAGATGGACTCATCCTCATGGACACGGTAGTTTTTCTTTAATTCTATCCTGGCGCCCGGGCGTTCAGGGTCACAAAATCCGAACCCCATTTTTAAATAGTAAATGCCGCTACTTCATTTCATAGAACGGACAGTGGTTGTTTTATGGCTGTTGAACATGTCGACGGGAAAAATAAAGGAAAAGTCGTGCTGTATGCGCTGAGTACGTGCGGCTGGTGCAACAAGACCAAGGAACTTTTGCGTGGGTTAGGCGTCAGCTTCGACTACGTCTACGTTGATCTACTCGACGGACAGGAACGGGAAGATACCCTCAATGCGATGGAAAAATGGAACCCCCGTGGATCGTTCCCGACAATTGTCATAGGTGATAAGAAGATCATTGTCGGGTTCCACGAAGACCAGATCCGGGAGGCGCTTGGCGAATGAATTTTGCCGGAGTCAGTGAAATCGAAGTCGAAGAGGTGTACAAGAGGCTGTTCTCAGAAGCAGAGGAAGGAGGTTATCACCTCAACCCGGATGTCGAGTTCACCAAAAACCTGGTGCGTGGATATATCAGGAATGAGCAGCGGTATGGGTACCCTTCCTGTCCCTGCCGTCTCGCATCCGGGAAAAAAGATGAAGACCTGGATATCATCTGCCCCTGCGATTACCGGGACCCCGATCTTGAAGATCATGGTGCCTGTTATTGTGCGTTGTACGTGAACGACGCAGTTCTTGAAGGTACGAAGGTACTGGCACCTGTTCCCGAAAGGCGACCCTCCCGGTCCGAGAGAGCGAAAATAAATGCAACCAGAACCGTGCCAACCTCGGCTTCCCTGACTCAGCTCCCCTATCCCGTCTGGCGGTGCAAGGTATGCGGGTATCTCTGCGCCCGTGAACAGCCCCCGGGGATCTGTCCTGTCTGTAAAGCGAAGAAGGATCGGTTCGAAAAGTTCCTCTGAAAAATTGGCCATTTATTTTTTTGTTTCCGGTGAATTATACATAGAGTCTTTGCACGTTTCCGAATACTCAAATACCGCCCCTTCTACTATCTATTATGGCGGATGTTATCAAAGTCGAGATTATCGGGCTTCCCTTCACTTCCTGCTCCCCATTTCCCTGTGACGAGACGCGGAGCTGTGGTCTTTCTGAATGCTACCCTTCAGGCATGATCACGAAATCATTCGAAGTTTTAAAAAAGGCACTTTCTGAAGAATTCGGGAGCCGCATCGAGGTTACCCTCACTATGATCGATAAGGGCGTTCCTGAACGAATTAAAAAAATTATTGAATCCGAGCACCCCCCACTCCCGATCATCCTCGTAAACGATCGACTCACGCGGATCGGCCGTATAGATGTCGAACGAATAAAAAGTGAGATCCGTAAGGAGTTACAGGTGAATTGATATCTCGTCAGGCAATTTTCGACAGGCTCCCGGTCCCGAGATCATAATACAACCCATGGACCTCCACTTTTTTTTCAGTAACCGCCCTCCTGAGAATCGGGTACGTGCCAAGATGTTCGATCTGGAGCCTTACGTTCTCCTGCTCGATCATCCGGTACCGTTCGCCGATTTCTAGGGCAGTCTTCGGAATTGGGGTTGTCTTGTCAACCCTCGTTTTGGCCTCCCGGGCGTTATTGAGCCATAATGGAATGTACGAATCGGTGCTATCCTTGTCCAGCGCCCTGATGGCGCCGCAGTTCGAATGCCCGCAGACGACGACATCCTCCACTTTAAGGTGGGCAAGCGCGTATTCGAGAACCGTTGCAAAGTTCCAGTCATGGATCGGCACGATGTTGCCGATGTTCCGCTGGATAAAAAGTTCCCCAGCTCTTGCCTGGGTGATATGGCCGGTCTGGAGCCTCGAATCCGAACAGCCAATCCAGAGCACGGTCGGGTGCTGGCTTCCGGCCAGTTCACGGTAATGGTCAATATTCGGGGTAAAATCGGTCTGCCTGAATTTGTAGTTCCCAAGCAACAATTTGTCAATCGAACTCAATGTTATCACCTGCTTTTAGCAGGCTGCTCCGACAACCGAACTATCCCCTGCCTGCCGTAGTGAGGACTCATACGGGAGGAATATTAAGTGTTGTCTTTTTTATTTAAGGGCTGAATTAAAAATTTACGGGACCCGATTTAAACGGGCTTTTCGTCAGAATCTCTGGCGCGCATACTTCAAATCAGGCAATTTTGGTGGCCGGAATCCTCAATCCACATGACAATGGTTCATTTCCGATATCAAATTTCATGAAACCGTGCTGAAGTCTCTGGTTCGGATGCGTAAAAGGCAGTTTTTATCCTGTTTCCGGCATAACAATAATTACTGATCGGTAAGTAACAGATGTAAATTAACATCCAAGCGATGATCTGAATGCAAAGGTACTCCTGCATTATCATAACCGTTTTTCTGCAAAAAGGGGAGGTGCCGCATGCCGACAATATCGAGTTTTTCTGAAGCGGAACCCTTCAGCGAGGACAAAACGCTTCTGACCCTCTATGCCCTCGCCGGTGAGGAAAGCGGAGGTTTTGTGACATTCCGACCGCACTTCTTCCACCAGATTGGGAAGGCATTTTTTGCACCCGAGGCATCTGCGTCACCGGTCCAGGTTATCGAAGCGGTTGAAGTCAGGGAACTCAGTCCTTCGGAGATGGTCCGGGCTGAACGGGAGATCTGGATCCATTACCACCAGCAGACCGCAGACCGTCAGAATGACCGGCTCTTTGCGGTATTTACGGGATCGAAGATTATCGGCGTAGCCCGGTGTGCGCGACATGCGGACGGGCTCGAGGTCGACGCAGTATACGTGCTGGACGAATTCCGGCGCAGGGGTTTTGCGCGTTCGGTCATGATCCTGCTCCTCGAAGAATGTGGCAGGCACGAGACGCTCTACATGCACTCCAAGGTCGAACTTGTTGACTTCTATGGCGGCCTTGGGTTTTACCCGATCCGCGAGGATGAACTGCCAAAATCGATCCGGGACCGGTTCAGCTTCTGTCTCGGAGAACTCAAGGGGATCGACGTCTGCCCTATGAAACGGGACCCCGCACCGCTCGTCACCGGGAAGGAAACCCGAAATGAATAATGAATTGCCCTGCATCGATGGAAAGGAGTACGGGTTTTTCCTGTGCCCTGCATTGAGTCAGTTGCGCGGGTCAGCTGACAAGGTCTATAAGACCGGAGGGTACGATGTTTCCTGAACTCCTGGTAACTGCTGCCCTCATTCTTCTCATCAGCGCAGTTTTTTCCCTTGCCACATCCGGGCGGGATTTGCGGCACGTGAGGACAGTCGTACTCGGAAGCACGATCATTGCTTCACTTCTCATCGCAGTAGTCGCCCTGGTAACACTCATAACGAATGAAACATTTGCGTTTACCGTTTACCAGCCGTTCCCCTCCCTTGCCATCTCTTTTGTCATCGATCGCCTCGCTGCATTCTTCCTTCTGATCATTGCCATCGTTGCCGGGTGCGTTGCAGCGTATTCAACGGAGTATGTCGAACACCTCGACGGGGGGTCCCGGCGGAACCTTCTCTGCGGCTGTGCGAACATATTCATCCTCGCGATGATGCTGGTTGTAGCGTCGGCTACAACCATCTCGTTCATTCTCTTCTGGGAACTGATGGCGGCAAGCTCATTCTTCCTCGTCATGTACGAGTACGACCAGCCGGAGACACGGAAGGCCGGGATCTTCTATTTCATCATGACCCAGCTTTCAACGCTCTTTGTGCTTCTCGGCATCATCGCGCTCTACGTCCAGACCGGGTCGTTCGCCATCACATCTCTCAACGCGGCATCATCACCACTTATTATCGTTGCTTTCCTCTCGCTCTTTGTCGGGTTCTCCATCAAAACCGGGATTATCCCTTTCCACAAATGGCTCCCCTATGCGCACCCCGCAAGCCCGTCGCCGATATCGGCGCTCATGTCGGGAGTGATGCTCAAGATAGCAGTCTACGGGCTGATCCGGTTCCTCCTCGATGTTTTCCAGCCCGATATCTGGTGGGGAATCCTGATCCTCGCCGCAGGTACTGCGTCGGCGGTCCTTGGCATCATTTACGCCCTGAAAGAACACGACATAAAAGCGATGCTCGCGTACAGCAGCATCGAGAATGTCGGCATTATTTTTGTTGGTATCGGCCTGTCCGTCATCTTCACTTCGGTCGGCCTTAAGGATCTTGCAGCGATCAGCCTGCTCGGGGCTCTCTTCCATGCACTCAACCACGCCCTCTTCAAGAGCCTGCTCTTCCTCACCGCAGGTTCAGTCGTCCATGCCACCCACACCCGGGACATCGAGCATATGGGAGGCCTGGCCAGGAGGATGCCCTATACTTCGGCGCTCTTCTTTATTGGAGCCGTCTCGATCTCTGCTCTCCCACCCTTAAACGGGTTCGCGAGCGAACTTTTGATCTTTACTTCGTTCTTCTCATCGGTTTCAGACGTCAGTTCGCTCCTGAAAGTCCTCCTCTTTATCGGCCTTGCCCTGTTTGCTCTCACGAGCGCCCTGTCCGCAGCCTGCTTTGTCAAGGCATTCGGCTCGATCTTCCTTGCCCTCCCGCGGTCGGCAGAGAGCGGGGATGCGGTCGAAGTCCCCCGCATGATGCTCATCGGACCGGGAATCCTTGCGGCGGCGTGTATCTTCCTCGGCCTGGCCTCACTCCAGATATTTACGCTGGTAGGCTACGCAGTCCCCCTGCCGGACATGCTGTTTGTCGGTGCGCTGCTTCTCGGTATGACCGCAATCGTGTACGTATTCCTCTGGTTCACCGCGTCCCGGGAGACGCGGGTGAGCGAGACGTGGGGGTGCGGAACATTCTCGCAACAACCAGCCACGGAATATACCGGTCACGGTTTCTCGGAGCCGATCGATATCATCTTCTCGGCGATCTACCGGACCCGGACAAAGAACGAGCGGTCGTTCTTCGACCGGATGAACTGTATCTTCTCCGAGGGAAAAGCCGAGATCCGCCTCATGAAGGTATTCGAGGAATACCTCTACGTCCCCATGGCCCGAAAATCGTACCGGCTTGCTGAAGGAATCTCCCGGTTCCAGAACGGGTGTCTCGATACCTATCTCCTCTACGTATTTGTGACGGTCGTTGGTGTCATCATATTCCTCGGGTGGTTCATATGAATGCAGATTTCGTTATCTACGCCGTGATCAATACCCTGCTGGTCATAGCAGTTGCCCCCTTTATCGTGAGCCTCATCAAGAAAGTGAAGGCGTGGACTCAAGGGAGGCGCGGACCGTCGGTATTCCAGACATATGCCACCCTCCTGAAACTCCTTAGGAAAGAAGTGATCTACTCCCCGAGTTCGTCACGTATCATGCGGGTAGCCCCGTACGTGAACATCGGTTCGGTCCTTGTCGCATCGCTCTTCGTGCCGCTCGTCTTCGTCCCTGAACCGGTCGGGGGAATCGGGAACATCATCCTGTTCCTGTACCTGCTCGCCCTTGCCCGGTTCTTTATGGCCCTTGCAGGTCTCGATGCGGGAAGTTCCTTTGGGGGCATGGGGAGCTCGCGGGAGATGAGTATCTCCGCGGTCATCGAACCTACGACGATTATCGTCTTTGCGGCACTCGCATTCGTCTTCAAGACGCTCAATATCTTCTCGATGTTCTCGATAACCTCGGCTTCCGGCACACCCGTTACCCCGACCCTGATCCTCCTTGGGATATCACTCTTCATCATCCTCGTTGTCGAGACTTCGAGAATACCCGTTGACAATCCAGAGACCCATCTCGAACTCACCATGATCCACGAGGGAATGATCCTCGAGCAGTCGGGAAAGAATCTCGCTCTCATGGAGCTCAGTTCGGGGATCAAGCTCACCCTCCTGATGGCGCTTCTCATCAACCTCGTGATGCCGTTCGGCCTCGTGACAACCCTCACGGTTGCCGGCATCCTTATCGCAATCGCCCTCTTCGCGGTAAAAGGGATCGTCCTTGGAGGAATTATCGGGCTCTTTGAATCATCCACCGCGAAGATGCGGTTTTTCCGTCTCCCGAGCCTGTTTGCCATGGCGTTTTTCTTCTCGGCCCTGACTATTATCATCGAGGTGTTCGCATGACCGACACCGCATTTGTCGAGAGCATTATCAAGATCCTGTTCGTTGTGGTAATTGTCGCGGCGGCATACATCATCTCGACCCGCAACCTTCTCTCGCTCGTCTCGGTCTATGCTCTCCAGTCCCTGACTCTTGTGGGGATAGCTCTCTGCCTGTACCTGATACAGGGAAACCCGGTCCTGCTCGCGATCGCGATCATCACGTTCGGGAGCAAAGTACTGGTCATTCCGTACTTCATCGCCACGATCCAGGAGAAGATCAGGATCAAGCGGGACCTCGAGTTCCATTACCTGAACCCGACGACCACGCTCCTGCTCTCGATGGCGCTGATGCTCGTCGTGTACATTGCACTTTCGCGGATCATTCCGCCGGCATCGACCGCGACACCCGGCCTGTTCTTCTTCGGTGCAGTCATCGGTATCTCGCTGATGCTGATGGGCATGATGGTGACCTTCAGCAGGAAGCGGGCGATAACCAAGGTCATGGGTTTTCTCTCTATGGAGAACGGGGTGCTCATCTTCGGTATGTTCGTCACCGAGCTGCCGTTCATCATCGAGTTTCTGATCGTCATCGACCTGATCATCCTCGTCCTCCTGACCACGATCCTCTCGGTCGGTATTGACTCGACCCTTGAAGAATTCCACAACCGGCTCCACCGGTTCTACCTCTGGGAAGAGAAGGAGGAACTGCCATGATCCTGATCGCCTTTGTCCTTGCTACCGCTATTGCGATCGCGGCCATCGCGTTGAGCCACACGAACAGGAATATGAACGCGGTCTCTATCGCTCACGGCCTCGTGTTCGGTGCGATCACCCTTGCCGCCCTGCTCGCGAGTCCCATCCCCATCAACTCGTTCATTGTCGGCAGCCAGTTCTTCTACATCGACCATCTCGCGATTTACGAGATGCTGATCACGATTATCATCTTCACGCTCTCCGCGATCTACGCGGGAGGATATGTCGAAAGTCTGATTGCATCGGGAGAACTCGAGAAAGGCAGCCTCCGGTTATTCTACGCCGCATGGAGCCTTCTCTTCCTCATCGTCGTCCTCGCGTTCTGCTCGGATAATCTTGCCCTCTTCTGGATCTTTGCCGAGATGACGACAATCATCTCTGCGATGCTCATCGCGGTGCTCTCGGCAAAGGAAAATATCGACGCGGCGATCAAGTACATCTTCATCGCTTCGACCGCGATGCTCTTCTCGTTCGTCGGGTTCATCTTCCTCTTCCAGGTATCCCGCAGTACGATTCCCGAAGGAACGCTGAACTGGACGGTGCTCATCCAGCACGCATCTGCATTCCCCGCCGGGATGATGGTCGCGAGTTTTGCCCTCGTCTTCATCGGGTTTGCCGCAAAATCCGGGATCTTCCCGTTCAACACCTGGCTCCCGGAAGCCCATGCCAAAGCGCCCTCGGCAGTGAGCGCCCTCTTGTCCGGAGTGCTCCTCAACGTCGGTATCTATGCGATCATAAGGATGCTCGCACTCGTCCACCAGACCGCGGCTATCGCCATCGTGTCGCCGTTCCTCATGCTCTTTGGTATCCTGACAATCGCCATTGCAGCGTTCTCGATGCTCCCGCAGAGAAACCTCAAGAAACTGATCGCGTTCTCCAGCATCGAAAATATGGGGATCCTGCTGGTCGGCCTTGCCATCGCAACCCCGATCGCCCTGTTCTGGGTGATCTTCCATATCATGGCCCACGCGTTCACCAAGGCCTCGCTCTTCCTCTCCGCAGGCATCCTTCACCGGCAGTACCACAGCAAGTTCTCGGGCGATGCCCCCGATGAGATCCGCGACGTGTTCCGGCTCCAGCCCCTTGCAGCGTGGGGCACTATACTTGGCGGTCTTGCGATAATTGGCATGCCGCTGTTTCCGATCTTCTTCTCGAAACTGTTCATCCTGCTGCAGCTGGGTACGGTCTCGCTCTGGCTCCTTCTCGCGGTGCTCGTCCTCCTTTTCATTGCCGCGGCCGCGATTGGGTACTTTGTTATAACTTCATTCACCCAGGTTTCCCCGAAGGATGCTCCTGCCGAAATTGAGCAGTACATGACCCCCTTAAGCATGAAGATCCCGGTCATCGTCCTCATCGCCATGATCCTCGTGCTTGGGATATTTTTCACCTCGGGTGAAATTGGATTCATCAACCAGATCGTAATGGAGTTGAGGTTCTAAATGACGCCCAATCTGCGTGATCCCGCGGACCATGTCAACGAAATTATAGGGACGATACTGTCCGTCGACCGTTTAGTCAAAGGGTGTACCAATGAGATCTACCTGCGGATTACCGAGGATGAGTTCGAGCCCGTGCTCTCGCTCCTGTCGACGCGGAAATTTGTCCTTATTGGTCTCTTCTGCGCCGAGGATTTCATGGAAGTCCCGGGCCCGAACCTGCTCTACACGTTTGAGAAGAAAGGCGCCGTCCTCATCCTCGTGCGGGAAGTCGCGAGATCGGTCAGCTCGATCGCCACGGTTTTCCCGTCGGCGTCGTGGTTCGAACGGGAATGCCGGGACGGGTTCGGCGTGGAATTTACCGGGGCGTTTGATACACGCCGGCTCTTCCTTCACGAGACCTATCCGGAGGGTTTCCACCCCCTGAAAAAATCGTTCAGGAATGCGCCAATCGCCACAAAACCTTCCATCGACCCTGCAGATGAATATCCGTTCAGGAAGGTGACCGGTGAAGGCGTGTACCAGGTGCCGGTAGGACCGGTTCACGCAGGGATCATCGAGCCCGGGCATTTCCGGTTCTCGGTGATCGGCGAGACAATTTTCAACCTCGAGATCCGCATGTTCTACAAGCACAGGGGGATCGAAAAACTCGCGGAGGGAAAGACTCCCGACGACTGTGTCCGTGTTGCCGAAGCCGTGAGCGGAGACGAATCTGTAGCAAACGCGACAGCATTCTGTATGGCGGTCGAGAAAATCTCCCGCATCCAGATCCCCGATCGGGCATGGTATATGCGCACGATCCTCCTCGAGATGGAGCGTGTCCACTCCCACCTCGGTGACCAGGCCGGCATGCTCGTCGACGTAGCATTTCCGCTCGGTGCGAGCCAGTTCAGCGTGCTGCGGGAAGAGGTATTCCGGGAGAACGAACACCTTTCCGGCTCACGATTCCTGCGGGGAGTAGTCACACCCGGCGGCCTGTCAAAAGATATACGAAAGGAACGCTTGTACGAACTCAGCCGGTTCCTCGAGCAGTTGAAAAAGCGTTATAAGATCGGCCTCAAGATCGTCCTCTCGACAGCATCGGTTATTGACCGGTTCGCAACCACCGGCGTAATCCGACCGGCTCTCCTCCGGCCGCTCAATATCACCGGTCCCACGGCACGGGCTTCCGGGGGAAAAGTCGACGTTCGGGTGAACTGCCCGTACGGCATCTACGCGGAGTATCCGCCAAAACCAAGTATCCTGAAGGATGGGGATGTTCTTTCCCGGTTCACGGTGAAGGCCGCTGAGATCATGGACTCCATCGATATCATCCAGCGACTGATCGCATCCATTCCCGAAGGAACTGTCATGACAGATACACCGGTAACCGATGGGTATACGCTCACCCTCATCGAGTCCGCACGTGGCGAGAACCTCGCATTTGTCTGGATCAGGGACGGAAAGATCGAACGGTACAAAGTGAGGACAGCATCGTTCTGCAACTGGCAGGCGATCGAGCATGCAGTGCAGGGGAATATCGTCCCCGATTTCCCGGTGATCAACAAGAGCCTGAACCTGTCCTACGCGGGGACGGATCTGTGAGGTGAAAAATGGTCAATGCATTTTCCTGCGTGTTGAAAGCGAAAGTAACCGAAGAAAAGCCAGTCCGCGACGAGGAGATCGAACAGGTTGGCCAGGGACTGAAGCGCGAGATCGATGCGGTATTCGGCGGCAGCATTGCGATCCGTGAACTGGACACGGGCAGCGATAACGCGGCCGAGATCGAGATCAACAACCTGAACAATGCTTTTTATGACATCGAACGTTTCGGCATCACGTTCGTTGCATCGCCACGCCACGCTGACGTGCTCATGGTGACGGGGGCCGTGACACACAACATGGAAATTGCAGCGAGAAAAACCTACGATGCAATGCCATCGCCCAAGTTTGTAATCGCTGTCGGCGATGATGCCTGCGATGGCGGGATCTTTGCCGGAACCTACGCGGTCATCGGCGGTGCTGACAAGGTTTTACCGGTCGATATGAAGATCCCGGGCAACCCCCCGACGCCAACGCAGATACTCGAAGGCCTGCTGGCGCTGATGCGGAAGGCCGGGAAGAAATAATAGACTCTTTTCTTTGTACCAATATTCGCGCCACACCCGGAGATTTTATATTCGGCGGGGATTTACTGGTACCGTATGACACCGGTGCGGAAATGGGGACTCGGGCCTTATTCAGTTGCCGTGATCCACGGCGGTCCGGGCGCGCCCGGTGAGGTTGCACCGGTTGCCCGGGAACTCTCATCGATGAAAGGTGTCCTCGAACCTTTCCAGACCGGGACGACCCTCGAGGGACAGGTCCAGGAGCTCCGGTCCGTGCTGGTCGAATACGGGACAGCACCGGTGACGCTCGTGGGGTTCTCGTGGGGTGCGTTCCTCTCGTGGATAGTCGCATCCCGGTATCCCGAACTCGTGGGCAAACTGGTCCTTGTCAGCAGCGCTCCGTTCGAAGACCAGTACACGGAATCCATTACCCGGTTGCGGATGAACCGGCTCAAGCAGCAGGACAAGGAAGAGGCCCAGTCCCTGATGCAAAATCTCGACAAGGCCCCCGAAGCCGAACGGAATGCCCTGCTGGCCCGGCTGGGGAAGATCCTGACCCGTGCGGATGCGTTTAACCCTGCACCGGCAGAAGATGAGGGATTCCACTGCCAGTACGATGTTTTCAGGAGCGTCTGGGACGAGGCAAGCGAACTCCGGCGGAACAGGATCCTGCTCCAGATGGCAAAGGGGATCAAATGCCCGGTCGTCGCGATTCACGGCGACTGGGACCCGCATCCTGCCGAAGGAGTCAACATTCCTTTATCCCGTGAACTGAAGGACTTCCGGTTCATCCTGCTTGAGAAGTGCGGACACCGGCCGTGGATTGAGCGGAATGCGGCTGAGGAATTTTATAAGGTGCTGACCCGGGAGATTTGAAAAACTGTGCTCTGTAGAAACACCCATGAACCAAATGGGTTCACACCCAAACCATGAAAATCAAATTCCAAATCACTTTCCGCCATAGATTATTAATTTAACATAGTCGATTTTCATGGGAAATCCTTGTTTGAATTCCATTGTAATAGAAAATTTAAAAAATTAATTTTGTTTTTGCGAGCATTCCCACCCCCTTCGGGGTCGCTCGGGCGCCTCGTCGGGCCCCCACTGGACAAGAAACTAAAATCATTCCGAATGGGGGGGTCAAGGGGGGCACCCCTTGGGATGCTTCCCCCTCTTTAGGGAGAGAGGGGTCACCCTCGCTTTTTTTTAAAGATTTTGAACAAAACAAAAATGATTTCTACAGACCAAAAACTGCTTTTTGTCGATCCTGACCAATCATTTAATTTTGGTTCCGGGACTGCACCACGTTTGGATTCATTCTGATCAATCATGGTGCAGAGAGCCTGTTTCAGATCGATTCCGGGCCCGGAAACTTCCGGGCCTCTGCAAGGCCCGTATTGATCGATCCGGTATACAATGGTATACAATTTTTCCCGGCCCGGAAACATTTTTGGAGAGGAGCCCTCATTTCCAAAAAATATTTTGGGAGGGGTCGGTCCAAAACCAAAAAATTTCCGGAAGGATCCGGTTTTTCCAAAAATATTTTTTAAGGGGGTTGGAACCTTCCATGTGGGTTGGCTTAGTGGAGAACTTCCGGGTTTTTGGAGAAGTTATGGTACAGTTGGGTTATGGGAATTGGTGCAGTACTGGAACGGTGCAGAGTGCTGGTGATTCCGCCGGCATGTGGACTTGCACGAACTACCGCATGCACCACTATCCTTTCATCTCTCCTTCAACCCGCTCCAGTAACTTCTTGCTATGTGATCCGTTCCAGTAAAGTTTGCGACAATTAGGGCACCAGTAAAAGAAAAACCCGCTCCTGTCCCGGGGAGCATAATCGGAACGGGCAATCTCGTCCTGTGTCGCATCCCGGAGTTCCGTATTGCAGAGCGAGCACCGGATCAACCGCAGTCGGGGTTGGACAAGATCCATTCCAACCAGCTGCTGCACTTCCTCTGATACATCTTCAGACTTGACAAGGATAACGCGGTCCTTTCCCCGGCGGGCGAGCTCAGCGTCCCGGGTGAGCAGGACGCGATCCTCCCGCTCCGCCTTTTCGAGCAGCAGGGTGTCCTCCTTCAAATTCCCCGGGACGATATCGTTGGCACTCTCCGTATCGTATCCCATGAACCGGAGGTACCGGGTCAGGGTCCCGAGCATCCGGTCGGCGAGGAACCGTACTTCCTTATCACTGCTGGTTTCAGGCTTTCCGGACAATTTCTATCTTCTCGCCGCACTTCTTGCACTGCGTCCCGTCCAGCATCAGGATCCGGCTCGCAAACCCGCTCCGCTCGATGAGCGTAGCCCCGCAGGAAGGACAGTAGGTATTCTCGTACTTGTTGCTGCGAACGTTTCCCAGGTAGGGATACCGCATCCCAAGGCGTTTCGCAAGCTCATAGATCTTCTCCAGCGTCCCGACCGGCGTCGCTCCCCGGTCCGTCATCTTGTAGTCGGGGTGAAACGCGGAGAAGTGCATGGGCGTGTCGGGTCCGAGATTATCGGCTATCCAGCGGATGAGCTGTTCCATCTCCTCCATGCCGTCGTTATACCCGGGGATAACAAGCGTTACGGTTTCAATATGCATCCCCAGTTCCTTTGCGACAATGGTGGAGTCGAGGACCGGCTGGAGGCGCGCCCCGCAGATCTTCTGGTAAAACTCGTCGCGGAACCCCTTGATGTCAACCCGGTATGCCCTAAGCATTGGTGAGAGCTCGCGGAGCGCCTCCTCCGTAATGTACCCGTTGGTCACGTAGACGGTCCCGAGCCCCTTTGCCCGGGCGATCGTACCCATGTCGAGCGGGTACTCGTGCCAGATCGAGGGCTCGTTATAGGTCCACGATATGCTCGCGCTCCTGCTCTCAATTGCCCGGGCGACGCCTTCTTCCGGTGAGAGCGTGCGCAGGTTCGACCCGGCCTCTTCAAATGATGCCCGGGAGATGTGCCAGTTCTGGCAGTGCTCACAGTGGAAATTGCAGCCGATGCTGCCGAGAGAATAGGAGAGGGTCCCCGGGAGGTAATGGAAGAGGGGCTTCTTCTCGATCGGATCGACCGCCTCGGCGCTGATCTTACCGTAGGTCGCCGCGTTCAGGACCCCGTGCTCGTTCCACCGGACCCCGCAAATCCCGTGCTTTCCCTCCTTGATCGTGCACCGGTGGTTGCAGAGTGAGCACTTTACGGTATTGTTTTCGAGCTTCGTGTACTGCCGGGCTTCATGCATGATGGGCTCCGGTGAGTGATTGCCATACCTTTTATTTGGTCTTTTCCTCGCTGGCGCTCACATTTTCGACATCGGTCTCGAGCACAAACGATCCCCGGTACCCGCATTTTTTGCAGAGATACACCTGGCCGACGTATCCCCCGGCCACCGCAAAGATCTGGTCGCTTTTACAGGAAGGGCAGTAGAGCATGGTTCAACAACTCTATATGAGCATCCGGTACAAAAACTAGTGCAATGAAGAAGCTTGTCATCTCGCTCGGCGGCTCTATCCTCATCCAGTCGCCGGAGAGCAACAAAATAAAAGAGTATGTCCCGGCGCTTAAGGCAATTGCCCGGGACAACCGGCTGTTCGTTGTCGTGGGGGGCGGCGACATGGCCCGGCGGTATATCACGGTCGTCCGGGATCTCGGCGTCGATGAAGGGACTTCGGACGAGATCGGCATCCTGCTCACCCGGCTGAATGCGAGCCTCCTCATCGCTGCGCTCGGTGAGGACGCGTACCCGAAAGTGGCCGAGACCCATTCGGAAGCAAAGAAGTTCGCCGAGACCGGGAAGATCGTGGTGATGGGCGGGATCACTCCCGGGCAGACTACCGATGCGGTCGCTGCGGTCCTTGCGGAACGTGTCGGAGCATCGGTGTTCATCAACGTAACATCGGTGGACGGTATTTACGACAAGGACCCGAAGAAGCACAAGGATGCGAAACATTTCACCGCAATAACCCCGGCCGAACTGCTCGGGATTGTCGGCGGGACCGCGCTCGGTGCCGGCTCCAATAACGTGCTTGATATCGTTGCAGCCCGCGTGGTCGAGCGCAGCCACATTCCACTCGTAGTGATTGAAGGGAAGGATCCCGAGAACGTCTCAAGCGCAATCCTTACCGGTCAGTACCGTGGAACGGTCGTGAGCGAATCCATGAAAAATCCTCTTCCGCTCTGACCCGGATCCGGGTCATTAAACCATTACGTATTTTTAGCATACGAACACAGGTATGATGGCGCGGGGTAGTAGGGTAGCCTGGTCCATCCTAGAGCGTTTGGGACGCTTTGACGGCGGTTCGAATCCGCCCTACCCCATCTTTATGAAAAAGATGGAAGCCCAAAAGATCTATTCTCTTCTCCTGAAACAGTATCCTGACGCACGGGATTCTCCCGCAAAACTAGTCCGGGGGACTCCGTTTGAAACGGTCATCCTCACCATCCTCTCTGCACAGACGACCGACCGGGCAGTCCTGCTGGTGCGTGGCCCTCTCTTCTCGCGGTACCCGGATGCGTCGTCCCTTGCCGCAGCGGACATCGCCGACGTCGAGGAGATCATCCACAGCCTCGGGTATTTCCACGCAAAGGCCCGGCACATCATCGATGCCGCGAAGATGATCGCGGGAGATTATGGCGGCATCGTACCCGACACAATGGAGGGGCTGCTCACTATCCCTGGCGTCGGGAGAAAGACCGCAAATATCGTAATGTATCACGCTCACGGGAAGAATGCCGGGATCGCCGTCGACACCCATGTGCGGCGCCTTGCCCGGCGGATCGGGTTCTCCGATACCGATAACGTGAGCGTAATCGAACAGGACCTGATGGCACTCTTCCCGGAGAAGGACTGGGGCGATCTTACGGATGTTCTCATTGCCCACGGGCGGACGATCTGCGATGCGAAGAAGCCGAAGTGCGACATCTGCCCGATCAGCAACTATTGCCGGTATTTCAAGACGGTCGTAAAAACCGGTAAAGCCTGAAAATTCCACTAAACCGGTACTACTTAAAAGTTCTGTTCCTCCCGTTTTCAGCCCACTATCTGAAATTATCCGTCAGATACTCTTTTCCAGGTGAGCGTTCAGATCAAGCAAAAAACACTAAAAAACTGCTCTGTAGAAAACCTTGTTTGAACTTCACTGTGATTGAAAATTCGAAATTAATCTTTACTATTATGAGCATTCCCACCCCTTCGGGGTCGCTCGGGCGCCTCGTCGGGCCCTCGCTGGGCAGGGAAACTAAAATCGTTTCGGAAAAAGGGGGTCAAGGGGATGCTCCCCTTGGG
>Ga0187810_10000164_pt1 | contig 30818 bp, 31 predicted proteins | sample NC_wetland_sal_i_9_FD_132963 | JGI IMG/M metagenome (GOLD analysis project Ga0187810, IMG submission 132963) | Wetland sediment microbial communities from Neuse River Estuary, North Carolina, USA - ASW_5 | ecosystem: Environmental > Aquatic > Freshwater > Wetlands > Sediment | place: USA: North...
GTGGTGGGATTGTGGTTGGCATAGAAGACATCGACCAGCGTGCCGTAGGAGACTCTTGCCGGATCGAAGCTGACTTCCACAACCTCGGCGTGACCGGTCTTGTCGGTGCAGACCTGCTTGTAGCCGGGATTGTCCAGCTGCCCGCCGGCATAGCCGCAGACCGCGTCGAGCACGCCGGGCACCTGGCGGAAGAAGGCTTCGACGCCCCAGAAGCATCCCGCCCCGAACGTGGCCTTTTCCATATTTATCCTCCGGTTTTCATGTGCGGAGCGTAGCAGAAAAATGCGGTTGCGGTAGTTTCCAGGCTTGTTTCCCCGGCGGCTTTTCCGCTACGGGAAGCCGTTTACAGGAAGACCGCCATGGACCTCATCCGGGAAACCCGTTTCAGCAACCTCGGCACCCTGAAAACGGGCAAGGTGCGCGACATCTATTTCCAGGCGGACAGGCTGATCCTGGTGGCGACCGACCGCCATTCCTCCTTCGACCGCATCATCGCCCACATCCCGCACAAAGGCGCGGTGCTCAACCTGTCGAGCGCCTACTGGTTCCGCCAGACGGCCGACATCGTGCCCAACCACGTCATCGCGGTGCCCGATCCCAATGTGACCGTCGCCCGCCGCATCAAGCCCCTGGCGGTGGAGGCGGTGGTGCGCGGCTATCTCACCGGCACCACCTCCACGTCCATCTGGACGCGCTACAAGAACGGCGAGCGCCGTTTCGGCGATCTCGTGCTGCCCGACGGCCTCAAGAAGAACACCAAGCTGCCCCATCCGATTTTCGACCCCACCACCAAGGAAGACACCCACGACCGCGCCCTTTCCCTGGCGGAACTGGTGTCTGAGGGCTTCATCGACGCCCCCACGCTGGAGAAGCTGCGCGTCACGGCGCTGGCCTTGTTCACCCGCGGGCAGGAGGTTTCGGCCAGGAACGGCCTTCTGCTGGTCGATACCAAATACGAGTTCGGCCTCGACGAACACGGCGTCCTCACCCTGATCGACGAAATCCACACCCCCGATTCCTCGCGCTACTGGATGCTCGCTTCCTACCAGGAACGCCTCGATCGCGGCGAAGAGCCGGAATATTTCGACAAGGAGTTTTTGCGCCTGTGGTTCCGCGAGCATTGCGATCCCTACCAGGACGCCGTGCTGCCGGAGGCGCCCGCGGAGATGGTGGCCGAGCTGTCGCGGCGCTATATCGCCATCTACCGGCAGCTCACCGGCGAGAAATTCGCCGTGGACGAAAGCGAACCGCCGCTGCAGCGCATGGAACGGAACCTGGCGCCCTACCGGCTGGGCTGAAAACGAAAATGTGATCGCCGCCCGGCCCGCAGCCTGTACAATCGGGCGAAGTGACCGCTGCTCGGTCTATCCTCTAACCGGTGCCGCCATGCTGGACGCGTTGTGGGACAGATTGTTCGACCGGATGCTGGAGGCCGTGGCGCGTCCCGTGGCGGCGCGGGCCGCCGCAACGGCACTGGCGCTGGCGGCGTTCCTCCTGGGCCTGGCCGCGCTGCCGCTTATCGTGCTGAACTTCGCGCTTGCCGGCTGGGGCCTGTTCGCGCTCTCGCGCCTGCTGGCCGCCATCGCCGGGCGCGGCGGGGAAGGGCCGCTCAATGCCGTCTTCAATGCGGTGAATTTCGCGGGCCTGCCCATGGCCTTTGCCCTGGCCGATCCCTCGCATGCGCTGGCGGCGGTGTTCCTGATGTTCGCCCTGGCGGCGCAATCCGCCGCCGTGCTGAAGCTGGAGCGCTGCCTGGTCGGCAATACGGAACTTCTTATCGCCTTCGCCTTGGCCTGTGCTTTCCCGGAGTATTTCGCCGTCGTTGCGTACGTCACGGGCGTGTTGTGTTTCATCGCGGCGGGTGTTGCCGCGGCCAGGAGGCGTTGATGAAAGTCGTGCTCATCGGGGCCGGCGCTGCCGGGCTCGGCATCGGCTGGAAGCTGGCAGAGGCCGGCGCCCGCGTCACGGTGCTCGAGCGGGCGCAGGTCGGCAACGGCGCCACCACGGCTTCCGCCGGCATGATCGCGGCGGCGGCGGAGATCGGCGAAAACGTCTCGCCCGAAGCCGAATTCGCCCGCCGCGCCAGCCTGCTGTGGCCCGCTTTTGCCAAAGAGCTTGAAGCCCAGTCGGGCATCGACATCGGCTATCGCCGCAACGGCGCGCTGCTGGTCCGCCTGCCGCAGGAAGAGGGCAGGCAGCATGATGCGAGCAGGCTGGAATTTCTCGACCCGGCCGAGGCGCGGGGGCGCGAACCGCTGCTGGCCGGGGACATTGCAGGGGCCTACTGGGCGCCGGACGAGGCGCAGGTCGACAGCCAGGCACTGTGCCGGGCCCTGGCGGTGGCCTTCGTCCGCGCCGGCGGCCAGGTGCAGTCGAACGAGACGGTGGTCCGTTTCGAGCGCGAAGGGGACAAGGTTCTGGGCGTGGTGACGCCCTTCACCACCCATCATGCCGATGTCTACATCCTGGCTGCGGGCGCCTGGACGGCGCGCATCGAAGGCCTGCCGCCCGAAGCCGTGCCGCCGGTGACCCCGGTCAAGGGCGAGATCGCGGTGCTGGCCCCGCCGGAAGGCAACGCGCTGCCGCAGCATGTGGTCTGGGGCAATGGGGTCTATGTCACGCCCCGCGGCAACCGGCTCCTGGTCGGTGCCACCACGGAGCTGGCCGGGTTCGACACCTCCCTGTCGCAGAAGGCGCTTTATTGGCTCTACCGCCGGGTCACCGCGCTGATGCCCGGGCTGAAGGACTGGCGGCTGGCCGGGCACTGGGCGGGGCTGCGCCCCTTCTCGCCCGACGGATTGCCGCTGCTGGGTGAAACCGCCTTGCCGGGGCTGTATGTTGCCGGCGGCCAATACCGCAACGGCATCTTGTTTGCACCGGCGATAGCGGAAGTATTGTCGCGTCTCGTTCTGGAACGGGGGACGGAGGCGGCGGCCTTCGATCCGCGCCGTTTCGAGGGGGCGAGGCCGTCCGTTCCGCTCGTCGTGGAGACGCCGCATGGAGCGGAAAGCGGCGAGGCTGGGGTATGGCGAACGGAATTTTGATAGCCGGGTTCCTGCTGATCCTGGCGGGCAACGAAGCGGCGATGCGCGGCGGCGTCGGGCTGGCGCGCGCCTTCGACGTTTCGCCCTTGTGGACGGGGGTGCTGGTGGTCGCCACCGCCACCGTCCTGCCCGAGCTGTTCGTCTCGCTGCGGGCCGCGACCATGGGATTGCCGGAGCTGGCGCTGGGCGGGCTGATCGGCACCAACATCCTGAACCTGCTTTTGGTGCTGGGACTGGGGGCGCTGATCCATCCCATGGCCTCGCCGCCCAAGGTGGTGTTCCGCGACGGCGGGATGCTGCTGCTCGGCAGCGCGGTGCTGGTCGTCTGCGCCCTGGCGGGCGAGGTTTCGCGCCAGGTGGGCGCCGTGCTGCTGCTCGGCTTCGTCGCCTATATCGTCCTCGTCTTCGTCACCGACTGGCGGCGCGCGCCGGAGCATTCCGTGCCGCTGGCCCGCGCCCTTTACCGCTCGCAAGGCGAGATGCCTTCGGTGGTCGGGGCGCTGTTCCTGTTCTTTCTCGGCATGATCCTGCTGGCGCTGGGGGCGCATTTAAGCGTTCTGGGGGCGCGCGCCTTCGCCCGTTTGTGGGGCTGGCAGGACGCCGCCATCGGCCTCACCGTGATCGCCGCGGGCCTGTCGCTGCCCAAGCTGCTCGCCGTGCTGGCGGCGGCGGCCCGCCGCCAAAGTTCCATCGCGGCGGGCCAGCTGCTCGGCGCGGGCGTGTTCGGCCTGTTCGGGGTGCTCGGCCTGACCGCGCTGATCGAGCCGCTGCGGTTTACCGGCCATCTGGCCGCCACCGACGTCTTCGTTCTGTTCGCCGTCAGTGCCGCCTTGCTGCCGCTGCTGGCGATGCGCTGGCGGCTGTCGCGGCCGCGCGGCATTTTGCTGATGCTCGCCTATGGGTGTTATGTTGCCTTCCTGTTGTGGCGGCAGGGACTGCCTCTACCCTGGGGACATTGAGATGCCCGAATTCCAACTCGACAAGCGCCTGGCGGCCGTCGGCGTCCAGGCGCTCGACCTCCCTCTGTCGCGCGTGCTGGTGATGGACGACTGCCGCTGGCCCTGGCTGGTGCTGGTGCCGCGCCGCCCCCATGCCGTCGAATTGTTCGACCTCGATGCGGCCGACCGCGTGATCTTCGGCGAGGAATATTCCCAGGCGGGGGCCAGGCTGAAGACGCTGACCGGCTGCCACAAGATCAACATCGCCGCGCTCGGCAATGCCGTGCCGCAGCTGCATGTCCATGTCGTCGCGCGCCGGATCGGCGATGCGGCCTGGCCGAACCCCGTGTGGGGACGGGGCGAGGCGGTGCCTTACGCGCCCCAGGCGCTGGAGGCCTTCGTCGCCCAGGTCGTGCACCTGTTCTGACCCGCTTCCTTGAAGTTGCATTCCCCGGCCGTTTGTGGTATTACATTTTTGAAAATGTAATGAAGCGAACGGCATGGATGCGGCTATCACCGTCAAGGGCCAGGCGACCATTCCGAAGGCCATCCGGGATCATCTGCGCTTGAAACCGGGCGACCGGGTGAAATTCTTCGTTCACCCCGACGGCAGCGTCGTGCTGCTGCCGAAGCGGCCGGCTGCGATCTTGCGGGGCATCGTCAAAGCCGGCAAGCGGCCGGTGACGCTGGAAGAGATGAAGGCTGCCATTGCGGCCGCCGCCGCGCGCGCCAAGCCGCGATGATCGGGCTCGATACCAACGTCCTGGTCCGCTACCTGGCCCAGGACGATCCGGTCCAAACGCCGAAGGCGACCGACCTCCTCGAACGGCAGCTGAACGAGGACAATCCCGGCTTCGTCAGCGTGGTGACCATGGTCGAAACCGTTTGGGTGCTGGAGCGGGCCTACCGTCTCAAACCGCCGGAGGTCGCCGCCGCCGTCGAGCGCATGTTGCAGGCCGAGGTGCTGCTGGTGGAAAGCGAGCAGGAGGTCTTCACGGCCATGATCGCGCTGAAGGAGGAAACGGGCTCCTTCGCCGATGCCTTGATCGCCGCCCTGGGCGCCAAGGCGGGCTGCTCGCACAGCTTGACCTTCGACCGCGATGCCTGCCGCCTTCAGGGGGTCCAGTTCATTTCCTGAAATGAGCCGGAAGGAAATTCAATACATCGGGCAACAATGTTTGACATAAACGCCGATCTTTTTCCTCGGATTTTTCAAGCGAATATTACGCGCTTCTATTTGCGGGTTGTTGTATCGACGCTCGATTCTCTACCTACTCATGACCATGTGGTACTCGCTGGTGCCGGTTCCCGGGAAGAAATGCTTGGCCGATTGGCGAAACACATCGACAATCACACTGCAAATGAAGCGCGGCGTGCATTTTCCTTGATTCTTTCGGCCGTGTTCGAACGGCAATTGAGAATCTGGGCGCGCAGAATTCTTGAAGAACGAGATCGTGAAGACCTCTCGCATCGGGATTTGAGCGCACTTTTGGCGGAACTGTCGAACACGCGGGGAATCGACCTTCTGGATCATGCAATAGGCGATACCCTTACGGAGTTGGCTATTCTCGCAAATGTCGTTCGGCATGGCGACGGTCGCTCTTGTGCGGAGTTGGCAAAACGTGCACGTCATCTATGGGCGGATTCAAGTGATGACGATTTTGACGCTCAGAATGAGCTTGCGATGCGTAGCGAATTTGTGAATGTGTCAGATCGTGATCTCAGGCGATATGTGGATGCCATAATCAGATTCTGGGGGCTTGCGGATCGCGGACCTTTTGCGGTCCTTGAGTTACCCTCGTTAGTGATCCCATAGATTCAGGTAATTGCAGAAGTGCCGAATGTGGCTCTGGGGCCTTGTTAATCCTGCACGTGAATTCTCTATCCTCCCTTTTGTTGCCTGCGCTTTTTCGATTTCGGCACGTGAATTTCCCAATCCTCGCAACGTGTTCGTTCCAATGCGGCGTTTTGCAGGCGGCAAAGCTTATCCGACACCCCAAAACCCGCCGGATAATAGACGCAGAACTCTCAAGGAGTGGTCTGCCATGGCCGGAGAAGCGGGCGGCAAGAGCAACAAGAAATTGCTGGAAGAGGCATTGCAGCGAACCCGCCAAGCGGAGGAACGCTGCCGCCAGGAAATGTCCGGCGGTGAACCGGCGGCGGAACGGTCAGCTCCGCCCAATGAAAGCGGCGAAGAGATCGCCGCCTGGGAAGACGGGATACACCGCATGGCCAAAGAGAACGGTGGCCTCATGCCGACGCGCCTCACCGGCCTCTTCGATCCCGAGAAGCGCCTGGTCCGTCTGCCGGACGCCAAATCCGCGCTCGCACCGTCCGACACCGAAACCTTGCTCAACGGACTGATCGAGGACTGCCGCTTTCTGATCCGCGAGGTCGCGTTCCATTCCGCCCGCCTGACGCCCGATGCGTATGAGCGGTTGCGCTTCCTGGCCTCGGCTAAGACGCTAGCAGTCACTGGCGCCAAGATAGGCAAGACCATCGCAGAGCTACGCGGTGGCCAACGCGGTACGGCGGAAAACCGCTACCGGATGATCGTCGAACATGTGCAGGCGATCCCGCCGGGACGACTGGGGGTGGGGGAGGAAAAAACGTCATGAGTCTAAAAACGACGATCAACCTGTTGCGGCACGAGCAGGTATGGCAGCCAAAGATTGGGGGTCGCTTCAAAAACATAAACGCACTGAAGTCCGGTCTTCACACGACGGCTGTGCGCGACTTGCGCCAGCGCATCGCCCTTTGGCGCCGCCGTGTCCGTGATGCTTTAGCTGCCGCCGAAGGCCGTTAACGTTTTTTTGACCATACCTCCCGCTAGGTATGGCCGGGAGAACCCGATCATGCTGGCAGAAGCCGCCAGGGCCGTATCCACAGTCGTCACCGCGCTCGAGCGCGCCAGTGCCGCCACCGGCACCGATTTCCATTACCTGCTCGGCACGGCGATGCGCGAATCCGGCCTCAAGCCGCAGGCGCAATCGGCGACCTCGAGCGCCACCGGCCTGTTCCAGTTCGTGGAACAGACCTGGCTCGGCCTGGTCAAGGACTACGGCGCCAGGCACGGCCTCGGCTCTTTCGCCAACGCCATCCGCAAGGACGGCGAGGGCCGCTTCCAGGCCGATCCCGCCGACCGCAGCGCCATCCTCGCCCTGCGCAACGATCCGCAGATCAGCGCCTTGATGGCCGGCGAATACGCCCGCCAGACGCAAGGCGAGATGGAAGCCAAGCTGGGCCGTCCCGTCGGCGGCGGCGAGCTGTACGCGGCGCATTTCCTGGGCTCGGCTTCGGCCTGCCGCCTGATCCAGTTGAACGGCAGCGCACCGGGGGCGCCCGCCTGCGATCTCTTCCCCAAGGCGGCCGAAGCCAACCGCAGCGTCTTCTACCGCGCCGACGGCAGCGCCAAGACGGTGCGCGAAGTCTACGACTGGGCCGTCCAGCGTCCCGCCACGCCCGCCGTGACCACTCCCTCCGCCGCAGCGGGCAGTCCCGTCACGGCCGCGTCCATCCTCGACGACGGCGGCACCGCCGCGCTCCTGGCCTCGATGTGGAGCGGACACGGCTTCTTCTCGTCCGGCGACACGGCCCTGCAACCCTTCGCCTTGTCGCCCGCCTTGCTCGAGGTGCTTTCTTCGGTTGCGAAGCCCGGCGGCAAACCGTAAAGCGTCGCCGTTTCGAGCGAGGGTCCTTCCTTGCGCGCCGCCATCGCCGCCGTCTGGGCGGCCATTCTCTGCATCGTCTTCCTGCAGGCCGGCAACGGACTGCAAACCAATCTGCTCAGCCTCGGCGCCGACAAGGCGTTTCATGCCGGCCTCACCGGCGTGATGATGGCCGCCTATTACGTCGGCTATTGCCTGGGGCCTTTCGCCGGGCGCGCCGCGATCGCCCGCCTCGGCCATGTCGGCTGCTTCGCGCTCTGCATGGCCGCCGCGGCTGCGATCATTGCCGTCCAGCCTTTTTGGCTGACGGCGCCCGCCTGGATCGTTCTGCGCTTCGCCTCCGGCTTCGCCCTGTCGCTTTCCTATGTCTCGGTGGAAAGCTGGATCAACGCTTCGGTGGGCAATGCGCAGCGCGGACGCATCTTCAGCCTCTACACCTTCGCCCAGATGGTGGGGTTGACCGCGGCGCAAGGCCTGCTCGGCCTCGGCGGCGGCAGCGGACTTTTCTTCCTGGCCGCGGCGCTGTTCCTGGTTTCGGCGCTTCCGCCCCTGGCCGCTTACCGCACGGCCCCTTCTGGTACCCCGCCCGAGCCGCTCGGGGTCCTGACGCTGTTCCGCCTTGCGCCGCTCGGCGCCGGGGCCACGGCCATGGCCGGATTGGCCTGGGCGCTGCTGTTCACCTTCGGCCCGATCTATGCGCAGCGCCGGGGCTTCGATCTCGACGGCATCGGCCTTTTCATGGGCCTGTCCATGGCGGCGGGCGCGGTGCTGCAAATTCCCTTCGGCTGGCTGTCCGACCTGGCGGGCCGCCGCACCGTGATCGGGATGCTGTTCGCGGGCGGCTTGCTGGCCGGCCTGTTCGGTAGCATCGCCCACAGTCCGGCGGCGGCCTTGGCGGCCATGACCCTGGCGGGCGGCTTTTCCTTCCCCATCTACGCCGTGGCGGTGTCCCATGCCAATGACGGCATCGCCCCCGGGACGCGCGTGGCGGCGGCGGCGGGACTGGTGCTGCTGTTCGGACTCGGCTCCGTCTTCGGTCCGCTCTTCGCCGGCTGGAGTTTCGCCGCGGCCGGAGCGTCCTCGTTCTTCGCGCTGTTCGCGGCCATGATGGCCGCCGGCCTGCTGCTCGCCGTGTTCCTGAAAAATAGTGCGCTTTAATTCCGCGGCATGGCGCGGGCCAGCGCCTTGGTCACGCGGCCTTCCAGTTCCTCGACCAGCGTCAAGGCGGTCAGGTTGGAGATGTCCTTGATCTTGTCGCGATGGATGACGTGGATGGCATCGACATGGGCGGCCACCAGCGGCAGCGGCGCGGCCTCCTGCGCCTTCAGCCCGTCCATCAGCTTGGACAGCGAAGCGGCGACGCGCGCCACCAGCGGATATTCGAAGGTGGTGGCCTGGCCTTTTAGATCGTGCGCGGCGCGGAACAGGGCCCCGGCGCTGGCCGCGTTGCCGTCGCGGCCGAAGGCGGCGAAGGTCTCGGCCAGCCTGGCGATGTCGGTCGCCAGCCAGTCGGAGAATTCCGTCTTCAGCCCGTCCATCGCCTTTTCGGCGCGCTTGACCGCATCCGGATCGAGTCCGGCGGACCCGGTTCCCAGCTTCGCCCTGAGCGTGTTGGGCGGCATGAAGACCTGAGCGGTGTTGTTGTCGTCGGCCATGTCTGTCCTCGCTATCTGCCGGGAAGATCGTCGAGTGCGGTGACTTCTCTTTGCAGGCGCCGTTCGGGACCCTGGTAGTCGTCGGACGGACGGCGGCGGCGGCAGGGCCCGAAATAGGTGTCGGTGCGTACGAAGGGGCGGGGATGCTCGATCACCGACAGCATCCGCGACAGGATGGCCTTCACCGAGACCGGCTTGGCCAGGAATTCGTTGGCGCCCGCATCGCGCGCCAGTCGCACGCGATCGATATGGGAGTGGCCGGTCAGCATGATGATCGAGACGAAGGGATTGGGCGATTTGGGCGAGTTGCGCACCAGCTTGACGAAATCCAGCCCCGTCATGCCCGCCATCTGCCAGTCGAGGAAGATGATGTCGGGATTGGCCTCGTGCAGCTCGGCCCAGGCGTGTTCGCCGTCGCCGGCTTCGTGGATGGCCAGCACGCCGAACGCCTGCAGGATCGTGACCACCAGCTTTCGCATGTGCTGGTTGTCATCGACGATGAGGACGCGCAGTTTGTCGAACCGAATACCGCTCATGACCCGCCCGGCGCACGCACGCGCAGTACGCCAGTCCAGCGTACTTAACCGCTCTTAACGGCGCGTGAAGCGGTCTGCGGCAATAATTTGCTGACTTAAATCGCGGCCATTCATGGCCGCGTAGGCCGCGACTGCGGCCCGCCGCTGGTTTTGGGGTCGCGCAACTTAGGGAAAACCGCTGCGCACTTTTCCGGTTGCGCTCCAGGCGGCGAAAGCCAAGGGGCGCGGATACCGGCGATTGAGGCGCCGAAATGCGCAGCATTTCGGCCAACGCTTCAATCCAGAAACTGTTCGGTAAGGATTCGTTCGTCGAGGTTGCGCCCGGCGTCGTAGAGCATGGTCATGGCCACCGAGCGGTCCTCGGCGACGTCCACGGACATGATGTTGCGCACCTCCAGCCCGTCGGCCACGGCGCTGACCGGCCGCTTTTCGACCTCCAGCGCCTCGAAGCGCACCTTGGCCCGGTGCGGCAACAGCGCCCCGCGCCAGTGCCGCGGCCGGAAGGCGCTGATCGGCGTCAGGGCCAGGAGGGCGGAGTCGATGGGCAGGATCGGTCCGTGCGCCGACAGGTTGTAGGCCGTGGAGCCGACCGGGGTGGCCACCAGTGCGCCGTCGCAGATCAACTCGGCGATGCGGACCTTGCCGTCCACCAGGATGCGCAGCTTGGTGGCCTGGCGGGTCTGGCGCAGCAGCGAGACTTCGTTGAAGGCCAGCCCGTCGATGCATTGCTCCGCGGTGGTGGCGCGCATGCGCAGGGGATGCACCACGGCGCGTTCGGCCTGGCTGAGGCGCTGGGGCAGCTCCGCCTCGTTGTATTCGTTCATCAGGAAGCCGACGCTGCCGAGGTTCATGCCGTAGATCGGCTTGCCCTTGCCGAGGAAGGCATGCAGCGTCGCCAGCATGAAGCCGTCGCCGCCCAGCGCCACCACGATCTCGGCCTTGTCGGGACCGGCGTCGTCGTATTGCTGCCTGAGATTGGCCAGCGCCGATTGCGCTTCCGGTACCGGGGTGGCGACGAAATGCAGTGCGGGCATGGTTCAGCCTCCGGTAACGGACATGGCGCGGTCGAGGGCCGGCTGGGCGTGGCGGCGGTCGATCATGAAATCGTGGCCTTTGGGTTTGCGCGCGATGGCTTCGTCGATGGCGTCGTCCAGCATCGCGTCGTCGCGCGAGGCGCGCAAGGCTGTGCGCAGATCGGCCGCATCCGTCCGGCCCAGGCACATGTAGAGCGTGCCGGTCGAGGTCACCCGGACGCGGTTGCAGCTTTCGCAGAAATTATGGGTCAGCGGCGTGATGAAGCCGACGAGGCCGCCGGTCTCGGCCACCCGCACATAGCGCGCCGGCCCGCCGGTGCAAAGCGCCGTCTCTTCCAGGGTGAAGCGCTGCTTCAGCCGCGCCCGCACCAGCGAAAGGGGCAGGTACTGCGCCACGCGGTCCGCATCGATGCCGCCCATGGGCATGGTCTCGATCAGCGCCAGATCCATGCCGCGGGCATGGGCCCAGGCGATCAGGGCGGGGATTTCGTCCTCGTTGACGCCTTTCAGCGCCACGGTGTTGATCTTGACCTTGAGACCGGCTTCCAGCGCCGCATCGATGCCCTTGAGCACCTTGTTCAGCTCGCCCCAGCGGGTGATGGCCCGGAACTTTCCGGGGTCGAGGCTGTCGAGCGAGACGTTGATGCGCTGCACACCCGCCGCCTTCAGCTTGGCGGCGAACTGCGGCAGCTGGCTGCCGTTGGTGGTCAGCGTCAACTCCTTGAGGCCGCCGGCGCCCAGCCAGAAGCCCAGCTTCTCGAACAGGGCGATGACGCCCCGCCGCACCAGGGGTTCGCCGCCGGTGATGCGGATGCGCTCCACCCCCTTGCGCATGAAGGCGGCGCACAGCCGCTCGATCTCCTCCAGGCCGAGGATGTCGGCCTTGGGCAGGAAGACGGGGTTTTCCGCCATGCAGTAGACGCAGCGGAAATCGCAGCGGTCCGTCACCGAAACGCGCAGATAGGTGATGGAGCGGCCGAACGGATCGATCATCCGCGGAAACTAGAGCATTTCAGCGTTTCGTGGAAACGCTGAAATGCTCTAGTTCTTTGTTTTGTCGCGCTTCTTATCCGAAAACCGGTGCCCGCCGAAGTTGCTGGCGCTATCGGCTTCGGGAAGCGCTCTGGCAGGTGGCGAGGCCGGTTTCAGCCCTTTTTGGCGCTGCCCTGGAGTTCCGCCTGGGCTTCCGTCCGCGTATGGGAATCGAAGGCGGCTTCGGCGATCTTCAAGTCGCTATCGCTCAAGACGGGCTTCATCAGCCGTGCCTGGCGCGACAGCTTGAACACCGTGGAGAAGACGCAGCGGTCGATGCCCACGGCGCGGCAGGCCAGCGCCACGCCCTTGGGACCGCGCTCGTAGAGGTTCCGGCGCATCTCGGCCAAGGGCAGCTCGACGAGGCGCGCGAAGGCGAGATCGAAAAGGTCGATCTGGCCCTGATGCAGCACGCGCAGCAGGAAGCCGGCTTTCAATTGCCCGGCGGCGAACAGCTTCTCGACCAGCTTGGCGGCGCTTTCGGCGGGCGAGGTGCGCGGCGGCGGCGGTTCGCTCTTGACCACGGTTTCGGCTTCGCCGAGGGCGGTATCGAGGGTGGCGGGCAGGGTGTAGTTGCGGGAGATATAGGTCTTCAGCGCCTCCGACACCCAGCCGCACATCTTGGTGGCGAGCACAGGCGGCAGGTCGCCGCGCTGGGTGATCGGTTCCTGCAGGCTGACCACCTGCCGCGATTTCTCCACCAGGGTTTCATAGGCCGGAGTCGAGATCTTGGCGGTGGCGTTGCGCACCAGCGCCACCAGCACGGTTTCGGCCTCGCATTTCACCAGGGCCTCGGTGACGGCTTCGCCGATATGGGGGCGGGCCGCGATGGCTTCCTGATGGGCCACGTCGCATTCGGCGATCAGGTGCAGCATGTCTTCGTCGCAGAGCAGCGGGCTGCGCAGGATGATGGGGCGGGCGACTTCGATGGTATCGTCGGCCAGCAGCAGGATCAGATCGTTGGGCGCGGTGGTGTCGTCGGCCAGGCGCTCGGCCAGGGCGATGCGGATGGCCATTTCGACGTTGCGGGTGAGCCGCTGCAGGATGTCCCGCATCAAAAGGCGTTCGCGCTCGTTGAGATGCGTGCCCTGGACCCGGTAGAGCGAGGCGACGGCGAGATAAATTTCTTCGCGGGTGGTATCCTGCGGGTTGGCCGCCAGCTGGGCTAGGCGGTCCATATCGCTCATGTCGCGTGCTGTCAGTCCCACGGTCTCATCCCCGCTGCCAATGCCATCGTCCAAGGCCCGCGAATGGAGTAGCAAAACGGCGTTAACAGCGTGTTAATCTCATCGTTCCGGAAACCTTAACGGATCGGGAAACATGGAACCGCCCTTCCTCCTGGCCATCGACCAGGGCACGACCTCGACCCGGGCCATCCTGTTCGACGCGGAGGGCCGGCCCCTGGCGTCCTATGCCGTCGAACTCGACCAGCTTTACCCGGAGAACGGCTGGGTGGAGCACGCCCCGGAGGAAATCTGGCAGAGCGTCATTGCCGCCAGCCGCATGGTCTGCCGCGGCATCGCTGCGGGCGACATCGCCGGCATCGGCCTCACCAACCAGCGCGAGACCACGCTGCTGTGGGACCGCAAGACGGGCCGCGCCCTTTACAACGCCATCGTCTGGCAGGACCGGCGGACGGTGGAACGCTGCCGCAACCACCGGGCGGCGGGACTGGAAGGCATGATCGCGGCCCGCACCGGCCTCTTGCTCGATCCCTATTTCTCGGCCACCAAGCTCGCCTGGCTGCTCGACAATGTGGAGGGTGCGCGCGAAAGGGCCGAAAGAGGCGAACTGGCCTTCGGCACCGTCGACAGCTGGCTGATCTGGAAGCTGACGGGCGGGGCGGTCCACGCCACCGACGTCACCAACGCCTCGCGCACCATGCTGCTCAATCTGAAGACGCTGGACTGGGACGAGGATTTGCTGGCGCTGTTCGACGTGCCGCGCTCCTTGTTGCCGGAGCTGCGCGACAGCGCCGGACCCTTCGGCGAAACGGTGCCGGAGCTGTTCGGCGCGCCGGTGCCGATCCTGGGCGTCATGGGAGACCAGCAGGCGGCCGCCATCGGCCAGGCCTGTTTCTCGGCGGGCGAAGCGAAAGCCACCTACGGCACCGGCTGTTTCGTACTGGCCAATACCGGATCCATGCCGCCCGTATCGCAGAATCGCCTCTTGGCCACCTGCGCCTACCGCATCGGCGGCGAGGCAAGCTATGCCTTGGAAGGCAGCATCTTCGTGGCGGGGGCGGTGGTGCAGTGGCTGCGCGACAGCCTCGGCCTTTTCAAGGACGCCGCGGAAATCGAGCCCCTGGTGCGAAGCGCCCGGCCGGCGGAAGGGCTGTATTTCGTTCCGGCCTTCACCGGACTGGGCGCGCCTTACTGGGACCCCGATGCGCGCGGTGCCATCCTGGGCCTGACGCGCGACACGGGCGCGGCACAGCTCGCCAAGGCGGCGCTCGACGCCGTCTGCTACCAGACCCGCGATCTGCTCGAAGCCATGGCGGCCGACATGGAGCACGCCAAACTCGGCGCCCTCACGGCGCTGAAAGCGGACGGCGGCATGGCGAAGAACGATTGGTTCTGCCAGCGCCTGGCCGACCTCACCGGCCTGGCGGTGGAACGCCCCAAGGTGATCGAGACCACCGCCTTGGGCGCCGCCTGCCTGGCAGGGCTGGCGGCCGGGCTGTTCCGCGATGCCAAGGACATCGCCGAACGCTGGTCGCTCGACCGCCGTTTCGAACCCTCCATGCCCACCGGAACGCGCGATGTTCTCTACGATGGCTGGAAGGGCGCCGTGGCGCGAATCCGAAATACATAAAATCGTCCCGTCCGGCGTTTCAACGCGATGTTGATAACTGACGAATGCAACCACCGATAAGTGGCTTGCCTCACACGTCATGCACGTAATGCCAGACATGTCGGGGGAGATTTTTATCCCCAGGGTTGAGCGGTCCTGGTGGCCGGGGTGACGCAACGCCGGTTGCCTCGCCGGGCGCTGCCGGATCGGCGCGTCGAAATGCGACGTCGGTTCCTGCTGGGGGATAACGGTGGGCGCGCTTGCCGTTCTGCAACGCTCCGTTTTCGCGGAGGCCTATCCGTCACGCGACGCGGCGGCGGAACGCCGTCGCCGCGAAGCCCTGCAAACGGCCGTCTCGGCCCTGGCTGAAGCAAGACCGGCGTTTTCCGCACGTCTGGTCGCCACGCGGGGGCAACAGCGGCTGCTGCTGGGAGGCGTTTGCGTCCTCTTCGCCGCGGCCTGCCTGTGGCCTCATGCGATGGCGGTGGCGCTGGTGGCGGCGATGTCGGCCGGCTTTGTCGTCAGCCTGGCGGTACGCGCCCTGCTGGCCTGGCTGGGGCTCGCCGCCAAAGCCCGCTGCGAAACGGCGCACGATTTGGGGCTGCCCGTCTACACGGTGCTGGTGCCGCTTTATCGCGAAGCCGGGATGCTGCCGCAGCTGGTCGATGCCCTGGCGGCCCTCGACTATCCGCCGGAGCGGCTCGACATCAAGCTGGTGGTGGAAGAGGACGACGCGGAAACCTGCGCGGCGGCCGCGGCTGCCGCGCCCTATGAAATCCTCATGGTGCCGCGCGCCGAGCCGCGCACCAAGCCCAAGGCCTGCAATTTCGCCTTGCATTTCGCGCGCGGCAAATACCTGGTGGTCTACGACGCCGAAGACAAGCCCGAGCCCGATCAGCTGCGCAAGGCCGTGGCGGCCTTCCGCAAGAACCCGGACGTCGCCTGTTTCCAGGCGCGCCTCGCGATCGACAACGGCGGCGCGGGCTGGCTGCCGCGCATGTTCGCGCTCGATTACGGCACCTGGTTCAATGCGCTGTTGCCCGGGCTCGACCGCTTGCAGGCACCGAAGCCGCTGGGCGGCACCTCCAACCATTTCCGCACCGCCAGCCTGCGCGCGGCTGGCGCCTGGGATCCGTACAACGTCACCGAAGACGCCGATCTCGGCCTGCGCCTGGCGCGGCTCGGCTACGGCGTGGCGATGCTCGACTCGACCACCGTCGAGGAAGCCCCGACGCGCTTCGCCCCCTGGTTCCGCCAGCGCACGCGCTGGATGAAAGGCTACATGCAGACGCTGCTGGTGCATTTGCGCGAACCGCGGAGTCTGCTCCGGGAGGTCGGATGGCACGGTTGCATGGCCATATCGGTGATCCTCCTCGGCGCCGTGTGGTCGGCCCTGGTCAATCCGCTGCTGTGGGTGGTGTTCGCGCTCTCCTGTAGCCGCCACGGCGTCGCGGGGGATGCGCTGGACGCGCTGGCGCGCATCTCCGGCCTCAGCCTGATGGCCGCCAATGTGCTGCTGGCCATCCTGTCCTTGGCCAGGCAGCGCAGCTCGCGGCGGGTTGCGGACCTCTTCGCCGCGCTCACCTATCCCTTCTATTGGCTGTTGATTTCCGCCGCCGCCTACCGGGCCTTGTGGCAGCTCCTGCGCGATCCGTTCCGCTGGGAGAAGACGCCGCACGGAGCCCCCTGATGCGTGCCCGGAGCGCCGTCGCCGCGCTGGTGCTGCTCTCGCCGCCGGCACTGGCAGGCGCCTGGACGCTGGACCGCGGCCATGTGCAGATCTTCACCGGCAGCTGCTACAGCCTTGCCACGCGCCGCTTCGACGGCAACGCCGTGCCGTCGGAAAATACCGTTTTCGACAAGCTGACGCTGCAGAGCTGGATGGAATACGGCCTCACCGACGCGGTGACGCTGTTCGCGGCGCCGGAATACACGGTGGCGGATTACGGCAGCGGCACGGCCGTGCTGCATCCCAAATCCACCTCGGTCGAAGCGGGCGTTCGCATTCTTTTGCTGAGCCATGGCGGGATGCTGTCCGTGCAGGCCTCGGGCAAGACGGCCGGGGCATTCGACATGTCGGTTTCGGCGGACGGCGCCGCGGGGCGGCAATGGGAGCTTCGCCTGCTTTACGGCAGAAGCTTCAAGCTGCTCCGCCGCGACGGTTTTATCGACATCGAGGCGGCGCAGCGCTGGATCGAACGGCCGCGGCCGGACGAGGGCACCGTCGAGGCGACGGCCGGCTTCTGGATTTCGCCCCGCTACCTGGTGATGCTGCAGAGCTTCAACACCTTTGCCTGGGGAAGCGCCAAGCCGCCCTACGAACCTTACCGCCTGCACAAGCTGCAAGCCTCGCTGGTGCAGCGGCTGACGCGGCGCTGGGCGATCCAGACCGGCGTCTTCTATGCCCCGGCGGGCCGCAACATCGTGCAGGAAAGGGGCGTCGTCACCACCATCTGGTACCGGAGCTGAAGCGCGGCGGGGCGCCCCAGCGGGCCGTTGCGTCCCGCTGCCAGCCGTCGTATTCCGGTGCCGGAAGCCGGCTTAGCTCAGCTGGTAGAGCACGTGATTTGTAATCACGGGGTCGAGGGTTCGAGTCCCCCAGCCGGCACCACTCCTACTACCGACAACCAAATTCCACAGCACGGCGGCCATGACACGGTATCTGATCACCAGCGCACTTCCTTATATCAACGGCGTCAAGCATTTGGGCAATCTGGTGGGCTCGATGCTGCCGGCCGACCTCTACGCCCGCTACCGCCGCGCCCGCGGCGACGAGACCCTTTACATCTGCGCCACCGACGAGCACGGCACCCCCGCCGAACTGGCGGCCCTCGAAGCCGGTCAGGAGGTCGCCGCCTATTGCCGCGAGCAGCACGAAATCCAGAAATCGCTGGGCGAGCGCTTCGGCCTTTCCTGGGATTTCTTCGGCCGCTCCTCATCCGTGCAGAACCGCGACTTCACCCAGCACCTGGCCCGCGTGCTGTGGCAGCGCGGACATCTGGAAGTACGCACCACGCGGCAGGTCTATTCCCATGCCGAGAAACGCTTCCTGCCCGACCGCTACGTCATCGGCACCTGTCCCCATTGCGGCTACGAGCGCGCCCGCGGCGACCAGTGCGAGAACTGCACCCGCGTGCTCGACCCCACCGACCTGATCGATCCGCGCTCGGCCTTGTCCGGTTCCAAGGAGATCGAAATCCGCGACAGCGCCCATCTCTTCCTCAAGCAGTCGGAATTCGTCGAGCCTCTGCGCCAATGGATCGACAGCCACGAACACGACTGGCCGCATCTGGTGCTTTCCATCGCCCGCAAATGGCTGGACGAGGGGCTGAACGACCGCGGCATCACCCGCGATCTCGAATGGGGCGTGCCGGTGCCCGACGACATCGGCGAGGGCAAGCTGAAAGGCAAGGTGTTCTACGTCTGGTTCGACGCCCCCATCGAATACATCGGCGCCACCAAGGAACTGACCGACAGCCGCGGCGAGCCCGACTCCGAATGGCGCAAATGGTGGCGCCCCGACAGCCCGAATGACGTGACTTATGTGGAATTCATGGCCAAGGACAACGTGCCGTTCCATACGGTGGGGTTCCCGGTCACCATTTTCGGTTCGGGCGAAAACTGGAAGCTGGTGGACCGCATCAAGGGCTTCAACTGGCTGACCTATTACGGCGGCAAATTCTCCACCTCGCAGAAGCGCGGCGTCTTTATGAACACGGCGCTGGAGCTGGTGCCCGCCGATTACTGGCGCTGGTGGCTGATGGCCAATGCGCCGGAAAGCGCCGACAGCTCCTTCACCTGGGAGCACTTCGCCGCGGTGGTGAACAAGGACTTGGCCGACGTGCTGGGCAACTTCGTCAACCGCGTCACCAAGTTCACGGTGTCGCGCTTCGACGGCAAGGTGCCGGGCGAAGGCGAATACGGCGAAGACGAAAAAGCGCTGATCGCCGAGCTGGACAAGCGCCTGGCGCAATACGGAGCCTGTCTGGAGGACCTCGAGTTCCGCAAGGCGCTGGCCGAGCTGCGTGCCATCTGGGTGGCGGGCAACGAATACCTGACCAAGGCCGCCCCCTGGACGCATGTGAAGACGGATCGCGTCAAGGCCGCGGTGGGCGTGCGCATGGGCCTCAACCTGGTGCACCTGTTCGGACACCTGGCCTGGCCGGTGATCCCCACGGCGGCACGTGCCATCCATGAGGCGATCCAGCCCGCGCCGGAAATCATTCCCTGGCCAGAGGGCTCGATGTGGGACTTCCTCAACCAACTCGAACCGGGGCAGGCGATCAGCCCGCCCCCCGTTCTGTTCGCCAAGATCGCCGACGAACAGGTGGAGGCGTGGAAAGCGCGCTTCGGCGGCGAAGCCTGAGCGTCCGGCAAAGCCCCTCATCCTTGTCGAAGGGTGAGGGCAATTCCGTGCGAACGTCCGCCCCTACAGCGCATACCAGCTTTCGCGTTCCCCATCGTCTTCCCCCGGCAGGCCGAGCTGGGAGCGATAGACCGTGGCGCCGAAGAGGCCGTCGCCGTGCACCCCGTCCGCCGCCAGCGGCAGGATGATCCGTTCGCCATGGCCGTGAAGATAGACGTGCTTGAGGACCATGCCTGCGCCGTGGAACAGGGCGGGTTCGCAGAGCACGCGCTTCGAGCGCGCAAACAGGCGCGGGTAATCCTCCTGGGGATAGAGTTCCGCCATCGGCGTGCCGCGGAAGCTCTTGCCGAAGAAATGCTCGATCTGATCGCCGGCCAGCCTGCCGGTGAAGCGGTCGGCGGCAGGGTCGTAGCGGAAGACCCATATCATCGAGAGTTGCGGGGCGATCTCGGAAGGCCGGATGTCCTGCCAGCCGGGCATGGCGCGTTCCCCGCGCACCTTGTTCCAGTGCCCGGCGACGCGGCGCAAATCGTGCGAGGCGATCTTGTCGCAGAATTCCGGGAAGGACATGGGCTTCATCCTTCTGGCATCGTCTGCCCGGCACGACCGATACCGGAAGGCGCACGCTGCGTACGGAATGAAAAGCGGCCTGAACCGCCGCGCGGACCCTAACAGATTCAACCGCCGGCCGTCAGCGTTTCGTGCCTTCGTCTTTATCTGAATGCGTCGAAGCCGCGATTGCTATTGGCCGTTCAGCCGTTCCCAGCCTTCGCGCCCCAATCCCTCCATGGGACGGAAGCGCGACTTGTAATCCATCTTCTTCGAGCCGCGCACCCAGTAGCCGAGATAGACATGCGGCAGCCCGTGGGTCTGCGCCACGCGGACATGATCCAGGATCATGTAGGTGCCGAGACTGCGCGCCACTTCGCCGGGATGGAAGAAGCTGTAGACCATCGACAACCCGTCGCGCAGTTCGTCGGTCAGGGCGCAGGCGATGAGGCGGCCGCGCTCCAGGCCCGGTTGCTTGAGGCGGTATTCGACCAGACGGGTCCTGACCGGCGTCTCTTCGACCATCGCCACATAATCGAACAGGCCCATGTCCGACATGCCGCCGCCGGCGTGGCGGGAATCGAGATAGGTGCGCAGCAGCGCGAACTGTTCGCGCGAGGCTTCCGGCGGCACCACGCTGCGTTCGAGGTCCCGGTTGCGCCTGGCGATGCGCCTGAGGCTGCGCGTCGTCTCGAAGGCGCCGGTGACGATGCGCACCGAGACGCAGGCCGAACAGGCGTCGCAGGCCGGGCGGTAAGCGATGGTCTGGCTGCGGCGGAAGCCCGATTGGGTGAGGGCTTCGTTGAGGGGCTGCGCCAGCGTGCCGCTGAGCCGGGCGAAGACTTTGCGCTCCGTGCGCCCGGGAAGATAAGGGCAGGGTCCGCCCGGAGTCAGGAAGAATTGCGGAATCCGCGCGGTTTTTTGTTCCGTCACGCCCTTCACACCAGCCAAGCACGCAGCAAGTATGACAACAGCCGGGCCGCTTGCGCCAGGAAAAACGCAATTAGAGTTGATGGCCCAGCGGCACGGGCGGGGCTTCGCGCAGCAGCACGATGGACAGGCGCCGGTTGGCGGAAGCATCGGGGTCTTCCGGCAGCAGCGGCTCCGATCCTGCCTTTCCGGCAACTTCGTAGATGCGGTCGCCGTCGAGACCCGAGGCGGTCAGGACGGCGCGTCCGGCATTGGCGCGCGCCGCCGACAACTCCCAATTGGTCGAACCGTTGGGGGCGGTGAAGGGCTTGGCTTCGGTGTGGCCGCTGATCGAGATGCGGTTGGGCAGCCGGTTGATCACCTTGGCCACGATTTCGAGCAGCTTGCGCGTATAGGGCATGGGCACGGCCGTGCCCTGCTGGAACATCGGCCTGCCGTCCTGGTCGATCAGCTGGATGCGCAGCCCTTCCGGCGTCTGGTCCATCACCACCTGCTGCGACAGGGCGGCGATCTCGGGATTGTCCTGGATCGACTGGTGGATGGCTTCGGCGGCATGGGCGAAATCGCCGTCCTGTGCCGAGGAGGCGGGATTGCTTTCGTCGGCGGCTTGGGCAACGCCGCCCTGGCTGGCGCCGTTTTGGGCCGAATGGCTGTCGTTGTTCTTGGCGGGCGGGCTGTTTTTCTGCAGCACGGAGACGGCGCCTCCGGCGCGGGCGCTTTCCTGTCCCATCACCTTGCCGCCCAGGATGCCGCCCGAGCCGCTCATGGTCTGGGCGATGCTCTGGGGCGCGAAATAGTCGGCGATGCCGCGCTTCTGTTCCGGGGTGGTGGTGTTGATCAGCCACATCAGGAGGAAGAAGGCCATCATGGCGGTGACGAAGTCGGCATAAGCGACCTTCCAGGCGCCGCCGTGATGGGCGTGGTCGGCTTTCTTGATGCGCTTGATGACGATCGGCGTGTCGGCCAAGGCGAACCCCTAGAGCGGCGTGCGCAAAAGTGTGTGCGGTTTTGCGCAAAAACGCCGCTACAATCGAAAATCCGGAGCAAAATGCCGATTTCGTCTGAAGGCGTTTCGCTCCGGAGCCCGTCTTCGGTCTTTCCCCCGCTGGACGGCTCGCATAATCTCGGCGTCAGGATGCCTCAACCGAATTAACCGATTCCTTAAGGCGGAGATCCATGAGCTTCGATCCCAGCAATTTCCGTAAAGCCCTCAGTTGCTTCACCACCGGCGTCACGGTGGTCGCCGCCGGCAAGGGCGCCTCGGCACGCGGCATTACCGTCAGTTCCTTCGCCTCCGTCTCGCTGGAGCCGCCGCTGATCCTGTGGTGCATGAACCGCAAATCCCGCCGTTACGATACGTTTACCAAGGCAGAGAATTTCACGGTCAGCGTGCTGACCGAAGCCCAGCGCGCCATCTCCGACCGCCTGGCCACGCCCGGGGAAGGTCTGCTCGAGGGGCTCGAGCTCAAGGCGACGGAAACCGGCGTCCCCGCCCTGGCCGGCGCCGTGGCGGTGTTTGAATGCGCCCGCGAAGCGATCCACGAAATGGGCGATCACGCCATCATCGCCGGCCGCGTGCTGCGTTATTCCTGGGGCGAGACGGACAAGCCGCTGGTCTATTTCCGCGGCGGCTACGCCAGGCTGGCTTAGTTCTTCGCCAGCACGCTTTTCAGATATCCGATCACGTCGGTATCCGGCGGCGCGCTCGCGGGTTCGCCCTGCAATTGCCGCAGGCTGAAATCCATGCGCGCGTCGTAATTGCGGTCGATCTGGCTCCTCAGCGCCTGTTCGGCGGCGTACCAGGCTGCCTTGCCGGCATCGGCGGGGCAGCTGGCAAGCTCGTCTCCGGACGCGCCCCAGCGCCGTTCGGGACAATCGTAAGGATCGAAGGACAGCGCAAACAGCCGCCTTCGCGCGTCTTCCATGGAGAAGGTCGTCAGGCTGCCGTCGCTCTTGCGGTAAGTGATGCGGCAGTACGCGGCGGGACGGGAATAAGCCTGTAACAGATCGCCGGGCAGGTCGCTGCCGGCGTAATCCAGATGCGGATCGCCGCGTTTTTGCATCTCCACGAAACGCTGCACGGTGTCGCGCAAGGCCTTGAACACCGTCTTCAGCCGCGCATCGCGCGAGGGCGTCGAATAGAACTCCCAATCGCCCTCGGTGCCGTAGATGTTGCGCGGCAGCCGCGCCGGATGCGGCTCCGCCGCCAGGCCGCGCGCCAGCTCCACCGCCTGGGCGCGGTAATGCAGGTCGGAGCAGATGGACCAGGCCGTCTCCCGCACCTCCTTGACCGGATCGAACAACAGCTTGCCGCCCGCCAGCCGCGCCCGCACGAAATCGTAGAAATCGAGCTTCTCGCCGTTCACGGCGAAGCCGCCGCCGGCCCAATCGGCGTCGGCGGGCCGCTGGCCGGTGCCGTAATATTGCTCGGTCGAGAAATCGGCGATCTCGGCGTTCTTCGCCGGCTCGACATGCCCGCCGCGCAGGCTGCCGTCCGGCATCGTCACAGCGCCCACCAGCCGGAGGGGCCGCCAGTTCTTGAAGCCGGCCCCCAGCGCCGGTTTCATGCGCGCGAAGCGCACGTCGAACATCATCTGGGTGAGGGAATAATCGGTGTGGGCGTCGAAGGCGTGCACCCGCCCGTCGGGATCGACGCGGAAGACGATGGCGACATGCCCGGCCGGGTCGTAGATCACGGTCCCGGCCCGGATCGCGGCGGGCGTGACGGCGGGCGAATAGAAATCGGGCGGCAAGGGCCCGTCGGTGTCGGGATGCAGCCGGTAGGTCGCCGACGACACCGCCTCGCGGATCCGGTCGATGACGGCATAGCCGGAAAGCACGCCGCCGGGCACGTCGCGGCGGGCCGCCACCGTGTTGCCCTGGTGCGTGTAGCGGATGTCGCCGCCGCTGCCGTCCCGCGGCGCCACGGCGGCGGCATAGGAAAAGGGCAGCCCCTTCTTCCAGGCGTAGTAGAAGCGCAGCACATAGGGCAGCTCCGCGCAGTCGGAGAGGAAACGATGTTCCGGCGGATCGCTGTCGCGGAAGGGGTTGGCGGCGCTGTGCAGGCAGGCGTCGAGTGAATCGCAATTGGATTCGCCGATGGCCCGGATGAAATCCCGGTAGCCTTGCTCGTCCGCCTCCGACCAATGGTCGCTTTTCACCACATATAAGGAAGAGGGCGCTGCGGCGGCATGCAGCGGTGGAATCGTCACCAGCAAGGCGGCCATCGCGCACAGAATGATTTTGCAAATCGTCTTCGGCATCGCGCCAGCGTAACGCGCAACCGTCGCTTATCAAGCACTTACGAGTCGAAGCGGGAGGCGGGCGTGCCCGTAAAGACACGTTCCACAGGGCAGCGTCGTCCGTCACATTTACTTCACACGTTTGTCACCCACCTGTCTTGCCCCCCTGCAATTTCTCCCCGCGGGCAAAAAGACCGCTGAGCGAGGAGAGTCGCCAGACCTTCGGGCTTCGATGTCGGCTCTTTTCCCTGCAACATTTAGAGAGGGTTCTATGAAGGGGAAGTCAGCCTTAATGGCAGGTGCGGCTGCGCTTGCGCTCGTTGTGAGCGTTCAGGCCGGTTACGCGAAGAACACGTCGAGCGGAACGTCGAACATGCCTGCGGCGACGCCGGCGAGCACGGACGATGCCAAATACGACGAGCTGTCGCAGCGCATCGATGCGCTGGAAGCGGAGTTGCAGGCCGCGGAGATGAACTCCGCCAAGGATCACGATGTGGTCTCCAACTGGAAGCAGGTGAGCGGCTGGTGGGATTCGACCAGCATCAGCGGCCGGATGTATTACGACATCACCGACATCACCAACAAGAACAACGGCACGAACGCGAGCTACAACGGCTTCAACTTCGACATCAAGCGCTTCTACGTCGGCATCGACCACACCTTCGACAAGGTGTTTTCGGCGGATATCACCACCGACTTCACCTACGACAGCACGACCAAGGCCAGCCAGATCTACATCAAGAAGGCCTATTTGCAGGCCAAGCTGGACGACGCCTTCGTGGTGCGCGTGGGTTCGGCCGACCTGCCGTGGATTCCCTATGCGGAAGACACCTATGGCTACCGCTTCGTCGAAAACACGCTGACCGACCGCGCCAAGTTCGGCACTTCGGCCGACTGGGGCGTGCACATCCTCGGCAAGCTGGCCGACGGCATCATCAACTACCAGGTCTCTGCCGTCAGCGGCGCCGGCTACAAGGTCGCCAATGTCAGCAACACCCTGCGTCCGAACCACCCCGACGTCGAAGGCCGCGTCGGTCTCGATTACATGGGCTTCCAGCTCGCCGTCGGCGGTTATTGGGGCGACCTCGGCGCCATGCACTCCAACACCGTCTATCACGACGCCACGCGTTTCAACGCGTTGGCCGCTTACAAGATCGACGGCCTGAAGGTGGGCGTGGAATACTTCATCGCCTCGAACTGGACCCAGGTACAGTCGGCAACCGCCTCGCACGCCACCGGCGTGTCGCCGTTTGCCTCCTACCAGTTCACGCCGGAATGGAGCGTCTTCGGCCGTTACGACTACGTCAAACCCTACTCCGACACGGCGCGGAAGAGCTTCAACAACGAATACTACAACTTCGGCATCGATTACAGCCCGGCCAAGATCATCGATTTCGCGCTGGTCTATAAGCACGATGCCGGCGCCGGCGGTTACTTCGGCGATTCCAACGGCACCATCGGCGGCACCGCTTTTGCGCCCGGCAACAGCGGCACCTACAATGAAGTCGGCCTCTTCGGTCAAGTCCGCTGGTAAATCATGCGAACGGGCCGGTGCACCGCGCCGGCCCGTTATTCCTTGAACTTCGGTCATGAAGCCCTTCACGGGCGCAACAAGTGAGGAAGGAAGACTATGAAGAAGGGGTTGAAGATCGGCTTGGCCGCTCTCGCGTCGGCGATGTTGCTGGCGGGTGCGGCGTCCGCCGAAAACCTGAACGGCGCCGGCGGCACGGCGATTTATCCGGTGCTCTCCGTCTGGGCGCAGAAGTACCAGCAGCAGACCGGCAACGCCGTGAACTACCAGGCGATCGGCTCGGGCGGCGGCATTGCGCAGATCAAGGCCAAGACGGTCGATTTCGGCAATTCCGACAAGCCGCTCAAGCACGACGAACTGGCCGCCGACCATCTGGTGCAGTTCCCGGAAGTCATCATCACCATCGTGCCGGTGGTGCATCTGCCGGGCGTCAAGCCGGGTCAGATGGTGATCGACGGCCCGACGCTGGCCAACATCTATCTCGGCAAGATCACCAAGTGGAACGATCCCGCGCTGACGCGGCTGAATCCCGGCGTGCACCTGCCGAACATGGCGATCGTCGTGGTCCACCGTTCCGACGGGTCGGGCACCACCTTCAACTTCACCAATTACCTCGCCAAGGTCAGCGGCGAGTGGAAAAGCAGCGTCGGCTCCGACACCTCGGTGGCCTGGCCGGCCGGCATCGGCGGCAAGGGCAATGCGGGCGTCGCCGCCAACGTGGCGCAGACGGTCGGCTCGATCGGTTACGTCGAATACGCCTATGCCCAGCAGAACAACCTGACCTACACCGACATGGTCAACCGCGAAGGCAAGCGCGTGAAGCCGGACATGACGACGTTCCAGAACGCGGCGGCGAATGCGGACTTCTCCAAGGTGCAGGATTTCTACCTGATCCTCACCGACCAGCCGGGCGCCAACAGCTGGCCGATCGTGGCGGCAACCTACATGCTGATGCGCAACGACTATCCGGCCGCCAAGAACCATTCCATCCTGAAATTCCTCGACTACGGCCTGCATGAAGGTGCCGCGGATGCGAGCAAGCTCGACTACGTTCCGTTCCCGGAAAGCGTCGTCAAGCAGATCGAAGCGTCCTGGACCCAGAATCTGCACGCCTGGCCGTAAGGTTTTCTAGGCAAGGCGAAAGTCCTTCGGGAGGGAGTTGAAAGATTCCCTCCCGTTCGTTTTGGAGGCCTGCGATGACAAGGGTGATTCGACGGCCGTACGATCGGCGGCGCAGAGGCCGGCCCTGCCGGCCCCGAACCGTGCTATGATTTTCCATCCCAACCGAACGCAACGCTAACGAGAGGGACGATGATGAAGAGATTCTTGAAGGCGGGCTTGTTTGCGGTGGCCGGCATTGCCGCTGCGGCCCTGGTGAGCGCCAGCGCCATGGCGGCGGACATCACCGGCGCCGGCGCGACTTTCCCCTATCCGATTTATTCCAAATGGGCCGCGGCCTATAAGGCGAAGACCGGCGTCGGCCTGAACTACCAGTCCATCGGCTCCGGCGGCGGCATCGCCCAGATCAAGGCGAAGACCGTCACCTTCGGCGCCAGCGACATGCCCTTGAAGGCGGCCGAGCTAGAAGCCTCCGGCCTTTTGATGTTCCCCACGGTGGTGGGCGGCGTCGTCCCGGTGGTGCATCTGCCCGGCATCGGCGCCGACAAGCTGGTGTTCGACGGCCCGACGCTGGCCGACATCTATCTCGGCAAGATCACCAAGTGGAACGATCCCGCCATCGCGCGGCTCAATCCGGGCGTGCGTCTGCCCAACATGGGCATCGTGGTGGTGCATCGTTCCGACGGTTCGGGCACGACCTTCATCTGGACCAACTATCTCTGCAAGGTGAGCAAGGAGTGGACCTCGAACGTCGGTTCGGCGACGGCCGTCGATTGGCCCATCGGCATCGGCGGCAAGGGCAACGAAGGCGTCGCCGCCAACGTGGCGCAGACGGCGGGCTCCATCGGCTACGTCGAATACGCCTATGCCATGCAGAACAAGCTCGCCTACACCAGGATGAAGAACCGCGAGGGCAACACCGTCAGCCCGACCATGGAAGCCTTCCAGGCGGCCGCGGCCAATGCCGACTGGGCCCATGCCGATCACTTCTACATGATCCTGACCGACCAGCCCGGTGCCAAGTCCTGGCCGATCGAGAACCCGACCTTCGTGCTGTTCTACAAGAACCCGCGCGATCCGGCGGCCAGCCGCCAGGCGCTCGAGTTCTTCAAATGGGCCTATGCCGACGGCGACAAGATGGCCGAAAGCCTGATGTACATCCCGCTCCCCGAGAGCGTCGTGAAGGTGATCGAGGAAAGCTGGAAGCAGATCCAGGGCTCCGGCATGTAAGTATCTTCTGTGGGGTGTCTTCAGCAATTCACAACCAAGAGATGTAATAACCAAGGTCCGTAAATAAGCTGAGAGGGGCGGTCTGCGGACCGCCCCTTTTCGTTATCATTCAGATCATATTATTTAAATCAAATACTTAAACGTTACACCGCACAAAACGCTGCGTTTTTTGCACGGCTTATAATAACGCCTGTTATGATCTTGAATGACATAATAAGGCTGCTTATATACTCACCCGAACGGACCTGACATGAAGCACGACCACGACGACCTCCTCTTCATCCTGCACGACGTCGCCCGCCTGACCCGGATCAAGTTCGATCAGCGGGCGCGGAGCTGGGGGATGACGCGTGCGCAATGCGTGATTTTGATGAAGTTGGATTACCAGCCCGGCATGTGCCAGACGGAGCTTGCCGCCCTCCTGGAAGTCGAGCCCATCACCGTCGCGCGTCTGATCGACCGCCTGGAAGCCAACGGCCTGGTGGTGCGCCGTCCCGATCCCTCCGACCGCCGCATGCACCGTCTCCATATTTTGCCGGCGGCAAGCCCGATTTTGGCCGAGATCGCCCGTTATCGGACGGACAGCATCGCGAACATCAAGACCGACATCGCGGATGCGGATTGGGATACGGCGCTCAGGGTTCTGAACCGGATCAAGGACACGTTGATTGCCGACACGTCGGGCTCGCGCCCGGCGGCGGAGACGGGAGAGTAGGGCATGAGTTTCATCAACACCGCTCCGGCAGCCGCCTTCCGCCGCAGCACCGCGCAGGGGCTCAGGCAACGGCTCGGCGAGCTCTGGGCCGACAAGGCGAAGCTGCGCCGCGTGGCGATGATCGCCGGCGTTTCCCTGGTGGCCGCGGCGGCGTTGCTGATCTACCTCTTCGGCGGGCGCTATGTCGGCACCGACGACGCCTATGTCCAGGCCGCCAAACTGATGGTCACCACCGACGTTTCCGGGCTGGTGAAGACCGTCGATGTGCATGAGGGCCAGCATGTGAAGAAAGGGCAGGTGCTGTTCACCCTCGATCCGCACCCCTTCGCCATCGCCGTCGACAACGCCAAGGCGGCGCTCGAAGCCGCCAAGGTGGACGTGCAGTCGCAGGAAGCGAGCTATCGTGGCCTGACGGCGCAGGTGGCGGCGCAACAGGCGCAGGTCCACTTGGCGCAGACCACCTACGACCGCGATTTGGCCTTGGCGCGCGCCAATGCCATCGCCCCGCAGACCCTCGACCAGGCACGCAGCACCCTGATGTCGGCCATAGCCACGCTGGCCTCGCTGCAGCAGAACGCCCAGACCCAGCTCGACAAGCTGCTCGGCGATCCCAACCTGCCGCCCGAACGCGCCCCATCCTATCTGCAGGCCAAGGCCGCCCTCGACGAAGCCGAGCGCCAATTCAACCACGCCGTCGTCCGCGCGCCTTTCGAAGGCGACGTCACCGAGGTGGATTCGCTGCAACCCGGCACGCTGGTGATCTCGGCGCTGTCCTCCTTCTCCACCACCAGCGCGGTGGGGCTGGTTTCCACCACCGACATCTGGGTGGATGCCAACATGAAGGAGACCGACCTTACCCGCGTCGCGGTCGGCAATCCGGTTTCGCTCTCCATCGACACCTATCCGGGCCGCACCTGGTACGGCCATGTCGATGCGGTGAGCCGCGCTTCCGACAGCGCCTTCTCGGCGCTGCCTTCGGAGAACGCCTCCAGCAACTGGGTCAAGGTGGTGCAGCGCATTCCGGTGCGCATCAAGCTCGACCTCAAGCCGGGCGACCCGCCGCTGCGCTCCGGCATGAGCACCGTGGTCACCATCGATACGGGAGAGCGGCGCTGGGTCCGCCTCTTGAGCGGCCGGTAAGCGAAGTATGTCGTCTGACAAGGAAACCTACGCCCACGAGCATTACACCCGCGCCGGACTGGTGATCGTGGTGATGTGCTCGATGGCGGGCACCTTGATGCAGGCGCTCGACACCACCATCGCCAATGTGGCGCTGCCCTATATGCAGGGCTCGCTCTCGGCCTCGCGCGACCAGATCACCTGGGTGCTCACCTCCTACATCGTGGCGGCCGCGATCATGACCGCGCCGGTGGGCTGGATCGCGGCGCGCTTCGGCAAGAAGAACGTGCTGATCGTCTCGCTGGTCGGCTTCACCGTCACCTCGATGCTGTGCGGCATGGCCACCGGCCTCTCCGAGATGGTGGTCTTCCGGCTGTTGCAAGGCGTCTTCGGCGCCGCTCTGGCGCCTCTGTCGCAGTCCGTGATGCTCGACCTCTATCCGGTCGAGAAGCGCGGCCAGGTGATGGCGATCTGGGGCATCGGCGTGATGCTGGGCCCCATCCTGGGCCCCACCCTGGGCGGCTACCTGACCGACGCCTACAGCTGGCGCTGGGTGTTCTACGTCAACCTGCCGTTCGGCATCGCCGCCACGGCCGGGATCTGGTTCTTCTTCAAGGACACGACACGCAACGCGGCGCTCAAGTTCGACTGGTCCGGCTTCGGCTTCATGGCCCTGGCCATGGGCGCGCTGCAGCTGATGCTCGACCGCGGCACCGACAAGGACTGGTTTTCTTCGACGGAAATCGTGATCTATGCGGTGGTGTGCGGTTTGGGTTTCTATCTTTTCCTGATTCACATGTTCACGGCGAAGAAACCCTTCCTGCCGCGGGCGATCTTCCGCGACCGCAATTTCGTCTCCTCGCAGGTGGTGATGTTCGTGGTGGGCGCCGTGCTGCTCGCCTCCACCGCCTTGATGCCGCCCTACCTGCAGAATCTGGGCAACTATTCGGTGGTGCAGACGGGGCTGCTGCTCGGCCCGCGCGGCTTCGGCACCATCGCGGCGATGATCCTGGTGGGCCGCATCGCCAATTACACCGACCCGCGCATCCTGATGAGCATCGGCACCACGGCGGTGGCCTGGTCGCTCTGGCAGATGGCGCAATGGACGCCCTCCATCGCCTTCACCGAGCTGCAGATCGTCACCATCATCCAGGGCTTCGGGCTGGGGCTGGTGTTCGTGCCGCTCAACCTGGTGGCCTTCGCCACCTTGTCCGGCAAGCTCCGCACCGACGGCAGCGCCTTCATGAATCTGGTGCGCAACGTCGGCTCGGCCATCGGCATCTCGGTGACCACGACGCTGCTCTCCAACAGCATCCA
>Ga0187810_10000165_pt1 | contig 30733 bp, 29 predicted proteins | sample NC_wetland_sal_i_9_FD_132963 | JGI IMG/M metagenome (GOLD analysis project Ga0187810, IMG submission 132963) | Wetland sediment microbial communities from Neuse River Estuary, North Carolina, USA - ASW_5 | ecosystem: Environmental > Aquatic > Freshwater > Wetlands > Sediment | place: USA: North...
AACCTTTCCTGCCGAAGCTAATCGCACTATGTGGAAGGAAGTCGGGATCGATGCATGGCTCGGGGCCCGGAAGACGAGCCTCGAAGATGCACGCACGACCGTCACGGAGATCATCGGCAGGGTCCGGAACGAAGGCGATGATGCCCTCCGCGACCTGGCGAAAAAATATGTCGAACTGACCGATATTGCGGTATCCGAGGAAGAGCGCGAAGCTGCGTACGAGCAGGTCGACGCACAGGTCATCGAAGCGCTCGTTGAAGCCCATGCACGGATCGAACGCTTCCACGAACTCCAGAAGCCAAAAGATCTCTGGTTCCAGGAGATGGAACCCGGCATCGTGCTGGGCATGAAAACCACGGCCCTCAACCGGGTCGGCATCTATGTTCCCGGCGGGCGGGCTGCCTATCCCTCGTCTGCCCTGATGTGTGCAGTCCCCGCGTGGGTTGCCGGCGTAAAGGAAGTCTGTGCCTGCTCACCTCCCCCGATCAAGCCCCTGACGCTTGTCGCGCTCGACATCGCGGGGGTTACCGAGATTTACAATGCCGGCGGTGCACAGGCTGTTGCTGCCATGGCGCTCGGGACCAAGTCCATCCGCCCGGTGCAGAAGATCGTCGGGCCCGGGAACATCTACGTCACGCTCGCGAAGATGATGCTCCGTGAATACGCGGAGATCGATTTCCCTGCCGGCCCAAGCGAGATCGGCATCATCGCCGACCAGACCGCAGACCCGGCGATCGTTGCAGCCGATATCCTTGCCCAGGCCGAGCACGACCCGAATGCGGCCTGCATCCTGATCACGACCGACAAGAACCTTCCCGGGAAAGTCGGGAAGGAGATCACCTCGCAGCTCCATGATGCTCCCCGCAGGGAGATCATCGAGCAGGCCCTGAAAAACTCCGGCTACACGATTGTTGCGGACATTGATGAAGCGATCGCGGCCTCCGACGTCGTCGCGCCCGAGCACCTCTCGATCCAGGTCGCTGACCCGCTGACGGTTGTCACCCGGGTCCGGAACGCCGGCGCAATCTTTGTCGGGAAATATTCCGCTGTCGCTTGCGGGGATTACGCGATCGGGACCAACCACTGCCTCCCTACCGCGGGATACTCCAAGACCTATTCAGGACTCGACGTCCAGCACTTCTGCAAGACCGCGTCGGTCGAGATCGTCTCCCGTGACGGCCTTGAAGCGATCGGCGATATCGTCGAAACGATCGCGGAAGCAGAAGGGTTGTATGCCCACGCAAACTCCGTGAAGATCCGGAGACGGTGCTAGAGAACAGCCGGGAATAAAAAAATCTGCTCTGTAGAAATCCTTGTCTGAATTCCGCTGTAGTAGAAAATTTAAAAATTAATTTTGTTTTTACGAGCATTCCCACCCCCTTTTTGGGTCGCTTGAGGCGCCTACGCCAGAGCCCTCGCCGGGCAAGAAACGAAAATCATCGCGGAGTGGGGGGTCAAGGGGTACACCCCTTGGGATGCCTCCCTCCTCTTTAGGGAGAGAGAGGGTCACCCTCACTTTTTTTAAAGATTTTTGGACCAAGCTAAATGATTTCTACAGAGCAAAAAAATCTATACGACTACGAAAAAGAGGAGTTCATCCCTCGCCTTCCATTTTTTTGAATTTTCAATGCATGAACAGATCTTCGCTCACCCCGTGCAAAAAACGATTATTCCTTTTTCCCGCGGGTCATTGAGAGTAAAACAATCGCAGTCGCGGCGATCCCGACAGCCGCAACCGGCACCGCAGGATCAAGGGGAGCTTCGGTGACCGGCGGTTCGCCCGGGAGGATCGTTATATCGGCCGTCGCATAGTCTCCCCGCGAGTACCTGAGCCGGTCGACCGGCGAATCCACTTCGTACACCGTGTAGGTCCCGGGTTCGAGCGTGCCGAGGATCACCGAGGTATCCCACCGGTAAGTCCACGTCCCGTCTGTCAGGTTCACCGGGGCTGTCGTAAAGAGCCCTCTTCCCGCCGGGACGTTGAGATTCTCAAGGGTCACGCCCCGGCTGTCGATGCCGGGCCCCCCGAGGAAGAGGTACACGGCAATCGTATTGATCCCCGTCACCTTCCCGTGGAAGGTGATAACGTCGCCGAATTGTACCTGCTGGGGCGTGGCATTGATCGTGAGATCCACCGCTCCCGCAGCCGGGAGAAGAAGAAATACGAGTGATGCTGCGATCAGAACGAACAATGCCCGGTGCATACCGGAAACATGTACTCTCAAACCGTAAACATTTATTTATCGCATGATGGTCAGAACGTGACGACCATCACCGCCTCCTCTTCTTTTTTCAGCTCGCCTTTGAGATGATCCGCGTCGAAATCATAGCCGTCCGACGGGTTGTAGCTGTCGTAGAGCTCGCACTTGTCGAGCACGTCTACGAATTCCTTTAAGAAGATCCGGGGAATGACGTCCACCCTGCCGCCAAACTTCGTGGTGACCCTCTGGATCATCGCACGGATGAACCGGTGCGAGATCCGTTCACGGTCGGGTTCGGTGTACGCCTGTGCGTACACATCGAGCACCTTGAGGGCCGCACGTTCGAGTTTCCCCGTATCGAACTTCGAGAGGATGATCTGCGGCTGCCGGGGGTTGCGGAAACCGTCGCTTTGCACGACATTGATCCGGTCGTAGAGCGGCGGGATGGACCGGATCCCGCGGGAACCGTCGAACATCGCGGGCGTCCCGGTGAAGAGGAAGTAGCAGCGCGGCATCTCGCCCCGGTCGAGGGCATCGATGATCTGGACGAGCGTCTGGTACCCGCGCTCCCGCTGGTTCCGCTGGAGCCCCTGTGTTGTCTCCACCTCGTCGACCGCGATCGCAAGCCCGCGATAGCCAGCCCCGTGGATGATCGCAACGAGCCCCCGCAGGAAAACGTACGCGATCGTATCGTCGATATCGCCGCGGAGGCCTGCCCGCTGCTTGAACTCCCTGCCGATATTCGGTTCTGCCGCGATCCAGCCGAGCGCCGCCTGGGCGATCGGGAACTCGCCGGCATTGTTCGCCTTGTAATACGTGCGGAGGGCTGCGGCAAGCGCCGTGTTCGTCTCGCTGATGCCCGAAAGCGCAGCTTCGATCTCCCGCCCTGTCGCGGCTTCGAGCACGTCCTCCCCGGTCCCTTCCGGGCTCACCGTGATAAGCCGCTCTTCGATAGCAAAGAGCCAGTTGTCGATGATCGTCTTGAGTGCGTGCTCCTCTTCGCTGGTCCGGAGGTTGGCGCAGACCTGCTGGTAGATCGCCTTGAGCTTGTAGAGCGGGGCCTGGGAGGAGATGACCACGTGGGAGGTGACAAAGCCTTTCGAGCGGGCGATCTCGAGGGCCCGGGCGATGAGGAACGTCTTGCCGCTCCCATAATCGCCCCGGATGAATTTCGAGTCCCCGCCGCCCTGCGCCACGTAATCGAGCTGCTTTGCGATCACGCCTTCCTCGATATCGAGGCCGACTGCGATCCGTTCGAGGCCGCCGGCTGGCACGGTCCCGCGTCTCAGCGCGTTGATGATATTGATGCTTTCGAGCCGGTTCCGGTCCATCAGCTCAGGTTCCGGTGTATTCATAGACTTCTCCATCCTCCCCAACCCCTTTCTTTTCGACAAGGGTTATTCCCTGTGCCGATGCCTTCTGCACGAGCCTGTTCACGATCCCCGCGATCCGCCGGGTGCCAAGCAGCGTGCGGAGGTCCATCTCGGTCGCCTTCCGGTGCGAGCGGAGGAAGTCCACGATCTTCTGCTCCTGTCCGGTGAGGTCCAGCTGATCGTGCACCTGCCGGCCGGTGTCAATGGTGACAGGGGCCGCACGCGCCTTTACGCCCGGCGCGTGCATGATCGGCCTGTCGGCGATCGTCTTCTCCTTGCACGTCCGGATAAGGCCGAGGTAATCTTCGAGACGGATGATCTTCGTGTGTGTCGGGATGACGTCCATGCCGCAGAGACAGTAATACTTGCAGGCAGCAAAGTCTCCCTCTTCAAGAGCGTTGGCGGCTGCAATGAAAAAGGAGAGGGTCAGGAGTTCGAGGCCTTCCGAGCCGAGTGTAGACCGGCGCTCCTCCAGTTTCCGGATCAGGCTCTCCATCAGCCGCTTCAACCGGTACATCTTCCGGTCGCCGGTCACGACCTCCGCTGCGACCCGGGTCAGGTCCGGGCCCTTCTTCACGTTGGTGAGGATGTAGAGCATCACCTTCTCGCATTCCCGCTCTTCGCCGTGCGCATACAGGAATTTCGCATACCCGATCCCGCCTTCGAGGAAGTCCGCCCGGTACGCCCGGTAGTACCACGCCCGTGCCTCGGCTTCGTTCCCGAGGTCCTCGTAGAGTTTCCCGGTCCCGATAAGGCCGGGAGCGCTGACATCGCCCGAGACGATCCCAAGGAACCGTCGCGTGGCTTCGCCCGCCGGGACGTGGGCGAAAAGGTACTGCCGGTACCAGGTGATGATCTGCCCGAGCAGCGCGAGATCGTTTTTCGTAAGCAGCTCGTCGCGGATCAGCTGTTCGTAGGCGCTGAGGGTCTCGTTCACGTCTCCCGCCGCAGCGAGGAGGTCGCACCGGGCGAGCCGGTACCGGGGATTACGTGAACGCGAGACGAGCCGGGTGACGAGGTCGAGTGCCTCGGCGGTGTTCCCGCTCGCTTTTTTGAGGAGGATGTAATCGAACAGGACTTCCTCGTCCGCCTCGCCCCGGACATGGGACCCGTATGCAACGAGCGCCGCCGGCATGTCATACTGGGCAAGGGCCGTCAGGTATTTCCTGAGGAACGCCGGGTCCGCGGTCTCCTTCCAGAGAGCCTGTGCTTCACCGGCTGCTTCCCGGAACCTGCCTGCCCAGGTGAGTGCATCGATGTACTCGTGGCCACGGGTCTCTTCGCCCCCGAAATCTGCATGGGAAGCGAGCGCTTCTTTTGCCTCGCCGAGCTCAACCTGCGACCGCATCAGGTTCTTCACGTCGCCCGTGCGCTTACCGAGCTGCACGAGCCGGCGCAGGACCGGGAGAGCCCCACGGTAATCTTTCCGGGCGAGAAGAAATTCCGCATAGCTGCGCAGGGCGTCCTGGTTGTCCGGGTCGAGATGGACCGCGGTCGCGTACTCGGCGATAGCCGTCTCGTCGCCCCGGGCTTCAAGGACTTTTCCAAGGTAACTGTGGACATAGGAAGACTCAGGCATCTTCCGGGCGAGGTCCCGGAAAAATACTTCTGCGTCTTCGAGTTTCCCGGTGTAAAACAGGTTGGTTGCGGCAAGGACTTCGATGCCGGAATCCTTTTCGGCAAGGAGAACCGCGTTGCAGCACTGGAGAGACCCGGCATAGTTTCCCTCCTCGAAAAGCCGGAACGCCTCTCTCTTCGGGTCTTCTGTCGGTAACGGAATCATACGGCTCTTGTAAATCTCACGGCAACAAGACCGGCAAGCATCCGGATCATGTCGCGCTTCTCTACCCGGGAGTCGCCCTTGTTCTGCCACTCGATCGGGACTTCGATAACGCGGAAGCCGGCAGATTTCATCCGCCAGAGGAGTTCGACATCGAACTCGAACCCGCGGGACTTCATGTGCGGGAGGACGGCGTCGATTGCCTGTTTACGGAACACTTTTGCCCCGCACTGCGTATCGCTGAACCTCAGCCCGAAGAGGGTCCGGATGAGGAGGTTGAAGCACCGGCTCTCCAGTCTCCGCAGGAAGCTCTGCCTGACCCTGAGGGTCGAGCCCGGCACCCACCGCGACCCGATCGCACCGTCATATCCGGAGAGTTTTGCAAAGAGCCGGTTCATCTCCTCTATGCTGGTCGAACCGTCGGCATCGAAGTACCCGACACAGGGGGATTGTGCGGCTGCGAGCCCGGCAAAGACCCCGCCGCCTTTCCCGAGCCGGGTCCCGAACCGGAGGCAGCGAATCGAGAGATCCGTCCTGCGTGCCGCAATTGCATCGACAACCTCCGCCGTACTGTCGGTTCCGTCACAGACAACGATCAGCTCGCCGTCGAACGAGCCGATCGCATCGAAGAGCGGGGTTATCCGTTTTTCTTCGTTGTACGCCGGTATGACGAGGCTGTAGGGGAGCTGTGGGGAACTCATGATATCCTTGGACACTGGTCCGGTGGGGGAAGTCTTCCCGGCCGGTAAAAGCCGGGAACGTCTGACTGTGGGGCTGCGGCGGAAACCGGATGACATCCGGAACAATTTTTCATGTTTCCTTTCCGGCAGCCCCGGATGTATGTCAGTATAAATGTGGGTCGAGTTGCTAAAATAACGTTACTGGTGTTTGGTGATATGCTGCACGAGCGCCGTCCCGGGCCGGTACCGTTCCGCGATCGCGAGGGCCGTCTTCCGGAGTTCGTTGTGCTCCACGAGGCAGCTCCCGGGCGGCGGGGATTTCCGTAAGATTGCGGAGGTGTTCTCGGTTACCTGGATGAGTTCGGTCGCGATAACGGCATTGAGCCAGAGCAGGTCCCTGAGCATCTCCTTGGTTTCGGGGTCTTCCATGGGTGAAGGTTGGTGGGGGAGGGGATAAAGGTGGGGGGGGTGCTAAATCGGGTTCGAATGTTAAATCTCGCACATGGATCTTGGCTTATGTATCCCGTAAAAATACCACTATTCTAATCGTGCTTTCACTCTTCCGCTATACTGCCCGCATTGCGGCGCGCTCTGTTAAAAGTGAAATCCGGTATTTGCTAATCATACCTAAAAAGAATTTTTTTTTAAACTTCAAGATAATCAATTTTGTCTTGAGGAAGTGGCTTGATTAAAAGAACTAATACTTCTTTATCTGCAAATTCAACACCAACATTTAGTCTTCCATATTTATCTACACGTTTATATTGGGGATTTTTTAGTAATTCCCTTTCGCCGATATTATCAACTATCGCAATTTTCATAATATGATGTTTTCTTCATCGGTAATAATCTTTTAAATGATAGGTAAGTCCAATTATTTATAAGTATATTGGCAAAAAACCAAATTGATTAAATAGTATTGGCAACACTCATATGTTATGTTTGATGTTATAAGTTTGAAAAAACAGATAAATTATGGAATAGAAGAGATTGAAAATTCTCAATTAAAAAGGTTACAAAAATCCCTTTGGTGATTGGATGACAAAAAAAAATAACGACTACCAAAAATCTTTTGATATTCGTAGTGTCCGATTATCTAAAGGTATCAAACAATCGGATTTTGCGAATCTGGTTGGGATCTCAATAAATGAATTGAGTAAATATGAACGTGGATTAGTTTTCCCTCGCGAAGATTTTTTCATCAGAGTATCGAAATTGTTGAAATTATCGCAGAAAGATCTCGAAAATGCTCATACCAAATTGATCCGTAAGAAAGAAATTGGGGAAGGATACGTCACAGCAACATCTGATCAAGAATCTATTATCCCAAGACGAAACCAGCCGGATCGCAATAAAATTCCTGTGTTGGATCTATTTTGTGGATCCGGGGGCTTTTCGCATGGATTCGAATTAACTAATGCTTTTGAAGTTACTGTTGGATTAGACCTTTTATGGGATCGTATCAATACATTTTCATATAATCATCCCGCAGCAACTGCATTTTGCAAAGATGTTCGAAACCTCAAAATCAAATCGCTACTGAATACTGGGTCAAAACCCAAAGTGGTAATCGGTGGCCCCCCATGCCAGGGTTTTTCTTCAATTAGACCTTTTCGTTCCTTGACGGAGGAAGATGCGAGGAATAATTTATTTGAATATTTTGCTTGCGTATTGAAGGTGAGCAAACCCGATTGGTTTGTCATGGAAAATGTGGTCGGGTTGTTAACTCATAATAATGGAGCTTCATTTAAAACAATTCTCGACACATTCAACGACTTGGGATATTCAACCGATTGGCGTTTACTTAATGCAGTCTATTATGGGCTTCCTCAACGGCGAGAGCGATTGATAATAGTTGGAAATTCAGAAGGAAAAACATTCATTTTTCCAGAACCCACCCACTACCTTAATGGTAACACGAGGAGTATGGCCGGAAAAAAATATGGACAAAATGTCGCACAAAAAACACTTTTTCAGAATGATCTTCATCCGTGTCTGACAGTAATGGATGCAATCCATGATTTACCGGAGATTGATGCTGGAGAATCTAGCGATGTATATCCAAAAAATGTCAATCTTACATCATATGAAAAGATGATGCGAGGCAATGAGAGAAAATTAACCCTTCATCAAGCAACGAAGCATTCGCCGCATATGCTTGAAATAATTCGCAATTCAGGATTTAACAGATCTGCTTTGCCCGCCGGATTAACGACAAGTGGATTCAGTACTTGTTATAGCCGATTGGAACCCGATAGGCCGAGTGTTACAATTACAGTGAATTTTGTTCATCCCAGTTCCAACAAATGTATTCATCCAGTTCAAAATAGAGCGTTAACTCCGAGAGAAGGTGCAAGACTTCAAGGATTTGAAGATGGGTATAAATTTTATGGAACACGTGCACAGATTGTAAAACAAATTGGCAATGCAGTACCACCTCTTTTCGGGAAAGTTATTGCGAATGCAATTTTAGTGCAAATGGCTCTGTGATTCAAATAGATTTTTATAACGTTTATAGATTGGACCTCTTTCAGAATACGGACATCCGTTGAGATTACAATAAATAATTTTCATCTTACTCATTCCCTTTTTATTTATGACGGCTGTTTTTCCGGAATCGCCTTCAGTGTTACTGATGTTAAAATCATCAACTGCAAGATTGCCAAACCGAAGCTCCCAAATCAGGATAACATCACCTCGGTTTTCTTTTCCGATTTTATATTGCCCATTGGCATCACTTAACACATAACGACAAGTGAGGTAGTAACCTGCCTTTGCAAGGTGTCCTTTTGGATTATTATCTTCCAAGGCCATTTTAATCTCAATATTTTCCGCTTCTTTCACCAATGCCAATAAATCTGGATATTTATGAGGTCCATTTCTCTTAAAAACACCATTAGATGACCGTGCAATACCAGAACCCAATAGATTTCCGACTATCGATGAAAAATTTGCAAGTTCTACAATATTCGCTAATCTTGGGGAATTATGCGAAAGTAATTGCTGATCAATGAGATCCAATATTGAATTTGTAAATTCTAACCCCTCAATAATCATATCAATAGTTAAACCAGCGGCGGCAAGTTCAGCATTATCAAAAAATTTTGCATTATTTTCGTTCATTATCTATGATCTCAACGGACTTAGACTATTCAGATTAAACCATATAAAATTAACAGAAAACAAAAAATTGAAATTATCTGGGACATTGTAAAAAATCTTCATGAGATTTTTTGGCATTGAATAATATTTCTTCCCACCGCTTATGTTCAATTTTTCCTTGACCGTAATATAAATTGTAAGAATCTTTATGAGTATTTTTTAAGTTTATTTCATCACATACCAAAATTGAATGGGCTGAAGGGAATATTTTTTTAATAGTTGGATTCAAGATCAGGAATTCTTCGAATCGATCGATGTAGGTTTTAAGGCGATCATACTCAAAATTCTCAAATTTATGCCCGGGTTTTTTTATCTCAATTATCTCAATTTTACCCCCAATATCAAGCATAACAAAATCCGGTCTTTTCGTTTTATCTTCCGACATTGCAGTAGTGAGTATTTTCTCGCCGTATGTCTTTTCGTACCAAGATTCTAATTGTTCTCTAAAAATCTCAAATCCTTTGTTTGAAGAGAGAATGGTCCACCGTGGATCGATTAACCAAGGGGCGTTCTCTAATATTTTTTGGAACTCCCTTTCATCCTCAGTAGGGGAATTTCTCATTTTGGTTTGTAAGGATTGAATAGCATCGATTCTATCGGAAGCTATTTCACCTAAGGAAGCTCTTTCCGCGAGTTTGACATCATTAAACAAATCTGCAACAACTTCAAGGGGTCTATCAATTTCAAGATCCCCAATCTCTTGCAATTTATCAACGATCATTTTGTGAGGGGCAACAGAAAGAACGAGGTTTCCAATTTTATCTACGTATACTTGATCTTCTAAATCGTCTTTATCACAGAGTTGTCCTATAATTTTTCCGATTGTCATCGCCGTTTCGAATAGTTTTGGATCGGGATAACTCGCCCTTGCACGTTCTTCTAAATTAGATCTAGCCAAAAATTCCTGCCAGTTTTTCTGTCGGACTGGTGCTTTAGATAAATTTCCTAGTTCTTTTAGAACTTCTTGACCCCATTGCTGGAGTGTTTCACCTCTTTCAGATGCCCACAAAATATCCTGACGATCACTTCGTATAAGATCGTCTTCATCATCAAGCCAATCAGCGTTGATAATACCCACGAGATAAGTTCGGATTTTGAATTCTCCGGTGAACCCTGCATTTAAATTAAAATCTCTAGTACTTGCAACAATCTTTTTTCGTGCATATATCCTGATACCGGCGATTTCAGGGTTTTTGTATGCATCCTTTGCAAAGGCAACATAACCACTTACTGGAAGTATAGTCCCATCTGCCATTATTACAGGACGGTTACCGAGTTCAATTCTCACTCCGGGTAAAAGATCTATAGGAAGTTCTCCAACAGTAAATGTGCTATGTGAAATTGTATCTTCTACCGTAATATCAAAATCCATTCCCGCTAATCTAAATCTTCTCGCTATTTGACGGTTAAACGTATCACAGTCGGGTGTCCTTCTATGATTAAAATCCCGAAGTTTGATAATCGTGCCTTTTTGGCTCGAATATGTTTGATCATCTTCGCCAATTTCGGGATTATAAGGAGAGTCAATTTCTTGATTAATATCATCAAAATTTAAAATAATATGCGCTGTTAAATATCCTTCAGGAGTTTGCTCACCTCCAACAGTCCGAATTTCTATCGTTTTACATATACCAAATGGTGCAAGTTTACCTATGCCTTTTCTTCCCATTCTAGGACGGTGTTTTTGCTTTGAAAAAGGTCCTCTTTGTTCGTCTCTTCGAGGGTCTAATCCTATCTTTAGAAAAAACGAATTTACTTCGTCAGGTGTCATACCATGACCATCATCTGTGATGATTATTTCAAATGGTTGAGCAGCATTATTTTCTGCGGATTCTGTGTTTGTCCAACCATCTAAAGAACTTTGATTCTCATCGCGTTGAGAAGCATCTAAATCCAACCATTTATTCAAGGGAATTTTTATTTTAACATGGTTTGCATCAGCATCATAAGAATTTGCAATTAGTTCTGCAACAACTGCCGAAGCACTATCGTACATTTTGATTCCCAACTTATCGACAGTAGTCCTCGAAATTGTCATATGATAGAAATTTTCAGATGTCACACAGATCCCTCAATGCATTTTTTTAAGATAAAGTAAGATCTCCGTTTATTCCTATTAAATCACCGGTTTTTTAATAATTTAAAAAAATTACACTCTTTTTTCAGAGTGCATACTGAACATAACGGTCGCGGTTTACAAATCAATGCAGCAAAATCTAAAATTGCTTCGTTATACTCAAGTGATCTTTTACAGGGTAGTAATATTTTTGCAACGTGTTTTAACTTTTTATCTTTTGCGTTGATCGATTGTGGAAAATTGAAGTATCTTGTTAGCACTCTGATTACATTAGAATCGATTAGAGGTACAGGTTTACGATAACAAAAACACAAAATTGCGGAAGCGGTATATTCTCCAATACCAGGTAATTGAATTAAACAATCGTATGTATTTGGGACATTGTTCCCAAATTTTTTACTTATGATTTTTGATGTTTCGATGAGACGAAGAACTCTACTTTTTAATCCTAAAATTTTGGAGATTTGCTCGATTTCTTCAGAATCGATTTGAGCAACGCTATCAAAATTGGGGTGTAAAGATATAAATTTCGAATAAAAATTTGCGACCCTTTCAGCCGGTGTCTTTTGAAGGAAAAATTCTGCTACTAAGACATTAAATGGATCACGATCTACTCTCCATGGATAAGATCTCCGATTATTCTTACCCCATGATACGATTTTCCGTGTAAACTTTTTTCCAAAGTCGTTATCTCTCATTGGGTAATCACGACAGTAGATTGTTGAATTATTATCAGATATATCAAATTATGATTGTTTGGATTTTAAGTCGATGCAACAATATTTAGCAGAGATCTCTAAAACGATTTAAGATTTTATTGAAGATACACCTTGAAAATTATAATTTTTAAAGGGATCAAATTACAAATTACTATTTGATTAATTTCTTTTTCACCACCTAATATCCCAGTAGATCAATCCTATAAATCAACCGTTGATCCCATGATCAAGGCGGGTCATCACATGCTTATTGAGGGTTAGGGGTTGCTATCTCTCGGCGTTCCTCTTCATATAATGCAATGTGCCTTTTGAGAATCTGCGTCTCTTCCATTCAGTGTAAGGAGTGCTCAATATCTTTTTGCGGATATCATCCGCAGGTGAATGATTAAGCGAAAATCCAATTCAAAGGATATAACTTCAATCGATTTTCAATTGAGTTATAATGCCCGAGCATCCACCGCCATCTTGGATGAAATATGCCTCAATATTCATTCTGTTCTCTTCAATTGCGATGCTTATTCTCCTTGTTATCTACGTCCCATTGTCTTGCGGACAAGTCTCTCGGATAACCGGAGGAGAATCTGTTTGTGAACTTGGAACCGGTTGGTACATTTTTACCGGAGCATTTGTTCTCTTATTACTGTACTCGGTGTACAACCTCAACCATTTTTTTTACGGATGGAATTGGATCAATTTCGGATCCAAATAACGCTCTTCATGGGGTTTGACGCTCAACGGGGCTCCGCCCCAGCCGCGTGGGCTTCCCCGGTAGCGAGGGACCGTTAACAAAAAGCTTTGAGAAAATTGCGGGGGTCAAGGGGCGCTCCCCTTGGGTGGCTTCCCCCTCTGGGGGAGTGAGGGGGTCACCCTCGCAGCTTTCAGAAAAAAAAAATTTAAAAAAATTTCGTAATTTCTTTTTCAAATCGCAATCCCGGAAATTATGTTCACGATCTGCTGAGCCGTTGCCGGATCAAACACGCGTGTGAGTGCGAGTCCGGCAATTGCAACGAACACGCTCCAGAAAATTTTCTTCACGTGCTCGTTCTTTCCGAACGCATCGATCGCTGCATCGGTCCCATCTCCCATTCCCTTCCGGATAATTTTCGGCAGGAAGATGAAGAGTGCAAGAAACAACAACGCCGAACCTGTGAACGCGAGTGTGATCTCAGCTTTTCCGGCAAGAAAAATCCCGAGCGGGACCGCAATAATCCCGGCAAGGATCGAAGCCAACCCGACTTCACCGAACCAGAAATAATGTTTCTTCAACGCGTAGTTTGCTTTCTCCGCTTCGGTGAGCGAATTGAGATCAAAGATGCCGATCGTGTTCAGCATTCCGTACCATACTGCATGCGTCTCTTCCGGATCGGCAATGAGGCCAAGGAAAAGGATCGCAACCGGTACAATGAACAGGACAACCGGAAGATGAGCGAAGAAAAAAATAATGGCGAGCAGGAACCCGGCCCCACAGATTGCGGCCCGGGTCTGCAGTTCATTCTCGAACATTTTGATCACCCGCGATCATCAGCTCGAACACCGGGCTTGTGTATCCGCCGTTCTCCGGACTGAAGTCCCGGTTCCCGCCCATCCGTGCACGCTTGCGAATCCCGGTTTTGATCTGTACCGTGTGAATCCCCGGGGCACGCGGGTAGACTCTGCGGCCATCGATGTCCCGCATCTCCCGGTACGGCGGGATGTCGAACCAGTCCGGCCAGAACCGGACCCCATACGGGATGTCAGTCCCGCGAATTAGATCCGGCAACCGGATCGGCGCGAGGCTGTCATAGATCAAATCGATGATCAGGTTCTCGTCACCATCGACCGGGTTCAGATCCAGCTCGTAGAATATGGGATTGCGCCGGACTTCCTCAAGGGTGAGCGGTTGGTCGATCGTGAGCGGTTCAATCCCGCTGAAAGTTCCCCGGTAGATGCCGGTTACTTTTGCGACCGGCTCCCGGATCGTTTCACCCGGCATAATGCACCCCGGTCAGTTCTTCGTGCTCGTCCTGGAGTTTCTTGAACTCCTCAACCACCTCGTCGTACTTGCCGATCTTCTGGTAGATGACGAGCAACAAGGGATAGATCGGGAGCACGGCTCCAAGGATCAACCCCAGAATCTCAATTTCCATAATAATTACCTCCGAAAAAAATGATCCTGAGGAAAGAGGAGACAAATTATGTCCCCTCCGTCCGTGAAGGATCGCCCGGATTACTCCGGGAAAGTTAATTCTCCGTCTCCCGTTCAAGCGAGTGCCGGGACCGAGTCGGCCCAGGTCTCGACCTTGGTCTTGATCGCATCGTCCGAGAACGAAGTGAGGGTGACCTGCTTCCGGTTCAGCGTAACGAAGTACAGCTCGCCGTTCGGGTCGTGGCACCGAAGTGTCACCGAATACGTTTCGTGTTCGGCGTCTCGGCTCGCGGAACCGCCATGAGCGGTTGAGAGGGCCGCGTTCGCCTGGATTGCCGTTATACCGGCTTTGAATCCCGCGAGCGTGGTGAACCGGTCTGTGACCGTACCAACTGACTTCGCGTTCGTATCCTCGTAGAGGATCTTTGCTGTGTACGCTTCCTTGGATTTCTCGACCGGTGCGTGGCTTGTCGCTCCGGACATGTAGGCGATGCACCCGAATGGGTTAGCCGTGATCACGGCCTCGACGATGGTGTTGAGTGCATCTGCATCTGCGATCGGGTTCGCGAGTTTGCGGACCGCTGACTTTACGTTGTTGCTTTGTACGAAATCTCCCATGTTTGTTTCCTCCTTGATTTTTTTCTGGTGGCGTGGTTTCATCGGAGTCCTGGTTTGATGGAAGAAGACTCTGCCTTCCTCCGGTTTTTTTCCCGGGACTCGTCTGAAACCTCGCGGGTTTGTCGCGGGGCCCTTTGACATATCCATATTGGATTGGGTAGTTCATGGCCTAGTCTGAATAAATTTTGAGAAGAGGAAATGGGGGATTTTGCATGGGATTGAGAGCGAACGAAGCGTATTGGATTGGGATTGAAGTGCGCCCAAATGGGGTAATGATGATTGTGAGCGGAGAAAGCCGAGGTATGGAATTCTGAATAGTTATTTATTGGTGGATGAACTCAATTCGGGATCAAGCGGTACCGAATCAACTATTATCTGTGAAATGAATGTTTGAATGATGCCGGGGCGAAATATGAATTCTGATCCGATCGATTCGTATTACCAATATTGGGGGAAAGCATTCGGGACTTCAGACGATTCTAATCCGGTATACCATCTGCTTCCCTATCATTGCCTGGATGTAGCTGCGGTCGGATCACAGCTTCTCGAAAAGGATCCATCGTTTTTCAAAAAAATAGTTCCCGGAAATTCCGATAGTGATAGCCATAGCTACAGGGACCATATCAGTAGTCTTTTGTCAATGCTTCTGGCCGTCCACGATATCGGGAAATTTTCCGGACGCTTCCAGAATCTTCGTCCCGATCTCCTGAAAAAAATGCAGGGCCGGGTTGTTTTTGAGGGGTATGCTGTCCGGCACGATGACATGGGCTATCTTATCCTTGAGGATGACCTTTGGCCGGTTGCGTGGGAGAATAACTGGTTCGGTCTTGATCCCGCGGATGATCCCATCGATTGGAAAATGTCCCTCCGTCCGTGGTTTTACGCGGTGACCGGCCACCACGGCCAGCCCCCGAAGCGCCCGGATACAGGCCAGACTGTGGGAATGTTATTTTCCGATGATGACCGCAGAACAGCCGCGATGTTTGCAAAGGCATGCCGTGAACTTTTCTTTAGAGAAAACGAGGGACAGGTATTCACCTTCTCCGAACCGCTTGAAAAATCGTTTAAGAATACCTCGTGGTTGGTGGCTGGTCTTACCGTTATGAGTGACTGGATCGGATCGAACAGCGTATTTTTTCCGCCGCTCTCCGGTCCAGTTCCTCTTGAAGAATACTGGGACAATTACGCGCTCCCCCAAGCGGCCAGGTCTGTTGAACTATCCGGTATCCTGCCATGTATGGTGTCAAAGTCGACGGGACTAAAAGCACTATTCCCGGATTTCGAGGCGACACCACTCCAGAAAGAAGTATCCTCTTGCAAACTTCCGGGCGTTCCCAATATGTTCATCCTGGAAGATACGACCGGAAGCGGCAAGACTGAAGCAGCACTGATCCTTGCGCACCGGATGATGGCGCTTGGCCTCGGCGAAGGAATTTTCTTCGGATTACCTACGATGGCAACGGCCGATGCTATGTATGGACGGATGGCAGAGGCGTACTCCCGGCTGTACGATCAAGGCCAGCATCCTTCGCTGGTACTCTCTCACAGCGCCCGGCACCTGTCAGAGCAATTCCGGAATTCTGTTATCGCCGACAACAGCCGATCCGAATCCTATGACTCTGAAAACAATGAGAGTGCAACTGCAGAGTGTTCTGCCTGGCTTTCTGATAACCGGAAGAAGGCATTGCTCTCCCAGATTGGTGTCGGAACAATCGATCAGGCGTTGATGGCCGTACTCCCGATCCGCCACCAGTCCCTTCGCCTGCTCGGATTGTCGCGGAACATCCTTGTTGTTGATGAAGTTCACGCGTACGATCCGTACGTTAAGGCGACTCTCGAAAACCTTCTGGAATTTCACGCCGCCCTTGGTGGAAGTGCAATCCTGCTCTCGGCTACACTTCCTCATGAGCATCGTCAGGATTTCATAGAGCATTTCTGCCGGGGACTTGGTGTCATGGATATTCCCCTAGATGAGAGGCGCTACCCGTGCGTTGTCAAGGTATCGTGTCAGGAGATATCCGGGACTCCTGTCGGCACCTGCGAACGAACCCATCGCCGGGTAGAAGTGGAATGCACCGAAAATCTCCTGCGGATCCATGAGGCGCTCGATTCCATTGTTGAGGAAGGGCGTTGTGCCTGCTGGGTGCGGAATACTATTGACGATGCCATCGACGCTTACCGTATCCTGTCGGAAAAGTATGGTACTGATAATGTAATCCTGTTTCATGCCCGGTTCGCGATGGGTGATCGTCTCAAAACAGAGCATAAGGTACTCCGGATCTTCGGGAAGGATAGTTCTCCAGAAGAACGAAAGGGGAAGATCCTGATTGCAACGCAGGTCGTCGAGCAGTCGCTTGATCTTGATTTTGACCTGATGATAACCGATCTGGCCCCCATGGATCTGATCATCCAGCGTTCCGGTCGTCTTCATCGTCATGATCGCCCCGGGCGAGGCCATCCGCGACTCATCGTATACATGCCGGCAATGGAAAGGGAGCCGAATCGTGAATGGTTTTCATCGAAGTTTCCCCGGGGAGCATACGTCTATCCGCATCATGGCGAGTTGTGGCTGACTGCCCGGTATCTTAGCGAGCGAAAACAGATCACGATGCCGGATGATGCCCGGCTTCTCATTGAAGGAGTGTTTGGAGAACCGTCGAGAAACGAGATGCCCCCCACCTTCCTCGATCAGGAAGGGAAGGCTGAAGGAAAAGAGATGAGTTCCCGCGCAGTCGCGTCGCTCAACCTTCTCCACCGGGAAGATGGATACCAGAGTACTCCCGGCAAATGGGAGACCGATGCAAAGGTTCCGACCCGGCTCGGCGATGCACAAGTTACTGTTCTCCTGCTTCGCTGGGATGGCACACGACTCTCGTTCTGGTCATCCGGATCCGACTATCCGGAGGACATGAGTCAGATCAGCATTTCCACCAGGAAATTATTCCTGTCCGGAGAGTATGGCGGAAAACTCGGTCGGGAACTTGAAAAGTTTAAGGACACCCTCAGGGACAAGGGAAGATGGAGAGTCCTCATTCCGCTGACGGAATCGAATGGTTCCTGGTATGGTACAGGTCTCGACGACAAAAATAATCCCGTGTCTGTTCATTACAATTCTGTCACCGGGTTTGCGGCATCCTCAGATCGTAAGTGTTAAGCCTCACCGATGTGAGGCTTCAATGTGAGTCTATTTATTTTTCATAGAATAATTTCAATAACAATTTTCTTCCGGACTTGCTGGAGCTTAAGGAGAAACGCATATGGGAAGGAGATGAATTTTGTTCAACCTCCTGCATGAAAAATGGATCCCGGTACGGAGAGCGTCCGGAACCCCCGAAATTATCTCAGCTCATGAGATGGTTGCGGACTATGCTTCCAACCCGGCCCTTTCTCTCGATGCCCCGCGTCCGGATTTCAACGGGGCCCTGTACCAGTTCCTCATCGGGCTCGTTCAGACATCGTATCCGCCTGCCGATGAGCGCCAGTGGCAGAAGAAGTTCCGGACTCCGCCCGCTCCGGAAGAACTGGCAACAGCACTCGATCGTTATGCCGCTGCATTCGATCTCGATGGAAACGGTCCTCGGTTCATGCAGGATCCCGATCTCGTTCATGAAAAGAGTGAGCGAAATGCAGTTGATCACCTTCTCATGGATATGCCGGGCGAACAGACTCTCGATAAGAACACCGATCATTTCCTGAAGAGGGAGACCGTGAATCAGGTATGCAGGAGCTGTTCGGCAATGGCCCTGCATACGCTCCAGACAAACGCACCTTCGGGCGGTCGCGGTCACCGGACTTCCCTGCGCGGCGGAGGACCGTTGACTACTCTTGTCATGGGGAGAACCTTATGGGAGACTGTCTGGCTCAATGTCCTGACCAGTGATTCCTTCAATCACTTTGGGAATGCAGGAAAAAAAACGGAATCAGATATCTTTCCATGGCTGGGTCATACCCGGACGAGTGCTCGGAATGAGGAAACTACATCGCAGCATGTGCATCCCGCACAGATGTTCTGGGGAACCCCAAGGAGAATTCGTCTCTCTTTTGAAAAAAGTGAAAACCCAATCAGGTGCGATTTATGCGGATGCATCACTACCGAATTTGTATCGGAATATGACACCAAAAGTTACGGGGTTAATTACAAGGGCGGATGGAAGCATACGCTCTCTCCTTATTACACGCCGGAAAAGACCGGTGAACCCCTCCCTGTCCACCTTAACCAAAGCGGTATCAGCTACCGGAACTGGCTCGGGCTCGTGCAGAGCGATGCAGGAAAAAATTCAAAGAACGAACCTGCCGCTGTTGTCCATCTCTTCCGACAGGTTCGCGTGGGAGACCTGTCCGGAACTTCCCGCATCCCGTTTCGGCTCTTCGCTTTCGGTTACGATATGGAAAATATGAAGGCACGGGGCTGGTACGAAGGGACGATGCCGCTTATCCACATACCTGATAAGATCAGGCCAACGTATGAGACGGTGATAAGCCAGATGATAAAAACTGCCAACCAGATCGGATCCAATGCCCGGATCTCGATAAAAAAAGCGCTCTTCAACTCAGGAGCCGAAGTTAGGGGCGATCTGTCCTTCATCGATACAGAATTCTGGCAGGATACCGAACCCGAATTTTACAGAGTCACAGAAGATCTTAAAGCAGTACTGGAGCAGGGCGGCCCGACGGATGATTTGAAGCGGAGATGGCTGTCTGCACTGACACGGGAAGGGGAGGCTCTTTTCGATCGCTACGCACAGTCGAACACCATTGCACTGGCAGATCCAAAACGTATCGCTCTCGCACGGAGGGATTTCCTGCGTTTCTCATCACAGTACAACAAAATTATCCAGCAGACTCTCGATCTTCCAAAGCCCCCGGCCCGGACGGTACCCGGTTCACCCGTTTCTAAAGAACGAATGGAGAAGGACATGAGGTAAAGGACATGGAACAAAAAAATTATCTGACATTTGCCCACCAAGGAACCCGGGAAGCGCTCCTTTTCTGGTGGGGAGAACTCGACAATACGCGAGGCGACCGGGCAGCTCTCCGGAGATGCCACAACCCTCTTGAAGTTGCATTCACTCCGGCATTTCACCGGCTCCGGGCCCGGCTCGATCATTTTGGTTCGGTAAATTCCGACCAGATCGACAGGCTGGCACTAATTGCCGGGGTTCTTTCCCACGTGAAGGAAAACCGGGCGGGTGGAAAGGAAAAAATATCCAGAGCATTCGCAGCCCAGATGGCTGCCAGCTCTACAGGAAGCGATGACGGAGTAAAAGCCACCGTGAGCGGTCTGCGGTTCAGGAGACTGATCCAGATCGATGACGATGAAAAGCTCTATCAGGAGATGATCCGGCTCGTGCGCCAGCTCGGGGGAGAAGTCGATATCGCCAGTCTTGCCCAAGGAATTTTCTGGTGGAACGAACGAACGAAAAAAGAGTGGGCATTTGCCTATTACGAGAATGCCCCAACCGAAGATTGAGTGGAGTCATTACTATGAGTGAATTTATCCAGTTGCATATGCTTGTATCGTATCCCCCGTCGAACCTGAACCGCGACGATCTTGGGAGACCGAAGACCGCTGTCATGGGTGGAACCCAGCGCCTCCGCATCTCGTCCCAGAGCCTGAAGAGGGCGTGGAGAACTTCAGAGGTTTTCCAGAAAACACTCGAAGGACACATCGGCTTCCGGACAAAAGAGATGGGCGCAAAAGTCAGGGATTCTCTCACGAGCGGAATCCCCATCGGCGAGATCCTCGCAGGAAAGCCGGCAATGCCGAGTCCCTCCGGTATTCCCGAGAAAGAAGCCGCAGCCTGGGCCCTGAAGATTGCAGGTGTTTTTGTCGACAAGACCGGAAAAAAGGACGATCAAAAACTTGGGGTGGAACCAGAAGAGGGGGGGAAAAGCAAGGGGACAAAAAAAGAAAAGAGCAGCAATATCGATACAAAGACTCTGAAGGGAGAGCAGCTCGTTTTCTATTCCAACAACGAGATAGCTGCAATCCAGGATCTGATCGCGACACTCCTCAAAGAAAAAAGAGAACCAAAAGCGGCCGAACTCTCAAAATTATTGCAGGAGACCCTTACCTCAGTCGATGTTGCTATGTTCGGCCGGATGCTTGCGAATGCAACGAAGAACAATATCGAAGCGGCAGTTCAGGTCTCGCATGCAGTTACCGTCCACGAGATTGCCGTTGAGGACGATTACTTTACCGCCGTTGACGATCTGAACCGTGGCCTGGAAGATGCCGGGGCGGCCCATGTCGGGGAAACGGAATTTTCTTCCGGTCTCTTCTACACGTATGTCTGCATCGATGCATCGCTCCTGAAGAAAAATCTCGGGGGAGACATAGTGCTGGCGAAGAATGCCATTCGTTCCCTTGTCGAAGCTGCGGCAAAAGTCGCACCCTCGGGGAAGCAAAATTCGTTCGCATCCCGTGCCTATGCATCGTATCTTCTTGCGGAGAAGGGAGCGCAGCAGCCCAGGTCGCTGTCGGTAGCATATCTTGCGGCACAGCGCGACAGGGATCCGCTTGCTGGTGCGATAAGAAACCTGACCGAGACCCGGAAGAACATGGACAAGGTGTACGGCAACTGCTGCGATGCGTCCTGCGAGATGAACGCGGTAACCGGTACAGGTTCGCTTGGCGAAGTCTTGGATTTCGTGGCTGATATTCATGCGTGAATTCCTGATCTTCCGCCTCTATGGCCCGATAGCCTCGTGGGGCGACATTGCAGTCGGAGAGAACCGGCCCACGTACGATCGCCCCTCGAAATCTGCCCTTCTCGGGCTTGTAGCCGCCGGTCTCGGGATTCGCAGGGATGAAGAAGAGCGACAGCGCGAACTTGCCACCGGATACGGGATGGCAGTGCGGATCGATAAACCGGGTGTTCTCCTTCGGGATTACCATACGGCACAGGTGCCGCCCTCCGGGAAAGGAAGACGAAAACTCCATTTCCAGACACGGAAGGAGGAACTTTCAGTGCCGAAAGATGATTTGAATACCGTCCTCTCTTCCCGCGATTATCGGTGCGACGCGTTGTACACGGTCTGTCTCTGGAGCCTGACTGCAAACCCGCCCTATCCGCTGACAAAGATAAAACACCAGCTGGAGCACCCGGAATTCGTACTTTATCTCGGAAGAAAATCGTGCCCTCTCTCGCTGCCGGTCCAGGCCCAGGTTCTCTCAGCCGTGAATCTATACGAAGCCCTTTCATCAGTCCATTTCTCCGATCACCCGTTCCTCAGGCAGCTTGTCCCCGATTCCTCTGTCCGGGTGTTCTGGGAAGGCGACGAGGCGAGCGGGTTTGAAAAAGAGCTCACGGTTATCCGGCGCGACGATCCTTTCAGTAGAAAACGCTGGCAGTTTGCCAACCGCCAGGAGCACTACGCGATGGTTGAGCGATCGTCGGGGGGCTGAGATGTACTTTTCCAGGATCCGTATGCGACCGGATGCGGCGCGGGAGAAGCAATTCTGGCAGCACATAGACGGTGCTTATTCGATGCACTCGCTCATATGGGATCTGTTTACCGATGGACCCTACAGGACACGGGACTTTATCTATCGCCAGGAACTAGTCGGCGGTCTTCCCGCGTTTTTCTCGGTATCTGCCCGGATCCCGAACGACAGATCGGGTGTCTGGTCGGTGGAGTCAAAACCCTACGCCCCTGTCGTCCGGGCCGGCCAGAAGCTGTCTTTTTCCTTACGGGCAAATCCCGTGAGGACCAAGCGGGATGAGAAGAACAAACAGCACCGGCACGACGTTGTTATGGAAGCAAAGACCCAGCTGAAAGCGGAACAATTAGCCCGGCCGGCAGAAGCTGAAATCGTCCAGCAGGCCGGATTTGTCTGGCTGGCGGCGAAGTGCGAGGATTATGGTTTCTCTGTTGATGCTGGAGATGTGAGGGCCGACGGGTACGCCCAGCTCATGTTCGTAAAGCCGAAGGGAGAACATCCGGTCCGGATCAGCACGATCGATTTCACTGGACTTCTTACGGTTACAGACCCCACAAAATTCACCGAGTCGCTCTTCAGGGGGATCGGTCCAGCGAAAGGATTCGGTTGCGGTCTCCTGATGGTCAGGCCGGCCCGGTGAGCTGGTATCATGCTTCCCCCGTTAAAGCCAATTGCGATCAAGGAAAGAATATCGCTTATCTTCCTTGAGAAAGGCGAACTTGATGTCCTCGATGGCGCGTTTGTTCTTGTCGACAAGAACGGTGTGAGAACCCAGATCCCGGTCGGGAGTGTGGCTTGCATGATGCTGGAGCCGGGAATCCGGGTCTCTCATGCTGCGGTAGTTCTTGCGGCGAGAGTTGGATGCCTCCTCGTCTGGATTGGAGAAGCCGGGGTACGGCTCTATGCCGGAGGACAACCCGGCGGGGCAAGAGCAGATCGTCTCCTGTACCAGGCAAAGCTCGCGCTTGATGAGGAAGCCCGGCTCAAGGTCGTCCGGAAGATGTATGAATTCCGGTTCCGGCAACCCGTCCCGACCCATTATTCGATAGCACAGCTCCGGGGAGTTGAAGGGTCCCGGGTCAAAGAGTTGTACGGGCAGCTGGCGCAGAAATATGGTGTGGCGTGGTCTGGCCGTTCTTACGATCACACTGAGTGGGGGAGCGGTGATATCCCGAACCGGTGCCTGAGCTCTGCGACGTCATGCCTTTACGGGATCAGCGAGGCGGCGATCCTTGCCGCAGGTTACGCGCCGGCCATCGGTTTCATTCATTCGGGAAAGCCCCAGTCGTTTGTGTACGATATAGCCGATCTCTTCAAGTTTGAGACGGTTGTCCCGGTTGCATTCCGGGTTGCTGCACAGAATCCTCAGGATCCCGAACGTGCCGTCCGGCTTGCCTGCCGGGATCAGTTCAGGGAGACCCGTCTCTTGAAGACGATTATCCCCACGATAGAAGAAATACTCGCGGCCGGGGGATTGCCGGTTCCGGAAACACCTGATGACTGTCTGCCACCGGCTATTCCGGAAGAACGAGGGCTTGGCGATGCTGGTCATCGTACTTGAGAATGCTCCCCCCCGATTACGGGGCAGGTTATCGGTCTGGCTGCTGGAGATCCAGGCTGGCGTGTATATCGGAGATTTCTCCCAGAAAGTACGGGAGATGCTCTGGTTGCAGGTTGTCGATGGAATCGAAGACGGGAAAGCGATCATGGCGTGGGGTACCAACAACGAGGCCGGTTACGATTTCGTGACTATCGGAACGAACCGGAGAATCCCTGTCGAAATGGGAGGGGTCTCCCTCATCTCTTTTCTGCCCCCTAAGAAGGATATACATCCCGTTTCTCATCCATAAGAGATTTAATTTTCAAAAACAAAACGAAATCCGGAAGATTCCGTTTGATCTTCCCGGTGAAAGAATGCAATTTTCTTTAACGTCTTTATCGATTGTATCTGAATCCCGTCCGGATTTAAATACCCGGAAGTAATCTTCCTGTTTCTGGTATATTAGATAAAGAGAGTTCCCCACATACGCGGGGATGAACCGGTGTCCCTATGGTGCCCTCGTTCAGAGAATGTGAGTTCCCCACATACGCGGGGATGAACCGAATTACTCTTGACCGATAAACATCATAGTAGTGAGTTCCCCACATACGCGGGGATGAACCGGAACAGGAGTCTGTGTCGGCGTTGTATTCGGAGAGTTCCCCACATACGCGGGGATGAACCGTTGAGTTGACAAAACATCCAAAACAGAAGCGAGAGTTCCCCACATACGCGGGGATGAACCGGTCATCGTCGAACTTCGGCTCATCGGGGTTATGAGTTCCCCACATACGCGGGGATGAACCGGTCCTGCCAGTTGCCGGAGCAGTGGATACGACGAGTTCCCCACATACGCGGGGATGAACCGGCACCGAAGAACGACTGGGCCACGAACGCCGTGAGTTCCCCACATACGCGGGGATGAACCGGCCTTCTCACTTGCGAGTTTTCTTCTCGCTATGAGTTCCCCACATACGCGGGGATGAACCGCGATTCCGAATGGATACGTTTGGACGTATTTTGAGTTCCCCACATACGCGGGGATGAACCGATATGAACAATAGCACGACTTTTAGCGCGCATGAGTTCCCCACATACGCGGGGATGAACCGGTTGACAATGACATGAAGGACGCAATCGCGGCGAGTTCCCCACATACGCGGGGATGAACCGATATTGCCCGATTATGAAATCTAAACTCATGTGAGTTCCCCACATACGCGGGGATGAACCGGTAGACTGCCAGGCAGAGGCATTTCAGGGCTAGAGTTCCCCACATACGCGGGGATGAACCGACCGAGCGTGTGGCTAATAGTATTCTCTCGATGAGTTCCCCACATACGCGGGGATGAACCGTTCTGGAATACCTGGTTGCCTGCATTTACAATGAGTTCCCCACATACGCGGGGATGAACCGGCGAAACCTGCCATGCAGCCCAAAAAGAAGGCGAGTTCCCCACATACGCGGGGATGAACCGGCTACGGAGTTCTTCCGCTGCACTTCGGTGAGGAGTTCCCCACATACGCGGGGATGAACCGACATACCGGCTGCTCGTTGTCCTTGTGCTGGCGAGTTCCCCACATACGCGGGGATGAACCGAAAAACGATACCCTGCTCACCATCGGTGGAATGAGTTCCCCACATACGCGGGGATGAACCGGCAGCAACCGTTGGGTCACTCTACATGGTCGGGAGTTCCCCACATACGCGGGGATGAACCGAACCGTTTGACCACGTACGCTCCGAGAACGACGAGTTCCCCACATACGCGGGGATGAACCGGCCCGGGATCTCGGTCGAAACAGCATCGGGATGAGTTCCCCACATACGCGGGGATGAACCGCACAGACGGGAGAACACCTGATGGGCGTTGAGGAGTTCCCCACATACGCGGGGATGAACCGGGTGAGGAGGTCAAGATTGTCGATCGCGTGGTGAGTTCCCCACATACGCGGGGATGAACCGAATATGTAAAAAATTATAAAGAACAGATTGAAGAGTTCCCCACATACGCGGGGATGAACCGGACCGGCAGGACGCGAATAATATCCTCCGGTTGAGTTCCCCACATACGCGGGGATGAACCGTTCGAGTATCTCTATGATGGTGTCCTGCACGTCGAGTTCCCCACATACGCGGGGATGAACCGGACCAGGTAGTTCATGTATTTCCCGAGGCGGTGAGTTCCCCACATACGCGGGGATGAACCGAATACGATCGATTCGCTGATATAGACGTATAAGAGTTCCCCACATACGCGGGGATGAACCGGACAGCGAACGAATACGCCGCCTCTCGTAAGGGAGTTCCCCATGCACGTGGGGATGAACCTACGACCGTGTGCACGTGCACGGTCCCGATGATGAGTTCCCCATGCACGTGGGGATGAACCGCCCGATATCGTGGACCAGTGGAAAAGGAAGAAGAGTTCCCCATGCACGTGGGGATGAACCGGTTGAATACTTCTGCTCGCATACGGCGGAAGGGAGTTCCCCATGCACGTGGGGATGAACCGCGAGAGCTGCCCGGCTGCTGCGGGATACAGGAGAGTTCCCCATGCACGTGGGGATGAACCGCCGTGTCCTGCTGGATCTACGATTCCTCCGAAGAGTTCCCCATGCACGTGGGGATGAACCGCAAGCCAGATAGATTGTCAAACCCGTTGGACCAGAGTTCTCCCTGAGCATTGGGATGAACCGACAAAGATAACCATTGAAGCGGAAATAAAGATAAGTTCCCTACCGGCGTGGGGATGAACCGGACTTCGAGGCTTTCCGTAACAAGAACATCCCGAGTTTCCCATATATATGGGAATGAACCGCAGATCGGAAACGCCGTGTGCCCGAAGATAGCAAGTTCCCCACAAACATGGGGATGAACCGATCGAGATCCTAGGCACCGCGAGCGGGGTAATGAGTTCCCCATCTTATGGGGATAAACCGTTGGTGAACTGGACGATGCCTTAAGTGTGCTTGAGTTCCCCATGTGATGGGGATAAACCGTATTCTGCGCAAAACCGAGAATTGAACTCGGAGAGTTCCCCACATATGTGGGGTAAACGGATCACTATTCGAAAGATTAAGAAAATCAGAAACATCATCGTACGGGAAAAAGGGAGTTCGACTATAACGAACTCCTTAATGCCTGGAGAATTCTTCATAAAAATTACCCAGCTTCTTCAATCACCTCCCCCGCCATCTTCCTCACGTCCTCAATCTTCTCACCCCTCCTCTAACAATCCTGCCATCAACCCTCCGATCACAAAATTCGCCCGTCGCATCCGGTCACGAATCCTGCTCCAGGAATACTCATCAACAAATTCAGGAATCATCGGATCGTCTTCGTAAACCAGGATTGTTCCGTCATCTTCTTTTGTAGCGCTCCATCCAACGCACCAGACAAGAATATGTTGATCCGGATTCTCAAGATCGTGTTTAATCAGCTCGGCAATCGCCGGGTTCGATAAGTACGGAACCGGTTGGCCGCCCACTCTCCCTTCCTGCAGCTCAGCGATATCATGCACCCGCTGCCCGATTAGTACAAGAAGCTCATCCCGCGTGGTAGGCATGAGATCGTTTTCGGATGTTGAACACATTTGATCAACGGCATCGAGATCGCGATCGATCTCAGGAATCCCCTGCTTGAAATTATCGCAGACCTCTGCAAGAATTTTCATCGCGTACCGGTCCTCCGGCCTCTCCGGATCCGGCACAGCCGTCACGGTAACCGACACGAGCTCAATGATCCCGATCGTGTTCAGCTCCTCCTTTGCTTCCGGGCAGAGCATCTCAATAAGTTTCAAAGGATCGCCTCCAAAAGCACCCGTTCGATCCGTTGTCTTCCTGCCCGGGCCCGGCCTTCGAGCCCCTTATCGATCGATGCGAAATCCGGATCGATCAGATCCCTGACCCTGTTCTCATGAGAACCATCGTCCGCGACACGCGATGTCACGAACAACCGGTACAGCATCCGGCCATCCCCGCTGCACCGCTCAAGCATCGCGAGCAACCGGATCCTTGCCTGATCGTTCATTGCCATCACGCCGGTTCGCACGAGTCCCGCGAGTCTTGCGTTGATATCGGCCATCCAATCCGGAATTGCTGTCGCGCCGAATGCCGGCTTGTAATCGATCATGATACCGGAATCGTTCCGGACTTTCACACACTTTGCATGTACTTCGACACTTCCGAGTACGATCTCATTTCCCTCCAGAATGATCTTCTGGAGATTTTCTTCGGTTATTTCGGTAACTTCAGTAACTTCTGTCATTTTGATATTCCTCCTTCATTCACTCTAAAACGATCTTCCCATTCCTGGGATCTTCATATTACCGGAATCCCGGTTTTTCCGACGATGTAAAACCCGGAAACTCCCCTGGAAACCCGATTCAGGGGGCACCCGTTTAAACGGCCGCTAAGGCCCTTTTTACGGCCTCTTTTTTTCACAGGCACTAGTGCCAGTTTTTGGCAAAATGCCGCTGTAACTCTGCCAGGACTCGTTTTTTTCAGGCACGCGAAGGGTAGAAATCTGGTATTCAGAGGTTGAATTGAGCGCCTCCCGGAATTACTCCGTCGTTTTTTCGCGGGACTCTGCGTTTCGTTTCCAAAAAATGGGGAAACGGAAGCCAGAATGGGCTCCGTTGAGCTCATCCCAACGCCTCTTTTCCAACCATCGCGTGATCAGGCATGCCAGGAACCCCTCCGACGGAAGATCCCGGTATGGCCCATAGCGGGGCATGGAGGTGGTTTTTACGGCCTCTTTTTTTCACAGGCACTAGTGCCAGTTTTTGGCAAAATGCCGCTATAACTCTGCCAGGACTTGTTTTTTTCAGGCACGTAGAGGGCATAAATCTGCCATTCAGGGGGCGAATCGGGCGCCTCCCGGAATTACTCTGTCGTTTTTTCGCGGGACTCTGCATTTCGTTTCCAAAAAATGGGGAAACGGAAGCCAGAATGGGCTCTGTTGAGCTCATCTCAGGTACCCCCGGCAGGGGATTCCCCCTTTCGACGGGAAGCTGTAATCCCCGGATCCGGTGCAACGACTGCCGTTTCCTGGGAGACTGTCTCCGGGGAGGATGGTTTTTGAGGGTCGGCACCAGGTGGAGCCGTTAAAAGATCCGGTGGTGTAATCCCGGTTGCTTTCGCCTCCTTGATCATGGCGTTGCGTTTCCTGAGCCAGCGGATGATTGGGCTTACCGTAGCGGCCGGCCCCAGACCTGGCGCTCCCGGTCCGGATGAACCCGCCGCGAGATCGTTTCCGGATTCCGCGCCCGCCAGTCTTCCGTTCACGAAAAGATTCCCAGCAGGATCGAGCTCGGAGATGCCGGTGTTTTCGAGCCGGAAGAACCGCAGGGCCCCGGCCCGTGAATATATCCAGAGTTCCCGCGATACGATGCGTCCACCGGTGATCGTGGAGAGTTTCCCGAACGAATCGGAATAATCACTCTCGATCTTGTCAACGCTGTCTCTCATCCTCTGGGCCGGCTGGAGACGGACAAGGGTTGTCCTGCCGTTCTCTACGATGAGAAAATCGCAGCTGTACGATTGGGAGATCTGGAAGCGCATCATCTCACCTCGCCGTTTGGCAACGGGTGTCGCAGCTTCGTAGCCCTTGACGGGCACTGGTCCGCGTCTCACGAAGTGCACCCCGCGCGATCCCGGCGGATGTGACGCCCGATTCCCTGCGATGCATCCTCCGGGAGCATAGTGATGTCGACCGGTGAAAGTTCCTTCCGGAACGTTTTCGTCCGTACGAAGATGTTGTAGTGGTGGAGGTTCGTTCGCTTCACCGTGATCCGGTAGAGGATATCGCCGGTCTTCCGGATCTGCCAGCTGACAATATGCGAAATGAGATACAGCGGGACCTCGCCGACTTTGCAGGATCGTTTCAGTGTCATCGCGATCACTGCCGCCCGCGAAGTTCAGTGATCCGTTGATCGAAACCGGCAATCTTATTCCGGATTCGGTTGGACAAATGTCCCGGCAGGCTGGCAATAGTTCCTAAACGCTGCCGGACGTTCACCGGGTTTACCGGATCCGGATCAGATCCCGGAATCTGATCGTTTTCACACCGGATCGTTTCGAACAGTTCCGGAAATGATTTTACGGTGACTTTGCCGGAGAAATTTTTCCGGATTGTTCCCGGAAATTCTGAGCGCACGATCATTCCATCACCTCACCCTCCGGGATTCAATGTCATCCACACGGTACTGGAGATCATTGACGATCTGGAGTAACTGTTCGTTCATCCGATCCTGTCGTTCCATGAGCGAACAGACAAGATCGCGGATGGAATTTTCGGCCTTGACGTACGGAACCTCAGGATCCCGCTCGTTGAGATCGTCCCAAGTAATCTTTCTCTTGATACTCTGGGGCTTTCGGCTCGGGGAGATACTCGCACCTCTTAGGGCAGTGTGGCGCTCCACGAGCTTCGGAGTCTTTGGTTTGGAAATTTTTGGATTTGTAGTGTTAGAGAGTTTGGAAGTTTGTGCATTTTCTGGGGATTTGCTGGCCGTTACCGGGCTGGCTGGTTCATGCGAATCAGGAGCACCGGTTTCTGTTGGGAGGGGATTATTCCCGGTCAGGTTGGAAAAACTCATAGTATCACCTTTCCTGGTTTTTTATTCGGTTTTTCATACAGGGCAAGAGCGAAAAATCCGCTTGTACACAAAAACCACGGACACACCAACTGCGTCAGCAGAATCGACGATCCACGGGATTTTTTTAAATCACCGTAAGACCTGACAAGCCTTCGATACCAGCGTTACAACTAAGCAGGTACCAGAACGCCAATACTAAAAAGAACGGAATGCTCCCCGGGCATCCACAACTATGTCTGCATACCCACAGCACTCCGATCCCGGAATTCTGGTATGGATGCCAGGAATATCGTAAGGATGATCCATGCTCCCGTCAGGACTTTCATTGTCGGAGAGACAGATCCGGTATCCCATTAATGTCAGCACCATGACAACACTGGTTACGATGAAGGCGGTGATCCGTTCCGCTTCCCTG
>Ga0187810_10000166_pt1 | contig 30706 bp, 18 predicted proteins | sample NC_wetland_sal_i_9_FD_132963 | JGI IMG/M metagenome (GOLD analysis project Ga0187810, IMG submission 132963) | Wetland sediment microbial communities from Neuse River Estuary, North Carolina, USA - ASW_5 | ecosystem: Environmental > Aquatic > Freshwater > Wetlands > Sediment | place: USA: North...
ATCACGGCCAAGCTTTACGGCGGCGGTCCCGAATTGAGGTTGATGCAGGAGATCGTGCTCGGCGTCGGCGGCTGGCGGGTGGTGGAAGCGCTCCATCCGGAAGTCGACATCTGCCACATGAACGAGGGTCACGCCGCCTTCGCGCTGATCGAGCGCGCGCGGCAACTGGCGCTGAAGTCGAACCTCGATTTCTGGGAGGCGCTGTGGGCCACGCGCGCCGGCAACGTCTTCACCACCCATACGCCGGTGGCGGCGGGCTTCGACCGCTTCCCGGCCGATCTGCTGCGCAAGTACCTGCCTTATGTGGAAGGCACGTTGCATGGGCGCGGCGTGAAAATCGAAGACGTGCTCGCGCTCGGCCGCGCCGATCAGAACAACCATGACGAGCCATTCAACATGGCCTTCCTGGCCCAGCGCGGTTCGGCGATCACCATCGGCGTCAGCCGTCTGCACGGCGAGGTCAGCCGGCGCATCTTCCAGCCGCTGTTCCCGCGCTGGCCGTCTTGCGAAGTGCCGGTCAGTCACGTTACCAACGGCGTGCACATCCCGACCTGGGATTCGGCGGGTTCCGACCGCGTGTGGTCGAAGGCTTTCGGCAAGGATCGCTGGCGCTCGCCGGGCGCGGCCGAGCCCGAGCACATCAGCACCGAGGTATCGGACGAGGAATTGTGGGCCATGCGCGGCGAGGGCCGGCAGCGGCTGGTGCATTTCTCGCGCTTCCATCTGGCGCGGCAGCTGCGCGAGGGCGGTTTCGATCTCGAATCGGTGCAACGCGCCGACACGGTGCTCGATCCCAACGTGCTGACGCTCGGTTTCGCGCGGCGCTTCACCGAATACAAGCGGCCGAACCTGTTGCTGCGCGACCGCGACCGCCTCGACAACCTGCTGCGCAACGCCATGTATCCCGTGCAGATCGTGGTGGCGGGCAAGGCCCATCCGGCCGACGACGTTGGCAAGGAGATGATCCAGGAGTGGATCCGCCTGGCGCGCAATCCGCGCTACCGGCGCCACGTCGTGTTCCTCGAGGACTACGACATCTCGCTGGCGCAGGAGATGGTGCAGGGCGTCGACGTCTGGATCAACACGCCGCGCCGGCCGTGGGAAGCCTGCGGCACCAGCGGCATGAAGGTGCTGGTCAACGGCGGCCTCAACTGTTCCACGCTCGACGGCTGGTGGGACGAGGCCTACACCAACGAGGTCGGCTGGTCGATCGGCGACGGCTCGGGCGGCGCGGCGGAGAACGTCGATGCCCGCGATGAGCAGAGCCTCTACGACGTGCTCGAGAACGAAATCATTCCGGAGTTCTACGATCGCGACGGCTACGGCCTGCCGCGCGCCTGGCTGAATCGTATCCGCGCCAGCATGGGCCGGCTGACCCCGGTGTTCGGCGGTGCCCGCATGATGTCCGACTACCTGGAGCAGGCCTATCTGCCGCTTGCGAAAAGCGTCCGCGAACGCCTTGCGGATCGCTGCGCGCAGGCCAAGGCGATGAACCAATGGTCGCGCACCCTGCATTCCCGCTGGTCGGGCCTGCATATCGGCGTTCCCGTCGCGACCCAGACCGATACGACTTGGCATATCGTCGTTCCGGTCTATCTCGGCGAGGTGGCACCCGAATCGGTGCGGGTGGAGATGTTCGCCGACCAGACGGCGGAGTACGCGCCCGAGGTCATCATGCTGCACCAGGAGCACGCGATTCCCGGCTCGACCAACGGCTATATCTTCGCCGGGGCGATCTCGTCGACGCGCCCGGTGGCGGACTTCACCGTGCGCGTGGTGCCCTATTATCCGAACGCCTACCTGCCTGCGGAATTGCCGCTGATCTCCTGGCAGCACTGAGTTTCGGCGACCCGACGTCTTGGATGCCGCGCGTGGGCTCGTGCGCTGCCGCGGCTGCGCGGGCGTTTCGCCGCACCAGATTTCCGACGCTGCCCGCCACGGCCCGGCCGTTCTGCGCAACGGAACGCGGGCGCCGTTCGGACTTGCCTGGCGCCTGGGCGAGATCGACGGCGGGCCGTTTGCCATGCACGACGGCGGCGGCGTTGGCTATCGCGCTGAGATGAGAGTCTATCCGCGCCTGGGTTATGCGGTGGCCGCGATGGGCAACGAATCGAGCTTCCCGTCGGACCGCTTTGCACGCATCATTCTCCCCAGCCCGCACGAGCAGGCCGGTTCCGCAACGCGCGCTGCACGAGGCCCTTAGCCGGCAGCCTTTTTCAGGTTCGCGTTATCGTGTTCGAGCTTGTCGGCCACGCTGCGCGACGGCGGCGTCGAGATCGGCAGCACCGGCAACACGAAACCGGTCGTTTCGCCTTCCATCGACGCTTCCATCGACGCCGCGTGCCACTGGGCTTCCATCTCGACTTCGAGTTCGGTTTTGGCGCGTTGCCAGTACTCCTCCGACTTGCCGTCTTGTCGGCCTTCGCGCTCCCACAACAGGTAGCTGCGGGTGCGAATCTGTTCGTCGGATGGGGTCGGTTGCTGGATGGTGGGCATGACGTTCTCCTGCCCTTCGGCTGTACCAAGATACCAGTTCATTCGCGTCGCTCCTTAGAGCGCGTGCGCAGTTTACGCGTTCAGCTTGCAGCTTGTCTTGCAGTTTCTGCGGAAACAACTTCCGCGGTCGATTCATTTCGTCCCAGATCCACGGGCAGGCCGCTCGCTGCGCTGTAGAGGGCGGCGTACTTGGAGGCACTCGCACTCCAACTGAAGTCCTGGGCCATGGCTTGAAGTTGGAGACGCCTCCAGGTCAAAGGCTCACGGTAGAGAGCGAGGGCGCGGGCCAGGGCCGCCGTCAGTGCCTCGCTGGTCGTTTCGTCGAAGCTGAAGCCGGTTGCGGAGCGGTCTGCGATCGAAGTGGCGGTTGCATCCACCACCGTGTCCGCAAGGCCTCCCGTCCGGCGTACCACCGGCAGGGTCCCGTACCGCAAGGCATAGAGCTGGGTCAGGCCGCAGGGCTCGAAGCGGGCGGGCGCCAGAAGGATGTCGCTTGCCGCCTGCAGCTTGTGCGCGAGCGGTTCGTCGTATCCGATCATCACGGCCGTACTATCGCTGTAGCGTTCCGTGACCTGCTCGTAGGCCGCCTCGAGGGTTTGTTCGCCTTCGCCGACGGCAACGAACTGTGCCTTCTGTTCGGCGATCCAAGGCAGGACCTCCAGGATCACGTCCGCCATCTTTTGTTGGGTGATGCGGCTGACGAAACCGATCAGCGGGATGTCAGGATCGACGGGCAGGCCAAACTCCTGCTGAACGGCCGTCTTGCAGGCGCGCTTGCCGGAGATGTCGCTCTCGCGATAAGGGCGAGGCAACGCGGGGTCGCTCGCCGGGTTCCACAGCACATCGTCTATGCCGTTGAGAATACCCATGAAATCGTCGCCGCGGTCCTGCAGCACGCCTTCCATGCCGCAACCGAAGGCGGGGGTGAGAATTTCGCTGGCATAGGTCGGGCTGACCGTCGTCACCTTGTCGGAATAGCGCAGCCCCGCCTTCAGGAACGAAATCTGGCTATAAAACTCGATCCCCGCGGCGCAGAAGTATTCCGGCGGAATCGCCAGCTCCTCCAGCGCCTCGGCCGGGAAGTTGCCCTGAAATGCCATATTGTGGGTCGTGAATACCGTCGACGGCCGCGGTCCTTTTTTCATCGACAGATACAGCGGCAGGAGTCCGGCGTGCCAGTCGTTGGCATGCACGACGTCCGGGGTCCAGCCGATGGCGGGGCACCCCGTTGCCAATTTGGCGCCGACATAAGAGAGGAAGGCAAAGCGCAGAGCGTTATCCGGCCACGGGTTGCCGTCATCGTCCTGGTACAATCCCCCGTTGCGCCGGTATAGTGACGGGCTGTCGATCAACCAGACCGGCAGGTCGGCATCGGGGAACGTGCCCGCGACGAGGGTGGCGTCGGAGACGCCCAAGGCCGGCTCGATCTTGGCCACGATGCGCGGGTTGTCGATACGGACGTAGGCCCGGGCATAGCCCGGCATCAGCAGGCGGACATCTAAGCCATGGTTGCGAAGGGCGATGGGCAGGGCGCGGGATACGTCGGCGAGCCCTCCAGTCTTGGCGAGGGGGTAGGCTTCCGCCGTCACAAAAAGGACCCGCATCAAACACCTCTTGCGCCCGGGGTGGCCCGATTTTGCGCTATGTCATAAAAGCGGGCCGGCGACTCACTTGTCCACAGCCATAAAAACGGATTCTGGTAAAACTCTTATTACCAACGCGAATCAAAACTCGCTGCGATCGAACAACGGAATCTTCGAATTCCCCCAAAAAAGCAACGGTCATTTGATATTCTAGGCTTATTGGAAGCATGACAAACTTCGGAAAATTTTCACGAGGAGAACACATGGACCGCGCCGAAAGCGTCCCCGAGCCTCAAGACAAGCGCGCGCTGTCGATCGTCGCGGGCGACGATCACGACCCGTTCTCCTATCTCGGCATGCACGAGGACAACGGCGTGGTGGTCGTTCGTGTCTTCCATCCCAGCGCCACGGCCATCGCCGTCATGGACCGCGCCAGCGGCGCCCATGTTGCCGATCTGCCGCGTATTCACGACGAGGGACTGTTCGCCGGACCGGTCGGGGAGAGCCTTTTCTCCTATCGGTTGCGCGCAACGTCGCCCACCACCGAGGAAGTCATCGAGGACCCCTACGCCTTCGGGCCGGTGCTGGGCGAACTCGACCTCTATCTGCACGCCGAAGGCAATTACTTGCGCGGCTTCGAAAAAATGGGCGCGCACCCGACGGCGCGGGACGGCGTGGAAGGAACGACCTTCGCCGTCTGGGCGCCGAATGCGCGGCGCGTCAGCGTGGTCGGCGACTTCAACGGCTGGGACGGGCGCGCCCATCCCATGCGGCTGCACCCCGGCGCGGGGATCTGGGACATCTTCTTGCCCGGCATCGGCGCCGGCACCCGCTACAAATACGAGATCAAGGCGCGCAACGGCTCCATCCTGCTCAAGGCCGACCCCTTCGCATTCCAGGCGGAACTGCCGCCGCGCACCGCTTCGGTGGTCGCCGCGGACGCGCGCGCCGGGGTCCAGGTCGAGCCGACCGGCAAGGCCCCGCACGCCGACCGCCGCTCCCCGATTTCCATCTACGAGGTCCATCTCAGCTCGTGGCGGCGCGTCCCCGAGGAGGGCAACCGCAACCTCACCTATCGCGAGTTGGCCGAAACGCTGGTGCCCTATGTCAAGGAGATGGGCTTCACGCACATCGAGCTGATGCCCATCAGCGAGCATCCGTTCGACGGGTCGTGGGGCTACCAGCCGACCGCGATGTTCGCGCCGACCAGCCGGTACGGCACGCCGGAAGACTTCCGCCACTTCGTGCACCGCTGCCATGAGGAAGGCCTCGGCATCATCCTCGACTGGGCGGCGGGACATTTTCCCAACGACGCGCACGGCCTCTACACGTTCGACGGCACCCATCTCTACGAGCACGCCGATCCCCGCGAGGGCTACCATCCCGATTGGGGCAGCTACATCTACAATTTCGGACGCAACGAAGTGCGCGGCTTTTTGTTGTCGAACGCGTTGTTCTGGCTGTCGCACTTCGGCGTCGACGGGCTGCGCGTGGATGCCGTGGCCTCGATGATCTACCGCAATTACAGCCGGAAGGACGGCGAGTGGGTTCCCAACATCCACGGCGGGGTGGAAAACCTCGAGGCCATCGACTTCCTGCGCCGCATGAACGAACTGGTCTACGCCGACAGTCCGCACGCCATCACCGTGGCGGAGGAGTCGACCGCCTGGCCGATGGTGTCGCGGCCGACCTATCTGGGCGGGCTGGGCTTCGGCTTCAAGTGGAACATGGGCTGGATGCACGACACGCTGCAGTACATGTCGAAGGATCCCATCCATCGCCGCTACCACCACCACGACCTGACCTTCGGACTGCTTTACGCCTTCACGGAAAACTTCATCCTGCCGCTCAGCCACGACGAAGTGGTTCACGGCAAAGGCTCGCTGCTGGCGAAGATGCCGGGCGATCTGTGGCAGAAGTTTGCGAACCTGCGCGCCTATTACACGTTCATGTACACAATGCCCGGCAAGAAGCTGCTGTTCATGGGCGCCGAGATCGGCCAATGGGACGAGTGGAACCACGATTCGAGTCTCGACTGGCACTTGCTTCAGTATAAGGAGCATGCTGGTCTGAAGCAGTGTCTGAAGGACCTCAACGGGCTCTATCGCAGCCGCACGGCGCTGCACAGCCGCGACTGCGAGCCGGAAGGCTTCCAGTGGATCGACTGCAACGACGCCGACGCCAGCGTGATCTCCTATATCCGGCGCGGTGCCGACCCCGGCGATTTCGTGGTCGTGGTGTGCAACTTCACGCCGGTGGTGCGCCCCAATTATCGCATCGGCGTGCCGCAATCGGGCCGCTACTACGAGGCGTTCAATTCCGATTCCACGTACTATGGCGGCAGCAATACCGGCAACGGCGATGGGCTGAGCACGACCGGTACGCCGCTGCATGGACTGCCGGATTCCCTTTCGGTGACCCTGCCGCCGCTCGGAGCCTTCGTCTTGGTGCCGGAGGGGCGCTAGTGGCCACGTCTTTGCGGCTCAAGCAGGGGCGACCATTTCCGCTCGGCGCCACCTTCGACGGGCAGGGCGTCAATTTCGCGTTGTTTTCCGCCAATGCGGAGAGCGTGGAGCTGTGCCTGTTCGACGAAGACGAGCGCGCGCACGCACGCGTGCTGCTGCCCGAACGCTCCGACGACGTGTGGTTCGGTTACCTGCCGTCGGCCAAGCCGGGACTTCTCTACGGCTATCGCGTCTACGGGCCCTACGATCCGGCGAACGGCCACCGCTTCAATCCGAACAAGCTCCTGATCGATCCCTATGCGCGCGCGCTGACGCGGCCGCTGGAATGGGATCCCTTGATGTGCGCCTACATTCCCGGCGATCCGCGCGGCGACCTGTCGTTCGACACCCGCGACGATGCCGCCGTCGTGCCCAAATGCCGGGTGACCGAGCCGTCCTACGATTGGGGCGAGGACCAGACGCAGCACATTCCGCGTTCGCACAGCATCGTCTACGAACTGCACCTGCGCGGCTTCACCATGCGCCATCCCGAGGTGGACGAGGCGATTCGAGGAACTTGCGCCGGACTGAGCAGCCCCGCCGTGGTGAAGTACCTGCGCGAACTCGGCATCACCGCCGTGGAGCTGCTGCCGGTCCATTCCTTCATCACCAGCCAGGCGCAGGTCGCAGCCGGCGTGCGGGAATACTGGGGCTACAACTCCATCAATTTTTTTGCGGTCGAGCCGCGCTATCTGGCGCACGCGGAGATAAACGAGTTCCGCGACATGGTGCGCGTCTTCCACGAGGCGGGCATCGAGGTCATCCTCGACGTCGTTTTCAACCACACCGGCGAGGTCGACGCACTGGGACCGACGCTGTCGTTTCGCGGCATCGACAATGCGTCGTACTATTGCCTGGACGCCGGCAAGCGGCACTACCGCGACATGACCGGATGCGGCAACACGCTGAACCTGTCCCATCCGCGCGTCCTTCAGATGGTGATGGACTCGCTGCGCTACTGGGTCGACCAGATGCACGTGGACGGTTTCCGCTTCGACCTCGCGGTGAGCCTGGCCCGGATGTGCGGCGAGTTCGATCCCGCGGCGCCGCTGTTCTCCTGCATCCTGCAGGACCCGGTGCTGGTGAAGACGAAAATGATCGCCGAGCCCTGGGACCTGGGACCGGGCGGCTACCGGCTCGGCGGATTTCCGCCGCGCTGGAGCGAATGGAACGACCGTTTCCGCGACGACGTGCGCCGCTTCTGGCGCGGCGACGCGCGGGTGGGCGACCTTGCGCTGCGCATCGCGGGCTCGAGCGACGTGTTCGGTCACGAGAAGCGGCGACCGGTTGCCGGCGTCAATTTCGTGACGGCCCATGACGGCTTCACGCTGGAAGACCTCGTGAGCTACAATTTCAAGCACAACGAGGCCAACCACGAGAACAACCGCGACGGCTCCGACGACAACTTCAGTTGGAACTGCGGCGCCGAGGGGCCGACCTTGAATTTCGCGATCCTCGACCTTCGCGAGCGCCAGAAGCGGAACTTTCTGGCCACTCTTCTGTTGTCGCAGGGCTTGCCCATGATGCTGGCCGGCGACGAGTTCGGCCGCACCCAGATGGGCAACAACAACGCCTATTGCCAGGACAACGAATTGGGCTGGGTCGACTGGTCGAAACTGGAAGAAAACCGCGATCTGCTCGCCTTCGTGCGGCGCCTGATAAAGCTGCGCCTGAATCATCCCGTGTTCCGGCGTTCGGCGTTCTTCCTGGGCGATCCGGCAGACGAAAGCGACGTCAAGGACATCGTGTGGCTTTCGCCCCAGGGCCGGGAAATGACCGAAGCCGACTGGAACCGGCCGCACAATCGCTGCCTCGGCGTGCGCTATGCGGCGACGGCCGAGATGGACCTCGGGAACTATACCAGGAGGCTGGATCCGCACTCCTTTCTGCTCCTGATGAACGCGGGCGAGGAGCCGGTCGAGTTCGTGCTGCCCGCCGTGCCCACCGACCGGCGCTGGCACTGGATCATCGACACCACGGCCGCCGACGGCGAGCCCTCGGGGCGTTTCGCGGCGCAGGCGGGCTTCCACCTGAAGGCCCACGCCTTGGCCCTGTTCGAAGGGGACGTCTGAAGCCATGGACGCGGACAACATCCTCTTCAAGCTCGGCGCTGCGGCGGGGATCGAGCCCCATTACTGGGACATGCACGGCACCCGCCACGAGACTCCGCCCGAGACCATGCGCGGTCTGCTCAAGGCGTTCGGCATAGCGGCGCAAGACGACGGCGAGGCCTGGGCCAGTCTGGCGCGGATCGGCGAAGCACCCTGGCGCGATCCTCTGCCGCCGGTGCTCGTGCTGCGCGAAGGCGAAGCCGGCTCTCTGCCGTTGCGCCTTCCGGCCGGAGACGATCACCGCACCGTTCGCTGGACGCTGAAATTGGAGCAGGGCGGCGAGCGGACAGGCGAAAGCCGTCTCGGCGATCTCGCGGTCGAGGATATGGGCCATCTCGGCGAGGCGCGCATTGCGCTCAGGCGCCTCAAGCTCGACCCCATTCCGCTCGGCTATCACGATTTCGTTCTGGAAGGCGAGGCGAAAGCCTCCACGCGGCTGATCGTGGCGCCGGCGCGGGCCCATTTGCCCGGCGCACTCAACGGCCGGCGCGCCTGGGGCTTGATGCTCCAGCTCTATTCGCTCAAGTCCCGCGGCGACTGGGGCATCGGCGATTTCGGCACCCTCAAGGTGCTGATCGACGGCGTGGCCGGCTCGAACGCCGATGCCATCGGCCTCAATCCGCTGCATACGCTGTTCCTGGATGCACCGGAGGACGCCAGCCCATATTCGCCCTGCAGCCGGCTGTTCCGCAATCCGCTCTATCTCGACGTCACCGCCATTGCCGACTATGCGGAATGCGACGAGGCCCGCGCCATGACGCGCGACGGCGAATTCGCGCGGGCCGTGGAGCAGGCGCGCAATGCGGAGCTGGTCAGCTATCGCAACGTGGCGCGCTTCAAGCTTTCGGTGCTGGAGCGGCTGCACGACAGCTTCACGGCAAATCACGTCGCGGCCGGCGATGCGCGCGCGAGCGCCTTCGCGCGCTTTGTGGAACAGGGCGGGCGCGATCTCGAAGGGCTGGCCACTTTCCAGGCGCTGGCAGAACACTATCAGACCCACGACTGGTCGCGCTGGCCCGCCGACCACGCCGACCAGGACTCGGCTGCCACGGCCGAATTCCGCCGCCGCGCCGCCGAGCGCATCGCGTTCTTCCAGTACCTGCAGTGGCAATGCGAAGAACAGCTCCGTGCCGCCGCCGAACTGGCCAAGAGCCGCGGCATGGCGGTCGGCCTTTACAACGATCTCGCCGTCAGCGTCGACGCGTCGAGCGCCGATCATTGGAGCCATCAGCAGGCCTTCGCGAGCGGTGTGCGCGTCGGGGCGCCGCCCGATCCGTTCAACGAGACGGGTCAGGATTGGGGTGTTGTGCCGCTCAACCCCTTGCACCTGCGCGATACGGCCTACGGCTATTTCACTGCGCTTCTGCGCGCCAACATGCGCCACGCCGGGGCCTTGCGCATCGATCACGTGATGGGCTTGCAGCGTCTGTTCCTGATCCCGCCGGGGGCCACGCCCGCGAGCGGGGCCTATGTGCGCTATCCCTTAAGCGATCTCGTCGCCGTGGCGTGTCTGGAAAGCGTGCGCCACCGCTGCCTCATCATCGGCGAGGATCTGGGCACCGTTCCTGCGGGCTTCCGCGAACACATGGCGCAGGCGGCAATCCTGTCGAGCCGCGTGCTGTATTTCGAACGCCAGAACGAAGAGTTCAAACCGCCCGCCGAATATCCCAATCTCGCCGCCGTCTCGGTTTCCACCCACGATCTGGCCACGCTGCGCGGCTTCTGGGAAGGCCAGGACATCGCGGCCAAAGCGCGGCTCGGGCTGTTCAAATCGCGCGACGAGGAAGATCGCGCCCACGCCGCACGCGCCGTCGACAAGCACGAGCTTCTGAAGGCGCTTGCCAGCCAGGGCCTGTTGCCCGAGGGCATTTCGCCGGCCGATGCCGACACGCTGGCCTGGACGGCGCAACTCGCCCAGGCGGCGCATGCCTATCTCGCCCGTTCGCCCAGTGCGCTGTTCATGGTTCAGCTCGACGATTTGACGGGGCAGGCGCTTCAGGCCAACCTGCCGGGCAGTGTCACCGAATACCCCAACTGGCGGCGGCGCCAAGTGCGACCCTTGGAAGACGACTTGGCCGACCCGGCGGTGCGCACGGCGATGGACGCGATCGCGGCCGACCGTGCGAAGTGACGCACGCCATGCGCCGGTAGCGGCCGCAAGTCCTTTTTTGCTATCGTCGGCCCGTCGCCGGGCGGCATTTCGCGGCGAGCCAGGACCAGGAGAGTGGCATGGAAGGCCTTGAGCGAATCGTACGTGAACACCCGTTCTTCTCCGGCATGAGCGAGGAGCAGACCGCGGTCGTGGCGGGGTGCGCCAAGAACGTGCGCTTCGAGGCCGGGCAGTATTTTTTCCACGCCGGCGATGTCGCCGACCAGCTTTACCTCTTGCGGTCCGGCCGCGTGGCACTGGAGATGACCGCGCCGGAGCGCTCCCTCACGATCCAGACGGTGGGCGAGAGCGAGATCGTGGGCGCCTCCTGGCTGGTACCGCCCTACCGCTGGGGGCTGAACGCCAAGGCGCTTGAGCTGACCCGCGCGATCGCGCTCGACGCCGCCTGCCTGCGCGGCAAATGCGAGGACGACCATTCGCTCGGCTACGAGATGATGAAACGTTTCATGCCGATCCTGATCCAGCGTCTGCAGGCGGCGAGGCTCCAGATCCTCGATGTCTACGCCATCCACAAGTAAGTCCGCGACGCGTTTCCCCAAGCTTGAGGTGGAGCGAGGCTGATGGCCCGCCCGCTCGTCATCGGCATCGGCAACATCGATCGCGGCGACGACGGGGCCGGGCGCCAAGTGGCGCGCATCCTGCGGCACATGCTGGCAGACAAGGCGGAGATCGTGGAACAGGACGGCGAGGGGGCGGCGATCCTGGCGCGGATCGAGGGCGCGCAAACGGTCTATCTCGTCGACGCCTGCATGTCGAAGGCCCCGCCCGGTACGGTGCACCGCATCGATGCGGCCGAGGGCGAGTTGCCGCTCACCAGCTCCGATCTCACGACGCGCGGCTTCGGCCTGGGCTCTGCCATCGAACTGGCGCGCACGCTGGGCCGATTGCCGCCGCACACCATCGTCTATGCGATCGAAGCCGAATCCTTCGAGCCGGGCGCGCCGCTGTCGCCAGAGGTGGCCGCGGCTACGGTCATGGCGGCGGACAGGATCCGCACGGAAATCGAGCCGGACGCAGCGTAGCCCTGCACGACCGGAACACGCGGCAGAGCCTGCAGCCGCCGATTTCCGCTGCCGCCCGATTCGAGGCGGCGTCAGCTCTCGCGGTGGGCCGCTTTGGACGGCTTGGCCTTGGCTGTGCGCTTGGTCTTCGCGACCGCGACCACCTTGGAAACGCCGTTCGTTTTGGCGGGCGCTGCCTTTTTAACGGGCCTTTTGCCCAGAATTTCCGCTTCCGCGCGGAGCCAATGCTCCCGTTCACAGCCGTGCGGGCGCCCTTCGCTCTCCCAAATGAGATAAGCGCGCACTTCGATTTCCCGTCTCACCGCGTCGGAAACTGCGGGTTTTGCTTTCATCTGCACCTCCAACAATTCCGTTCTAGAGATTCGCGTGCGCCTGCGAAACAGAAATTTTCGTGAAACAAAAAACGCCGGCCCGTCTTGCGACGAGCCGGCGCTGGTAAAGTCTCTTTGGATTGTCTTACAGGCCGTGTCTTTCGCGGCTTGCCTTCTCCTGCTCCTTGAACTGATTGAAGCGGGGCAGGAATTTGTCCCAATCGATGATGTGCGCGTCGAGTTCCGGCCCGTCGATGCAAGCGTGCTTGCGCACCATCTTGCCGTCGATGGTGACCGGGACCATGCAGGCGCCGCACATGCCGGTAGCATCCACCATGATCGAGTTCAGGCTGACGACCGTCGGAACCGCATACTTCCTGGTCAACTCGGTCACCGCCTTCATCATCAGCGGCGGGCCGATGGCGATGACTTCGGCGACCTTGCGGCCTTTCGAGGTCTTGTTGTCGTCCATCATCGTCTGCAGCGGCGTCGTGACAAAGCCCTTGAGTCCGAAGGTGCCGTCGTTGGTGCAGTAGATGACGTCGAGCAGATCGCCGAACTCGGCCTTCAGCTTGTCGACCCGTTCGCCTTCGCCGATCCAGAACAAGGCGGTTTCGGTCCGGTAACCGGCGATCAAGGTGACGTGATTGCCGAGATGCAGGTGCGCCCGCGCAATCGGGAAGACCGGCGGCAGGCCCAAGCCGCCGGCGCAGAACACGGCGGTTTCTTTCTTCGGGTCGTATTTGTGCAGATGGGAGGGCTGGCCGAGCGGTCCGGCAACCCCGGCGAGGGACTCGCCCACCTTCATCTGGTTGATCAGAATGGAGCTGGCGCCCACGCCCTGAATGACCAGCGTGATAGTGCCGGCTTTGGCGTCCCAGTCGGCCAGCGTCAGCGGGATCAACTCACCCTTGGGGGTGGGCAGCACGCGGACGAACTGACCGGCTTTGGCGGAACTCGCCACCATCGGCGCCTTCACCGTGATTTCCACAATGCCGACGGCGATGTCGCGACGGCCGACGATGGTGAACTTGGTCTGTGCCTTCGTCGTGTAGGCCCCCGCCCGCGCGACCAGATCTTTGATCTCAGCGGCCGTGAAGGGGTTTGCGGCGGCAATCTGAATGGCGGCGGATTTTCCGTCGCCCGCCGCGTTGACCGCGGTGGAACCGCCGCGGGTGGCATCGCCACCCGAATAGACGTCTTTCAACGTCGTTTCGGCGCCGTTCTCGACCACCAGCGTGCCCCACTTCGAGGTTTTGATGCGGGGTTCGCTGTCTTTGATGATCGGGTTGGAGTCGTTGCCCAGCGCCATGATCACGAGGTCGACCGGGATGGTCTCGCTCTTGCCCGTGGGCACCGGCTTGCGACGGCCCGAGGCATCGGGAGCGCCGAGTTCCATGATGTCGAGCTTGGCATGGCAGACCTTGCTGTCGGTGCCGCTGATGAACTCGCTCGGCGAACGTAAGACCGACAAGGCAATGCCTTCTTCCAAAGCGTGTGCCAGTTCTTCGACACGCGCCGGCATCTCCTTTTTGGTCCGCCGATAGACGATCGTGACGTTCCCGCCCAACCGCTTGGAGGTGCGCGCCGCATCCATCGCGGTGTTGCCGCCGCCGATGATGATGACGTTCTTGTCCTTGACGATGGGAAGCGGAGTATCAAATTCGTCGAACCGCGCCTGCATGAGATTGACGCGAGTGAGGAACTCATTGGCGCTCATTACGCCATTGAGGTGCTCGCCCGGAATGTTCATGAAGCGCGGCAGGCCCGCACCGGTGCCGACGAAGATCTTGTAGAAGCCGGCGTCCTTGAGGTCCTGCAGGGTGGCCGTCTTGCCGACGACGAAGTTCTTCACGAACTTGCCGCCGAGCCGGTCGATCTTGCCGACCACGTTATCGATCAGCGCATTGGGCAGACGGAATTCGGGAATTCCGTAGCGCAAGACGCCGCCGAGTTCATGGAAGGCTTCGAACACCGTCACCGGATAGCCTTCGACCGAGAGCAGATAGGCGTTGATCAGGCCGGCAGGACCGGAACCGACCACCGCGATCGGCGGCTTCTCGGCCCTGACCCACGGCGTAACGTAGTCCTTCCACTCGGCCTCGTTGATGCCGTTGGCCTCTTCGTCAAGGCGCTGGCGCTCGGGCAGGTACCATTCGATCTGGCCGATTTCGATCGGACGGCCCGTGATGTTGCAGACGCCCTGGCACTGATGCTCCTGCGGGCAAACGCGGCCGGTGACGTTCGGCAGCGGGTTGAGTCCCTCGATCAACTTGAGGGCGTCCTTGAGCTTGCCCTGACCGAGAAGGCTGATCATCTCCGGGACCTGGATGACCAGCGGGCAGCCGCCCTTCTTTTTGCCGTTGATGATGTTGCCGAGCTCGCAGGGACGATCCTGGCACTGCTTGTCGCGCAGCACTTCGAGCCACACGAACAGGTCGACCTCGCGCATCGTGAAGCCGAGCGCGCGATAGCCGAGATAGCCGGTCGTAACGAGTTCGAAGTCGTTCTTGCGCTCTTCCGCCGGACGGACGTAGGGGTGGATGAAGTTCCCGCTCGGCCAGTTTTCCGACAGACCCTTGAACATCGGATAGCGGTCGCCGAGATGCTTGTCGATCGCCACGATGAACTTGCGCTTGAACTTGAGCGGCGACGCCCAGATGAAGCGCTGCAGGATCGTCGACATGTCGTCGCCGCGCAACAGGATGTTCCAAAGCGCCTTGGTGAAGTCGGCGCCGAGTTCGTCCTGCTTGAACTCCCAGGCGATCGCCGCCGTGCCGTCTTCGATGAAGACCTGACGCAGGGACTTGGGATCGTTCAAGAGCCGCTTGCGCAGAAGCTGAACCTGCTTCTGGAAGACCTGGAAGGCTTCCGTGCCTTCCAGTTCCTCGATCTGCTGCTCCGTCGTTTCGAGGTCGTTCGCTACCTTACGGTAACGCGCGAGGTCCTCGCCGACGGTATTCTTGGTTGCCTCACTGTGCATTGACGATCTCCGCGTCGCAATTGGCCGCCACGCGCGCCACTTTGCTCTTGAGTTCCGCCGTGACTTTCACCTTGGCGAGCGCGCCCGCAATCATGTGCGCGACTTCCTTGGTGGTGCCGTCAACGACGATCTTGGTCTTCTCGAACAGCTCGGGCAGTTCCGTGTAGCAAGTCTTGCAGTTCGTGCACTTCGACATGTTCGCTTCGTCGAAGCTCACGACCGCTCCACCGTTCGTTGCCGGAGCCGCTGCCGCCGGAGCCGCTGCGGAGGCAGCGCCGCCGAGCGACAAGCCGATACCGCCCGACGGCGGCGCCTTGGACGAGGCCGCCAGCTCGCTCATTGCGCGGGCGATGGCGTCGATCGAGTTCTCGCGCTCGTCGATTGCCGCCTTGTACTGGGCCTGCAGGCTCTCGAGTTCGGCGTGGTGGCTGGCGTCGATCTTCTCGACATTGACGCCCGCCAGGTACTGCAACGTACGCCAGTATTTGCGGCGCCCTTCGACGAGATTGACCAGCGTGGGCGACACTTCGAACTTGACCAGCGCTTTGGCGTCGTTGGTGGCATAGACGAACGGCACCTTGCCGTTGCGCTCGCCGGCCGGCAGTTCGACGTACTCCGCGATCGGGAGCGCATCGGCGTCGGCCGGCAGCTTGCGGAACTGCTTCTTGAAGCGGGTTTCCATCCGGGCGAAGTCGGCCGGAGTGAACGGCACTTCGATCAGCTTGGGCTGGCCGTTTTCCACATACTCGATCGTGGTCTTCGCCCAGTCCTTTTCCGGTTCCGGGTTGCCCTCGATCGAGAAGCGGCTGTGCAGGTCGCCGCCGCGGCGCGGATCGTGCACGAACACCGGGCTCATGCGGGATTCCACCGCCAGGCGCGAATGTTCGGCCGAGGCGGAGTCCCCGATGCCCTGCTCACCCTGGCACGGCGTGTAGACGTCGAGCAGGGCGGGCGAATCGTTGTGGTTGAGGTATGCCATCACCGACTTCAGGAAGTGGCCCTGGAGCGCGGTGTTGGACTGCACCACAAAGACGTTCGGGTGGAACGCGGCGATCAGGCCGAGTTCCTTGCGCGTATCCTGCTTGCCGGCATGGGCGGCACCGAACCGCGCCAGATCGGAGTCCTGGCCCGTCAAACTGGCCGTGGAGGCCTGACCGCCGGTGTTCGAATACGCGCCGGTGTTCAGGACCAGGGCCTTGATCGGGGTGGTGGTGGACATGATGCGCGACAGCGAACCGAAGCCGATGTCGTAGGTGGCGCCGTCGCCGCCGACGCAGAACACGCTCGGCATCAGCGCCAGTTCTTCTTGCGTGAAGTTCGCCCAGGCGAAGGTCTTGAAGAACTTGTCGTGCACCGCGGGATCGTACTCGTCGTCGAGTTCGAGCTGGGCCGTCCTCAGCGCGCGGATATCGTCCACGGCTTCGGCGGCCAGACCTTCGAAAATGCCCTTGGCGACGGCCGGATGATCCTGGAACAGGCTGTTGATCCACGGATCGTTGTAGGGGTTGAACGGGAAGGTCGAGGCATAGACGCTCGAACATCCGGTGGCGTTGGCGATGACCGACGCCGACGGGCCCTTGCCGCTCGGGCCGGACTCGAAGTTGTACAGCCGCTTCTCGAGCGTCTTGAGGGTCTTGGCGATCCGCTCCTTGCGCGCCGCATCGGCCACCGTGGCCGCCTTGGCGGTGAGCTTCTCGATCAGGGCCTCAAGCTCCTTGACGTGGCTCTTACGGCGAGCCTCGTGGATCGCATGATTGGCGCTGGTCACCAGGCGGATCGCCGTGACTTCGCCGCAACCACGGCAGCCGCCATGGCCGCCCGTCGTGGCGTAGTAGTTGTTGCGGTCCAGCATCATCCGCTTGACGTCGCCATCGGGCTTGATGGCGGTTTCGACGAACCGGGCCGGCGTATTGGGCGTCCGGCTGAGGAACTCGAAGCGGGTCTGCAGCGTCTCGAGCAGGGCTGCGTCCTGGTCGCGTTTGACCAGGGCGTGGGGTCCGCAAACCTCGATGCATTCGAGGCATCCCGAGCACTTCCAGGGGTCGATCGTCACGGAATAAAGGCCGCCCGAACCCGGCACCGCCTTCTCCATCGCGTCGAAGAACGGACGGGTCCTGGCCACCGGGAAGACGGACAGCGCCGCTGCCAGCTTGCCGATGTTCTTCCTGACGACGGCGTTGTCGATGTTGAGCTTTTCGGCCGCGGCAGTCACCACGTCATTCAGCGCCGGCGAGTCCTTGGTCTGGCGATAGGCTTCGCGTACGGCGTCGCTCAGGGCCGGCACCTGCGCACGCAGGGCGTCAAGCTGGGCGGGCGCCAGATCGAGCTGGCCGATCGCGCCGTTCAAGAGATCGCGGATGTCGTGAACCGTGTTGGGGATCGCGGCATCGGGGCAGACCAGCGTGCATTCCATGCAACCGGTGCACAGTTCGGGCTTGAACTCGGGCACTTGGCGCCGGAACAGGCCCTTGTCCTTGTTCGCCGCCGAGCCGGACGGCATGAACATGCCGGTGCCGGGCATCACCGGGGATTCGCTGATGGTGCCGTCGCGGAACGGCTTGGCGACGATATCGTCGAAATACTCGGCATCGAGGAAGTTCGCCGAGGCGTCGGGCCGCGTCAGACGGCACATCGAGGCCGAAATGACGTTGGTCATGGCGTTCGTCTTGGCCGGCGCCTTGTCGGCTGCGACGAATTCCGGCGCGTTGTAATCGACCTTCTTGGTGGCTTCGAAGGCTTCCTTGATGACGGTGAGGTTGCCTTCCACCACGGCCGCGCCCTTGGCGCCGAACTTGTGGGTCAGGTCCTGGCGGATCTTCTCCAGCATGACGTCATGCGTTGCGCCGCCGACGATGCGATCGACATGGCCGCAGATGGCGCCGATGAAGGCGATGCCCATCATGCGGGTTTCGAGTTCCGGTGTCGGAGCGTGGGGCTTGGCGACCTTGAAGCCGTCCAGGATGAAGAACTTGATCTTCCTGTCGCGGATGGTCTTGCGGGCGGCGGGAGGAATTTCCTGCCAGACCTCGAGCGGCGAAAGCTGCGACTGCAGGATGAAGGTGCCGCCTTCGACCAGGCCGCGCAGCGGATTGGAGTGCGAGAACACCTTGTGGTCCGGCGAGACCACGATCTCGACGTCCTCGATTTCGGCGTTCGACTGCAGCACCGCTTCGGGACTCAGCGTGATGTAGTAGTTGGTCGGAGCGCCCGACTTTTCCGAGCCGTATTTCGGCGCCGCCTTGGAGTGCAGGTTGAGCACGTTGGCGAGGATGTCGGTCAGGAGCTTGCCCGTGGCCATCGTGCCGTAGCCGCCCACCGAATGGAAGCGGGTGCGGAAAGCGCCCTTCGGCAAGAGGTTCGGGTTTGCCTCGGTCTCGAGGCCCATCAATTCGGTCTCGGGATAGGCGGCCTTGAGCTTGGCCTGGAGTTCGGCAATGCGCGGCGTGGGATTCTTGGAGAAGAACTGCGAGCCCAGATAAACGAGCGGGGCGTTCTTCGTTTCCATGTTCTTGTAGGCGGCGATGAGGTGGCGCGGCTGCAGGTCGTGCGCGCCGAGGCCGAAGATCGCCGTGGTCATCTTGGGCAGCTTGTCGATCGCCGGGATGCCTTCGTGGCGGATGCCGGCGGCGTTCTCGACGCCCTTGAACAGCGCCTGGGTAACGAAGGTCGTGAGCGCCGTGACGTCGGAGCGTTCCAGCACCGTGACGGCCTTCTTGCCTTTGAGGGCGGCGACGACTTCGGCTTCGGGGAACGGCTGCAGCAGCTTGACGGAGATGACGCCGACTTTCTTGCCCTGGGCGCGCAGGTACTTCGCAACCGCCAGCGTGTCGTCGGTGACCGAGCCCAGCCCGATCATCACGGTTTCGGCGTCGTCGCAGAAATAAGTCTTGATCGGCGAGTAATCGCGGCCGGTCAGCGCCGAGTATTCCTTCATCGCTTCGCGCACGAATTTCGGCACGTCGCGCACGAAGTGCGTGCGGTGGTCGGCGGAGCCCGCCTGGAAGTCGGGCTGGTTCTGCACCGGCCCGGTCAAGCCCGGATTGTGCACGTCGACGAGGGCGGGAACCCGCTGGCGCGTGCCCTTCTCATAGGCGCCCAACCACTGGCGCTTCCACTGGCCCTGGATTTCTTCGGGAACGAAGGAAAGGGTCTTCTCGACCAGCTTGCCGTCGTTGTCCTTCTCGATCGCGTCGCCGTTCTTGTCGAGGAAGGCGACGAGGCCTTTGTTCTGCTCGGGCGTGAAATCGCCGTCGTGCTTGGCCAGATAATGCTTGAGCTGATAGACGCGGCCCTTGGCGCCGAACAGCATTTCCTGCGCCACGGTGGGGCATTTGATGCGGCCCGACGGATCGCCCAGGAACTCCTTGAGGAGTTCTTTCTCGGGCATCAGCGTTTCGCTGAGCATGTGGCTGGTGGTGAACCCGTCCATCGCATTGGCGACGGGGATCAGGCTCATGGAGCTGACCTTGTAGGAGATGGCCGCAAGATCGGCGGCTTCCTGCGGGTTCGATCCGAACAGGATGGTGTAGCCGGACTGGAGCAGGGCATAAACGTCGTCATGGCCCGCCATGACGTTCAACGAGTGCTTGGAGACGACGCGTGCCGCCACCTGAAGCACAAACCCGCCGGCACGGTGGCCGACGGTGACGTAGTGCGATTCCAATCCGTAAAGGATGCCCTGGCTCGACGAGGCGTTCGAAATGTATTTGCCGCCCGTCAATGTCGCGCCGAGCGCACCCGATTGTGCAGAGTGCTCGCCTTCCGGCTCGAAGAAGAAGGGGTGATGACCCCATACGTTGCATCCGCCGGTCGCGCGGAACGCCTCGTAGAGTTCCGAGATTTCCGTAGACGGAGTGATCGGGTATCCGATGACGCCGCCGCACACATTGCCCATCACTTCCGCGATGGCGCCGTTACCGTGAATTACTACAGGAATCCCAGGATATTTCGCGTTCATTTGCTCTGCCCGTTCATTGGTCTTCACCGTTTCACCGCTTTGAAAATCTGGTTTGTTGTGGCCGCTTTCGAATTTCCGCGAGGAAACCTCGCGTTGCATTCGCACCTAGCATCGCGAACTACGTTCCGAACATGATTTGCATCAAGTTTCCTCTGGAACGCCGATACTTTTCGCGCGCCATGAGAGGCGCATAAACCTGTGTGGACTATTCGCAATGCTACGTATTCGCGCAGCCGTGAGACGCATCGGCGCACCGAATGACGCATGCTGACGCGAAGTGTCATGGTTGTGTGACGCGGCGCGAAACACGCTCCGAAAGCGCCTCTTAAAGCCCTGTAAGTGTGGAGCAATCGCAACCGCCTTTTTTTTGCCCAAAATTGAGACGGCGACGACAGCAGTTTCGCCGTCATCGCCGTCTGGCCGCCCTAACTGAGCCTGGGTTTAGCCCTGGGGAGCGATCTTCAAAGGAAACTGGCAGGTATTGGCATGATGGTCGGCGTCGTGGGTCTCGGCCGGCGGAGCGACGCGATAGGCCGCTGCGATCACCAGATCGTCCCGCTCGCGCCAGAGGGTCAGGCCACGCTCGCGGGCGAGGCTGGAGCGGCGCGGCTGACTGCGAGCGTTGCTGCGCTGCCTCGGCACGCCTTCCCGGAAAATCACTCTGATCAAGATACCCATCGAGGACCGCTTGGCGCTGTTGTTTTGCGAGAGCATGAAACGCCAACGGACATTGCCCCGCTATGCGCAATTTCGCCTATTCCGCAGCGTTATCCGTAGTCCGACAGATGCGCGTTTGGTCGCAGGCTCGATGGTCGGTCAACGTCGTTATTCGCTTGTTTACCCGCCCCCGTGGTTTACCTCGTGGGCCGCGGCGGCTAGTTTGCCGCACCCTTTGTTTCTCATACGGATGCCACGATGATCGCTCGCCTACGTGTTGCCGCCGCCCTGATGCTGCTCGCATTGGCGGCTGCCTTCTCGCCGGTTTCGGCAGCTTCCGCGCACCACACGGCCGCATCGAGGCAGGCGGCGGGCGGGCAGGAAGTGCTCCGCGCTAAGCTCCATAATGGATTGCGTGTAATCATCGTTCGCAACAAGCTCGCGCCCGTTGTCGCCACGTCCATCAACTACATGGTCGGCTCCGATGAAGCCCCCGCCGGCTTCCCCGGCATGGCGCATGCGCTCGAACACATGATGTTCCGCGGCAGTCCGGGGCTCTCGGCCGATCAGCTCGCCAATCTGGGCAGCGTCATGGGTGGCGACTTCAACGCCAACACCCGCGAGAGCGTGACCCAATACCTCTTCACCGTGCCGTCCGAGGATCTGGATGTGGCGCTGCATATCGAAGCGCTGCGCATGCAGGGTCTGCTTTCGACCGACGACGAATGGTCCAAGGAGCGCGGCGCCATCGAGCAGGAGGTGGCGCAGGACGTCTCGATGCCCGGCTACAAGCTTTACGAGCGCCTGCGCGCCGTGCTGTTCGCCGGCACGCCCTATGAGCACGACGCTCTCGGGACGCGTCCGTCTTTTGATTTGACCACGGCCACCATGCTGCGGGATTTCCACCAAAGCTGGTACACGCCCAACAACGCAACCCTGGTTCTGGTCGGTGACGTGGATCCGCGCACCGCCCTCGCCAAGGTGAAAGCGTTGTTCGGGCCCATCGCCTCGCGCAAGCTGCCGGCTCGCCCGCGCACGACGTTCCAGCCGGTGAAGGCGGAGAGCTTCACCATCGAATCCGATTATCCCAATGCGACCCGCATCATCGCGATGCGCCTGCCGGGGCTCGATTCGCGCGATTTCCCAGCTTTGGAGGTGCTGACCGACGTGCTGGCGAGCCACCGCTTCGAGCTTTACGGCCTGGTGCCTCAGGGCAAGGCACTCGCCGCCGAGTTCGATCTGGAGCCGCTGCAGAAGGCAAGCATCGGCTATGCCGCGGTGAGCTATGCACCGGGAGCGGACGGCAAGGCCATCGAGGCGGAGGTCCGGGCCATTCTGGAAAAGGTGGCCAAAGACGGCGTGCCGCCCGAGTTGGTGGAGGCCGCGAAGATCCAGGAACGGCGCGCCACGGAACTGCAGAAGAATTCGATCGCCGATCTGGCTTCGGTGTGGGCCGATGCCGTGACGCTCTATCACCTCAAATCGCCCGACGAAGACCTGAGGCGCATCGAGAAGGTGACGGTCGCCGACGTCAACCGCGTCGCGCGCAAATACCTGAAGTTGGACCAGTCGATTTCCGGCCTGTTGCTGCCCCAAGGCTCGGGCAAGCCGGTGGCCGCCAGCGGCGGATTCGGCAAGGAGAGCTTCAATCTGGGCGAAGCCAAGCCCACGCCCCTGCCGCAATGGGCCGAGGCCGCGGTCAGCCGCCTTTCGGTGCCGCATTCGACGCTATCTCCCGTGGTATCGACCCTGCCGAACGGACTCACACTGATCGTGCAGCCGGAAAACGTCAGCGATACGGTCGGCATCTACGGCCATATCCGCAACCGGCCCGAGACCGAGCAGTTGCCGGGCAAGGACGGCGCCTCGCTGCTGCTGGGGCCGATGTTCAACTTCGGCACGCAGCATCTCGACCGCATTGCGTTCGAGACCGCGCTGGACGCGATCGGCGCGCAAGAGCACGCGGGGACCGACTTCTCCGTCAAGATCGTGGCCGAAGATTTCGAACGCGGCGCGGAACTCTTGGCGGACCACGAACTGCATCCGGCGCTGCCGGCGGGCGCGCTGGACGCCATCAAGCCCCAGCTCGCGCAGTCGGTGGATTCGCGCAACCGCTCGCCGGGTTATCTGGCACAACGCTCGCTGATCGAGGCGCTCTATCCCGCGGGCGATCCCGCCTTGCGGCAGGCGACGGGCGACAGCGTGCGTGCGTTGGGCGTCGACGATCTGCAAACCTACTACAGCACGGTATTTCGCCCGGATATGACCACGATCGTCGTGGTCGGCAACGTCACGCCGGCCAGGGCCCGCTCGGTAATCGAGAAGTACTTCGGCGGTTGGACGGCGACGGGAGCCAAGCCGGACGTCGATCTGCCCGAGGTCGGACCGAACAAACCCGGTGTGATCGCGGTGCCGGACGGGAGCAGGGTGCAGGACAACGTCGTTCTGGCGCAGAATCTCGCGCTCAAGCGCTCCGATCCGGATTACTACGCGCTGTCGCTCGGCAACCAGGTTCTGGGCGGCGGTTTCTATTCGACGCGCCTGTCGATCGACCTGCGCAAGAACGCGGGTCTGGTCTATTCGGTGGGCGCTACGCTGCAGGCGGGCCGCACGCGCGGGCTCTACTTCGTGCAGTATGCCTGCGATCCGGTGAACGTCACCAAGGCCGAGACGATCGTCCAGCAGGAATTGATGACGATGCAGGAAAAGCCTGCGGGAGTGGAGGAACTCGATCGCGTCAAGGCGATGGTGTTGCGCCAGATTCCGCTCGGCGAAGACAGCGTGGACGAGATCGCCCGCGGCTTCCTCGAACGCAGCGACCTCGATCTTCCGCTCGACGAGCCGACCATCGCAGCCAAGCGTTATGTGGCGTTGTCGGGCGACGACATCAAAGCCGCTTTTGCCAAGTGGATGCGGCCCGGCGACATCGTGCGGATCACGCAGGGACCGGAGCCGAAGTAGAGAAACTAGCGCTCCACTTTCACTTTCTTGTCGCTCCGGCCCGCTTCCAAGAGCGCATCGATCAACCGGTGCACTTTCAGGGCCTCGCGGGCGGTGACGCGCGGCGGCCGGCCGTCATCGAGAGCGTCGAGGAAATCGCGCCACACCGCCAGGTGCAGGTCGTGCGGAAAATCCATCGGGTCGGCGCCGGTGCCGCCCGGCGCGATATTCGGGATTAGTTCCTCTCCCGTGCCGTCCTGGCGGTTAAGCCGGAAGGCATAGCCCGAAATCGTGGCCGTGCCTTTGCTGCCGATGAAATCGATGCGTTCGCCGCTTCCCGGATAGGCCGCGGTGGTGGCTTCCACGGTTCCCACGGCGCCGTTCGCATAGTGCAGCGCGGCCGCCACGAGGTCTTCGGTTTCCATGCGGTGCGCCGCCGCGGTCAGGGCGTAGCCGCACACCTCGTCCACGGGCCCGGCGAGGCTGAGCATCAGGTCGAGGACGTGAATCGCCTGACTGATCAGCACGCCGCCGCCGTCGCGCGCCTTCGAGCCGCGCCCGGGCTCGTCGTAATAGCTTTGCGGCCGCCACCAGGGCACTTTGGTCGAGCAGCCGATGACTTCGCCGATCGCGCCGTCCGCCAGCAACTGTTTCAGCTTCTCGGCCGCGGCCTTAAAGCGATTCTGGAGCACCACGCCGATGGTGATGCCCGCCTTCTCTCCCGCGGCGACAAGCGTTTGTGAGCGATCGAGCGTGATCTCGAGCGGCTTTTCCAACAGGATGTGTTTGCCCGCCCGGGCGAGCTTTTCCACGATTTCGAGATGCGTGTTGGGCGGCGTCAGCACGCCGACGGCCGAGATCGAGGGATCGGCGATGATGGGATCGAGGCTCCCCGCGGTGGGGAAACCGAAGCGCGCCGCGAACGCCGTGCGCCGCTTTTCGCTCGGGCTCACGGCCCAAACGACGTCGACGCGATCTTTCAAATCGAGAAGGCTTTTGGCATGGGGCGTCACCGCCATGCCGAGCCCGACAATCGCAATGCGGCGCATCACTTCCTCAGCAAGTCTTGCAGGAACGAGCGTAGGCGCGGACTGGCACCCACGGCAAACCCGGCGACCAGGGCTCCGATCAACACGCGGATGGGGCTGCCCGAGATGAACTTGAACGCGCTTTCGCCCAACAGCCGTCCCAGTTCGCCGCCGAGCTTGGTGGTCGCGGAGGCGTTGGATTTCTTGGCCCTGGCCCGGGCGGCGCTTCTGGCGGCAGCACCGGCGATCGCCGATCCGACGAGGATAATTACGATCGAAACCAGCAGCAGCACGCCCGCACTGGCGAGCGCGGCCAGAGGCTGGTTCAGCATCGCGGCGAACCAGCTATACAGCGCCATGCAAAGGAAGACCGCGACCGCGACCAAGCCGACGGCTGCAAGCAGCAGCGCCGCCGTCATGATCGCGACGCGAATGGCTATGCCCTGCATCGGGGGTTAACGGCGGCCGAACAGGATGATCCCGACCAGCACGCCGATCCCGAAGGCGGCGACGACCGCGGTGACGGGTTCCTCGTGGATCTTCTGCTTGACGCCTTCGAATTTCTGCTTGGCTTCGACCCAGGTGTCTTCCGCGGACGACTGGAAACGGCTGGCCGCTTCCTGTCCGCGTTGGCGCACGACATCGGCCAGAGTCTCGGCGATCCGCGAGAAGCCGGCCTTCAACTCACCCACGTCGTCCGAAAGCTTCTTGACGTCTTCGTTTGCCATGGCTCGTTCCATCCTGTCTGACACGATTGCTGAATATACGCGCTACGGGGACAACAATCCCCTTCCGCCACCGGATTCCTAGCGATTTTACCGGCGACAGCATATTGCCGCAGGCCGATTCGGCAAGAGCGAAGGCGCGCTTTGCCTGTGATTTGTCGAACAGCCGACCCCCTCATACGTGATATTACGCATCAAATACAGGAAGAACCTAAGTTGCAGAGGCACGCCGGTACCTTAATTTGACATTGCGCAATGCTAAGTGCGCGACGGGCTTCCTAAGAAGGTTCTGGTCCGAACGGGAACTCCAGCCATGCAGCACGCCATCATCGTCGCCCACCCCAATTCGCGCAGTTTCGTCTCCTCGCTGGCGGTGGCCTATGCCGAGGCCGCAGAGGTCCTCGGTCATAAAACAATCATGCGCGATCTCTATGGCATGGCGTTCGATCCTTGCCTCAAGGCCGACGAGATTCCGAGCGCTGCGGGCTTCGCGCCGCGGGCCGATGTCGTTGGCGAGCGCGTGATCCTGGCCGATGTCGATGTCTTCGCGCTGTTCTATCCGTTCTGGTTGAATGCGCCGCCCGCCATGCTGAAAGGCTATCTCGACCGCGTGTTCGGGATGGGCTTTGCCTATGGAAGAGGCAATGCCGGCAACGAGCCTTTGCTCACGGGCCGCAAGCTCATCAGTTTTACAGCCTCCGGCGCGCCCAGCGAGTGGGTGCGCAAGACCGGCGCCTGGGAGGCCGTCCGCACGCTGTTCGACGAACATATCTCGGCGGTCTGCGGACTTACGGTGGTCGATCACGTTCATTTCGGCGGCATCGTTCCCGGCCTGCGAGGCGACGTGGTTGTGCGTCATCAACAGTCTGTTAGAGACGCCGTGGCGAGACAATTCGGCCCACATTGATGGTCTGGCAATGCGGGTTTCAGAGGTTTAACAGGGCCCAAATCCCAAAGAGGCACCAGCATGTCGATACGCAATCTTGACGCTTTGTTTCATCCCAAGAGCATCGCTTTGATTGGTGCCAGTACGAAACCGAAATCGGTTGGCGCGGTGTTGGCGTCCAATCTTTTCACCGGCGGCTACAACGGCCCCATCATGCCGGTGAACCCGAAGGCGCAGTCGATCAACGGCGTGCTCGCCTATAAGGACGTCACCAGCCTGCCGATCGTGCCGGACCTCGCCGTGATCGCAACGCCGCCGAAAACCATTCCGGCCATCATGGACGAGCTGGGCGCACGCGGCACCCGCGCCGCCGTGGTGATCACCGCCGGCCTGCGCGACATCAAGGATACCGACGGCATCACCATCGAACGCAAGATGCTGGATGCCGCCAAGAAGCACGGCCTGCGCATCGCCGGTCCGAACTGCATCGGCATCATCTCGACGCCGATGGGCGTCAACGCCTCCTTCGCCGAAGCCAAGCCCAAGAAGGGCCGGGTGGCCTTCGTGGCGCAATCGGGCGCCCTAGTCGCCACCATGCTCGACTGGGCATCCAACCGCGGCGTCGGCTTCTCGCACCTCGTTTCGATGGGCGACCAGGCGGATGCCGATTTCGGCGACATGCTCGACTACATGGCGCAGGACCCGGATACCGACGCCATCGTGCTCTACGTCGAAGCGGCCGGTCACAAGTTCGGCTTCTCCCCGCGCAAGTTCATCTCGGCGGCCCGTGCGGCGGCCCGCATCAAGCCAATCATTGCCATCAAGGCCGGCCGCAGTGCGGCAGCGGCCAAGGCCGCCTCCTCGCACACCGGCGCTCTGGCCGGTGCCGACGGCATCTATGACGCCACCTTCCAGCGTTGCGGCATTCTTCGCGCCATGGATCTCGACGAGATCTTCGACGCCATCGAAACCCTGTCGCAACCGTCGCGCGTCACCGGCAACCGTCTGATGATCGTCACCAACGGCGGCGGCGCCGGCGTGATGGCGGTGGACAAACTCTCCGACATGGGCGGCCAGCTCGTCGATTTGTCGGACGAGACCCTCAAGAGGATCGACGCCGTATGCCCGCCCACCTGGTCGCGCGGCAATCCGGTCGACATCATCGGCGATGCCCCCGGCACGCGCTTCTTCGAGACCATGAAGATCGTCAACGAAGTGCCCGACGTCGACGGCACCGTCGTTCTTTACTGCCCGACCGCCGTGGCTTCGAGCCTGGAAGGCGCCGAGGCGGTGGTTTCGGCCTGCAAGGACTCCAGCCGTCCGGTGTTCACCAACTGGCTGGGATCGAGCGAAGAAACCCAGAAGGCCCGCAACGCCTTCCGCGACGGCGGCATCCCGACCTACGAGACGCCGGAAAAGGCGATTCGCGCTTTCATGCACCTGGCCCATTTCTCGCGCATCCAGAATCTCTTGATGGAAGTGCCGCCCTCTAAGGGCGAGAACTTCACGCCCGACGAAACCAAGGCCAAGTCCATTATCGACTCGGCGATGAAGGAAAAGCTGGTCTGGCTCGATGCGATCCGCCTGTCGGAACTCTTCCAGTGCTACCAGATCCCGATCGCCCGTTCCGCGGCGGCCAAGACCCCCGCCGACGTCGCCAAGATCTCGGCCGAGTGGAAGTCCCCGATCGTGATCAAGATCATGTCGCCCGACATCACTCACAAGTCGGATGTCGGCGGCGTGAAGCTGAATCTCGAAACGCCGCAAGAGGCCAAGGCCGCGGCCGAGCAGATGCTCGTCACCGTCGGCAAGAACTGCCCCAAGGCCACGCTCGACGGCTTCCTGGTGCAGGAGATGATCAAGCGGCCGCGCGCCTACGAGCTGATCTGCGGCATGGCGGTCGACAACACTTTCGGCCCCTACCTCCTGTTCGGTCAGGGCGGCGTGTCGGTGGAAGTAGTGGCGGACAGCACCCTGTCGCTGGCACCGATCAACACCACGCTCGCCATGGACATGATCACCCACACCCGCATCTACAAGCAGCTCAAGGGCTTCCGTGATCGCAAGCCTGCGGCGATCAACGAGGTCGCCGACGTGCTGGTGCGCGTGTCCAAGCTGATCTGCGACTTCCCGGAAATCCAGGAACTCGACATCAACCCGCTGCTCGCCGACGAAAAGGGCGTGGTGGCGGTCGACGCCCGCATCAAGCTGGCCGAACCCAAGCCCGGTCCGCGCGATCAGCGCTTGGCCATCAAACCCTATCCGAAGGAGTTTGAAGCCCACGAGACGATCGACGGCGCCGGCAAATTCTTCGTCCGCCCGGTGCGCCCGGAAGACTACAAGGCGTTCAACGCGTTCTTCGGCAAGTTGGCGCCGGACGACGTGCGCCTGCGCTTCTTCTCGCCGCTGCGCACGCTGCCGAACAGTCTGCTCAGCCGGCTGACGCACATCGACTACGACCGCGACATGGCGTTCGTGATGTTCGACGACAAGAACGAACTCGTCGGCACGGCGCACTTCTCGGCCGATCCCAACAAGGAAAAGGGCGAATATGCGGTGATCGTGCGCAGCGATCTCAAGGGTCACGGCATGGGTACGGCGCTGATGAAGCGCATCATCGACTATGCCAGGGCCTATGGCGTCCGCGAGATCTTCGGCGACGTGCTGGAAGAGAACACCATGATGCTGTCGCTCTGCCGCGATCTGAAATTCACCATCGCGCCGGCGCAGGGTTCTCCGGGAATGGTGCGCGCTTCGCTCAAGTTGTAAGTGCCGCCCACTGACGCAGGGGAATCGGCCGGTAGGAGGCGCGTTTTGCAGAGGCCGGCCTGCCGGGACTATCATCAAGTGGAGGGCGACCGCTCGCGGTCGCCCTTGCGCTTGGAAGGACCCCGCGTACAGATGCAACCGAAGCTTGTGAGCAGCGTCGAGAGCGCCGGCGACAGTGCGCGCCCGGCGGCCTGCGGGCACGGCTGCCGCTTCTTCGCGGACGAAGGCTGCATCAAGAAATCCGAGATGGAATCGGCCGGCGTGGTGGTGCGTTTTACCCGCAACGACACGATCTATTCCAAGGGCGACGAGGCCCGTTACTCGTACAAGGTGATCGAAGGCGCGGTGAGGCTGTCGCGCATCTTCGCCGACGGGCGGCGCCAGATCGTCAATTTCTTCCTGCCGGACGAGAACTTCGGCATCGAGCTTTCGGAGGAATATTCTGCGACCGCCGAAGCGGTGGGCGAGGTGGTGGCGCTGCGCTGCCCGCGCCTGTGCATTGCCCAGATGACCGACGGCGATCCCGACATCAGTCACAAGCGGCTGGCGATGTTTTCGAAATCGCTTGCCGCCGCCGAGCGCCACGTGGCCATGCTGGGCCACCAGAGCGCCAAGGAGCGGGTCGCCTCGTTCTTCATGGCCTTGGAGATGCAGCGGCGCAACGACGATCAGCACACCCTCGATCTGCCGCTGTCGCGCCAGGATATCGCCGATTATCTGGGGCTCACGATCGAGACAACCTGCCGGGCCCTCAGCGAACTCAAGCGCCTGAATATCATCGCCACGCCCAGCCGCCGGCGCATCGTGATACGGAATATCGAGGGTCTGCGGGCGATTTCCGAGGGCGGCGGGTAGTCGCGCAGCCGCGAATTTGACAACTCTCAATGCGTCCCGCGCGCGTTTGCGGTGACCTCAGCCGCCTCAAGGAGGCGCCATGTCCTTCGTCAAATTCATCGTGCCGGTCGCCGGTGTGGCGCGAGACCGTCTGGCGCTCGCCACCGCATTCGCCGCCGCCAAGCCGTTCGCCGCGCATGTCGTGGCGCTGTTCGTGCACGCCGATCCGCGCGAGGCGGTGCCTTATGGGGAGCTGCCGCTGTCGCCCGACATCGTGCAGGATCTGATCGACACAGCCACCGATCTCGAAAAGGCATCGTCCAAGGCGGCGCGTTCCACGCTCGCCACGATGGCCGCCGAAGCCGGCATCCGCATCGTCGGGGCGCCGCTATGCGCCGACGCCGTGACGGTATCCTACCTCGAGTCGGTCGGGCATCTGCCGCGGGCGTTGGACCGCGAAGCGCGCCTCTGCGACGTGGTGGTTTTCCCGCCGATCCGCGAAACCGACGATGCCGAGGTGCAAGAAGCGTTCATCCGCACCCTGACGAAACTTGAGCGTCCGGTGCTGTTGTCGGCCGAGCGCCCGCCGCTGGAAGTCGGTCGCCGCGTGGCGGTCGGCTGGGACGCGAGCCTGGCCTCGGCCCATGCCGTCACCGCGGCGCTGCCTTATCTAAAAAGGGCCGAAGCGGTGGATGTGCTGTCGGTGCAGAACGGCGGCGCGCACGGCGAC
>Ga0187810_10000167_pt1 | contig 30560 bp, 24 predicted proteins | sample NC_wetland_sal_i_9_FD_132963 | JGI IMG/M metagenome (GOLD analysis project Ga0187810, IMG submission 132963) | Wetland sediment microbial communities from Neuse River Estuary, North Carolina, USA - ASW_5 | ecosystem: Environmental > Aquatic > Freshwater > Wetlands > Sediment | place: USA: North...
CGCGACCGACCTACGGCTGCCCGGAATCCAGTCAGAGCTGCTGAGCGAGCTGGTCGAGACCGGCAAGCCCGTGGTCCTCGTCCTGATCAGCGGCCGGCCCTACGCGATCGGGCCGGCCGCGGGCCGGCTCGCCGCGGCGGTCCAGGCGTTCTTTCCCGGCCAGGAGGGCAGTGCCGCCCTCGCCGCGGTGCTGTCCGGACGGGTGGTACCGAGCGGCAAGCTGCCGATTGAGATGCCCCTGCTGGCCAGCGCCGAGCGGTCCTCGTACCTGGCCGCGCCGCTGGCCGGGCGCTCCGACGTCAGCTCGGTCGACCCGACGCCGCTGTTCGCCTTCGGGCACGGCCTCTCGTACACCACGTTCGCCTACTCGGACCTGTCCGTCCGCCCGGCCCCAGGTGGCAACGGCGGGCGATCCGGCCCCGGTGAACGGGCCCGGATCGGGACCGACGGCACGGCGGAGATCGCGTGCACGATCCGCAACAGCGGCGCCGTGGGCGGGGCCGAGGTCGTCCAGCTCTACCTGCGCGACCCGGTCGCGCAGGTCACCCGGCCGCTGCGCTGCCTCGCAGGCTTCGCGCGGGTCTGGCTGGAGCCCGGTGCGGCCAGCCGGGTGACGTTCCGGCTGCACGCCGACCGCACCGCGTTCCACGGGGTCTCGGGCAGGCGCGTCGTGGAGGCCGGCGTGATCGAGGTCGGGGTCGGCTCGTCGTCGGTGGACCTGCGGCTGCACGGGGAAATCGAGCTGTGCGGACCGGAACGCCAGGTCGGCCCCGACCGGGTGCTCACCACCTCCGTGGCGGTCGCCGATCTAGGGTGAGGGTGTGGCCTACGACGACGGCACGGTGGCCTGTACCACCTCATCCAGGCCCGGCCACCAGCGACCGTACCGCAGCGAGCCGAGCGCCCGCAGGACGCCCGCGGCCTGCTGGGCGGGCTGCTGGGCGGCCTCCTGTGCGGGCTGCGCCGCCGCAGGGACGAACACGACGCGCTGCGGCCGGGCCGAACGCAGGGGGCCCAGGTAGAAATCCGGCCGGCCGGGGCCGCTGTCCGCACCGACAGCGTGCCCCGGCCGTCGCCGAGTGGAGCCCTCAGGCCTGCCGTATGAGCATCAGGGGACCGTGCAGAACGACGTCCACCAGACCCACGGCGGGCACGCCCGCGCCGCGGTGCTGGAGAGAGAGAAGCCCCCGAAGTTGGGCCATGCGGTTCCCGTCTGGAACCAGTGCCCGGAGACGAACCCAAAATGGTTAATGGAGCCAATGTAGGTCCGCGTTCCCTCGACAAAGCTCGGGTACGTGAACGAGAACGTCACGAAGTTTCCGCTGACTATTCCGAAGATAGGCTCGGTGACCGGGAAGTACGGGTCGTGCAGCCACCCGGACAGGCAGCTGCCATGCTGGACGAAGTCCACCGTGTAGAAGTAGTGGTGGAAAAGGTACGTCACGTCGACCGTGTTGAAACCGTTGAGGTTGTACCGTTCCTTCTGGAAGATGTTGCACAACGGTCCGGCCGGGATGTGCTCGGTGGTGCTGATCGTCGGTGCCGTGGGACTCGTGGTCTGGGCACTAGCGGTCCCAGCTCCCGCGAAGATGATGGCCGCGATCGCGGGACCTGCGAAGCAGGCCCCGATCGTCGCCTTGGTTCCCAATCGCATGACAATTCCCCTCTGGTAAAGCCGCCCCCGTGGCGGCTAGTTCCTGTTATGGCTCTGAGACGTGGTAGCGGGCGGGGAGGTTGCGGGCATTTTCGGGGGTTCGCGTAAAGGCCGGCGGGCTGCCGCGGTTACTAAGGTGAAGGCGTGCCATGCGACGACGGGGCCGACCGCGTGACCGCGGAGCTGGTCACGCACGGGGTCTACCTGGTGCCCCGCTTACAGCAGGGTCTGCAGCGTGTCGCCGGAGATCTCGTACATGCGCAGGATCTCCACGGCCACGCCGATCCGCAGCGACGCCGCCGCGTCGCCGGTGAACTCGCCGAGCATGCGCTCCAGCTTGGTCACCCGGTAGCGCATCGTGTTGTAGTGGTAGTGCAGGACCTTGGCCGATTCGGCCACGTTGAAGCGCGTGCTGGACAGCACCACCAGCGACTTGAGCAGGTCCGAACGGGCCGGCTCGGGGAGCCCGAGGACCGGGCCCAGCGTGTCGTGGACGAACGCGCGCAGCTCGGCCTGGCTCACGTTGCTGATCAGCCGGTACAGCCCGAGCCCGGCGAAGCTCGTCACCGCGCCGCTGCCGGACAGGCGCAGGCCGACCTGCAGGGCCACCCGCGCCTCCTCGTACAGGCGCGGGATGTCCGGCGGGCCGGCGGCGACCTGGCTGACCCCCACCGAGTAGGCGCGCCCGGTCGCGGCCGTCATGTCGGCGTGCACCTTGCGGGCCAGGGCGGCGGCGTCGGCGATCCCGACCACGGCTACGAGTTCGGTGGCGAACCCGGCGACCGCGGCGTTCCTGTCCTTGTCGCGGATGGCCCGCGTCCACAGCTCGACCGCGCGCAGCGCGGAGGCCTCCCGCGGCCGGGACGCGTCGTCGCCGCGCTCGGCGCCGCACTGCCGCGCCACCAGGACGGCCAGCGGCCGCTGCAGGTCCCAGCCGAACCTGACCGCCCGGGCGAGCGCCTGATCCATATCGGCCGCCGTGCCGGTGACCAGGTCGTGCAGCGCGTTCGAGGCGAACTGCTGCTCGACCGCGAGGACGGCCAGGTCACGGGTGATCTGGAGCGCGGCCACCAGCGCCGCCTGCTCGACCGCCAGGCCGGCCACCCCGGGCAGGCCCTGCGCCCCGCCGACCGCGAGGACGAACCCGTGGCGCAGGTCGCCGGCCCGGATAAGCCCGGCCGCCCAGCTCGTCCCGGTCTCGGCGTCCGCGTGCACGCCCGGGACCAGCCGCGCGGTGTTCACCAGGCCGCTCGCGTCGCGGAAGCCCGGTAGGCCCGGGCCCGATCGCGTGGTGGCCGCCAGCGGGTACCCGGCCGGGTCGCAGATGACCACGTCGGCGCCGGGCAGGATCCCGGCGAGCTCGTCGGACAGCCGGGCCAGGCCGCCCCCGGTCAGCGCGACGCCGAGGAAGGCCTCGTGGATCTGCTGCCGCCGGGCCAGCGCGGCCGCCTGCCGGTTGACGATCGTCTCGAACGTCTGGCTCAGCACGTCGTCCAGCGGCTGCGCGGGCGGGATCACGATGATCGGGAACGCGGCCCGGTCGGCCAGGTCCACCACCGCCTGCGGCACCTCGGCGAGGTACTCATCGAGCTTGACCCCGAGCCCGGCGAGCCCGTTGGCCGCGAGCTGCTCGATCAGCATGCAGAACTCCGCCGGCTGGCGCGGCAGCGGGTACCCCGTGGTCAGCAGGAACTCGTCCTGCTTAGTCCACCGGACGATGTTCGGCACGGTCATGACGTTCAGGCAGGTGACCACGCGGTCCAGGCCGCCCGCCCCGGCGATGACCCGGGCCCCGCGCAGGGCGTCCTCGCCCAGCATCTCGCGGACCGTCAGCGCATCGAACGGGACACCGCTGCCGCTACCACGCCGCCGGCGTCCGGGCAGCGAGACGACGCGAGCCACCCCGGCTCAGCCCGGCACGCCGGCCGGCGGGGACGCCAGGGGCAGCGCGGCGCACGGGTCCTCGACCAGCCCGCGGGCCCAGGCCAGGTCGGCCGGGCTCGGCTCGATATCGGCGTCGACGTCGAGCAACTGCATCGGGTTGTGCGTGATCATCTTCGTCACCTGGTCCATCGGGACGCCCTTCTCGAAGATCGTCTGGGCGAAGATGCGCAGCGCCTCGGACGGCAGCGGGTTATGCCGCTGCCCGGTGTCGGAAACGAGCAGGCAGCGGGACGCGCCGATCCGGTTCACGCTCGCCGCGATCTTCTCCGGCGCAGCGTACTGCCAGGCGGGCGAGATCGTGCAGTAGCCGAACTCCGGCATGGCCCCCATCCTGGCCACCTCCTCGAGCGTGTCCAGGTCGAGGTTGGGCACCCGGAAGTAGGGGTGGGTGATGACGATCTTCTCCACCCCGACGGAGCGCGCCTCGCGCACCAGCGCGACGATCTCCCGCGGGGCCAGGTGCGACGTGCCGAGGATGGCTCCGTGCTGGGCCACCAGCTCCAGCACCTCCTTGACCTCGGGGCGCAGCTTGCCCTCCTTGTCCTCCACCCAGATGCCCTCGGCCTGGCGCCGGCCGCCCTGCTGGTTGTCGTAGCCGCCGGTCCCGCCGTGCACCTCGGCGTGGTACCCCGCGTCCACCGTGGGCATCCACACCTCCTTCCCGCCGAGCCGCAGCGACGCCTCGACGGCGGCGGGGTTGATGCCGCCCACGTAGTAGTTGAGGACGATCCCGCCGAACACGCGAATCCCGGGGATAACCCGCTGCACCAGGTACGCGCGCGACACCGTGTTCTCGTGGTGGCACTTGAGCAGGATGGCCTTCATCCCCGCGTCGCGGGCCGCCCGGACGATGTCGAAGTCGTCGGCCAGCCGGGGAAACAGGTCGGGGAACGGATGGCAGTGCAGGTCCACCGCGCCGACCACGTCCACGAGTGGCCCGCCGTACGTTCGTTTGGTCATTCGGGTCGCGGCGTGGAGATCCCGGCCTTCGGGCCGCGGGAGCGCCGCTTCACCTCCTCAGGAATGTCAGTGGTCCTCGCTAGTATGTTCGCATGTCTAGGGGCCCGGGGCGGCCAGCTGCGCGAACGGCGGCAGGAGGATGCCCGCCGAGCGGAACGCCTCGACGGTGCGGCGGTGCGTTCCGCCGTCGATGACCCCCCGGTCCAGCCCCAGTGGGACCTCCTCCCTGGTCAGAATGCGGTGATGACGGAGAATCCGAGCGTCTCGTAGGAGTCCATCGCGTCCAGGACCGCGCTGGCCTGCTCCAGCGGGAGCGTCTGCCCGACGATCCTGGCCGGCTGCAGGACCCCGGTCTCCACCAGGCCGAGCAGCCGCGGGTAGTCGACGTGCGGGTTCCCGACGCTCCCGGCGATCTCGATCTCGGCCTCGATGATGTGGTCGAGCGGAATCCGCACGTAGCCCTGCTCGGCCTGGCTCGTCAGGCCGACCTGGACCAGCCTGCCGCCCTTGCGCAGGGACAGCACGGCCGACTCGACGAGCGAGGCGGCCCCGAGGCCGCCGATCGCCAGGTCGGCGCCGCCGCCGGTGAGGTCCCTGATGGCCGCCGCGGCGTCCTGCGCCCCGGCGTTGATCGTGTGCCGCGCGCCCTCGGCGAGGGCCTTCTCGAGCTTGGCGTCGACCAGGTCGACCGCGATGACCCGGCCGCCGAGCGCCGCGGCGATCTGCACGGCTGACAGGCCGATGCCGCCCGCCCCGTGCACCGCGACCCACTGACCCGCGGTCAGCCGGCCCTGCCGGGTCACGGCATGGAAGGCCGTCATGTAGCGGCAGCCGATTGCCGCCGCGGACAGCGCGTCGATGCTGTCCGGCAGGGCGATGCAGTTGAAGTCCGCGTTGCGGATGGCGGCGTACTGCGCGTAGCCGCCGTCGTGGGTCAGGCCGAGGAACTCCATGTCGTCGCAGAGGTTCGACCGGCCGCTGCGGCAATAGGCGCACCGCCCGCACGACTCGTGGAACGGCGTGGTCACCCGGTCCCCCTCGTGGACGGCCGACACGTCCGGGCCGGTTGCCACCACCGTTCCGCCCAGCTCGTGCCCCATCACCAGCGGCAGCGTCGGGGTCAGGCCGACCCAGTCCCAGTCACCGTTCCACACGTGCCAGTCGGTCCGGCAGATGCCCTCCGCCTCGACACCGATGACCACCTCGCCGGGTCCCGGCACCGGATCGGGCAGATCGGCCATTTCCAGCGGCTTGCGGCGCTCCACCAGTCTCGCTGCTTTCACTCCTGCACCTCCTGTCCCTTGGTTCCGGCGGCGCTGCGATCCAGCAGCGCGAGGACCCGCTCGGGGGTCATCGGCAGTTCGGTCGGGCGGACGCCGATCGCGTCGTGGATCGCGCTCGCGATGGCGGCGGCGACGTTCCCGATGGGCGGCTCGCCGATCCCGCGCGCCCCGAGCGGGCCCTTGCCCTCGCCGCTCTCGACGATGTCGACGAGCACGTCGGGGAAGTCCTGCGCGTTCGGGATCAGGTAGTTGGCGAACAGGGCGGCCTGCACGTAGCCGTCCTCGATGCCCATGTCCTCGGTCAGCGCGTAGCCGAGGCCCTGCATGGCGCCGCCCTGGATCTGCCCTTCCACGCGCATCGGGTTGATGGCCCGGCCGACGTCGTGGCAGGCGGCGTAGCGCAGCACCGTGACCTGCCCGGTCTCGGTGTCGACCTCGACGTCGGCCGCGTGCGTCCCGTAGGTGTAGTCGGGGAAGGTGTCGCCCTGCCCGGCGCGCGGGTCGAACGAGCCGGCCTCCGCCCGCCAGGTCGACAGGTGCGCCGTGCTGATGGCCCGCTGGCCGCAGGCCGAGGCCAGCTCGGCGAGGGTAATGCTGACCCCGTCGTCCCGCGCCCGGACCCGGACCCGCCCGGCCGCGAACTCCAGCTCATCAGACTGCACGCCGAGCAGGCCGGCCGCCACCGGCGCCATCCGCTCGCGCAGTTCGAGCGCGGCGTGCAGCACCGCGTTCCCCGACATGTACAGCTGGCGGGTCGCGAACGTGCCGCCGGCCGGCGGGTTCAGCGCGCTGTCGCCGATGTAGATGCTGATGTCCTCCAGCGGCGCGCCGAGCACCTCGGCGGCGATCTGGCAGAGGCTGGCCGCCTGCCCGGCGCCGAGGTCGGTGACGCCGGAGCGGATCAGCAGCGTGCCGTCGGCCTGCAGGCTCAGCCACGCCGAGGCGCGGTCGCGGAACCAGATCGTGCGCCCGTACGGGTGCCGGTTGCAGCCGATCCCGCGGCCGGTGAGCTTGCCGGGCCCGGACGGCCGGGGCGGCTCCTGCTCACCGAGCAGCGCGAGCGCGCGGTGCATGGTCTGGGCGACCTCCACGCAGGTGTCGAGCCGCTCACCGGTCGGCAGCAGGTCGCCCTTGGCCAGGAAGTTGCGCTCGCGCACCTCGGTCCGGGACAGCCCGAGGCGCTCGGCGAGCAGGTCCAGCTGCGCCTCGTAACCCAGCACGACCTGCATGGCGCCGAACCCGCGGAAGGCGCTCGCCGGCACGTTGTTGGTGAACACGGCGCTCGAGGTGATGCTGGCGTTGGGCACCCGGTACGGGCCGCACGCGCAGGCCGCCGCGGCGAACAGCACCCGGGGCGACAGGTTGGGGTAGGCCCCGGCGTCGCCGAGGATCTCGACCTGCTGGGCGGTGATCGTGCCGTCGCTGGCCGCCCCGGTCCGGTACCGCATGAGGAACGGGTGCCGCTTGGTGCTGGCGACCAGCGACTCCTGCCGGTCCCAGATCATCCGGACCGGCCGGCGGGTGTGCCAGACCAGCAGCGCCAGGTACGGCTCGACGGTCATGTCCTCCTTGCCGCCGAAGCCGCCCCCCATGTACGCGGCGATCACCCTGACCTTGCTCTGCGGCAGCCCGATGATCCGCGCGATGGCGGCGGCGTGCTCGATGACCTGGGTGGACACGCGCAGCGTGAGCACCCCGTTCTCCAGCCAGCCGACCCCGGCCTCGGGCTCGAGGTAGGCGTGCTCGACGTGCTGGCTGCGGTACTCGCCCGCCACCACGACATCGGCGGCCGCCAGCGCCGCCGCGACGTCGCCGCACCTGATCTGCCAGGTGACCAGCGTGTTGCCGACGTCGTGCACCCGGGGCGAGTCTGCGGCGAGGGCCGAGGTGACGTCGAAGACGCCCGGCAGCTCCTCGTAGTCGACGGCCACCAGTTCCGCCGCCGCGTCGGCGATCTGCCGGGTCGCGGCGGCCACCACCGCCACCGGCTCGCCCGCGTACCGGACCCGGTCCTGCGCCAGCACCGGCATCGTCACCTCGAGCTCGGCCAGCCCGCCGCTGGCCATCTCCACGATCGCGTTGCTCGGCACGTCGGCCGCGGTGAGCACGGCGGCCACCCCGGGCAGCGCCCGGGCCGCGCCGACGTCGATCCCGGTGATCCGGGCGCTGGGCACCGGGCTGCGGACGACCCGGCCGTGCAGCATGCCCGGCAGCCGCCAGTCCGCCGCATAGTGCAGCGACCCCTTCACCTTGTCGACGAAGTCGTGGTAGGCGGGTGAGGTGCCGACCACCCGGTACCGGCCGGTCGCGGTGTGTGGCGGCTCGACGGTCGTCATGTCGAGGCCACCCCGGGCGAGGGGTCTGCCGCGGCGGTGCCCGCGTACTCCTCGACGGCGTCGAGGATCTTGGTGTAGCCGGTGCACCGGCACAGGTTGCCGACCAGCGCGTACCTGATCTCTTCCCGGCTGGTCCGGCCGCGCCGGCGCACCAGGTCCAGCGAGGTCAGGACCATGCCCGGCGTGCAGAACCCGCACTGGGCGGCGCCGTGGCGCAGGAAGCATTCCTGGAGCGGGTGCATGGCGTCGCCCGGGCCCATGAGCCCGCGCAGCGTGGTGAGCCGGCGGCCCGCGGCCTGCACGGCCAGGATCAGGCAGCCGTTCACGGGCTCGTCGTCCAGCAGCAGCGTGCAGGTGCCGCAGACCCCCTCGCCGCACCCGTAGCGGACGTCGGCCAGGCCGAGCTCGTCGTGCAGCACGTCGAGCAGCGTCTCCGACGGCAGGACCCACACCTCGTGGTCGGTGCCGTTGACGCTCAGCACGACCGGCCGGCGGGTCATGGTGCTGCCCCGTCGGCGCCGCTGACGCTCGGCGCCACCGGCCGGCGCGTCATGCTGTCTCTCCGGTCGCGCGGGCGCACGCCTGCCGGAGGGCGCGGGCGACCAGGACCCGCGCCAGCCTTCGCCGGTACTCCCCCGACGCGTGGATGTCGGTGGCGGGCTCCAGGCGGTCGGCGATTGCGCCGGCCGCCGCGTCGACGTCCCCGTTGTCGTGCCGATGACTGGCCAGCCCGGCGAGCAGGTCCGGTTCGGCGAGCGTAACCCGGTCCGCGACGCCGGCGAGCGCCACGCGCGCGGCGGCGATCGTGTCCGCGCGCTCGTCTAGCTCGACGAGGGCGGCGACGGCCACGATCGCGAAGTCCGAGGTGCGCCGGACCATCTCCTGGAAGGACCAGCCCTGCCGGGGCCGGGTGACGGGGATCAGCACGTCCGTGATGACCTCGCCGGGGGCCAGGGTGGTGGTCCAGTAGGTGTCGAACAGTTCGTCAGTCGGCACCGTGCGCTCGCCATCCGGGCCGCGGATCACGACCCGGGCCCCGGTGACCAGCGCGCAAGCGCCGAGCTCGGACGTCGGGTCCGCGTGCGCCAGGCTGCCGCCGATCGTGCCGCGATTGCGGACCCGCACGTTGCCGACGTGCCGGATCGCGCCGGCGAGCAGCGGGCATCCCCGGCGGACCAGGTCGTGCTCGAGCAGCGTGCGGTGCCGGGTGAGCGCGGGCAGCCGGAGCACGCCGTCGGCGACGGACGGCGGCCGCTGGTCGGCCTGGTTGATGTCGATCAGCAGGTCGGGGTGGGCGAGCCGCAGGTTGAGCATCGGCATCAGGCTCTGCCCGCCGGCCAGGATCTTGGCGTCGTCGCCGCCCGCGGCCAGCAGGCGCACCGCCTCGTCGTAGCTGCGGGCCGCGACGTAGTCGAAGGCGGGGGCCACCATCGGCGTCAGCGCGCCGGGTCCTGCAGGCGGGCGACGGCCGCGGCCAGCACCGCCTGGTTGCTGGTGACCACCCGCAGCCCGAGCCGCTCGGCGATGGCCGGGCGGGCGGCCATCGCGCCGAAGTTCGTGCACGACGCGAAGACCAGGCCGATGCTCCCGCCGGCGGCCAGCGCCCCGAGCGCGCGCTCCGCGAACGCCACGATCGCTTCGCCTGGGACCTCGGCGATCTCGAAGTTCTCCGTGATACCGAGCCCGGCGATCGCGGCCACCTGCGTCCCGTCCGCCTCGATGCTGGCCCTGATCTTCTCGTTGAGCTCGTCGACGTACGGGGTGATCACGCCGATACTGGCCGCGCCGGACGCCTCGATTGCGGCGCGGACCGCGACGATGGTGGACACGGTCGGCGCCCCGGTCAGCTCGCTGATCCGCGCGCACAACTGGGCGTCGTAGTCGTTGCCGCGCAGCGCCCCGGCGCTGGTGCACCCGAACACCACGACGTCGGGCCGCGCCGTGCCCAGGTCCCGGGCGGCGGGCAGCGCGAACTCGTCCAGCATCCGGTTCTCGCCCGCCGGGGTGGTGTCCTCCATGTACATCCGCGCGGTATGCAGCGCGACCCCGGGCGGCAGGTCGCGGGTGAAGTCCACCTCCATCATCGTGTTGGAGGACGGGATCATCAGCCCCACGCGGGCCGGCCGGGCGCTCACGCGGGACCGGCCGCGACGGGCTCGGCAGCAGCGGTGGCCGCGCCGACGGCGGGTTCGGCGAGCGGGCCGCTCCGTGCGCCGGCCGCGGGTTCGGCGAGCGTGGCGCCGCTTTCCTCGGCGGCACCGGCGGGCGGGCCGTCGCGCAGCTCGCGGTAGATCGCTAGCTCCTGCGCCGACGGCGGCCTCAGGTCCCCGACCTCCTCGCCGACCAGCAGGTCGAACCCGGTCTGCGCGCGGACCTGGGCGACGGTCACGCCGGCCTGCAGCGCGCGCAGCCGCATCCGCTTGCTGTCGGGCTCGAAGTCAAGCAGCGCCAGGTCGGTCACCACGGCCCCGAGTCGGCCGGCCACCAGCCCGGCCCGGGCCCGGCTATCCCCGCCGGACAGGTAGCCCGGGCTGGTGATGTAGTCCACCCGCTCCACGAAGCGCCGCGGCTCGTGCGCGGTCACGATCAGCACCTCGTTGCACAGCGAGATGATGTCGTTCGCGCCGCCGCTGCCGGGCAGCCGCACCCGCGGGTGCTCCAGGCTGCCGATCACGCTGGTGTTGATGTTCCCGTACATGTCGACCTGCGCCGCGCCGAGGAAGCCGTAGTCGAAGTAACCCCGCTGCGCGTACAGGAAGATGTCGGTGATGTCGGTGAGCATCTGCGCCCCGTAGGCCGCCCGCATCTCGTTGGTGGAGATCGGCAGCTGGCCGGGCCGCAGCGACGTCCCGATGATCCCGCCTTCCAGCACGATCGTCAGGTGCGGCGCGTGGATGTGCCGGGCCACGGCGGAGGCGAGCAGCGGCATGCCGACCCCGGCGAAGACCACCTTGTGATCGGCCAGCAGCCGGCTGGCGGTGATCGCCATCAGCTCCTCGGCGCTCACGCTCCCGTTCGCGCTCACCGGGGGGTCAGCTCCCTGGCCTCCGCCTCGCACGCGGCCAGCCGCGCCGATCCGGCCGCCGCCAGGAACGCGGCGAAGTCAGCGTGCGCGTCGACGTTCTGCTCCACGTAGCGCAGGCCCGCGGCCGGGCCGTCCGCCCGGACCGAAGAGGCGTAGGCGTCGAAGTGCTCCAGGTCCGGCCCGTACCGCCCGTAGCACTCGTGCGGGTACGCCCCGTGCGGGGCCGCCACGACGGCGTCCACCGCGAAGTGCGGCAGCATGGTCTGGTCGGGCCGGGCGGCGATCGCCTCCGGACTGACGATCTCCTCGGCGCTGACGATCACCGTGCGCGCCGCCTTGGCCATGTCGGTGTCCATGTGCCGGTACCCGTCGACCTGCACGTTGCCGAACATGTCGGCCCGGTGCGCGTGGATGAGGGCCACGTCGGGGTTGAGCGCGGGCACCGCGGCCAGCTGCTCCCCGGTGTACGGGCAGGTCACCGTCTGCAGGTCCAGCGTGCGCGCGAGGTCGGAGCCGAGCATGGTCAGGCTGGGCAGGAACGGCACGCCCATCGCGCCCGCCTTGTAGCGCAGCCCCATGGCCAGGTGGCTCCACTCGTCGTAGCGGACCTGCCCGCTCTCGGTGTAGTGCCGGAAGATCGGGGGCAGTCCCCACGGCAGCCCGATCCCGACCCAGCTGGTGACGATCCGGTCGAGGGCGCCGGTGGCCAGGAGCAGCTCGATCTCGTAACAGGCCAGCGTCCGCGACACGGTCAGGTGCCGCCTGCGCTGCCGCAGCAGCGCGAACACCAGCGCCATCGGCGTCCGCGAGTACAGCGTCCCGCCGATCGCGACGTGGTCGCCGTCGCGGATCAGCGCCGTGGCGGCCTGCGCCGTCATCCGCTTGTCCGCCACCGGGCGCCCGCCGGCCTCCCGCTCCGCCCGGGCCTGGCGGACCGCCACCTGCTCCATCAGTCCGCCCCCGCGCGGACCCCGGTGACCAGCGGGAGCACCTCGGCGGCCAGCCGGTGCAGCTGCTCGGTCTCGTAGTTGTACGGGCAGAACACCAGGTGCTTCACGCCGGCGTCGAGGTAGGCGCCGATCTGCTCGGCGCACTGCTCGGGGGTGCCCCGGACCGCGGAGTCCGGCGTCGCCTCGCTCCAGGCCGGCACGTCGAAGTACTCCCCGACGTACTCGCGGGCCAGGCGGTCCCCCTCCTCGTAGGAGGCGGCGACGCACAGCGGGACCTGCGCGACCAGGTCGAGCCGGTCCGGGTCGCGGCCGGCCTGCTCGGCGTAGCCGCGGATCCTGGACCACGCCCCGGCGATGGAGGTCGGGGTGTAGAAGTACGTCACCCAGCCGTCGGAGCGGGTGGCCACGCGGCGCAGCACCCGGTCCACGTACCCGCCGATGAGCACCTGCGGCCGCGGCACCGGCCGCGGGAGCATCCGCACGTGGGTGAGCACCCGGCCGTCCCACTCGCCGGTCACGTCGTCGTCGGCCCACAGCCGGTACAGCAGGTCCAGGTTGCGCTCGAAGACCTGGCCGCGCTGGGCGAACGGTACCCCGGTGGCGTGAAACTCCCGCTCGTACCAGCCGGACGCGACGCCGAGCATGAGCCGGCCTCCGCTGCCGAGCTGGATCGTCGCGGCGGTCTTGGCCAGGATGGCCGGCTCCCTGATCGGCAGCACGAGGATGCCCGTGCCGAGCATGATCCGGCTGGTCCGCGCGGCCACCATGCTCAGGGTGGTCAGCGCCTCGAGGAACGGGAACGGGCGCCGGGCCCCGAGGAACAGGTGGTCCCAGGCCCAGACCGACGCGAAGCCGAGGTCCTCGGCCAGGACCGAGTACGCCGAGACGGCGCTGATTTCAGGGACCTTGCGGTCGGGGGTGAAGTTCTCCAGGGCCAGGCCGAACTCGACGGTCATCAAGGCCTCCAGCCGAGGTGGGCGGGCGCGGTCAGGTGGGAGCGGGCCGTACTCGCCCGGCTCCCCACAGAATCGTATGCCCGGCCCCGGGCCGCTTCATTGGCGAGGACTGCCAGCAACCCTGGCCATTCTTCGGCATCTTGCGCCATATCGTTGACCAGTCGGGGACGGGATAGTGACGATGATGCCAGGACTGTATTCCTTAGCGCGCCAGCGGTAAGAGGAGATGCCATGAGCACGGACGTCGCACGCGAAGCTCCGCTGTCCCTGGAGCGTCACGGGATCGACTACATCCCGGCCGGGGAGCGCCACGGCAAGCCCCACACCCTGTTCACCTTCTGGGCGGCCAGCAACGTCCAGATCCTCGCGATCTCCCGGCGTCCTGGCGATCACGGTCGCCGGCCTGAGCCTGCCCTGGGCGATCTTCGCGATCATCGTGGGGAACGCCGCCGGCGGTCTGTACATGGCGCTGCACTCGGTGCAGGGACCCCGCCTCGGCCTGCCGCAGATGATGCAGTCCCGCGCTCAGTTCGGGATGTACGGGACCGCGCTGCCGAATGTCATCGTGGTCCTGATGTACATCGGCTACTTCGCCTCGAGCGCGATCCTCGGCGGGCAAGCCATAGCCACCTTGTTCCACGTGACACCGAACGAGGGCATCATCATCGTCAATGCCTTCGTACTGCTGATCACCTGGTATGGCTACGACATGTTCCACTCCTACCAGCGGCTCCTCACGGTCCTGTCGACGGGGATCTTCGTCGCCTTCCTGATCAAGCTGCTGACCATCCTCCCCAAGCACCTGCCGGCCGGGAACAACAGCGCGGGCAACATCCTGCTCGCCATCTCGTTTTTCGTCGCCTGGCAGGTCACGTGGGCGCCGTACGTGTCGGACTACTCGCGCTACATGCCCGAGAACACCCCGAGCTGGAAGACCTTCACCTACACCTACGTCGGGTCGGTGGTCGGCGGCGCGCTGGTCATGATCATCGGGGCCATCGCGGCCGTCGTCGCCCTCACCGCCGTGAACGCGAACGCCCCCTCGTACCTGGCCGGGCTGCTGGGCGCGAAGTGGCTGTTCCTGATCATCATCATCCTGGGGGTCGGGGCGGGGAACTTCGGCAACCTCTACGGGCCGTTCCTCACCACGTTCGCGATCATCTCGCCGTCGGGCAAGCTGGCGTCGGAGACCACCGGGCGGGCCGCCCGCCTCATTTCCACGACCATCCTCGCGATCATCGGCACCATCATCGCCATCGAGGCCGCCGCACACTTCTACTCGGACCTGTCCAACTTCCTGGTCTTCACGCTCTACCTGCTGGTGCCCTGGACCGCGATCAACCTCACCGACTACTACGTGATCAGGCGCGGGCACTACGACATCCCAGAGCTGTTCAAGGCCAACGGCAAGTACGGGCAGTTCAACTGGTTCGCGCTGATCGTGTACGGGCTGACGGTCCTGGTCGAGTGGCCGTTCATGAACAACCTGTGGATCTTCGGCGCAGCGGCCAAGGCCCTCGGGGGCGCGGACATCGCGTGGATCGTCGGCTTCGTCTTCGCCGCGGTCGTGTACTACATCGGCGCGCGGTACTTCATGCCGGCCTCGGCCCGGACCGGCGAGAAGTCCGCGGTCCTCACCACCGGCTCTTAACGCGGAGCCCGGGCTCTATTGGTTAGGCGGCTGGGAGCCGCGGGAGCGGCCAGACCTTAGGTGGTGGGGCCATTGCTCGACCGGGCGGTGGTCGGCATCGCGCAGTGGCTGCCGCGTCCCGGTGACGCGGCAGGCAACCTGGCCACGGCGCTCGAGCTGATCGCGGAGCTCGGCGGGCGCCGCTGCGACCTGATCGTGCTCCCCGAGCTGTGGCCGTCGGGGTACAGCCCGAAGACCCTGGCCGGCGACGTGGCCGCCAGCGCCGAACCGCTGGACGGGCCCCGCACCGCTGCGCTCGCGCGCGCCGCCGCGGCGGCGGGCGCGTGGCTGGCGGCCGGCAGCGTGCCCGAGCGCGACGGGGCCGACGTCTACAACACCGCCCTGCTGTTCGGCCGGGACGGGGAACTGCGCGGGGTGCACCGCAAGGCGCACCTGTACGCCCCGCTGGGCGAGGACCTGATCTTCGCCGCCGGGCCGCGCCTGACGGTCTGCCCGACCGGGGACTTCGGCGTGGTGGGCCTGCCGGTCTGCTTCGACGGCGACTTCCCCGAGACGGCCCGGGCCCTGCGCCTGGCCGGGGCCAGGGTCGTGGTGCAGGCCAGCGCGTACGAGGTGGAGGCCGAGGGCTGGTGGGACGGGCTCTACCCGGCCCGGGCCCTGGAGAACGGCCAGTGGTGGGTGATGTCGAACCAGTGCGGCCGGACGCCGTCGGGCGCCCTGCTGGGCGGCAGTCAGGTCATCTCGCCGCTCGGCCGCGTGGTCAGCCGGGCCGTCAAGGCCCACGAGCTCGCCGATGCGGGCGGCCCGGTGCTCCTGGTGACCGAGATCGCGCTGCGCGAGGAGCTAGCCGAAGCCGACCGGCTGAATTCGGCGCTGTGGGAGAACCGCAGGGAAGAGCTGTATACCCGCGCCGACGCCTGGGCCGGGGACAACACGTAAGGGTGCCTTGGAGGTCACCATGGACACATCCGTAACGAGAACGACAGCCCCGCCGGCGGCGACTGGCGTGGAGACCCGGTCGATCGACTACGTCCCGGTCAGCGAGCGCCACGGGAAGGTGTGGCACCTGGGACCCTTGTGGTTCGCGGGCAACGCGCAGCTGGCCACGCTGGCCATCGGCGCGTTCGGCGTCGTGCTCGGCCTCAGCTTCGCCTGGTCGATCCTGGCCATCGTGCTCGGCTCGGTCATCGGGACGCTGTTCATGGCGTTCCACTCGGCGCAGGGCCCCAAGCTGGGCCTGCCCCAGATGATCCAGTCGCGACCGCAGTTCGGGTACTACGGGGCGCTGCTCCCGGTCATCGTCGCGGTGGCGCTGTTCATCGGCTACAACGTCTTCAACACCGAGATCGCGGCGGTCACGGTCCAGCAGACGGCCGGCACCAACATCACCGTATCCACGTTCATCATCTGCGGGATCGCGTTCGTCTGGGCCATCTTCGGCTACCGCCTGATCCACGTGTTCTGCCAGTGGGCCTCGATCTTGTTCATCGCCGTGTACGTGCTGTTCGGCATCGGCCTCTTGGTCGCCGTCCACGTGCCAGCCGGTTTCTACTCCTTCGGCACGTTCAAGGGAGATCCGTTCCTGCTCGAGCTGGGAGCCGTCCTGAGCTACCAGCTGACCTGGGCGCCGTACGTGTCCGAGTACTCCCGTTACCTGCCGCGCCGCACCTCGACAGCGTCGGCGTTTTGGTGGACCTATCTCGGGTCGGGCATCGGGGCCGTGTGGCTGGCCGGACTCGGGGCCTTCCTGGCCGCCATCTACCCGAAGATCACCTCGTCGGTCACCGCGATCCACACGGCCGGGAACGCCTGGTTCCACGGCTGGGGCTTCATCGTGCTGCTGTGCTCGTGGCCCGGCCTGGTCGCGGTCATCGGCCTGAACATGTACAGCGGCGGGCTGGCCACGCTCACCACGATCGACTCGATCAAGCCGATCAAGACCACCCGGACGAACCGGCTGCTCGCGATCACGTTCATCGCGGTCGCCGGCACGGTGCTGGCGCTCACCATACCGGGTTCGTTCCTGACCGACTTCTCGGCCTGGCTGACCATCATCTTGTACTTCATGATCCCGTGGACGGCGGTCAACCTCGTCGACTTCTTCTTCGTCCGCAAGGGCAACTACGCGATCAAGGAGATCTTCAAGCCGAACGGCATGTACCACCGGTGGGGGTGGCGCGGCCTCACCGCCTACTGGGTCGGCTTCTTCGCCATGGCGCCGTTCATGAGCACGGTCCTTTACACCGGCATCGTGGCTCACGACCTGGGCGGCGGCGACATCTCCCCGTTCATCGGCTTCCCGGTAGCGGCCATCGTGTACTGGATCCTGGCCCGCAGCATCAACGTGCCGGAGGAGACACGAATCGCCCAGCAGGAAATGCACGAGCTCGACCCTGAGGGCTCCATCGGGCTGGGCACCAGCTAGCCGGCGCAAGGCTCGCAGGGAGCTACCAGGAAAGCGGCCGGACCAGCGAGCGGACCGAGTCCACCGGCCAGTCGGCCGGGATCTCGTCCGCGCTCAGGTAGAAGCCGCCCGGCGGCAGCGGCGCGGGGACGGCGGGCGGGGGCTGGCCTGCTGACGGGGGCTGGCCTGCTGACGGGGGCTGACCTGCTGACGGGGGCTGACCTGCGGCCATGACTCCGCCGGCGAGCAGTTCGGCCGCGGTGGCGCCGGACCAGGCCGCCACCGCGGTCGGCCCGGCCGCCGCCAGCCGCGCCGTGGCCTTAGCCGCCACCAGCAGGGACGGCAACGCGTAGTACCTGGCCACGTTCCAGAAGGCCGCCGCGGCGTCGGCCAGAGCGGGCACGTCCTCGTCGGCGACGCCTGCCCGCTCCAGCAGGGCCAGGGCGTCGAGTTCCGCCGGGCCCAGGAACTCCTGCGCCCTGATCAGCCCGGCCACGAGATCATCCAGCGCCTCGGGCGCGGACGCGCCGCGGAGCGCGGCCGCGCCGCGCAGCGAGCCGGCCAGCGTCACCGGCCCCGGCAGCAGGGCCACGATGGCGACCCGGTCCCGCAGCGTGGCCCTGAGCCGGTAGAGGTCCTCCCGCAGCACGGCCAGCCCGCCGGCGGCGGGATCATCGCCGGCCGCGACGGCCAGCACCTGGGCCGCCGGGATCTCGACCAGGACGGCCTCCAGGCCGAGCACGGCGACCGACTCGGTGAACGAGCGCACGAACAACCCGGGGTCGGCCAGCAGCTCGCCGGTGGTGCACTGCGCCAGGCGAGCGGTGTAGTCGGTCGCCATGGCCAGGAACGGCGGCCGGTCCGCGGTCCCGCGGGCCAGGAACTGCCGGACCCGGCTCCTGGCGTCCATGGGCGCCATGGGTGGACTCAGATCCTGATCACCTCGCGGTTCTTGCGCGCATCCGGCCAGCTGCCGTAGTACTTCAGCGCTTCGGCCGGGGGCCTGAGCTGGTCCCATTCCCGGTGGAAGTCATCCCAGCTCTGGCCGCGGGCCAGCCGCCTGGCGCGTTCAGCCGCGCGCAGCCGCTCGGTCTGCCCGCCGTCCACGGCCAGGCCGTCATCGGTGACCGCCACGCAGTACACGCGCTCTGCCACCCATCGCGTGATCACGTTGCCGCGCAGGTCGGCCAGGACCTGCCCGGGCTCGCGCTCCAGCACGTCACCATACCCGCCGCCGCCCTGGGTGCTGGCGCACAGCAGCTCACCCCGGTGCATGACGGTGGCCGGCCGGGTCTGGTGCTCCAGGTGCAGCTCGCCGCCGAGCGTGTTGCGGGTGACCAGCTCGATGTCGTCCAGCGGGATATCGGGGTCACCGCTGGCCAGCCGCGCCATGACGTCGGTGCCGGTCACCCGGATGCCGGGCACGACCGTCTCGGCGTAGCCGCCGAACAGGCCGGCGTGGGTGGGCAGCTTGGATTCCTTCTGGGTGGAGGTCCACACGGCGTAGGGGACGTGGTGAGTGACGTAACCGATCGCCGCGCCCGCGCCGCCGCGCCACCGGCCGAACCCGCACGTGTTCGGCAGCATCCTCTGGTACAGGTGCAGGACGGGGAACTCGCTCTCGGTGTCCTCGACGTCCGGCTGCTTGCCCCACGGGCAGTGTGGGAAGCCGAAGACATCAACCCCGTCGGCGTCGGACCTGGCCGACAGCCCCCAGGCGTTCAGCGGGTAGCCCATGAAGTCGGTGATCCGGACGCCGTGCTGGTTCACCGCCGAGATCATCGGCGCGGATGAGTTCGACGAGGCGAAACCGCATACCTGGGACCGCTGGTCGCTGTCGAACATGATCTTGGAGAACGTCACGCCGAGCAGCGGGAACACCGCCGACGCGGCCAGCGGCGAGCACGAGATCGCCGCTTCGGTATCGGGGTCAAGGATCGTGCCGTGCGGGATGACGAAGTCGACGGGCTCGAGCATCCCGGCCGAGACCGGGAAGTCGTGGAAGGGGAACGAGTAGAGGTTCACGGCGCAGTGCGCGCGGGTGGACGCGGCCAGCGCCTGGAAGCTGCCCTCGTGCTCGGGCGAGGTGCCCGACAGGTCGATGGTCAGGTGGTCGCCCTCCTTGACCAGGGCCAGGCACACCCGAATCAGCCCGGCCTCGGCGCCGGTGGTGTCCAGGAACACGGTGTGCCGATAGGTCCCGTCGTTCCAGGTGCGGATCCGGGACCTGGCCCCCTCGGCGGTCTCGGTGATCATCTTCCGGAACAGGCCGGACAGGAAGGTGACGCCGCGCTTGGCCGCGAGCTGCTCCAGCCGCATCCGGACCCGGTCGGCGCCCGACACCCGGGCCCGCACGTCCGTTACCTGCATCCGCGGGGCACGGGAGATGAAGTTCTCCATCATCTTGAGCAGGTCGTCGCGCAGCTGGTACCGCTCCCCGATCTTGATGGGGGTGAGCTTCATGCCCTCGTCATGCCGTGACCTGGCGGTGGTGATCTCGCCGCCCGGCTCGCTGCCGCCGGTCTCGGCCTGGTGCGCGCCCACCACCGTCCAGGCGATCAGCTCCCCGTCGAGGAACGCGGGGACCACGGCGAACTGGTCCGGGTTGTGGATGCCGCCGTAGATGGCCTCGTTGCAGTAGAAGACGTCACCCGGCGCGATGCCGACGGTCGGGTTGTCCTGCCAGTACTTCAGGATGAACTTGATCGGGATCTGCCCGGTCACGCAGTGCAGGTAGGTACCGAGGATGGCGGTGACCAGGTCTCCCCGCGGCGTGTAGATCGCGGCCACCGAATCCCCGGAGTGCAGCATGGCGGAGATGCCCATCTTCGTCATGATGTCCTTGCCCTCCTGGCAGATGATGGAGAGCATCTCGCTGTAGATCTCGTAGTCGGCCGGGCCGAGCTCGGCCATCGCGGCCAGCTCGGCCGGCGTCGCAGGCAGCGGCTTGATCCCCTGCTCGATCAGGTCAAGGTCGACGGCCATCACGGATCCTCTCGGCCGGGGTCGGGCTGGCGTTCGATCACGCCGTCTAGGTACTCGCCGATGCGCAGCATCCACCCCGGCTCGATCACCACGGTGGTGTCCTCGGCCTCGACGATGGCCGGCCCGGCCAGCACGTGACCGGGCCGCAGCAGCGCCTGCCGGTAGACCGGGGTCTCCAGCCACCCTGTCTCGCGGCCCCAGTACGCGCGCCGCTGCCCGGACCGGGCGGCAGACGCGTCGGCCGCACCGAGCTCGTGCCGTTCCAGCTCGGGCTTGGGCTGCGGCACCCGGCCGCGCAGCGCGAAGTTCTGGATCTCGATGCCCGCCTCGGGGTTGAGCCCGAGCGGGCTGTAGGCCTGCGCGTACTCCTGCTCGAAGGCCTGCCGGATGGCGAGCACGTCGGCCTGGCCGGCGACCCGCAGGACGGGCGAGGTGGCGCGCTTGACGTTCAGCTGGCCGCCGAACTTCATGTCCAGTTCCAGCACGTAGTCGATCTGCCCGCTCTGGTAGCCCTCGCCCTCGAAGTCACGGCGGGCGGCCTCCTGCAGTCCGGCGACGATCTCGTTGAAGGCCTGGTAGTCGGTCAGGTACTCGCCGCTGACCGGGTCGAGCAGGTGGAGGTGCCGGGACCGCTCGTACAGGTGAACCACGTCCATGGTCGCGGAGCCGAACGCGCAGAACGTCGGCGCGAACGGGTAGATGACGACCTTGTCCATCTCCGCGGCGCTGGCGTAGCCGCAGCAGTGGGTCGGCCCGGCCCCGCCGAAGGCGAACAAGATGAAGTCACGCGGGTCGAAGCCCTTCAGCACGGTTTCCCGCCAGATGGCCTGGCCCATGTTGGCGTCGACGACCCGCCGGATCATCAGCGCCGCTTCCTCGGTGCTGACGCCGAGCGGCTCGGCGATCTTGCGGCGGATGGCCCGCTCGGCCCGCTGCCGGTCCAGCCGGATCGCGCCGCCGTGGAAGTAGTCGGGGTTGATGTAGCCCAGGACGATGTCGGCGTCGGTCACGGTCGGCTCGGTGCCGCCCTGGTTGTAGGCGGCGGGACCGGGCATCGACCCGGCGCTCTCGGGGCCGACCTCCAGCCGGTTGGCGATCAGCTCGTTGACCCGGGCGATGGATCCGCCGCCGGCCCCGATCGAGTGCGTGTCGACCATGGTCGCATCCACCAGCCACCGGTCGATGACCGGCATGAACTGGTAGAAGCGCGGGCTGCCCTCGGCCACCATGCCGATGTCGAAGCTGGTGCCGCCCATGTCGGTGGTCACCACGTTGCGGTAGCCGTACAGTCGGCCGAGGTACGAGCTGCCCATCAGCCCGGCCACCGGCCCGCCGTTATAGGTGCTGACGGCGGCCGTCCGCAGCACCGTGGCCATGCCGCCGGTGTTGTGGATCATCATCATGGGTTGGCCGTACCGCCGCTCGCGCAGTTCGTCGCCGATGCCGGACAGCTCTTCGTACATCGACTGATGCAGGTAGGCGTTCAGCACCGTCATCATCGTGCGCGGGTACTCGTAGATGCGCGGCGCCACGTCGCTGGACAGGAAGACCGGCATCGCGCCCAGGTAGGCCGGGTGGAACTCCTGCTCGATCAGCTCGCGGATCCGCTGCTCGTGGGCCGGGTTCAGGAAGCTCCACAGCAGCGACACGACGAAGCCGCGGACACCCTGGTCCACCAGGTAGTGGATCTTATCGATCAGGCTGTCCTCGTGCAGCGGGCGCACGATCGTCCCGGTTGAGTCGACCCGCTCGTTGACGCCGACGATCAGGTCCTTGCCGATCAGCGGCTGCGGCCTGCCGATGCGGGCGATGTTCCGCTGGTGCTTGACCGGGATGCCGTCGGCCCACTGGGTGCCCCGGCCGATCAGCGTGGTGTCCTCGAAACCCGCGGTGATCAGCAGGCCGAGCCGCGGGCCCGTGCGCTCGATCAGCCGGTTCATCGCCAGCGTGGTGGAGTAGCGGATGATGCCGGTCTCGGCGAGCAGCGCGTCGATGCCCACGCCGAGCCGCCCGGCCGCTTCCGCGATGGCCTCGTTCATCCCGACCGACAGGTTGAAGGCCGTCGTCCTGGTCTTGCACCAGACCCGGCGGTCACCCAGGGTCACGTAACAGTCGGTGAACGTGCCGCCGATGTCGATGTCGATGGAGGCGGTCATGCCGGCGACCCTGGTGCGGTGGGCCTGGCTTTCATGGCGTCGAGGTCGAGCTCGATGTCGTGGGTCAGGGGATGACCGGGCGGGAGGTACTCGACCTCGACCAGCGCGGCGCACCGCGGGCAGTAGAACTCGACGATCCGGCACCAGTCCCGGTCCGGCGCGAAGCTGTAGGCGGAGCCTTCCACCAGCGGCGGGTGCACCTCGGCCGGGTCGCGCGCCGCGATCAGGCAGCCCTTCTTGTACGTGTCACGGGCGTCGCCCAGGTCGGCCCCGCACCTGTTGCACCGCCAGCGCTCCGCGGCCAGGTCGAGGTCGATGTACTCGGTGATGCGGCGCGTGGACTCCATGGCTGCCTCCTTCTGGCCGTCAGGCGCCGGGCGCCAGGACCGCTGTGCCGAAGTGATCGATCCGGCAGCTCATCCCGGCCGGGACCAGGCAGGTGCTGCCGCTGGACTCGATCAGGCAGGGCCCGCTCATCGCATGCCCCGCCTGCAGGCGGTCCCGCGCGTAGACGGGTACCTCGCGCCGGCCGCCGGGCAGCAGCACGGCCCGCTGGCCGGTCTGCGCGCTGGCCAGCGGCCCGCCGGACGCGGCCTGGCCGAACAGGCCCGGCTTGCCCACGACGCAGGTCGCCCGCAACCGCACCAGGATCGGCTGGTCCGCGGTCAGGCCGATCTGCCGCACCGCACCGGCGACCTGGACCGGCTCCAGGCCCTCGGCCAGCACCGTGCCGTCGTCGCCCAGCACGCTGACCGCCATCGCGGCCGCACCGGGATCGAATCCCTCGCCCCGCGCGTCCCGCCGCGCGGCCGCGACCAGGGCGGCGACCGGGTCCAGCCCACCGTCGGCCAGCCTACCGGCCGCCATCCGTGCCTCGTAGCAGTGCTCTACATCGAAGGTGCTGACGCCGAAGGCGGAGAAGACGGGGCTGAGCCCCGGCAGGTACACCGGGCCGAGCCCGGCGCGCGCCGCCACGGCCGGGAGCAGGCATCCGCCGCCGCCGCCGTAGCAGATCAGCGCGAGGTCACCCGCGGGCAGGCTCCCGATCGCGTCGCGCACGGCCGGGCGGGCCAGCATCTCACCGACGCCGCCTGTGGCCGTCTGCACCGCCGCTTCGGTGACGGCCTGGGCGGCCTCTTCCGCCGACAAGCCCAGCGGCGCGCCGACCGTGCGCATCAGCGCTCCGGCCGCCAGGTCGGGGAACAGCCGGCGCCGGCCGCCGAGATAGTTCGCCGGATCCAGGTAACCGAGGACGAGCCACGCGTCGGTCGGCGTCGGATCGGTCCCGCCCAGGCCGAAGCAGGCGGGCCCGGGCGCGGCCCCGGTACTGGCCGGACCGACGGCGATCGCGCCGTCGGTGACGGAGACCACCGAACCGCCGCCCAGGGCGATCGAGTGCAACTCGACCGACGGCTGCCCGATCTGGAGGCCGCCGACGTCAACCCGCGGCCGCCGCACCGGCCGCCCGGCCAGGACCAGGCCGAAGTCGGTGCTGGTCCCGCCCACGTCGGCGGTCAGCGCCGCGCCGAGGCCGTAGGCCCGGGCCAGCAGCGCCCCGGCGTGCACCCCGGCGGCGGGGCCGGACTGGTAGGTGGCCAGGGCCCGCGTCTTGGCCACCCGGGCGACGGAGCCGTCCGCGGTCACGATGAGCAGCGGCCGGGCCAGGCCGGCGGCGCGCAGGTCGTCCTCGGCCTTGTACAGCGAGGTGGCCAGGCGCCGGTGCAGGTAGCCGTTGACCACCGCGGCGGCCATCCGGTCCGCATCGCCGGCGATGACGCTCACGTCCGTGGACTTCAGGGTGGGTACCGCGCCCAGGTAGTGGCGGGGATAGCTAGCGTTGATGATCCGTCCTACCGCTGCCTCGTTGGCCGGGTTGACGGCGCTGTTGCGCAGGCAGACGACGAGCAGCCTGGCCCCTCGCTCGAGCAGGTCACGGACCGCGGCGACGACCTCGCTCGCGGACGGGCTGAGCAGCACCTCACCGGCCGGCGAGACCTCCTCGGCGATCCCGGTGATCATGTCCGGCGCGATGAACTGCGCGAGCCTGGCCCCGTCGGCGGTGCCGGCCAGGCCGTACAGCGCCTGCCGGTCAGCGGCCGTCACCAGCAGGCCCAGCTTGGGCCCGGACAGGGTCAGGACCGTGTTGGTCGCGATCGTGGACGAGAACCTGATCACCGCGGTCCGGCGCAGCAGATCGTGCCGGGCCAGGCCGACCGCCTGCGCCGACGCCTCGATCGCATCGGAGAAGCACACGGTGAGGTCGTGCGGCGTGGTCGGGACCTTGACCGTCCAGTGGCCGCCGGCCTCGTCGGCGATGAAGGCGTCGGTGAACGTGCCGCCCGTATCGACACCGATGTTGAAGGTGGCCTGCGAAGCGTCCACCGCACCCCTTCCGGTCGCGTCGTTCAGGCGGGATCGCCCCCGCCCCGCAGCATCGGCGCGGCCAGGCGGTTCTCGGCCACCGCGGCGACCGAGGCGGGGTAGCCGGCGTCCGCGTGCCGGATGATGCCGATGCCGGGATCGGTGCACAGCACCCGGTCCAGCCGGGCCTGCGTGCGGTCGGTCCCGTCGATGATGACCGTCAGCCCGGCCGATATCGATCCGCCCATGCCGCTTCCCCCGCCCTGGTGCAGAGCGACCAGGTCGCCGCCTGCCGCCGTGTTGACCAGGGCATTCAGGACCGGCCAGTCCGCCACGGCATCGCTGCCGTCCAGCATGTTCTCGGTCTCGCGGGTCGGCTGCGCGACCGAGCCGGCGTCCAGGTGGTCCCGGCTCATGGCCACCGGCGCGGTCACCGTGCCCGCGGCGACCAGCCCGTTGACCATGGTGGCGAACTCCAGCCGCTGCCGGTAGCCGAGCCACGAGGTCCGGGCGGGCAGGCCCTGATGCGGCACCCGCTCCCTGGCGATTGTGATCCAGCCGGTGATCGAGGCGTCACCGGCGAAGCGCTCCAGCATCGCCTGGTCGATCGTCTCGATGTCGGCGGGATCGCCGGACAGGGCCACCCACCGGCAGGCGCCGCGGCCCACGCACAGGTTCGGCCGGATGTAGAGCGGCACGAAACCGGGGAAACCGAACGCGCCGTCCAGGCCGGCGCGGGCCGCCTGCTCCCTGATCGCGTTCCCGTACTCGAACACGACGCTGCCCGTGCCCAGGTAGGCCAGCATGGCCGACACGTGGGTGCGGATGGAGGCCAGCGCCTCCCGCTGGTAACGGTCCGGGTCCTGCGCGCGCGCCGCGCGCGCGGCGGCGGCCGAGTACCCGGCGGGGATATACCCCTCGAGCGCGTCGTGCGCCGCCGTCTGGTCGGTCACGACGTCGGGCCGGAAGCCCAGCTCGTGCAGATGCGGCAGGGCGTCGGCGGCGTTCGCGTGCAGTCCCACCGACAGCGGGCGGCCGGAGGCGGAGGCGGCGCGGACGAGCCTGACGGCCTCATCGATATCGGCCGTGGCGGTCCGCAGGTAGCCCGCGGCCAGGGTCTTGTCTACCTTCGCCTCGTCGACCTCGCAGATCAGCGACACGCCGCCGAGGAACTCCACGGCCAGGGGCTGGGCGCTGCCCATGGCGCCGAGCCCGCCGGAAAGGACGGTGCGGTGCCGCAGGGTTCCGTCGAAGTGCTGCCGGGCGCACTCGGCCAGCGTCTCGTAGGTGCTCTGCAGGATGCCCTGCCTGCCGATGTACTGCCAGGCGCCCGCGGTGTACTGGCCGTACATCATCAGGCCGCGGGCCTGCAGCGCATGGAAGACGTCCCAGGTGGCCCAGCGCGGCACCAGCTGGGAGCAGGAGGTGAGCACCCGCGGGCTGTCCGGGGTGGTCAAGAACCTGGCCACCGGCTTGCCGGACTGGATCAGCAGCGTCTCGTCGTCTGCGAGGTCACGCAGCGCGGCCACGATCGCGTCGTAACAGGCCCAGTTCCTGGCCGCCTGGGCGGCACCGCCGTAGATGACCAGATCCGCCGGGCGCTCGCCGATCGCGACGGTGTTCTCCAGCATGCGCAGCAGGCCTTCCTGCCGCCAGCCCCGGCACCGCAGCGCGGGCCCGGTGGCCGGGCGCACGGTCCGCTGGTCGCCGATCGTCACGGTAGGACCGCCCGCGAGCACTTTGGACTCATGTATCCAATTGTCAACATGCATGCATAAGCGCGTCAAGAGCTAGAGAATCAAACTATGTGTGATCAGATATAGCAATTATTGGATCCATGGATATCCTGCTGGTATGAGCGTAGCCTCCGAGCCGATCGTGACCACGGGCCTAGCGGACGAGCTCGCCTTCCGGCTGGAGACCGAGATACTCGACGGCCGCTACCCGCCCGGCACGCGGCTGCCGCAGGAGGGGCTGTGCGAGCGGTTCGCGGTCAGCCGGACCCCCGTCCGGGAAGCACTGCGCAAGCTGCAGGCCAAGAACCTGGTGGTGGTCGTGCCGAACAAGGGCGCGACCGTCCGGCTGCTAGGCCGCAAGGAACTGCTCGACATCTATGACGTGCGCGCCGAGCTCGAGGGCTTCTCCTGCGAGCTGGCCGCAGCGCGCATCACCGACCGCTGCATCACCGAGCTGGATGAGGCGCAGAGCGAGCTCGAGGCCGCGGTGCGGCTGCTGGACCCGGCGGCGGCCGATGACGCCGCGGCCGCCGGCACTGGCTTGCGGATGAAACACGCCAACGACTGGTTCCATACCGCGATTCACCAGACGGCCGGCAATGTCCCGCTCCTGCAGGTCATCAAGGACCTGGGCGACAGGTGCCCGAAGGACTACATCTCCCGTGCGCTGCGGGTCTCACCCGAAGTGCACGACCTCAACATCGACGAGCACCGGCGGATCCGCGCCGCGCTGGGCGCGGGCGACGGCCGGGCGGCCCGGCTGGCCATGCGTGATCACATCCTGCACGCCCGGACGGTGATCGCGGCGTACCTGGACGAGCAGGGATTCTGGGGTGAGCGATGACCGGGACCCCGGGACCCGGCGGCGCAGGCTCGGCGCCGGAGCCCGGTACGCCCCGGCCGCCGGCCTCGGTGGCCTGCGTCGGCGCGGGCACCATGGGCGCCGGGATCGCGCTGGCGTTCGCACTGGGCGGCTCGGCGGCGACGATGGTGGCGCGCCGGCAGCCGACGCTGGACGCGGCCTGGCGGCGGATCGAGGAATCGGTCGGCCTGCTGACCGGGGCGGGCCGGGTGCCGAGCGCCGAGCGTGAGGCCATACTGGGGCGGATCACCGGGACCACGGACCTGGACGGCGCCGACCTGAGCGCCGACCTCGTCGTCGAGTCGGTAGCAGAAGACGTCGCGGCCAAGCGCCGGCTCTACCGGGCGATCGAGCCGCAGCTGGGACCGTCGACGGTCCTGGGCACCTGCACGTCGTCGCTGTCGCTGGCCGAGCTGGCCTCCGGGCTCGCCCGGCCCGAGCAGTTCATCGGCTATCACTGGTTCAACCCGCCGGAACTGGTCGCCCTGGTGGAGATCGTGCCCGCGGCGCAGACCGCCGCCGCGGTGATTGACCGGGTTGAGGCGTTCTCGATCGCCATCGGCAAGCAGCCGGTCCGGGTCGCGGTGGACGTGCCGGGATTCATCGCCAACCGCCTGCAGTACGCGCTGATCCGGGAGGCCTACCACCTGGTCGCGGCCGGCGTGTGCACGCCCGCCGACGTGGACCGGGTGGTTACCGCCGGCCTCGGCCCGCGATGGGCGGCCATCGGCCCGTTCCTGTCCATGGACCTGGCCGGCCTGGACGTGCACCGGGCGGTGGCCGAGCAGCTGTTCCCGCAGCTGTCGGCCGGCGCGGCCGTTCCGCCCGTGCTGACGGCCCTGTCGGGGCAGGGCGCCCTCGGCGTCAAGTCCGGGCGCGGGCTGCTCGGCAGCTACGACGAACAGCAGGTGCGTTCGGTCATCGAGCTGCGGGCGCGCGTGCTGCTCACGCTCGACGGCCTGCGCGGGTTAACCCGGGCGGCCGCCTACCACGCGGGCGCGGTACCGATGTCGACCTCGGCCCGGACCGGCTGCGCCGAGCATCTTCTAGACGGGAACCACCGCTCGTTCGGGATAAAGAGATCTTCATTTTCCCGAACGGGCGGTGTGCTACGGACCTGCCACCAGCTCGGCGTCGGCCAGTTCGAGGCCGTGGTGGAGGGCGTCGAAGACCTGCGCGAGCTCGGTGTCGGAGATGACCAGCGGCGGGGCGAGGAACAGCGACGTCTGCTCGCCGCTGGTGGCGATCAGGGCGCCGGCGGCCAGGGCGCGCGCGACCACCCGGCTGGCCAGCGGGTTGGCGTCCTCGCCGCGCCAGCTGCGCCAGTCGGGGCCGTGCAGCTCGACGGTCCAGTGCAGGCCGCGCCCGTCGATCCGCGCCACGCTCGGATGCTGGGCGGCGACCTCGGCCAGCCGGTCGTACATGACCGCGTCGAGGTCGGCGGCGCGCTTGTACAGGCCTTCCCGGCTTGACACCCGCAGGTGGGCGCGGATGGCCGCCATCGCGACCGGGTGCGCGCGGTAGGTCGAATAGCTCTGCCAGCTCGTGCCCTCGAGCCGGTCGAGCATCCGGCGGGACAGCACGATCGCGCCCGCCGCGGCGCCGCCCGCGGACAGGCACTTTCCCATCGTGACCAGGTCGGGCCGGGCCGTGCCGTGCTGGAACTGGAACCAGCCGCCGACCCGCCCGAACCCGGTCACGGTCTCGTCGGCGATCCAGTACGCCCCTTCCTGCCTGGCCAGGGCGGCCACCCGGTCCTGGTAGCCCGGCGAGTGGTAGATCCCGCCCTGGCTGTAGTCGAGCAGGACGGCGGCGCTGCGGGCGAGCCGGGCCCGGGCGTCCGGGATCCAGTCCTGGCCCGCGGTCGGGTCGGGCTGCCCGGTGACGCGCGCGCCGGATGGGGCGGGCAGCTCGTGCACGGTCGCCAGCCGGGGCGGGGCCGCACTGGCGGGTCCCGGGGTTCCGGCCGTCCCGACCCGCTTCGGGCCGGCCAGCCCGCCGTGCCACTGCGGCTGCACGGTCAGCTCCCTGGCCAGGCCCGTACCGCCGTGGTAGGCGCGCTGCCTGGTCGCGAGCTCCTTCCGGCCGGTCAGCGCCTGGCAGAGCGAGAGCGCGGCGTCGTTGGCCTCGCTGGCGCTGATGAAGAAGCGGACCGCCGCGGCCCACTCCTCCCCGGCGAAGGCGATGCGCAGCAGGTCCTCGGCGGCCTCCTCGCGCTCGGCCCACCGCCAGCCCTCGTTGATCACGGGAGCGTCGGCGGCTCCCCTGACGGCCTCGATGATCTCGGGGTGGCAGTGCCCGAGCGGGGCCGCCGTGTTGCTTGCGTCGATGACCTCGCGCCCGTCGGACAGGCGGAACCAGACGCCGTGCCCGCCGACGATCTGCGGGTTGGACTCGTCGCCGGTGGTCAGGCTGGTCGACAGCAGGCGGCCGGCGGAACTCATGCGAGCGGCTTGCCGCCGACGCCCCACTGCTTAGCGGGGACCGGTTCCACCACGACCCAGATGCTCGGCCGGGCGTCTTCGCCCCAGACCTGGCAGGCCGCGTCGGTGAGCGCGGTGATCAGCCGCTCGCTGACGTCCGGGTCGGCGAACCGCCGGTCGGTGGCCTTGACTTCGATCAGTGGCATCGTGCACCTCCGCTTGTCATACGTCCCAGCCGGCGTCGACGGGAATGTCGTGGCCGGTGATGTTCCCGGCGCCGGGCGAGACCAGGAACCTGATCGCCGCCGCCACGTCGGACTCCTCCACGAACCGGCCGAGCGCGGTCTGCGCGGTGAAATCCGCGTACACCTCGTCCGGCGTCTTGCCGGTCACCCGGGCCTTCTCGGCCACGATCTTGTCCATCCGCACGCCGTGCGTGACGTTCGGGCAGACGTCGTTGACGGTGACGCCGTACCGGCCGAGTTCCAGCGCCAGCGTCCTGGTCAGGCCCCGGACCGCCCACTTGGACGAGGAGTAGCCGCTGCGGTTCCTGTAGCCGCGCAGGCCGGACGTCCCTGAGATGTTCACGATGCGCCCGCCGCCCCGCTCGATCAGGTGCGGGATCACGTGCTTGCACGGCAGGAACGTGCCGATCACGTTCAGGTCGAGGATCCGGCGGAACTCCTCGGCCGGGTAGTCCTGGGCGGGCGTCTCGATCGGGCCCGTCCCGCCCGCGCTGTTGACCAGGATGTCGATGCCGCCGAAGTTCTCCGCGACGGCCGAGACCATGGCCCGCACCTCGTCCTCGTTGGTGACGTCGCAGCGGACGGGCAGGCTGGCGCGGCCGGGGAAGTCCCGGTCGAGTTCGGCGGCC
>Ga0187810_10000168_pt1 | contig 30516 bp, 26 predicted proteins | sample NC_wetland_sal_i_9_FD_132963 | JGI IMG/M metagenome (GOLD analysis project Ga0187810, IMG submission 132963) | Wetland sediment microbial communities from Neuse River Estuary, North Carolina, USA - ASW_5 | ecosystem: Environmental > Aquatic > Freshwater > Wetlands > Sediment | place: USA: North...
CAGACATAAACCACTTCGCGTGGGTACGTTGCATGGAATCCTCGAAAGATGTTGCAGAACATCAGAAAATCAGCCTCGATCAGATAGTTGTGGAATTATTTGGATAATGATATTCCACTGGGCACCAGTTTTTTTAAAATCCGGTTTTTAGAATTGTTCTCGACATCCGAGTTATAATTATTCCTGAGGAGGGTTCAAGGATTTTTTTTGCCGGGCAATCCGGTCCGAACGTAAACGAATGTTGTCCGGCATTTCCCGGCATTGATGCCGATTGAAAATAAAAATAGTGGTGAAGATGCTGGCCGCTCGATTATCCGGACAGGATCTGCCTTGAGGAAAAACCGACTTCCCTTTTTTTTAGGCTCCCCGAAGATCCCCACGGGAGGCCTGATCCAGCGATATGGAGATCCCCTCCATCCGGGCTCAATCTGGCCTCCGATTGCCTCTCCCCGCCCCCAAAAGAAGCCCGTATCGGGCTCCGTTTAAAAATACCCCCAAATAGGGCTTATTTTTGAAATCGGACGAAATAAAACGTTCACGTATTCGCGTTTTGAGGCCTGTTCTTGGGCCCGGATGGGTTTTCTGTTGATGGAGAAAATGATCGCTGCCAGAACGCGAATATGGCCCGTTAATGGGCATTATATGGGGCTCAATTTGGGCTTATTTTGGAAAACGGGGGCGTATATTTGAGCGGATTTTGGGCATGGGAAACGGGCGGTTATTTGGGGTTTGTTTGGCTGGAAAAGGGGGAATTGGAGGCGGATTTCTACGACGGAGGTGGGAATCCCAAGCGTTGTTCCCAATGACAGGAACCTAGCCGATATCCGGGATGCGGAACCGAGAGGTGTCAACCTACGCCACACTCATCAACAGAACACTCCCGGGATCGTTGGTTGGATGGCGGCCTCGGGTTTTTCTCTTTAACGCAAATCAAGAAGTCCCCGTGGCACTTGAGAATTCAATTAACGATGTAATATGAGCAAGACCAATCAAAAATTTTTCAGTGCTCCGAGATCTTTTCCACTTCGTACTTCCTTTTCACAGAATACAAATGCTTGGTCCGGATTTTCATAGTCACTTTCACTCTCGCGCACCTGTTTGGTGTTCTAAAAAATAGATGTAAACTATGTCGCTATTTTAAGATAGAAATACTGGCACACTACTGGAATCCTCCCCCCCCCCCTGTATCCACCTTTGCTTGATTTGTACGGGGCGCTCTCGCTTTCAATTTAACAGCATATTCGGTACACTACCGTATACACCTCTCCTAAAAAGTGTAATTTGATTAACAAAGTTGTTTTTACCAGATTGGGTGTAAAACTCATTTTCACAAAGCCACGAGATCGCTTTTACAAAGCTTTTGAACGAATTTTCCTGCAGCGTTGAAGTGTTCTGTCTCCCACTCATCAAGCGATTTTTCGATAATTTTAAGAATGCCCTCTCTTCCAATTATTGCGGGGACCCCGATTGAACACTGGTTGAGACCGAATTCTCCCTCAAGAATACATGAACATGGGATGATTTGCTGTTTGTCAGATACCACATTTTCAACGAGCTGGACCATATGCCGAGTTGGACCAAAGACCGTCGCAAATTTACCCTGAATTATCTGCATGCTTGCCCCACGGAGGTTAGTGAGAATTTTCTCCTTGGTCTCCGGTGATACTTGTTGTGATAATGATGAGAAAATAGGTACTTGGTGTTCGCCGTGCTCGCCGAGAACCCATGCAGGATCAGATAACTTTAAGGCCTTTAACTCTAACCCGAACCGTGCACTGTCCAACTGCCCTCCGAACCCGATACACTTGTTTTTTTCCAGCCCCGAATATTTCCATAGGACATAGTTATTAATATCCATTGGATTTGTAACCGTAACGAGTATCCCTTCAAACTTTTTCAGATGACGACTCCACTGGGCGATTGTCGAAAGATTTGCTGAAAAAAGGTCTGCCCTTGTTTTTACAGAAGGATTCCTTGCAGTTCCTGCCGAAAAAACACAGATATCTGAACTATAAAAATCTTTTATATCTGTACTAATCGTCACATCAAGATCTGCATGTTGGAGATCGAGCACCTGAGATTTAAGAAGTGATGATGAATTATCGTATAAGAAGATTTCATCAACAATTTTCTGAACTGATGCGAGATATGCAACCTCTCCACCAATGTGTCCAACTCCGATAATCGCTAAACGGGTCATATTCTCAGGAATTATAAGAGAGTTAACAATTTAGAATTATAGGCGCTGATTGAATTATCATTTGGTATGGGGTGTGCCGAAGTTTTTCCCCCCCAATCCTGACATAATTTATATCCGCTTTTCATCAGCACCGGCTAGAGGGTATGAGGAAAAATGTGGGCGAGAAATCAGGATGAAAGTGGTTCTATTCAATAAGGACCATTTTGAGTGGTGACAAATTTTCTAATAGCGTATCGGGAAACGTTGTTAACTTCAGGACAATAGGGAGCCTCATAGAAACATAGTAAGAAAAAAATGCATTGCATAGAATCTACGGTTCCTGTCGCAACAAATTTACTTAATGTGGTGAAGAAATATCTAATATAGAAATATCGCAGTATTATATCTTTAGATATGGAAATCCAAAATGCAAATAATTCAGGTTGATACAAAGCGTAATTTATTAAAATTTGTTATTGTATCCACATAGCATAACCCAACAAAATGAGGAATCGGCATGAATTCTAAAGAACAAATAAAAATTATTGAACAATTTGACAGAACATCTGTTTTGGTTGTCGGGGATTTAATGCTAGACAGATATTTAAATGGTACAATGTCCAGGATATCTCCTGAGGCTCCGACTCCTGTAATTGATATTACATCAGAGAATTTTAGACTAGGGGGTGCCGCAAATGCTATTAATAATATATATAATTTAGGGGGGAAAGTTTTTGCTGTTGGGGTAGTTGGAGAAGATTGGTTCGGCAAACGATTGGTTGGATTGTTAAAAAAGGGAAATATCGATGCAACGTGTATAATTGAAATTAAAGAGCGTCCAACAACCGTTAAAACGAGGGTGATTGCAGGACAACAACAAATTATCAGATTAGATCAAGAGAGTACAGAACCTATAAATGATGGATATACTCAATCCATTCTGGATTTTATAAGTAAAAACATCGAACATGTGGACATACTTCTTATATCAGATTATAATAAGGGCGTTGTAACAAACAATCTTTTGAAGGGGACAATAGATTTAGCAAACAAATTTAAAAAACCCATTATAGTTTACCCTAAAATTGAATCATTCATTGACTACAAAGGTGTTACAATTGTTATCACGGATCTGGAAAAGGCTGGTTTAATCACAGGAATTCAGCATATAAATGAAACAAGCATTCGGAATATGGGTCAGTGGTTGCTAACGCATCTTGAATGCGAATTTGTACTTATCATACGTGGGAAAGAAGGCCTTTCACTCTTTGAGAAAAATGGGAGTGTTACACACATATCTTCAATTGCCAAAGAAATGCGAAATGTAACCGGAATTGTCGATACTGTAGCGAGTATAATCACACTTTCTCTGGCATCTGGCGTTTCCAATATGATTAATTCAGCACAACTAGCCACTCTTGCGGCAGGGATCGTTGCCGAGAGACAAGAGACTACAACAATAACACGCGATGAACTAATATGTCAGATAAATAATGTTAGAGATTGACATACAAAAATTGATGAGAGATTTCAATGGTAACAACGAGCAATATTAGAATCCTTGAGGAAAAAGCGAGGACAATAAGAAAACACGTTGTTAATATGATTTTTGAGGCCGGATCCGGGCATCCCGGTGGTTCACTTTCATGTGTGGATATAATTACGGTTCTCTATTTTCATCAGATGCGTATTAATCCAGCAGAACTCAAAGCGGGTGAAAGAGATCGATTTATTTTATCCAAAGGCCATGCTGCACCAACCTTATATGCCGCTCTTGCGGAACGGGGTTATTTTTCCGTCAATAAATTGCACTCATTACGGAAAATAGGTAGTTTATTACAGGGACATCCCGACACTAAAATACCCGGTGTCGAGGTCTCAACCGGGTCTCTCGGACAAGGACTTTCGATTTCGTGTGGTATTGCACTTGCAGAAAAACTCGATAAGAAGGATTCTAGGATATATACGCTGCTCGGAGATGGGGAGTGCGATGAAGGTCAGGTCTGGGAAGCAGCAATACTTGCATCGCATTATAAACTAGACAATTTAACTGCAATAATAGATCGCAACGGTCTCCAAATCGATGGACCTACTGAGAAAGTCCTGAGTCTTGAACCAATTGCTGGGAAATGGAAAGAATTTGGCTGGAATGTTATTGAGATCGATGGGAATAAAATTGTGGAAATTATCGATGCGTTTGATGAAGCCCTACAGATTAAAGGTAAACCTACTGTTATTATCGCGCATACCCTCAAAGGAAAAGGGGTGTCATTTATGGAATGGATCTGTGCATTCCATGGAAAGGGATTAAACAAAGACGAGATGAAAATAGCCCTGCAGGAACTTGGGGGTGAATAATTCATGGAATTAAGATCCACAAGAGATGCATATGGGGATGCCTTACTTAAATTGGGCGATAATCAGAACGTTTTTGTTTTGGATGCAGATTTATCCATTTCTACACAAACAAATAAATTTGCAGGTAAATATCCGTCACGTTTCATTAATGTTGGCTGTGCAGAACAAAATCTGATGGGTGTTGCTGCCGGATTCGCAATTGCAGGCAAAATCCCCTTTGCCAGCACTTATGCAATCTTTTCAATGAGGGCATGGGAACAGATACGGAATACGATCGCACATGATAACTTATCCGTAAAAATTGCTGTGAGCCATGCCGGATTAACCAATGGGCCGGATGGGGCCTCACACCAGTCCTTGGAAGATTTGGCACTCATGCGAGTAATTCCCAATATGAGCGTGATTAATCCTTGTGATGCCGTAGAAACCATTGGTGCCGTAATTTCTGAAGCCTCCCGTGAAGGTCCTGCTTATATCCGGTTAAACCGGTCAAAGACACCGGTTATCTTCGATGATACGTATACCTTCAGATTTGGCGACGCAGTACAACTGACTGAAGGGGACGATCTCGCGATTATTGCTACAGGCACCATGGTACACAAAGCCCTTGAAGCCGCAGAATTCTTAAAAAAAGAAAATATAACCGCACGGGTAATCAATGTTCACACGATAAAACCCCTTGATAAGAAAACAATAATTTCCGCTGCACGGGAAACAGGGGCGGTTGTTTCTGTGGAAGAACACAGTATTTTCGGGGGTCTCGGGGGAGCAATTGCAGAGGTACTCTCAGAACAGTATCCGGTGCCCATGGAAATTATCGGGGTCCGCGATGTTTTTGGGGAATCGGGCGAATATGATGAAATACTTGAAAAATTTGGATTGACCACCACAACTATTGTTACATCTGCCAGAAATGTTTTGAGGAGAAAAAAATGAAGATCTTTATTGATACTGCCAATATCGATGAAATCAGGAAGGCAAATGACTGGGGTGTGATTGATGGAGTTACGACAAATCCCACGCTGGTTGCAAAGGAAGGCCGGAGTTTTGACGAGGTTGTTCGGGAGATTATCCATATTATTGATGGCCCGATAAGTCTGGAAGTACTGGGCCTTCAGTCTGATGAGATGGTAACAGAAGCCATCAAAATGTCGTCATGGTCGCCGAATATTGTTATTAAAATTCCGATAACCCCTGAAGGATTAAAAGCGGTGAAAATTCTTACTGCCAAAAACATCAAGACCAATGTGACCCTGGTTTTTTCCGTCAACCAGGCACTACTGGCTGCAAAATCCGGGGCAACGTATGTGAGCCCGTTTATTGGACGACTGGATGATATTGGTCATGAGGGTATGCAGGTTGTCCGGGATATGGTAACTATTTTCAATATCTATCATTTTAAAACAGAGATTATTGTTGCAAGTGTGAGACATCCCCAGCATGTGATTGATGCGGCAAAAGCCGGTGCACATGTTGCGACAATTCCCTTCACGGTTATCGAAAAAATGTTTTCCCATCCTTTGACAGATGCAGGGTTGGATAAGTTCTTAAGTGACTGGAAAAAGGTTCCAAAATGACATTTGAAATTTCATTGATTTTTTTATCTTAATTGAATTACTTCAGGGAGTGTATTATCATGCATAAAAATGCAAAGATTTTTGTTTCGGGACACACGGGACTGCTCGGATCAGCACTGGTAAACAAGTTAAAATCCGAAGGATTTTGTGACATTATCACAAAATCCCACAAAGAACTCGATTTGACCGATCAAAGTGCCGTAAATGGTTTTTTCCACGAGGAAAGACCGGAATATGTGTTTCTTGCTGCGGGGCTGGTGGGTGGCATTATGGCAAACAAGACCAATCCCGCCACCTTTTTACATACCAATATTGCAATACAGGATAATGTCTTCGAGGCAGCGACAAAAACTGGTGTGAAACATCTTGTATTCTATGGTTCTTCGTGTATGTACCCGAAAAATTGTCCGCAGCCGATGAAAGAAGAATATTTAATGACCGGTGAAATTGAAGATACGAGCGAAGGATATGCGATTGCAAAAACAGCAGGAATTCTTGCCTGTAAAACCTACAACAACCAGTATAAAAATAACCGGTTTATTGCGCTCATCCCGAATTCCATGTACGGTCCACACGATCATTTCGACCTCGAAAATTCCCATGTCCTGTCGGCCTTAATAAGGAAATTTCATGATGCAAAAACGAATGGAGAAAAAAAAGTAACTCTGTGGGGGAGCGGAACTCCAAAAAGGGAGTTTGTTTTTCATGAAGATGTTGCTGCAGCTTCCATATTTGCCATGAAAAATGCAGATACGCTTCGAAACATGCACTATAATATCGGATCCGGCGTTGACTACTCAATAAAAGAACTTGCGCAGATGATATCGGAAATTGTTGGTTTTAAAGGCGATATCGAATGGGATATAACAAAACCAGACGGGACGCCGAGAAAGCTTCTGGATAGTTCAAAATTTTTACACCTGGGATGGAGACCCGTCACAGATATTAAAACGGGCATAAAAACTACGTATGAATGGTATGTGAGTAATCTCCGGAAAAGAGACGTGTTATAAGATGTCAATAACGGATACAAACCGCCACATGGATTTCCTCAGGGAAAAAGCACTCTGGGTCCGGAAGGAAACCCTGAAAATTCATAAAACAGCTCCTGAGACCCGGATTGCTTCCTCCCTCTCATCTGTTGAGATTTTTGTTGTGTTATATTATGGAAAAATTCTCTCCTATAACGCCAAAAATATTACCTGGGAGGGCCGGGACAGGTTCATCATCAGTAAAGGCCATGGCGCGATCTCATTGTATCCTGTGCTTGCAGATTTGGGCTATTTTAAAGAAGAAGAGTTGAAAAAAGTCTGCAAAGAAGGTACCTTTCTGGGGGGCATTCCCGATTCAATTATTCCGGGGTTTGAAACCATTAATGGTTCCCTGGGTCATGGGCTTGGCGTTGCCTGTGGCATGGCCCTGGCATTAAAGAGGAAAAAACAGACGGAGACGGTATTTGTCCTTCTGGGAGACGGGGAACTCTACGAAGGCTCCGTGTGGGAAGCCATAATGTTTGCTGGAGAGCACAAACTGGATAATCTGGTCCTTATTCTGGATAATAATCGTATCTGCATGCTTGATTATTGTAAAAAAATACTGGACCTGGAGCCCCATAAGGAAAAATTTACAGCATTTAAATGGGATGTCAGTACTGTTGACGGGCATGATGTTACTCAATTATATAATTCCCTTAAAACGCTGAAAGAAGAACGAAATAACAGACCAAAAGTCCTGATCGCAAATACCATTAAGGGAAAGGGAATTATAAGTCTTGAGACGGACCCGTTATGCCATATAAAAAGCTTGAAACCGGCCGAGATCGATAAAATACTTGAGGGGTTCCCGTGACAGCAGAAATTAAAACGACCCGGGATGTTTTTATTGAACAAATATACCAGAGGATGCACGAAGATGAAAATATCTTTTTTTTGTGCGCAGATTTTGGATCTCCCAAATTAGACGCATTACGAGAAAACTTCCCGAATCGGTTTATTAACGTCGGAATCGCAGAACAAAACCTGATTAATGTTGCCACGGGACTGGCCCTGGAAGGATATACGGTATTTGCGTATGCGATCGCACCGTTTTTAACCATGAGGGCATATGAGCAGATACGCGTGAATCTCTCTTTGCAGGCTCAGCTCAAAGAGATCAACGTTAACCTGATTGGGGTTGGTGCCGGGTTGAGTTATGATGTATCCGGACCAACACATCATTGTCTTGAAGATATTTCCATTATGAGAACATTGCCAAACATAGTAGTATTTTCTCCCAGCGATTGGGCTTTGGCACAAAAATTTGTAGACTATTCTATCGATGTAAAAAAACCCAAATATCTACGTTTTGATGGCAAACCACTCCCGCAGATTTACGAAAATGCTAGTGCCATTAAATTTGAGAACGGATTTAGCGAATTATTCCACGGTGAAAAAATATGCCTGATCACCACGGGATATATGGCCCACAAAGCCATAAATGTGGTTAAAAAATTTGCTGATAGTTCTGTTTCCCTTGGTCTGATTGATGTTTACCTTTTAAAACCGTTCAATGAGAATTCATTCTACGAGACCATTAAAAATTATACCCATGTGATCACGATTGAAGAGGGGTTCATCAATAAGGGTGGGCTGGACGGGTTAATCTCAACGATATTGGACAGCAAAAATTCGGACATACACATGAAAAGGATGGGTTTTGGGGATGCATATGTGTTTGATATCGGAAGCAGAGAATATTTACATAAATTAAACAACCTCGATGAAGAAAGCATTAATACAACTATCAAAGAAGTGATGAGGGAGAGTTAAAATGAAAATTCTTGTTACCGGTGGTGCAGGGTATATCGGATCAGTTCTGGTTCCAGAATTGCTCGCAAAAGGCCATGAAGTGACGGTTGTGGATAATTTCATGTATGGGCAGCAGGTGCTGCTCGACTGCTGTTATAATGAAAAACTATCAATTATCCGGGGAGATGTCCGGGATAAAGCCCTGATCTCAAAATGCATGCAGAAAACAGACGCCATCTTTCCGCTTGCATGCCTTACCGGTGCTCCCTTGTGTTCAAAAGATCCGATCGGAGCCCAGACCATAAATTTTGATGCCATCAAGATGATCCTCGAATTGCGTAAGAAAAACCAGAAGATCATTTTCCCGACAACCAACAGCGGGTATGGTGTGGGACAGAAAGGAATTTTCTGTACCGAAGAAACTCCCCTCAATCCGATAACCCTCTACGGAACGCTCAAAGTCGATATTGAGAAACTTATCCTGAAATCGGAGAATTCCATTACGCTGCGACTTGCCACCGTGATGGGCGTCAGTCCCCGGATGAGGCTTGATCTTCTTGTTAATGATTTTACCTACCGGGCGATAAACGATCGATTCCTTGTCCTCTTTGAGTCCCAGTTCAAGCGGAATTATGTTCATGTGCGCGATGTTGCAAACGCGTTCATTCATTGTCTCGATAATTTTGATTCGATGAAAAATGAACCTTATAATGTAGGACTGAGTGAAGCAAACCTGAGCAAATGGGAACTCTGCGAAGAGATCAAAAAACAGGTGCCGGATTTTTATTTTGCCGAAGCAAAAATCGGGGAGGATCCGGATAAGCGCGATTATATTGTGAGTAATGAGAAACTTGAAGGAACCGGCTGGCATGCAGATTATTCCCTGCAGAGATCGATAGCAGAGCTCATTAAAGGATACCAGGTAATCAAGCGGAATCAGTTCGCCAACGTATAGTGGTTCTGATGGAACACGCTCTGGATCTGTTGCTGGTAAATCCCGGTGCCCGTGGACAGGTATATGGCAAGCTGGGAGTCTCCCTGTCGGGAATCGAGCCACCCCTCTGGTGAGGGCTTATATACTATGCTTAAAATGAGGTAATTTGAATGATTATCAGTAGAACCCCCTATAGAATTTCCTTTTTTGGAGGAGGAACCGATTATCCGGTATGGTATAAAGAACATGGCGGGGCAGTCCTTGCCACATCAATTAATAAATACAGTTATATCACCTGCCGGCATCTCCCGCCATTCTTTGAACATAAATATCGCATTGTCTATTCCAAGACAGAAACCACACAAACCATCTCTGAAATCCAGCATCCTGCGGTTCGGGCGACCCTTGAGTATATGGGCATTAACCGGGGTGTTGAAATTCACCATGACGGGGATTTGCCGGCACGTGCCGGGTTGGGTTCAAGTTCATCCTTTACGGTCGGCCTGACCCATGCACTGTATGCACTGAAAGGCAATATGGTAACAAAGCGCCAGCTGGCTCTCGATGCGATCCACATCGAGCAGGACCTCCTCAAAGAAAATGTTGGCGCACAGGATCAGACCAGTGCAGCGTTTGGCGGATTTAATAAGATTGAATTTGGTGGAGAACAACAGATTCAGGTTCAGCCACTTACATTAAATCAGAAAAAATGTCACCAGCTTCAGGATCATCTGATGTTGTTTTTTACCGGTTTTTCCCGGTTCGCATCGGAAATTGCCGGAGAACAGATAAAAAAGACCCCGGACAAACAGAGTGAACTCCATAAAATGCAAGAAATGGTTGAGGAGGCAATTGGTATCCTGAATGGGGGAGATTCGGATATATCGGATTTCGGAAAATTGCTTCATGAGAGCTGGACCATCAAACGAAGCCTGACAGACAAGATTTCGACCCCGCAAATTGATAAAATATATAATGATGCACGCGATGCCGGTGCACTTGGGGGGAAATTGTTGGGTGCCGGGGGAGGGGGGTTCATGTTGTTTTTTGTAGAACCGGAAAAGCAAGCTGCGGTCAAAGAGAGATTAAAAAATTTCCTGTATGTGCCATTCAAATTTGACACGACAGGTTCACAAATTATCTACTATGCTCCGGAAAACGAGATTTAACGGAGTTTTTGGAAATGAAACCCGATTTTAACAAGATCGATGTTGTTATCCTGTGCGGCGGAGAGGGAACACGCCTGCGTCCTGTTTTACCCGATCGTCCCAAAGCACTGGCAGTTTTCGGGGATTCAACATTTCTGGATATATTGATTGAATCCCTGAAAAAACAGGGATTTTGCCGGTTTATATTATGTGTCGGGTACATGAAGGATCAGATCAAAGCCCATTTTAAAAACCGGGATGATGTATCAATCATTTTTTCTGAGGAGAATGAGCCACTCGGGACAGGCGGTGCATTAAAAAATGCACAGTCACAGATAGACAGCGAAACGTTTGTTGTCCTTAACGGTGACTCGATATGCGATATCGATTTTTGTGAATTTTATTGGTTCCACAAAAACAAAAATGCAGTTTTATCGATGGCATTGGTACAGATGCAGGAGACCAAAGATTTTGGCACGGTTATGATAAATGAATCACATGAAATTCTTGGTTTCAAAGAAAAAGTGACAATGCAGAATCCCGGAATGATTAATGCAGGAGTTTATTTTATGCAAAAAGATATCTTTACACATATGCCGGCCGTGTCCCGTTTTTCATTAGAACATGACTTTTTCCCGAAAATGGTGGGGTTGCGGTGTGCAGGATTTATCATAAATAGTGAACTAACAGATATTGGAACCCCGGAACGGTATGAAAGGGCGATTCATCTCATTGGAGGATACAAATGAGAATCAGTTTTGGTGACTTGGTTATTGGTGATACTGCAAAAAAATACTTCCAGAAGGTTTTTGATAAAAACTGGGCCTCCGAAGGAGATAATGTCCGGGAATTCGAAGCAAAATTTGCCAAAAAATTTGGCTATAAGCATGCGATTGCAACCAGCTCAGGAACTGATGCGGATATTGTTGCATGTGCGGCACTCTATGATTTCGGTGCTGAACGAGGGGACGAGATCCTCGTCCCGGCGCTGTCGTTTGTCGCAACTGCCAATTCGATTCTGGCCGCCGGGTTTACACCGAAATTTGTGGATATTGAACTGGAAACCCTCAATATCGACCCGGCAAAAATCGAAGAACAGATCACGGATAAATCCCGGGCCATAATGGTCGTCCATACCATGGGTAAGCCCTGTGACATGGATCCAATCCTGAAGATTGCAAAAAAGCACCATTTAATGATCATCGAAGATGCCTGTGAGGCCCATGGTGCAACGTACAAGGGCCGACTGGTGGGTAAAATCGGGGATATGGGAGCATTCAGTTTTTACACGGCTCACCAGATTGTCTGTGGGGAAGGAGGGATGGTCACAACGGATGATGACAAGATTGCTGCCGTTGTCCGGTCAATAAAATCACACGGGCGCCCTGCCGGAAGTCTCTATTTTGATTTCCAGCGAATCGGATTCAATTCGAAAATGAATGACCTCGAAGCCGCCCTGGGTCTTGAGGGGATAGAAACATTCGATGAATTTTTCAATAAACGGAAAAATAATTTGTATAAACTGCTCGATATGACAAAGGATCTGTCAGAGTTCTGTTATTTCATCAAAGAAGAAAATTATGAAAAAGTCAGTCCCCATGCGTTTCCGATTGTATTGAAAGACAGGAAATATAACCGGGATAAACTCTATAAATACCTGGAATCGAAGAGCATTCAATGCAAAACCCTGTTTGGCTCTCTTCCCACTCAGCATAATGCCTTTAAATTCCTGAAGTATAAATCCGGGGATTTCCCTGTTGCGGAATATGTAGGGGATAACGGGTTGCATTTCGGCATGCACCAGTATCTGAATGATGAGGATCTCACCTATGTCAGTGATGTCCTGCATGCTTACTTCAAAGAGTTCCGATAAATATGGAAAATAAAAACACACTTGTTTCTGAATATATCGAAACGAGTATCCGGACAAAAAAAGAGTTGTTGAAAAAAGATATCCCTGAAATTGTCCGGGTTGCAGACATACTCCTCAATGCCTGCAAAAAGGGCAACACTATTTTCTGGTTTGGCAATGGGGGTAGTGCTGCCGATGCCCAGCACCTTGCCTGTGAACTGGTGAGCAGGTTTTATCTGGAAAGAAAAGCTCTTGCCTCGATCGCCCTGACTACAAACACCTCTGAATTAACGGCTATCGCAAACGATTATGATTTCAATACCATCTTTTCCCGGCAGATAGAGGCACTGGTGAAACCCGGTGATGTGGTTATTGGCATAAGTACTAGTGGAAATTCTTCGAACGTGATAGAAGGTATCCGGACGGCAAAAAGACTCGGTGCGATCACCGTTGCATTTACGGGAGCAACGGGAGGAAAACTGCGCGGGGAAGCAGATTATCTTCTTTTGGTACCATCTGACATTACACCGCACATCCAGGAGGCACATATCATGGTTGGCCATGTGCTCTGTTATCTGGTGGAGAAGGAGTTATTCGGGAAAAATGAAAAATAAAGCAATTTTTGTTGATCGAGATGGGACGATCAATGTCGACGTGCATTATCTGGATGATCCCGACAAATTTGAGATGTATCCCGGCGTTCCGACTGGAATGAAGAAACTCCAAGAAAAGGGGTTTAAACTAATCGTTATCACAAACCAATCCGGCATTGCACGAGGATATTTTTCTGAACATCAATTGTTTAAGATTCATGAAAAAATGAACAATATTCTCTTTCAATTTGGTGTTGTTCTTGACGGAATTTACTATTGTCCGCATCATCCTGATGATAACTGCAATTGCAGAAAACCTAATACGGGGCTATTCGAGCAAGCAATTTCAGATCATAAAATTGATAGTAAAAAATCATTCATGATCGGTGATAAGATCCTCGATATCTGCGCAGGAAAACGAATCGGTGCAAGAACAATCCTTATTCCCGAACCGCATATTCGGGAAGAATTGATTGCACAAAAACAAATGTGGGAATGTTTTCCGGAGTTTATTGCAGAAGACTTCTTAAATGCTGTGGAATGGATTATACGATCAGATGAAGAAAAACACATATACTAGTGGGCATTATTTGTGCAATCCAATGAGGAGTAAACTTATGGGAATGATAATGATATATGAATGAATATCTAAGATTATGTGGTTTTATATGGATCAACATTGCCAACGGGTGGATACCCCTGAAAATTTTCAAAAACCAGCAATTTCTGTTGTGTTATCTTTTAAAAATGAAGAGAATAATCTTCCGGAACTAATTCGTCGTCTTAGAAATGTTCTTGATAAGGAATATCCTAATCGCTTTGAACTAATATTTGTTAATGATGCATCAACTGATCTTTCAGAGCAGATCTTATTAGATTCTGCAAAAGATCACAATGATATAAAAATAATTACAACATCTCGATCATTCGGTGTGTCAGAATGTGCATTATTAGGGATGGAATATTCGTCCGGGGATGCACTTATATATATGGATGCGGACCTTCAGGATCCTCCTGAAGTAATCCCTGAATTGATTAAAGCCTGGAAATCAGGTGATGATATTGATGTTGTTCATACAGTTCGTCTCTCAAGAGCTGGTGAACCTAAAATTAAAATATGGTTAACTGATATTGGATATAAAATTATTAAACGTATATCCGATATCCCTCTGGAAGTAGAAGCTGGTGATTTTAAGTTATTATCAAGACGTGCTGTCAACCATGTTATAAAATTTAAAGAAAAAAAACCCTATTTACGAGGATTGGTTACATGGATAGGATTCAATCAAACTACTGTATACTACCACCGTGAACCACGTTTTGGGGGTCAAACGAAATTCCAATTTTATGGATATCGGGTAATGCAAAATTATCTAAATTCAGCTCTGATATCATTTTCTGATATACCACTGAAATTATCATTAATAGTCGGAACAATTTTTTCATTTCTAGCAATAATTTCACTTTGTTTTGTATTTCTTGAAAAATTTTTATATCAAATAACTCTCGGGTGGTGGTGGTCAACGTTAATTACTATATTATTGCTTGGAGGGTTACAATTAATTACGGTTGGGATATTAGGCTTGTATGTAAGTTCAATATATCTTGAGACCAAGGGAAGACCGAGTTATATTATAAAAAGTACGTTTGGATTCAACAATCCCCCCTATTCAGAAATCAATGAAATCCCTGATGAATGTCCCTATCTCCGCAGATATAAACGCAGATAGTGTAAACAATTTACTATAAAATCGAAAGAGCCCTGATCTCTAAATGGGGGAACAAGATCATATCGATAATCATTTTATGGTTCGGTAGAACTGAACAAAGACCATATAACCTTTTTACTACATTATCCGTAAGGAAAACAACCCGCAAATGAAATCTCCGTATCCAGCCAAATGAGTTATCTTAACAGATACCATTTATAATGAGTGGGATTTTTATCAACGCCCACCCAAAAAAGAGTCAAATACTTATTAGATTAAAAAGAACGTATGGGTAATGAATGATGCAATTAATACTTTTATTTGCAAAATATCCCACGATTTATTATCAAAACAATTTTTAAATTTTGTTTTAGCAGGACTTTGTTCGGCATCAGTAAGTGTTGTAAGCAGAATTGTATTTCAATTGGAATTTTCCTATTTTATTAGTGTCTTTTTGGCATCAGTTGCTGGAATGTTCGTTAATTTTTTAATTAATAGAAAATATGTTTTCAGAAATCACGATGAAAATTTAAACTCGCAATTCCTAAAATTTCTGGTGATTGGGTCTGTTTCATTGATCCTGACCCCCATATCTGCCACTCTAATACTGAATGCTTACATAATTAACCCCGTGCTTTGGATAAGTTATCCTCTGGCAGAGTTGCTGGCCCACATCGGAGCATTAATCATTAATTCTCTATACGGATTTTTTGCGATAAAATATTTTGTTTTCCGCGCTTCGTGTAAATAAACATAACCAGAACCGATATATACACGTGCGATTAACATCGACAAAATTAAATCTCTTCTTGGGCGGCCGAGACTAAAAAAATTTTAGAACAGAAACTCTAGTATGCTACAAAACCGTCTCATCGAAACTCAAACGTAAGTTAGATAACCCCGTAAATCCAAAAAATCTATCTTCAGATCAAGGAAATTAAAATCAAACGTCTTCTTTTACAATATCTCAATTGGGTTGGACTTTATTCTTATATTTTCGTCCACACTCAGTACTTCTCTAATTTTTCCTCCACCAAAAAATAATTAACAACGATGCCTATCCCAATCTTAAATAGGAGTTATCAGAATCGGGATTTCATCAATAATGCCGAGAGTTGAACAAATATACTTCCAAATCATCATGCGAAACAGATCAAACCTAAAGACGCACATATCAACAGTCCTCGTTCCTCTGTTTAATGGAAAGAAATACCCCCAGAGCAGAGCGATCTAGACATTTTTTAGCAGGAAAGAAATGATAGCATAGAGGTACTGGATTACCGGGTTTTTCGAGGTGGTTCGGAATTTGGCAATATTTCTCATCCGATACGAAGTCTCGATAGCAAACCTAGAGGCGATATGTTTTAAAACTCGTTGAGGGTTCCATGTGATCCCATGGACAACATATCATCCCATGGGAACAGCACCCTGTTTCCTGCATTTCCCTTTAGCGTATTTCATCGCAATTGAGTCAGAGTAAGCGGGGTTTTTCCTCTCATGCAATACGATGTATACCGGGATTTCGAACCGATGAGGAGACCTTTGAGTTCTTCGAACTGCTTTTTAACCGTGAATAATAACCGGAATGTTAGGTCAGGAACCTGATAACCCGAGGGGTATAGAATTCCCGGTCGAGACAAAGGGTTTCAATCGAAAGACCCCGTGCGGCAATCTGATCAAGACAGCGTGTAATATATCCAACCTTGGATATTTCCTGAAGGATCGCGTAGACCGCCAACGTCAGTTTACAGTTTTCTGTTATTACATAGACCGTGATATAAGTATAAAATGCGTGGGTTGACTTTTTCTTCTGACTGCAAATGACATACTCCTCATTTTCCTTGGTGATCGTACAATATACGGGTCATGGGTATAGTCAATGGAAAATTGATATGCGTGACCCGGGAGCAGTACCTGATTGAGAGAATTTGTGAGGATGGCATTGTTCATACGTTCTAAATCTCCAATGCTGAATTTCTGAAGATGATCCCGAAAAGAGGTTTACACAGGGTACATTTTCAGGATCACATTCATCAAATGAATGGACAGGTCCATAGTGACCATACTTACTAACGTCAGAAATATTTCGTTTTTGTTGCAGTTTTCCCTGAATTGGTATAGTCGGGCGTTGAGCCCGCGCTCTTACTGTGACTGTGCAACATTCTTTAGGGTTCAGATTGCCTGTTCTTATGCAGGTTTTCCCTCGTTTGATTAAGGCCTGGAGGCCAGCATCCATTATAAATCTTCCTGTTTTATCTCGCTCCGTTTCGGTAATGGCTATTACGGATTTTCAAAATTAGAGGACTACTGAAACTAATGTTTTCTACAGAGGTTTAGTAATCACTCTTTTAAATATTGGAAAATTCATATGGTAAGAATGAAATTGTAACGCCGGGGGAAAAATGGAGTATATCCTCTATTCACTAGGAATTTTATTATTGTATGAATTCTTCGGATTTGGGTTGACATTTCTTCTGTGTCCGAAAAATCTGGAAAAATATACTTTATTTTTTGCTCCGTTTGTGGGTTTGACCTACGTCAGCTGTCTTGGCACATATTTTGCTGATTTCAGCACCTTTGGTTCAAATGTATATGCTTCATGGTTACTTTTCCCATCGGTTATTTTTTTCGGAATTGCATTCTACTTTAAGAAGGATCAGTTAAGTGAATTGACTTGGCCGTTTCAAAAGGAAAATATACCCTTAATTATTGTTTGCATCATTATTTTTCTTGCAATTTCAATACCGTATTTAATTAGATTTAATGGTGATTTATCGAATACGATAACGTTGGGTTGTGGAGATATTGTCAATGACGCTGCTATGTCTAAGTTTCTCACGCAATTCTCATTTGTCCATCCCCCAATAAATATAGATTCATCGTTTGTTATGACGATCCAAAGAGGAGCCAACCATATTGCTGCAGATTTTTCAACGGCAATTCCCTCTTCAATTTTTTCGATAGAACCTTATAAAATTCAGAATCTTGTATTATACCTTTTTTACGTTTTTTTATTACCTATTGTATTTTTGATAGGAATTGAAATTTTTAAATTTAAAAAATATATGGCGTTGATAATAACATTATTAACTGGGCTTAGTTTCCATTTGATATATATAAATTATCAAGGTTTTTTAGGTGAGGTAATTGGAATCGGAATATTTCTCTCCCTTTTTTTGGTAACAATTTATTCTCTTTTAAATTGTAATAAATTCACTAGTTATTTGCCATATATTTTACTTACGACAATCCTTACTTTTGGATTAATAGTCTCTTATTCTCCTTTGCTACCATTATATTATATCCCATTATCTCTTTTTTTATTATTAGTCTTTATTTCTACAAAATCAATTTATCGTCTGTTAAGTGCTTTGAGTTTTCTATTGTTAACGCTTGTTTTCGCCTTTTTGCTTTCGCCGTTTGAAGTTATTAAGATTATTAAAGATATATTCCTTTTTACCTCGGATTTTGGGTGGAACATGCCAATAGTAACCCCGGCCTGGGGATTTGGTTTTGCGCAAAATAGTATAACTAATTGGGGATTTGGTTTTGCTCAAAATGGATTAGGGATGCAGTACATCGGTATTCAATCAAGTCCAATTTTTGAAGGAGTTCTATCTGCACTTATTGTATTGGTGGTCATTATTTCATTTTACCATCTTTTCAAAACCGAACGATGTCTGTTTTATTTATCAATTTCATATATTTCATTTTTTTTAGGGCTCTATTTTTATCTAACGTTTCAAGAAGTGTTTTTACTCTCATCTTCCGGAGATAGTTATAAAGCCTATAAATTATTCACTTACTTCATCCCAATCATATTACTCGCCGGCTTATCCTGCTTCAGAAATTTTGAAATAATCCCCCTGAAAAAAGTATCAAAAACTCAGATTGTAGGGATATTTTTCCTTATTCTGCTTATTTTAGCCAATATATATTCTGCATCAGCAATTATTAAAGCAAATTATGATAATGGGATTGCGATAAAAGAAAATATTCTCGGTTTGCAAAAAATTACGAAAATGAATAATGTATCATCAATAAATATTGGCATCCCCCAATGGTTGGATCAGATGTGGGCATATTATTTTATTTTTAGTGATAAAAAAATATATTTGGAGTACACTACCTATTATCAGGCAGGGCCACCACTTGGAGAATGGACCTTGCAAGGGGTAAATAATCCAAAAAGCAATTCACTGAATTTGACTAATTCAAGTAATATTATTGAGATAAATAATGATTATTTCCTTGTGAAAAATAATTTGTCGAAGGTTAACAACCTGAGTAGTAATTGGTTTGATCTTGAATCAGATCAGTAAGTTTATTTTCATCCGATTAAAACCCTGTGTTAATATGGAATACAAAAAACTTATTGTTGCCGCGTATAATGTTCTCTTTGAACGAGATCCCGATAATATCGGGATAGAATACTGGACAAAGAAATTTCAAGAGGGCATATCAAGAGATGAATTCCTTTCTTGCCTTATCAGCTCTGCAGAATTTAAGAAAAATCAACCCCGGTGGTATTTCGATCCCATCAAATGTAAGCCATCTGGAGTAGATGTATCATTTTTAATCGAGCGCGGGCTAAAAATAGGAAACAATTGCACTATTCATTATGATACGATTTTAGATCCGTCTCATTGCGATCTTATAGAAATTGGTAACAATGTAACATTTGCCCCACGATGTCAAATTTTGGCTCATGATGGAAGTATGAAGACTGCATTGGGCTATACTAAAATTGGAAAGGTTATGATCGAGGATAATGTTTTCGTTGGGGCAGGTGCAATAATTTTACCGAACATTCACATAGGGAAAAATTCGATAATTGGTGCAGGAAGTGTTGTAACGCATGATATACCGGAGAACAGTGTTTTCGCGGGGAATCCAGCCAGAAGAATATGTTCGCTTGATTCTTTTTTAGATAAACATAGAAAATTAGCAAATAAGGGAGAAACTGGAGAAATTATTGATGGATCCGGTTATAAAATATGACCGGTATTATTTTTTATCATAATTTCAAATAATTGTTTGTTTCCGATTTAAAATTTTTCCAAGGCCATCTTCCAAAAAGAAAAATACTGATATTTTTATTGTAAGATAATACTACGGCAAACATCAATGAGATTGCCAGAAAAACTGCTGAACCTGTAATATACGCCATCAATCCCTGACCAATCCAGAATTGAACATGAGCAATCTGAATTAGTAGCAGCGCGACAAAATTTGAAATCAGGTAAATCTCGAGAGAATAAATGCCGCAAAAATTCAAAAACTTATTCACCTGTGTTTTTTCTAGCGATTTCATCAGGCCAAATGCAATTATGATTCCGGTTATTGCTAAAATGAAATCAATAATGACACCAAAGCCCGTACTTCCGAAATATATCGAATATTTACTCCATGATGGGAGTAGCAGAATAAAAATTATACTTGCCAGTGGAACCAAGTATTTTATTTCGATTATTTTATCTTTTTGTTGTGCAACGAGATAACCGATAATAACGAATGGTGAAAACCATCTCACAAGAATAATTCCTTGGACTGGTGGCTCAAATCCCCATGATATGAGGTATCCCGCCAAAAAAATCAGTAATGGGAAATTACGCAATTTATAATTGGATAGGAAATTTTCAAAACCAATAAACAAATATAAAATAAGAAATGAAATAAAAAGAACCGGCAAAAACCAGATATTGTCAAAAATCACTAAATGATTTATCAAATATGTCCAAATAACATTATTGAATATAAAATTATTAACAATAAAAATTGAGATGAAAAGCCAGATTAAATAAGGGAATAATAGCCCTTTACATTTTTTATATAAGAATTTCAAAAACGGGCCAACTGGCTTTTGATTGACCAGGTACCCACTTAAGAAGAGAAAGAGCGGCATATGAAATGCATAAATAAAAGCAAATAACCAGCTTTGTGAGAAATTAGATGGATTAGAGAAGACAATGACATGTCCAATTAAAACGAGAACAATTGCATACCCTTTGAGACTGTCGATCAACTCTATTCTTGCCATATTAATTCCTGAACCTTTTCTTGGGGATTGAAATCTCGGGGTTCAAATGATTTTTAACCATCATGATTTGTTCATTTTAATAAATTTACCAAAACGGTTCATCAATCGAAATAACGGATTTGTACGAGAATAGTAATCAATACTCTTTCTTCCCATTAACATTCTCCGGTCATTGTGATGGATAAAATAATTTATACAGAATTCAATTTCAAATCGGGTGTTGTAATACAACCCGCATTGCGCGGATTTACATAATTTCTCCAAGGCTCTGTTTTTTTGAGGGACAAGAAGTGGAAGCCCCAACTTCAACAAGGGATATATCCCTTCTAAAGAGATTGAATCATCCAAGATCCACCCTACTTTTAAGTCGTTTTCTTGATCCGGTTGCAGCCAATCGTACATGACAAATCGACAACTTTCAAACGACGAGCAAGCTGAAAACAATTTCATACTCTCTATTGTTTCATTAGAAAAATGATTCCCGACACATGCTATTAAGAAATAATTCTTATTGTTATTGTCATTTCTCGGAGAAGAAAGAATTTTTTTATAGATAGTTTCGATTTGAAAGATCTGATTTTGCATGGTATCTGTCTCAATCTTTTCGTATCCCATGTCCCCTAAAGTTTTAATCAGATTTGGCTGTTCAATAAATGCCAGCATTTTTTTCGCAAGATCGGATGCATTTCCCACTTCAAATAGGAATCCGGTATTCCCATCATCCACCAACTCAGGAATCCCTCCGGAATTTGCTGCGATCACAGGGATTCCGGCAGCCATTGCTTCGGTTATTGTCACAGGTTGATTTTCCGGCCAGATTGAAGGTAAAATGAAAACATCGGTTTCTGCGTACGCTCTTTCAACATTTTCAATCCGTCCCCAGAATTTCACTACCTCATTAAGTCCTTTTTCCGCAATCTCGTTTTTATATTGTTCAAAGAGATCTCCCGATCCTATAAGATTAAGTCTGAAATTTTGTAAAGCGTCAAAATACTGTAGTGCATCCAGCAACACATGGATCCCTTTATGTTTCCCGAAATATCCAATGAATGTAAACCGGATATGCCCGGACTGTTCAGGTATTTTTTTAATATTTGCAAATCTCTGGACATCGATGCCATTCCATATGACATGCATCTTTTCATTGGGAATGCCCGCCCGGACATAGGTATCTGCGAGATACTGGCTCGGAGAAATAAAAGCGTCAACCTCTTCAAGCTGCATTGCAAGAAAATTCTGTCGCATCCTCATGGGAAGATTAAGGTTGTTTTCACCGGGAATAATTGGCATGCACTCGGAACACCGGGTAAAATCCTGACAAATTTCGTTATTGTTTTTGATTAACGTATTCTTAAAACAAAACCCCCAATGATCGTGAAGTGTTAACACAGTTCTTATTCCCTGCTGTTTTGCGATATGAATGAGTCCAGCAGAAAGTCCGATAATATTATGGAAGTGTACTATATCCGGAGAAAATTTACGGAGCAGTTTTTTGAAATACTCTTCAGTGTCTTTGTGGGTGAAATTTACGAAGTTATAGTCATAGTCTTCGTGGGTAAGATACATGCGGTATACCGGTATTCCATCAAAATCATTTCTTCGGGTAGAATGTCGTAGACCCTGCCCACTGGGATCTCCTGTAAAAACGAGAATGTCATATCCAAGATTCTGGAGTTGTTTTGCCTGGGCATGTGCAACGAGTTCCGCACCACCAATAAAATGGGGGGGATATGCATTACAACAAATCAGTACCCTTTTTTTCATAATTTTTTAAAATCTCCGGATTGTACTATTTGCCGATTTTGCGATCTAAATTTTTTTTCATAAAACCATACATTCTATTTGCAGTTTGATCAATTGCCAACGATTTATCTCTGATTACAGGAGTCAGATATGCCAGTGCAAGACCCCCCCATTGTTCGCCATCTGAAGAACTGCCATTCTCTACGATACGTCCTGGCACGAAATCCAGATCAACCCATTTGACATAAGGTGAGGCATCCCATGATGCTTCAAGCATTCCTCTCCGGCATTCCGGGTTAAAACTGTCATGCAACATAACAAAAAGCGGTCTTTTCGGAATATATGCAAGAACGGAGTTCAGATCTCTCTTTACCCCTTCGGCAGAATGATCGCCGTCGATCAGGATAAAATCTACAGGAACCTCTTCAGCATCGAATGCTTTCAATAAAAGAGGCAAACTGATAGTAGAGGATCCTGTCAAAAAGGTCACATTTTTAAAGTACCCGAATCTTTCTGGAATGCTGGGATCTATATCAAGTGAATAAACACATCTTGATAACTGAGAAATTAAGGATAGGCTCCCCCCTTTATAGGTGCCAATCTCTATACTGCACTGGGGTTTGTGTCGCATAAGCAACGCGGTTAAGGCCATCCGCTCAGAATGATTCATCTGCCAGTTTTCGCACAAACAATTTGGGTAAAGAGTCTCTTCCCAGGCAGGCCACCTCATATATCTCGGAGTGATTTTAGAAGTACAGACTGAAATTGGCGGAGCACCTCGAATTTGAAGAATGGAAAGAAATTGCTTTGTGTACTCATCCCATGATTTTATCGGCCTTGTAATGGCCTCCTGGGATAATTTAAGAATTAACGATGTATCAGTGCATAAGCGATAGATCGAATTAGAAAGTGATTTTTTGTCCAGGATCTCTGTTGTCAGGCACCCGCCATCAGCGGCAAGTTCGGACATAACCCCCAGATTGGAACAGATCACCGGTTTGCCATGCCAGATGCTTTCGAGAATCGGCATTCCGAACCCTTCGATTATTGAAGGATACACCGTAAATGTCGCCTCCTCATATAACCGGTGCAGGGTCGTATCCGGGATGACTCCAGCCCACTGAATCCGTGAATTCTCTTTAGAGATCTGCTGGATCTCATCTGCAATTTCAAAAGCGCCGGCATACCGGTTTCCCACAAGGGTTAAAGTCCAGTTAACCTCTGGGTGCTCTTTTTGCAGCAAAAGACATGCATCGATAAGTGTTTTATGATTTTTTCGCGGTTCAAGTGTTGAAACACACAATATTCTGGTGTTTTTTACATTTGGAGTTTGAATCGTTATATTTCGCGGGAATCCGCCGAACTCCCCGGGTAGTAAATTCGGTACAACGGGACAGCCTTTAATTCCCTGAGACCTCCAAAAATTTTCAAGACATTCGGCGGAATATCCCGAAATCGGGATAATAATATCACATTCTGCAAGCCCCGCCATGTATGAACTGTGGTTGTTCCTTACCGTGATATCCTTACATAAGTCGGGATACAACACCGGAATCGCATCATAAAAAATAGCGGCGAGAGATATATCATTTTCTCTTGCAAATCGACGTATTAAGTTTGCCCGGTTTTCAGCCAATGTTTCGGTGAAAATCAACCATCTTTTTGCATCGGGATTTTTTTCCAGGTATTCGGTTAATGTTAATCTTCCTGTATTGGGAGAGAGGATACAATCTTCTTTAAAAACTGGTCCATTAAACTGACTTAGTTGATGGAATTCGGCTTTTGTCGGAAAAACATATTGATCTCTCTCTCCGTCCCATACCACAAAGAGTTCGTGAACGTATTTTTGAAATTCGTGGCATATCCTTCGTGTGACACGAATAACTCCGGAATTTGCAGTATCCCGTGCAGCATTCGTAACATCCACGATGATCGCAGCATTGGGGAGGGTCCTTTGGCTATTGTTAATCGATACATTCTGAAGAATATTTGCCAATCCTGCGATAGAGCTGTTCCAGGTAAATGATGCATGGAATTTTTGCAATGCAGTTTCTTTTGTTTCACGATCCAGATCCCGTCCTTGCAGGATTTTAATCGCCTTGTCTGCCATTTCCTCATTATCTGTACAGAGATACCATGGGTGTATGACAACCTCAGGGTGTGCACCCGTATTAAAAACAAGCACTGGTTTTTTCAGCCATTGCATCTCCGCTAATGGCAGGTTAAATCCTTCCCAGAGCGATGTTGAAACCCCCAAATCTGCATTATTCATCAGATATTTTAACTCGGCATCCGTTGGAAATCCGATTGGGCAAATAATCTCCGACAAATCGTTGGGTATCTGGATTTCTGAAGGTTTATCGAGCACTAATAACACACAGTGTGGTATTTTTCGTCGGACTGCACGTAGTATATCGAATATAGCTTCTGAGTTTTTGTAGCAATGAGGTTCCCATCGACCAAGGTTGAGGATACAATATTTTCCTTCTTGTTTTATTGCAACAACCTTTTTTAGGATATCTTCAGTCTTATGCTCATTGTGCTCCTGCCAAATGTTCATATCCATATGATCTGCACCCAGAAGGTTTGTAAAAATAGGGATTTTACTCCGGGTATCAGCAATACTTTGTGAATCCGCAATAAACTGACTTATTGCAATAATCGCGGTGGCTTCTGGCAGAAAATGCTGACGTAGTTCTCGAAGTTTTTTTTGCGTAATGAGAGCGCCGCCGGTGTACCCCTTGAGCGGGACTGCCCCGCAATCAAGAAATACAACCGGAATACCTTTGCGCCGAAATAATGATATGGACGCGAAAAATGGCCAGCCTCCGATTAAAACAATATCTGGCGTGTTTGCATCAGTAAAATGGCGGTCCCACGTATCATTAAGCCATTTTTCAGTAAATTCGTTGGAACGTAAGTAATCGGTGCGGGACTCAGGGACTTCGATAACATCAGAAGCAAATTTTCGCAACACATCGCCATCGCATTTATTCGCCATTATTGAAATGCGATGGCCTGCTGATTTTAAGCCTCTTCCAAATAGAATGAGGGTTCTGTCCAACCCGAACCGGAAGAGAAAGCGCTCATTACAAATTAAAATGTGCATCATTCCACCCTGAGTACTTTATGAAATAATAAATCCAGTTTTTATTTTTTCCCAATCACCGCATAATCCTGTGCACCAAACAGAACCGTATTCAGCATCTCAATATTATGGTTATATATCTCGATGTTTTTCTGGGCTGCTTCATCAGATTCAGAGATATCTGTAATCTTTTTCAGTCTGCTCTCATCGGAAACCGGCGAGAAAAATTTCTTTTCGCATTCTCTGAATCCTGCAGAGGTTATAAGGAACTGCAACGTCTCCGGGTGTACCGGCCTCTTGTGGGTCATGTCAATATAGAAGTTGGCAAAAGAAACAAATGAGAGGGGATTAACCGTTTCTATGACAATATAATATCCGAACTTCAGTTTCTGGTAGCACAGTGCAATCAACCGAATGAGATATGCCGGCTCAAGGTGCTCCACAACTTGATCGATAAAAATCCCATCGAGACTTTTGTCTTCCATTTTTTCGAGATAGGTGAACGCATCTGATTGCACAACCTCTAACTTTCGGGACTGGCAGTAGGATACCATGTCTGTATCAAGATCGACTCCGATACCACCAATACCATGATCCCGGAGGATCTCAAGGAACTCCCCTCTCCCGCAACCGATATCGAGAACACGGGAGCTTCTTTCAAAGTAGGGGAGGAATGACAGCTGCCGCTGTTTGATATCCTCACTGGACCCCCGGAACCGTTCCTCAAAAAGAAAATAATTCGTATCTATGAAGGGGGAGGTTGATTCTGGGGTAGTAATCAGGTTATTTTGAGCAATCCCCATCTTCATCCGCTCTTCAAGGAGACGTGTGAGTCCTATTCGTAATCGTAGATCCTTGTCAATCCGGGAAAAAATGTCGCCGAGATTTAAATCCACGCATTTTTGAATAGTTGTTTGTAATTCCTCATTTTTTTGCGAGATCTGTTGAGATAACTCATCTTCCTTACGGGAGATCTGTTGGGATAAATCTTCACATTGACGTGAAATTTTATGTTCCGTTTCCGCACATTTTTGTGAAGTCCGGGTAAGAATCCTGACAGTACTTTCATTGAACTCAGTCTGGCGGGAGATCATCGGATCGACATAACGACGGACTTCGCCATGAACCAGCTGGCGTCCTTTCACAAGTATTTTTCCGAGGTAAGGATGATGGGAGCTGATGAAGTAACTATTATTGTGGATATCCCAGTTGGCCTTGATGTAGGAGAGATCGAGTTCAGTTGTATCATCAGATTCTCCCGCATGGCAATTCTTTGAAGGAGATCCAATTACCGAATCCGGATCCGGGGGCAGTTTTCCTGCTGCCTGCTGCCTCCGGATATTCTCACGGATCTTCGCCATGATCTCTTCGACGTTTATTTCGTCATCGTGGATTTCTATGGTATTATCGTCCATGAAGTCACCAATAGTGAAATCTTTGGTTATATGATAGACCTGGGGAATATTTCAGCAATCTCTAAAATAATGTACTACTCATCTGTTTTAGTCTTGATCATCAAAGATATCGGGAGATTCCGTATGACGTTTTCAAACCAGAAACATGCTTCCTGAACCAATGTCACCTGAAGGATATAGTCGCCAGATGTTTTTGGAGATACTACTTCGACTGAAAAATGCCGGCTCTCTCCGGGTAAAAGTGGATATCGAATAACTGTTCTGACTCCATCAAATACCGTATACTTTCCATCTTTATCGAGCCAGTGATACGCGAGATGTACTGGATTTGGCGGGAGGGATACCAACCTCTCTTCATTTAAGTTCTCCAGAGTGATATCAACTGTAAAATGTTCATCTGGTGCAACAGTTTCCGGATATGAACGGATAGAGATTTTTGCACTGAGCTTATGGGTATCCAGCGGATTTTGGATCAGTTGATGAAGAATGTGAGCTGAATCAAGAAGGGAATTTGATGCAACCGCAAAAATACTTCGAGCGTTTCTCCTCTCATTCAGTGAAAACTCTCTTTCGAGCGATCCCGCAATATCCGGAGGAGTAGCAACCCATACGATTGAGAAGGGAAAATGTTTTTCCAGATTTCTCTTGAGCGAATCCGGGGTCTGCTCATTGATATGCATCAAATCTTCATAATGCGTTCGTGGATTCTTGGGAAGATAACTCCCAATAGAACACGCGATGGCTCTTTTCTCTTCGTAAGGGACTTCATAATTCAATGCATTGGGAGAAGTGTGAATGATAAACAATCCCTCGGGTTTGAGAAGTCCAGCAACGGTCTGTAAAATCAAATCATATCTGTTTTTCTCGATATGCTCAATAAAGTCTGTGGCAATAATACGATCATATTTCTGATCGAACGTGTGATTGAGAAAATCGTCGCAAATAAATTCCAGTTTGTCTTTATTGATTGCGTCATGGAATGTCTTTTCTGCAATTTTTATCGCTGAAGGTGAATAATCAATACCTGTGACGCTTGCCCCGGCTTGAGCCAGAGCATAACAGAGTTCTCCCCTCCCACAACCAATATCAAGAATTGCGGTCTCATGGGCGGGTGCCGCAAGATACAATGCGGCAAGAAGTCTTTCATCCGTTAATTGCTTGCCCTGATATTTTTTATACGAATCATACCCCCCGCAATCCTCCAAAAAATAGGTATGATCGTACTCTTCGCGTATTGTTTGATCCGTATAATCCTTCCCGGGGAGTCGGATAGTTTTGGCAGAATCTTTTGTTTTGATTAACAACTCACCTGCATATGAAGGAATAATAATTGAATATTCGATAAATTGTTTGTATTTTTCAAGGAAATACGTGGCACTCAACATATTTTCTTTTGACCAGAAATAGCCATCAAGAAGAACAAATTTTGCTTTTGGGAGGGCCAGTTCAAGGTCATGTATGGTTCCATCTCCATCCTGCTGCCCATCGATATGTATTAGGTCGTAATACTCACCAGGAAATTCCGATAACATTTGGCTGTTTTTCAGCAAAAAATCTGCATTATATTTGCTCGTAATTTGTTTTGCCCAGTTGATCGCACCATTTTTGCCGCCAAATGTGGCAGAATCATTATCAATCCCGATATATTTTGCATGGGGAGCGGCCTCTAAAAAAGTGATAGCACTATACCCATAGCGAACACCGACTTCCAGAATTGACTTTGCTGTTATTGCTTTACAAATAGCATATTTCATGCGGTAGTAGGGAACCCATTCTTCAAACAGATATGAAAGTTCATCCGAGGGATTCGCAAACTGACGAAAATCGAAATCCGTTTCGCAATATATTTTTTTTATTTTATCAATCATTTCTTAACCCCTTGAATTTAAAATTTTAACTATTTTGCAAATATTTTTTTTGGAGCACGGGAGTCTAAAAATATTTCTGGATTTAGATTGAAAATTCCGGAGTACATTATTGATTGAGTATTCACTAAAACCTTAATAATCTTAATATCCTGAATTAATAAAATATATTCTTCAAAAGATCCTATATCAAATCCTTTATTTGCGACTCCAACGGAAAACGAATACGTTCCGGGTGATAAAGGAAAATCCATTACCCATTCAATTTTTACCGTTTGACCATTGGATAATTTTTGTGTTTTCATCTTCATACAATACGTATTCGTTTCAAAAATCGAGAGTCCCAGATTGTTACGAATCATAAGCCCATAATGTGGCTCATCCAGATCTTTGAGAGCCTTGATTTCATACATAATCTTAATGACATTTTCACTTTCGATATACGAAATCTCTTCACCCTTTTCATTACAAACCTTAAACGATATGAGTTCAACCTCGCCTGTTGAAATCCCCGAATTATTCGCCGGCTGCTCTTTCTCGATTTTTTTTACCTGCACCTGAACCGGCACATCCCCTTGGTGCATCTTCTTTAAAATCGTATTCTGGTAAAAATCCACGACATCCTTTGGCTCACCGTTATCAATCATCAGACCCTGGTCCAGCATTATCGCCGCATCGCACAGTGTTCTCACCGCATTCATATCATGCGACACAAAAACAATCGAACCCCCCCCCGCCCGGAACTCCTGGATCTTCCGCATGCACTTCTGCTGGAAATACGCATCGCCGACAGACAGCGCCTCATCCACTAAAAAACACGTCGGATCCGCATGGATAGCAATCGAGAACGCAAGCCGCATTGTCATCCCGGACGAATACGTCTTGATGGGCTCGTTGATGAAATCGCCAAGTTCGGAAAAATCAATGATTGCCTGTTTCTTTTGCCCGATCTCCTCTTTTGTCATCCCGATGAGCGTGCCGTTCATGTAAATATTCTCTAAGCCGGTCATCTCGGCATTGAACCCGGTCCCAAGCTCAAGAAGCCCGGTCACTTTCCCGTCCACCTGAATGGTACCGCGATCGGGAATCACGATGCCGGAGAGGACCTTCAAAAGCGTTGACTTGCCCGCCCCGTTCTGGCCGATGATCCCGAGCGTCTCGCCGTTCTTCACTTCAAAGGAGATGTTGTCGAGCGCGACGAAATCCTTGTGGTACTTCCTCCGGTAGAC
>Ga0187810_10000170_pt1 | contig 30213 bp, 24 predicted proteins | sample NC_wetland_sal_i_9_FD_132963 | JGI IMG/M metagenome (GOLD analysis project Ga0187810, IMG submission 132963) | Wetland sediment microbial communities from Neuse River Estuary, North Carolina, USA - ASW_5 | ecosystem: Environmental > Aquatic > Freshwater > Wetlands > Sediment | place: USA: North...
CAGAAGCTCGTTGAGGCGTCCGTCCTCGCGCAGGATGAAAGAATCGTAGAGGCTGGAAACGAGCAGGATGTTCTGGACCCGGAAGGTCTCCAGCTCATCGTAGCCTTCGAACAGCCGTTCGGTGTCGATTTCGTCCGCGCGCATGGCGCCCCCGATCGTGGGGAGATTCCCCTCACGATCCTATCGTTACCTCCCCCTTGCGGGGAGGTCGATACGTCGGAGCGAAGCGGAGACGGATCGGGAGGGGGGCAGTGCCAGACGGCCTCCCCCCACCCGAAGCGCTTCGCGCTTCGCTCGTACGCTGGCGCTACTCGCCCCCGCCAGGGGGAGATGAATCAGGCTAAACCAGACCCTGGTCCAGCATGGCGTTGGCGACTTTCAGGAAACCGCCGATATTCGCACCGTTCACCAGATTGCCCGGCGTGCCGTAGGTTTCGGCCGTTTCGAAGCAGGTCTTGTGGATGGCGACCATGATGGTGTGCAGGCGCTGGTCGACCTCTTCGCGCGTCCAGGAAAGACGCATCGAGTTCTGGCTCATTTCCAGGCCGGACGTGGCCACGCCGCCGGCATTGGCCGCCTTGGCCGGGCCATAAAGGATGCCGGCGTCCAGGAACGCCGTGGTCGCTTCGGCCGTGGAAGGCATGTTGGCGCCTTCGGACACCACCTTGCAGCCGTTCTTGATGAGGTTCGCGGCGTCGCGCGCGTTGATCTCGTTCTGGGTTGCGCTCGGGAAGGCGCAATCCGCCTTGATCGACCACAGCGGATTGTGATCGAGCGAGACGTCGCTGGCGACGAATTCGGAGCCGCGGAACTTATCGGCGTATTCGCGGATGCGGCCGCGCTTTTTGTTCTTCAGCTCCATCACCCAGGCCAGTTTTTCGCGGTCGATGCCGGCCGGGTCACGAATCATGCCGTCGGAATCGGAGACGGTGATCGGCTTGGCGCCCAGATCGAGCAGCTTCTCGACCGTGTATTGCGAGACGTTGCCCGAGCCGGAGACGAGGCAGGTCTTGCCCGCGAGGCTTTCGCCCCTGGTCTTCAGCATCTCCTCGGCAAAGTAGACGCAGCCATAGCCCGTAGCTTCGGGACGGATCAGCGAGCCGCCCCAGCCCAGGCCCTTGCCCGTCAAGACGCCGGTGAATTCGTTGCGCAGACGCTTGTACTGGCCGAAAAGAAAGCCGATCTCGCGCCCGCCGACGCCGATGTCGCCCGCCGGAACGTCGGTGTCCGGCCCGATGTGCCGCTCCAGCTCGGTCATAAAGCTCTGGCAAAAGCGCATAACCTCGCTGTCGGACTTGCCCTTGGGGTCGAAATCGGAGCCGCCCTTGCCGCCGCCCATCATCAGCGTCGTCAGCGAGTTCTTGAACACCTGCTCGAAGGCGAGGAATTTCAGGATGCCGAGATTCACCGACGGATGGAAACGCAAGCCGCCCTTGTAGGGACCGATGGCGCTGTTCATTTCGATGCGGAAACCGCGGTTGACCTGCGGCGTGCCGTGATCGTCGAACCATGGCACGCGGAACAGGATGACGCGTTCAGGCTCCACGATGCGTTCGAGCAGCCGCGCCGACTGGTATTCGGGATGTCGTTTCAACACCAGCCGCAGCGAATCCAGCACCTCCTGGACCGCCTGGTGGAACTCGGGTTCGGCCGGGTTCTTCGCCCGCACCTGCGACATCACAGAATCGATATAGGCGTTGCCGCCGGACGACGTGGTGTTTGCCATGATTTCTCTCCCTGTGGCTCCGCGGAGCCGGATTTGAACGAATCTTACTCCCGGCCCGGAAGAACCGGTTGTTCCCGCCAAACTGTCGCAAGATGTGCTTTGTTGAACCTGGAAACAAAAATGCGCCTGCGGGGGAGTCGTTCGAAATCTTCAGCGCATCACGGCGGGGGTCGCTTGACGCAAAGCGAATGCATGCAAGCCCGGCAGGCGGGGGCTGCAAGCCGCGCACGACCCGTGTTCACGCCAAGGCAGGTCGACCAAGGACTCGGAACGCGGAACACGCTCCGAGCGTTGAGGACCGTAGCAAACGGGAGGACGCGATGGCGCGGACTGGTTCCGGCGGCGCTAGAAGTGGCCGGTCTGAGTAGATTCCGTCTCTGCTTGATCGCATCCGGCGGTGACATAATTCCACCGGCGGAAATTGCTGGCCGGACGAGGACAGTGTGTGCCGCGAGTCATACCAATCGCGAAATTCTGTGGACTTCAAAGGAGATTCTCATGCCGCTCATTACCCTTGTGGCCGTGCTGATCGTCGTCGGCGTGCTGCTCTGGCTCGTGAACACTTACATTCCGATGGACAGCAAAATTAAGGGCATCCTCAACGCCGTCGTCGTGATCTGCGTCGTGATCTGGCTTTTGAACGTGTTCGGCCTGCTCGACAACTTCACGAACATTCATGTCGGCAAATTGCGCTGACACGCGGCGCGCGCGCCAATGTCCGACTGATGCCGAACAGGGTGAACCTGCCGCCCTTCAACAAACGGCTCTGTCGCCAGCGCAATCTGGTCGAACACATCTTCAACAAACTCAAGCATTTCCGAGCCGTCGCAACCCAATACGACAAACACGACGACAATTATCTCGCCAGCGTCAAGCGCGCCTCAATCCGAATCTGGATGCGCTTTAATGAGTCGGTGGCCTAGCGGGAGCGTGGCAAAGGCCTGCGATCCCAGCGATACGCACGAAGTTTGGCGACCAATTCCGCCGGCAGCACGCCTTTGTCGGAAGCCGCAAGATTCGCGTGCACGTGGTCCGACGTGCGCATACCGACGATCAACGTGCTGACAGCCGGTTCGCTCAAGATGAAGCGCAATGCCATCTCGGACAAGCTCATTCCGGCCGGCAGAAGTTTTTTCAATTCTTCCACGCGCGCAAGCGTGTCCGCCAAGTTCTTCGGGTTGAAATAACCCGCCCGCCAGTCGTTCGCCGGGAACCGCGTGTCGATGGTCATCTTGCCGGTCAGACTGCCCTCGTCCAGCGGCACGCGCGCGATCACGCCGACTCCGTGGCTGCGACAAACGGGGAATAGACGGTCTTGCGGTGCCTGATCGAAGATGTTGTAGACAACCTGCACCGACTCGATGAGACCGGTTTCGATTGCGGCAATGCCGTTCTCGGGTTGCCATCGGTTGAGACTAAGCCCGAATGCCTTGATCACGCCCGTTGCTTTTAGCTCGGCGACCGTATCCTGCCATTCCGCTTCCTGCGCCCATTCGTCTTCCCAGAGGTGGAATTGGAGCAGATCAATGCTGCGATCAAAGGCCCGGCGGACCTTCTCCGCATATTCGAGGACATGGGCACGCGGAAATACGGCATTCAGCGGGGTGCCCGGCGAACTCGGCCATTTGTTGTTGGCCGGTGGTATCTTCGATGCCAGCACCAGGGAATAACCGGGGTATTCCTTCGCGATCTCGCCAATCAAGCCGTCGCTACGACCGTTACCGTATTGGAAGGCGCTGTCGAAAAACGTGCATCCTGCCTCGATCGAAAGACGCAAGGCGGCGCGGCTGGAATTGTCGTTGGCGTCCGACCAGCTCCCCATGCCCCACAGGCCATGGCCAACTTCACCGACCTCAAAACCGGTTCTTCCAAGCTTACGCTTTTTCATTGAGGCTCCCGCTGCGACCATATGGAGTTCAGATTCCAGACATCCACATGCAGGAATATCGCTGCATCGTCCTTGCCTTGGATGGAGACGGAGTAGGCTCCGTCGTCGGGAAACATCTGCTCGCAGATGGTCCGCTCTCCGTCGTTCGCAAACACCTCCACGGACGATCTGTCGACAACGATATCGAGTGCGACCAAGCCATTTGCGGCATCGAGCGGTGCCGCGTTGCGAGAAACAAAGGTGGGGATCGTGTCCGGCCCAAAACGTCGAACCGAGAGCAGCCCGGCGAGAGCATCGAAGTCGACGGTGACGGATGGCGCATCCATCGTGCCGACGATTACGGAAAATCCGTTGGAGGCTTCCGTTTTCACCAGGGCACGAATCCGGTGTGCGAAGTCGCGCCCGGACACGTTCAGAACGACTTTGCCGGCCGTCCCGGGTTTGATAGCGGCATAATGGCGCCTTCGCGTCTGCAACGCCTCCAATTCGCGCAGCGGGCGCTGAAGGACAAGATAGCCGCCGGCGTGCGCCTGGAGCGCGATTTCGCGCGGCAGCGACATGGCACTACGCCAAGGCGATGTGGGCGTGGCACCGGCATAGCGCGGATTGCTCATCCAGCCGATCCGTACCAGCCGCTTTTGATCCCGCGGCAGGTCGGCCCAAGACGCGCTGGCGTAAAAGTCCTCGCCGAGGTCCAGCGGTTGCGATTGAAGACTGTCTGCAACGAATGTCTTGCCGTCAAAGACGCCGACGAAGGCTTGTCCGCCGCAGCCGGAGCCCGGCTTGATCGGTGAAGAATCCACTTTCAGAACCCATTTGGTTTCGCCGGGACGGTTCTCCACGGGCAGTTGGAACAGATCGGGGCATTCCCACACGCCGTCGATCACGCCCGCAGGTCCGAATTCACCGACCAGAGCCCACGATTTGAGATCCGCGGATTGATAGAAAGCGACCTTGCGTTCGGCCGCCCTGGACACGACCATGACCCACTTGCGGTCCGGCTCGAACCAAAACACCTTTGGGTCGCGGAAATCCTTCAGGCCCAGGTCCAACACCGGATTTCCGCGATACTTTGTCCATGTCGTGCCTTTATCGAGACTGTAGGCCAGTTGCTGCGACTGCAGCCCGCCTGCGTTTTGTGCACATCCCGTATAAATCGCGACGAGGGGGGCGTTGCCGGATGTGCCGAAGCCGGATGAATTGCCCGCATCGCTGACCGCGCTTCCCGAGAAGATCATATTGTCGACATCTTCGGGAATGGCCACAGGAAGCTCCGTCCAATGAAGGAGGTCCGGGCTTACGGCATGGCCCCAGCTCATATGACCCCATTTGTCGCCAAACGGGTTGTATTGAAAAAACAGATGATACTCGCCCTTGTGATAAATCAGCCCGTTCGGATCGTTCATCCAATTTTTTGCCGGCGTGAAATGAACCTGCGGCCTGAAGGTCTCGTCGTATCGCCTTGCCGCTCGCCGCGGTGTTGCTCCGGCGCCCGCAGTACCGGAAAAAACCGGCATCGCGGCAGAGGACAAAAGTGATGCGATCGCCTGTCTTCTGTTCACCCGTGGCGCTCCCTCTGTTGCAAATCCCCTGATCGCGGCTTGCGGAGGCCGATCGATTTTTCCATGGCTTCCAGCGTCACGCCTTTCGTCTCGGGGAAAAACCTGAGCACGACGAAGAGCTGCAAGACCATCGCCAGCGCGAAGAAGACAAAAGGCAGTCCCTTGGAGTAGGCGGCAACCATGGGAAAGGCGGCCGCGATCACGGCATCCATGAACCAATGGGTCGAGGAACCCAAGCTTTGCCCCCGCGAACGGACCTCCGTTGGGAAGATTTCGGAAATGTAGACCCAGATGACCGCGCCCTGCGAGAACGCGAAGGACGCGATGAACAGAACAAGCATCCACAAGAGCCAGCTCTGGTATGCGCCGGTAAGCTGGATGAATGCCGTGCCCGCGAGGGCGACGATGAGACCGAGCGAACCGGCGACCAGAAGCGTCTTCCGCCCGATGCGGTCGATGACCGTCAGCGCAAGCAGCGTGAACACCAGATTTGTGGCCCCGATGACCACCGACTGAAGATCGGCGGATACCTTGGCGAAGCCCGCGGCGGCGAAGATGTCGTTCAGGTAGTAGAGGATCGCATTGATGCCGGAGAGCTGGTTGAACCCGGCAATGGAAATCGCCAGCAACATGGGCTTCGCATAGCGCTTCCAACTCAGGCGAACGAGCCTACCTTTGCCCGCTGCATGCTGTGCGGCGTAGGTTTCCAATTCGGCGGCGGCGTCGGCCACGCCGATCTGCTCGAGGACCCTCCGCGCCTGGGCAAGACACCCCTTGGCCGCCAGCCAGCGCGGACTGTTGGGAATGGTGAAAAGGAATGCGCAAAGCAGGAGAGCGGGGAAAACCGCGACGCCGAATTTCCAGCGCCATTCGTCGGCCCCGAGATCGAGGCTGCCGATAAGATAATTGCTGAGATAGGCAACGAGGATCCCGAACACGACATTCAACTGGAACATGCCCACTACGGCACCGCGGCGTTTCGCGGGCGAGATTTCGGCGAGATACGTGGGCGCCAGCACGGACGAGGCGCCGATGGCGAGCCCGCCAAGCACGCGCGCGACGATCAGCACGCTGAGGGAGCCGGCCAAGAAACAGCCGAGGGCCGAGACCACATACATCAGCGCGATGGCGCGCAGGCAGTTGCGCGCCCCGAACCTGTCGCCCGGAAATCCGGCCAAAATCGCGCCCGCAAGCGTACCCCACAACGCGCTCGAGACGGTCGCCCCTAAGGCCACGGGATCGAGATGGAACGCACTGGTGAGACCTTGCGTCGTGCCGGCAATGACCGCCGTATCGAATCCGAACAGCAGCCCGGCAAGACCGCCGACGAATACGCCTCTGATCAATGTCGCGTTCATGATCTCCCGCGCTAGGCCGGCTGCGCGTGGACATCGCGGAACCACCCGTTTCGGTAACCCCAATGCAGGAACAGGTCGGGCCAAATGGAAGGCGACCGGCCCTTGGCCATGCGGATGCCGAAGCCATGCCCGCCTTCCTGAAAGACGTGCAGTTCGGCCGGGACCTTGGCCGCGCGCAGGGCGTCAAACATCGCCAATCCGTTCGGCGCGTATGGGACGATATCGTCGTCTGCCGCCATGCAAAGGAAACTCGGCGGCGTCGCTTGGGTTACATGGCGTTCGCAGGAATAGGCCGCCAGTTTCTCCTCCGAGGGAGCAGGGCCGAGGAGTTTGAGCCGGGAGTCGGCGTGCGTTCCCTCGAACATCGTGATGACCGGATACATCAAACCGGCAAAGGCCGGCCGCGCCGCCTGCGCATCGGCACCGTCCACGCGTTCGTAAACCATGGCGTCGGCACGCGTGGCGAGAGATGCCGCCAGATGCCCCCCGGCGGAAAATCCGAGCACGCCGACGCGCGCGGGATCGATCTTGAAGTCCGACGCGCCGGCGCGGATGATTCTCATCGCGCGCTGGGCGTCCTGCAGCGGAACATCGGCAGGGTTCGTCCAACCCTCGGCCGGCAGACGGTATTGCAGGACAAACGACGTCACACCTGCAGCGCCCAACCTGCGCGCCACGTCCACCCCTTCGTTGTCGAAGACCACGACCGTATAGGCGCCGCCAGGGATGACCAGCAGAGCCGATCCGTCAGGTTTCACCGGGCGGAAGACCGTGAGCGTCGGTGTGCCAATCTCGGTAATTAGGCGGTGATGGAATTCGGACGGATTCGTACTCATGTCGGAGACCTTGCCGCCCAGATGGACTGCTTGGCCGCCAGGCGGCGTACCGGGCCATAGACGCACGACTTCGGTCGCGTCCGTGGAAAGCACGCCGCGGGCGTCAATCGTCTCGCCCCTTGCTTTGGCAGCGAGTCCCACGAACGCCGCAGCGCCGAGCCCAAAAACCGTTCGCCTGTCCAAGTCAGCCTCCCTGCGGGCGGATAGCTCCCGTGCTTATCGGTTTGACGGCGCGGCCAACGGAACGCCCGCACGAACCGGCTCGCCAAAATCCGGTGTTCCGTCCGGCTTCCATCCGAATTGCTGAATCCTAGGCGAGCGCCCTCTGCCGCAGCCTTGTCCCGGCCCGCTGTTGGCGTGATAGACGATCCAGTCCTGCCGGCCGTCGAGCGATTGGAAGAAACCGTTGTGCCCCGGCGCATATACCGAATTCGCGGGCGATTTTTTGAAAACCGGTTGCGGCGATTTCGTCCAGCTTTTCGGATCGAGCAGATCCGCGCCCGCGGGGGCCGTCAACAGCCCCAGGCTGTAGTCGTCGGACCAGCAAGCGCTGGCGGAATAGGTCAGCATTCGCTGGCCCATCTTCCCATTCAGGAATTCCGGACCCTCGAGGATCTGCCGCTTGCCCCGCTTTTCCCAATCGAAGGTCGGGGCCGCGATATCCACTTGGCGGGCGGAAACGGTCCAGGGATTGGCCATTTCGGCGATAATCAGATCGCTGTCCGGTCCGACGTAGGCCGAATAGACGAGGTAAAGCTTGCCTTGGTCGGAGAACACGGTGGCGTCGATACCGGTGTGATCGGTCGCGAGCATCCCGCGATCCACCCACGCGCCGGCAAGCGGATCGGTCGCATCGTTCTCAAGCACGAAGATGTGGCGGTGTGCATCATCGTCGTGGGCCTTGTCTGCAGCGGTGTAATAAAGAAACCATTTGCCGTCGATCCGATGCAGCTCCGGCGCCCACACGGAAGTGGAATTCGGACCGGAGTCGGGGGCGCGCCAGACCACCTTGGTTTCGGCATTGCGAAGATTGGCGATGTCGTCGGTTTTCCAAAGCTCGAGGCGGTCGCCAAGGGTGTTGGTATAATAGTAATAGCCGCCGTCGGTGGTGATCCAGGGATCGGGTCCGGAATCCAGCAGGGGGTTGGTGAACGTCTCACCGAGCGCTACGGACGCCGATAGGAACGCCGCCGCGCAGGCCGAGATTATGGCTGTTGAATTCATCGAATTCGTTCCGTCTATCGGATAGCACTTCGTTCACTGCTTGGCCGGCAACGTCCCGCGCCCGATCGCAACGCGGCATTTGCCGTTGTCGATGTGGAGTCCGGCGATCACCTGAAATCCCGGCCCCGAGGCATCGGGCAAAATCGGCGAGCTGTATCCGGGGCAGCCTGTCTCGCCTTTGCCATAGCCGCCCGTGGGATCGACGATCAGCGGCGAGGGAATCTCACGCCAGGGACCGGCGCCGAGATCGGTGTTGATCATCACGACCCGGCCCGATTCCGGCAGGACCTGAAGCTTGCCTTCGGGTCCTTTCACGACGCGTTGCCCGGTGACGATCAAGGTGCCCGCAGGCCCGCCCCAGGACGACCACGCGATCATGGGGGTGTGCAGCAAATGGCGGCCGTCGGCGGTATCGATCCGCACGCCGGTATCCGATGCCGGCTTCCAATCGAGTCCGTCCGGCGACATCTTGAATCGCACCGAACACGCCGTATCGGGATCGAGATCGTGGCGGCAGTCTTCGAACACCATCGCATAGCGGCCGTTGGGCAGGCGCAGAACCGTGGTCATGCCGGGGCGCTGGCGATTGTCCTTGACCGCAACGTCGAAGACTTCGGGTCCCCAGGTCTTGCCGCCGTCCGTGCTGCGGACGTGCGCGAGCACTTGGTTGTAACCATGCACCGATGGCCGCTCGTCGGAGAAATAGCAGACCAGCGAACCGTCCGCCGCGATGGCAAAATCGGGCTCCCAGATTCCCAGTCCCGCGTGGTTCGGCATCCCTTGTTCGCGCGCGCACGAACTGCGGTAGGCCCAGTGCCGGCCACCGTCGACGCTCGCATAGATCCGCATGTCCTGTTGCGTGAAATCGCCGTGAAGCCAGGCCGTACCCGCCGCCAGCAACGCGCCCTCGGGCAGATCACCGGCGGCGCGCGGCAGTTCGAACAGCGCCGGCGCGTCGAGGTCCCAATCATGCGTAACTTCACGCACGACGCCGACAGGCTGCTTGGACCAGCTCCGGCCGTTGTCGACGGAACGGTAGATGGGGAACTCGCCTTTGGTCTTGACGCCTTTGTGAAAGAACGTCGCCAGCAGAGTTCCATTGGCGGCGCCGGCATGCGCGAGGCGGATGATGCGAGGATAGCTGGCATCCTCGTCCGGGTCGCTTGCAATATTGGGCGTGTAGACCGGCACGCCCTGCAAGCCGGGCCCGGCGCTTCCTTGTGCCATAAGGGCACCGCCCGATGTGCCAAGCAGAAGTACCGTCAGCAATACGCAACGCCGAGTGTTCATTACCTTCTCCTCGTGTCCTTTCACGGATGGGCGCCAGCGCCCGTCATGGCGCCTTGATCGGCGATTCCGGAACCGTGCCCTTGGGCGCCGCGCTGAACGCCTTGAGCATGTCGACCTCCGACTGCCGATAGGGAGTGCCGTCGGGATACAAAATGTCGTGGAACCAGATCGTCGGTTCGCTGAGAACATATGGCTTCTGCCAGGAATCCCACGGTAGGTTGGTCTGGATCTTGCCCTTCACGAATCCCCAATTGATCATGCCGACATTGGCGCGCTTGGCGATCGGCAGATCCCCGTCGATGGTCGATCCGGCGCCGCGCGCCATGTACTCGGTGCAGATGATCGGACGGCCATATCCGCGTAGCTCCTTTACGCGTTCGGCGAACGCTTCCGGCCAGCCGTATTCGTGGAAGGTTACGACGTCCGACTGGTTGAGCTGCACCTGCTCGACCGTGTTGAGCTTGGAGACCTGATTCCAGTTCGGATCGTGCCACAACCCGCTGGTGAGGGGCTGCGTCGGCTTCTTGCTGCGCGCCCACTGGAACACCCGCGGTAGCAGCACGGCGACCCGCTCGACTTTGTCCTTGGCCTCCCTGGCCGCGTAATTGCCGCCGCCTTCGTTGTCCGGCTCATTCCAAACGTCCCATGCCAGGATGCGGGAGTCGCCGGCGAAGCTGCCGACGATATCCTTCACATAGGCTTCGAGTTTGGGATACTGCGCCGGATCGTCCAGCACCTGCGTGCCTGGCGCCTGAACCCAGCCAGAATTGTGCACGCCGGGGATCGGCGGATGCTGCGGACCCAGCTTGGGATCGGGGTCCCAACAGGAATCGAACAGCACGAAGATCGGCTTGATATGGTGCTTGTCCGCGATCGCAAGAAACGCGCCGATGCGCTTTTTGAAGCCCGCCTTGTCCTGATCCCACAAGAGATTGTGCAGGAACACGCGCATGGTGTTCATGCCCATGCCCTGCGCCCAGCCCAGCTCGAGATCGATGCGCTTCTCGTCGAAGGTGGCTCCCTGCCACATCTCGAGCTGATTGATGGCATCGGCGGGAATGTAGTTGCTGCCGAGCGGCCAGGGATGGGCCTCGGACCAGGCCAGCGCCTTGTCGGCCGGCCAGCGCTGATCGGCGGATTGGGCGGAGGCTTGGACGCAGCCGGCGACGGCCGCCACCAGCAAGGAGAGCAGAATTCGTTTCATGTTCGGAGGCCTTCCTGCTTCAGCGCTTTTCCGTCGAAAAGCGGAAGATGATGATGTTCTCGTATTGCTTGCCCGGCCTCAGGACCGCCGATCCGAAGTCGGGATGGTTGGGCGTGTCGGGGAACATCTGAGGTTCCATGACAAACGCATCGCTCTGGCGGTAGGTGCGTTCGGATTTCCCGATCACCGTGCCGTCGAGGAAATTGCCGGAATAAAATTGCAGACCCGGCTGCGTCGATGAAACCTCGATCACCCGCCCCGACTTCGGATCGGTTACGCTCGCCATCGGGCGCGGCGCAGCGACCGCCGTGCGGCTCACCACCCAGTTCATGTCATAGCCTTTGCCGAACAGGAGCTGCTCGGAACGGGCGTCGCGGATATCCTGCCCGAGCGGCTTGGGCGTGCGGAAATCGAACGGCGTCCCCGCGACGGATTGAAATGCGCCCGTGGGAATGAGCGTGGAATCCACCGGCGTGATCTCGGCCGCGTCGATGGTCACGAGATCGTCCAGCACCGAGCCGGACCCCTCGCCCGACAGGTTCCAGTAGGCATGATTGCTGAGATTGACGATCGTCGGCTTATCCGTCTTTGCGCGGTAATCGATGGTCAAATGATCTTGTTCGTCGAGCGAATACGTCGCAGTCGTCTTCAGCGTTCCGGGATAGCCCTGGTCGCCGTCGGGGCTCGCGTAAGCCAGCGTCGCGGATGCGACCGGGCCTTGCTTGACGCCCGTTACCGTCCACACCACTTTGTCGAAGCCCTGCAGACCGCCATGCAGCGAATTGGGCCCGTTGTTCGTCGGGGTCTGGTAGGACTTGCCGTCGATGGTGAAGCGTCCCTTCGCGATGCGGTTCGCAAAGCGGCCGACCGTGGCGCCGAAGTATTGCGGCTGGTTGATGTAGCCGTCGAGCGAGGGATAGCCCAGCACGATGTCGGCGAGCTTTCCGTCGCGGTCGGGCGTCATCACCGACTGAATGGCAGCGCCGTAGCTGATGACGCGAACGCTTACGCCGTGGCCGTTGGTCAAGGTGACGGCCTCGATCGCCCTGCCGTCCGGCATCTTTCCGAATTCGCTGCGGCTCGCCGTGGCCGCCTTCGCCGGTGCGGCGGAGATCACGAGACAGAGCGCGGCCAATAATGCGCCGCCCGCAATGGTAATCCTCGTCACAAACGTCCTCCCTATTTTTCTTATTGCAAAGGTCGACTGCTTACTTTGCCGGCGTTCCGAGTTCGATATAGTCCACATCCACCGCCTGGGCGCCACCGGACAACTCTATCCGGTTCGTACCGGCCGTAAGCGCCGTGCGAACGGTCAGCGTGAACCAGCCGTCGTTCTCGGGAGCGGCTGCGGGCTGCGGCTGACGGGCTCCGTTGATGCTGATCTGGGGCTGGCCCGGCAATTCGGATTCCGCAAAGCGCACGGTCACCGGATAGGTGCCGCCCTCCGCCACATGAATGTCGAACGCGATGCGCGCCTTCTCGCCGATCGGGATGCGGACCCTGCCGAGGTTCGACGCCTTGCGGTCGCCGATCATCACGACGCCGCCGGTGCGTGCCGCATCCTCGGCCTCGTAGCGATGGAAGTCGAGTTGCGCTGCCGCATAGAGAATCTCGTTGTCGGCGCCGTCCTCGGGATGCGCCGCCACGGATGAAGACGTGAGGTGCAGGATCTGGCCGTCCGGTCTCAACATCAACGCCTGGGTCCAGCCCGCATGAATGTTTCCGGTCTCTTTTTGGACGGGTGCGCGGACTTCCCACCACGGTCCGCGCCCCAGATCGTTGTTCCAATAGAGGGTATGCCCGCCGGCGTCTCCGTCGCCGCCGGCGCGCTCGGCGCTGATCACCACGATTCCTTGCGGACCGTCGAGCGGAAACCACTGCACGACCGGACAAGCCTCAGGCCATGCGCCGCCCGCCGTTTGAACGGGTATGCCGTTGAAGCTTGGGCCACCCCAATCGAGCCCGTCCCTGCTGAACTTGACGAACACCTGGCCGCTGTGGGGTCCGTCGATGTCCTCGTAACTCATTACATAGCGCCCGTCGGGAAGCCGCGTGACGACCGCCATTCCGGGCCGCTCCACGCCCCCGCCCACGGCGACGTCGTAGACCTCGCTGCCCCACGTCTTTCCGCCGTCGCTCGAAACTTTATGGGCCAGCAATTGGTTGTAGCCCTTATCCTTGTGCTGCTCGGTCGAATAATACGCGACCATCCGCCCGTCATCGAGGATCTGGACGTTCGACTCCCAGACGCCGTGGTTGTCCTTGTCTTCGGGATGGCCTTGGCCGCTGATGATGGTGCCGCGGTAGTGCCAAGTGCGCCCCAGATCGGTCGAGGCGTAGACCTGGAGGTTTTCGCCCACGACCCAGCCCCGTTCGTCGTTGCAACTCGCATTGGCGGACAACAGCAGCGTGCCGGCCTTCAGTGGCCCGCTATCGCGCGGCAGTTCGATGAGATTGGGCTGCCAGCGCAATTGGCATTGGCGGCTGTTGGTGTGGACCTGATCGGTGACATGCGTCACCAGCGTCCAGCTCGTCCCGTCGTCGCGACTTTCATAGAGCGGAATACCGCCCATGCCCGGCCCCTCGAAGACTGTCAGCACGACGCCGTTCTGCGACACGGGCGTCTGGGTCTTGAGGCGAACGAGGCTCACATATCCGCTGCCGTCGGCGAGTTTATGCGCTGTCTGGGCATCCGATGGCGCCGCGCCGACTTCTGCCCCAAGGAACGACGCCGCTCCCATCAAGACCGCGTACAAACAACGAATGGACTTTGGCTGCATCGCTTTCACTCTGTAGCGAGCCAGCGCCGGGCAAATGCGTCCGGGCGGGCTTCCGATGGAGAAATTCGTGGTGAGAAACGGTTCGCATGCGCGATTAACTGCAACGCCGTACCCGTGGACGAAGCGAAAGTCCCAGCGAGCATGTCACCCCCTGGAGCCCCTTGAACGAGGCTCTGCGTCTGTTGCCGAATGATAAGCACACCCTAATTCCAATACAAGTACGATTTATCATATTTACTCTCACCAGGCACGCTTTCGCGCTTGAATTGCCGACCCTCCCCCGCGATGCGAGCGGCCGCGCAAAAAAGAAACCGGCCCTGAGACCAATGTCTCAGGGCCGGAGTTGTCGTCCATCGGGGAGAGTGGTGAAAACAATCAGTTCAGATGGAAGTGCACGCCAAACTGGTACGTCTTGTCGGCGGACCTGATGTCGCGCGGGAACAGCGTCAACCCGGAATAGCTGTTGTAGTAGGCGCCCAACAGATTGGTCGCCGAGAACGACAGCATGAGTTGATCCGAGACGTTGTAGTTCAGGCCGAAGTCGACATAGGTCGTGGGCTTCACGATGTCGACCGGCGGGAACGTGTTGTTACCCGGATAGTAGGATTCGATATACTTGCTGCGGTAGGTTGCGGCCAATCGGGCGGACAACCCATACTTCTCATACATCAGGATGAAGCTGGCATTGTTCTTCGAGACGTTGGTCAGTTCACCCGAGGTCGTGGCATTGCCGTTCTGTCCGGGAATTGGTGCGTTGGACTGAATCCACGTGTAGTTCGCCTGAGCGCCCAGGCCAGACCATGCGCCGGGCAGGAAATCGAAGAACTTCTGGACGTTCACCTCCATGCCTTCGATGTAGCCGGTACCGGAGCTGACCGAAGTGCTGACGATCATATTGCACTCTCCGGTCAGACCGCCCGTCGTCGGGATGCCGTTGGCCGCGCAATAGGCCTGGTCGTAGGGCTGCGTGAAGGTTTCCGGTTCGATGTAGCCGGAAATGGTGTGGTAGAAGCCGGCGACCGAGGCCGAGCCGCCGCCCGGGAAGTAGTATTCCAGGGAGGCGTCATAGGCCGTCGATCGGATCGGCGAGAGGTTCGCGTTGCCCTGCGAGCCGTTGCCTTGACGATTGACGGTCGGCGGGGTGGTCGACAGCGACGGGTTGAGCGCCGCAAAGTCGGGACGCGACTCGGTCTTTGCGAACGAGAGATGCGCCTGGATCTCATTGGTAAGGTGCACAACCGCGCTGATGTTCGGTAGGAAGTCACTGTTCGATTTCGGATCCGCAAACGGTGCGAGATTGCGCGATGCCGGCACGACGACGGCGCCGGGCTGATAGGTAATGCCGTTGAGAACGACCGGTGTCGTGCCCGTGTTGACGATCGCCGGGATATTGGTGACGTCGGTGCCCGTCAGGCGCCGGCTGGTCTGGACAAAGCGGCCGCCGAACTGGCCGTCGATCGGGAACGAGAGAAGATCCAAGTGATACTGGGCCTGGAGCCAGACCGCTTCGGTATTTTCGTCGTCACGGAAGCTGTTCGCCGGGTCTGCCGGAGGGCCGGCAATATCCTCGCCATACGCGGCGCGGACCTTTGCGACGTTATCCAAGAGATAGTTGGTCGACGGCGCGACGAATGTTTTTGCGTTACCGTCGCCGCCCCTGAACGTCTGATAGAACGAAGGATCGGAGAAGACGGAAGGCACCGTGTAATTGCCGCTGGCGCAGCCGCCCGCCGTGCCCGGGACCGTCGGGACACAGAAACCGGCATCACCGCCCGCCACACCCTCGGCATCCGCCTTACGGTCGGCATAGCGCATTCCGCCTTCGACCGACGTAATAACGCTGTCTCCGCCGAAGTCGTATTTCATGTGGCCCGCCCACGCGAACTCGACGCCGTGGTTGATGTTGAAGCTCTCGTTCAGGTTCTGCAGATAGAAGTTCTTGGGGTCGGTCGGAGGTGTGCTCAGCGACCAGACGCCGTGCCCGTTGACATTCGAGTTCAACGTGACGACTTCGTTCGGAATGTTCATATCGATGATTTCGCGCGTATCGTGATACGCCGAAGTCGTCAGCGAGAACTCCGTATCCAGCTGCCATGCGCCGTGATTGACTTTGGTGCCGACGGCGCCGTGGAAATCGTTTTCAGTGAACTCGTGGGCCTGCGTGCTGGTCGCGGTGTAGGGGTATCCGCCGGGGCCGCCCACGCTTGCGGTCTGCACCATGCAGCCCGAATCGTATTGCAGCGTGACGCAGCCGTTCTTCGCCAGCGTGACGTTGCTGACCGGCACCGGATCGGCGGTCGTGCTGAAGAAGTAGACATCGCCTTCGCGCGCCTGCCAGCCCGTGTAGATTGCATCGAGGTAGAACTCCACGCCTTCGCCGGGACTGAATTGCAGCGAGAGGTTGGCTTCCGGATAGTTGCGGTGTCCGAGGTCGGTGACGCTCCCCATCATGGGCACGTAGACATTCTGCGAGAGCCCCGTATCGGCAGGGGTCCTTGCATTGTGCGGCGTGTCTTCCCAGACGACGGGATAATCGTACCACTCGTAATTGTCGGAGACGTTCAGCAGTGCGCCGAAATCGCCGGCAGAGGTGTGCCAGCGGTCGCTGATGAGCAGGTTCCCGTTCGGGTTGACTTTATCGACGATGGTCGCGAAGGAGCCCGACAGCGATCCGGCGAGTTCGAAGCCGTCGAAGTCGAACGGACGGTGCATCTTCACATCCACGAGGCCAGCGATGCCGCCTTCGATCTGGTCCGCCGAGGCCGTCTTGAAGACATTGAGACCGGACAGCACTTCCGCCGGCATGTTCTGGAAGGAGTACGTCCGTCCCGTCGTCGTGAAAATTTCGTCGCCATTCAAAGTCGTAATGACGTTCGGCAAGCCGCGGATATTGACGCCGACCACCTGGTCGTTGTTACGCGTTACCTGAACGCCTGTGATTCTCTGCAGAGCGTCGCCGACCGTAAGGTCCGGCAATTTGCCGACGTCTTCCGGCATGATCGAATCGACGACGTTCAGGTTGTTGCGCTTGATCTGTTCGGCGGCGATCAAGCTCGAGCGGAGGCCCGTAACGACGACGGTCTCCATGGAATCGGTGTTCTGAGCGTTGGCCATCGGCGTGGTCAGCAGCATGGCCGTTGCTGACGCCGACATGAGCCACTTCATTTTAGAAGTCACATTTCCCTCCCATATTTGTGGGGACTGCCCCCGAAGTCTTGCTGCAAGTTTACGCGGAGAGGCAAATAGCATACAAGTATGATTTATCTGATTGCTGCGCGGTGTGGTCGCGATGACACAGCCAATATGCGCCCGCCCCTGTGCGCGGCGCAGCAAATTCCGTGTCGGAATTTCCCGCAAAAGGCGACAGGAAACGACAGAGCTCGCCCAACTCTTTCGCACCGATGTGCAGGAATCGAATTGCCGCCATGCGCCCGGCACGGACGATAAGGATGAGCGAAGCACAGCCTATACGGCGTGCATTGGCACGGCGTTCGTCAATCGAGCGTTGCACGAAGCTCCGTGCGACGCACCTCAAGCCAACGCCATCCCCGCCTTGCTGAGGATTGTGTCGGCATAAATCTGCATCCGATGCCAGGATGCCGCCGAGTCGATCATGATTTTGATACCGCGGCCGGTGGTCCAACCGAGGATGTGCCTGGCCCGCGCGCTGTCCGCAACGAGCATTGCCGGATCACCCGCCCTGCGTGCTTCAATTCCCGGTACGAAGTCGGGACGCCGAAGCACTTGCCGCGCCGCCTCCACAATCTCGCTCACCGAGAATCCTGTGCCGCTGCCGAGATTGAATATCTCCGTTTCCCCGCCGTCGCGCAGGTATTTGAGCGCCCGCACATGGGCGTCGGCAAGGTCCAAGACGTGGATGTAGTCGCGCACGGCTGTGCCGTCGCGCGTCGCGTAGTCGTCGCCGAATATTTTAAAGCCCTTCGCCAGTCCCAGCGCCTCGCACACGGCATCCGGCACTTCGATGAGCGGCAGGATGATGCGCGGGATCACGTGCGATTCGGGATAATGCGCCTCGCCAAGTCCGTTCGAGGGGTCCGCTCCCGCGACATTGAAATAGCGAAGCGCCACGGAGTTCATGCCCGGAATGGAGCGCAAATGCGTCTCGGCATCCAGTTTCGATTGCCCGTAGGGATTGATCGGCCGCGCCGGCTGGCTTTCCTTGATAGGCTTATCCGTGACCTCGCCATAGACCGCCGCGGTGCTTGAAAATACCACCTGCCTGACCCCGTTCTCGGCGAGAACGTCGAAGAAGATTTTCGCCTTGTCGCGGTTGTTGGCGAAGTATTTGCCCGGGTTGTCCACCGACTCGCCCACTTCGATGAAGGCCGCAAAGTGGAGCGCGGCAGTCGGGTGGAATTCTTCGCACACCGCGCGCACGAAGTCCCTGTCGCCCACATCCCCTTTGCGGAATGCGGCAGCATGGCGGGTCGCCCACAGATTGCCGGTTACCAGGCTGTCGATGACCACCGGCGCATAGCCTGCCGCCCGCAGCACGCGCGTCACGTGGCTGCCGATGTACCCGGCCCCGCCGGACACCAGCACGGTTTTCGAATCACGCGGCGTCTTCATTTTCCGAATTACTCAGGGCGTAGGTCGAGATCAAACTGCTGTCGGGATTTTCCTTGGAAATAAAGTTCCACCACGCGACGGCATCCTGCTGCGGCACAAGAGCGATGATGGCACCGCCGAAGCCGCCTCCCACCAGCCGCGCCCCGCGGATTCCAAAGCGCTTGGAAGATTCGACGAGGGCGTCGATTTCCGGGATCGAGCATTCGAAGTCGTCGCGTTGCGAAACGTGGCTGGCCGCGATCAGGTCGGCCTGTTTTTCCAGATCTCCGCGTTCGAGCGCCTCCACGAATTGCAGGACCCTCAGATTCTCGGTGATTACATGGCGGGCGCGCTTGGCGACGTTTTCGGGAAGGATCGACAGGCGACCGAGGTCGTCGAACCCGAGCTCGCACAGCGTACCGACGCCGAGCCGGTCGCGGGCTTCGGTACACTCGGCCATGCGTTGCAAACGCTTCTGGTGGCTGTCGCCTTTGGCAAGATCGTGACGCTTGCCGCAATCGACCAGCATGAGCGATGTTTCCGGCGCAAGGCGGACATTCCGGAATGACAGGGTATTGGTGTCGAGCAGCAAGGCTTGGCCGGTGCGCCCGACGGACGATGCGAACTGGTCCATCTTTCCGCACGGCACGCCGACGTAATCGTGCTCCGCCTCGTAAGCCACGAGCGCGATTTCTTCATCGCTCCAATGGGAGCCCGTCAGCCCCTTCACGGCGCGCACGACAGCCACGCACAGCGCCGCCGAGCTGGAAATACCGCAGCCGATCGGAACGTTGCTCTTGATGATGATGCTGAGAGCGGGCAACTCTACTTTGGTCGCGGCGACGCGCAGGCACCCCACCACGTAATCGGTCCAGTGGCCGCGGCGGGCCTCGTTCAACAGGCGCTCGCACGGCAGGTCTTTGTAGGTCTTGCTTGAAATCGTGACCCGTCCGGACGGGCCCGTCGCCGTCTCGACCGTCGCCGACGTACGGAATGGCAGCGGCGTCGGCAAAACATGTCCGGCATTCGGCGCATAGTCGGTGTGTTCGCCGATGATATTGGCGCGCGCGGGGGCTTCGGCGGTGAATTTGTTCATGAACGGTCCTCAAAAGTTCGCAGATTCCGGGCCGCCGTTTCCGGCAGGATGTCGACAAGGAACGAGCCGGCCCCGAGTTCGCACCCCGCCAGGAACTTCAGCTTCTGAGGCGATCGCAACAGCGGATAGAACTGGATGTGGAACGGGAAGAACTCTTCCATGCCTCGCGGCGCGGAGTACACAATCATCACATAGGGGCAGGCGCGGCCGAAAAATTTGTCGTACGTGCCGGCGACGCTCGCGAGCAGGGACGCGAAATCGCTAATTTCCTGCGCGTTTAATACCGCCGGGGAGTGGCGAAACTGTTTGGGAGCGATCCAGACTTCGTAGGGGAAGCGTGCGAACGGCGGGACGAAAGCCGTCGCCGTGGGAGTCTGTGCCACCTCATAATCCGGCAACCCCGTGAACTTCGCCAGGTCGCAGCCTTCCCGGAAGCTCGTCGCCATCGCTTCGAACATCGGCGGCAGATAGGAGAATGCGTAGATTTGGCCGTGCGGATGGTGCAGCGTCACGCCGGCTTCTTCGCCGCGATTTTCGAACGGCATCACCACCTGCACCGCCGGCATCGCCATCAAGTCCCGTACGCGGTCGCCCCACACCTTGAGCAACAGCTCGCGCCGCTCCTGCGGCAGCGTCGCCATCGAGGCGTGGTGATCGGACGAATAGACGACGACCTCGCAGTTACCCGCCGCGGGCGCAACGGCCAAGTCGACGCCCGGAATCGGTGCCGGCACGCGCGGGTTCTTCTGGAAGGACGAAAACCGGTTGTCGAACACCGCGATCGAGAAGTCCTTCACCGGCAGCTCGCCGTCGGGCGAACCGGGGCAGAACGGACAATTCGTGGCGGGCTTGTAGGTCCGAGTTTGGCGGTGCGCCGAATACACTACCCACTCGCGCCGCATCGGGTGCCAGCGCATATGCGAAAACGCGACCTCGTGACGGGCCCCTTCCTGCGGCCAGGACGGTTCACCCGCGTGCGGCCCATAAAGGTGCAGCAGCCGGCCGTCGGGCATCGCATAGGTCGAACGCGCCATGTCAATCTGCGGATCAGTCGCCGTCTTTTGGGCCATCGTGCTCACTGCTTCGTACGGCGCCTCTGTCGGCGGCCGGTCTTGCTCCGTCGTGTTCGGCGCCGCTCAGGCAGTCGTCTGCGCCGGAAGCACTCCGTGTTGTTTCACCAAGGCAATTTTATCATATAAATCTGCTAATCAGTCAAGCACACCCGAGCGCGCCATTCGGCCGCGTCGGCCGCAACGTCCGGTAGGCCAGATCGCCTTTTATTGGCTGTTTCTAGGCGCTTACCAGAACGTCACGTACAGGACGACCAGGATCACAACCACGGCAAAGCTGGCAAGATTGAAGAACCAACTCGTCCGGTAGTCCACGTCCTTAAGTTCGATGGTAGAGCGCTCGGGCCTGGATTTTCCCATCAGCGAAACCACCATCGCGAGGCCGAGACAGATCAGGAATACGTAACCCATGCGGTTCATGAACGGGATGGTTCCGAGCTGCGTGAGCACGGCGGCGATCTTCGCCATTACCGGTCCCTGCCAGAAGGCATCCAAACCCGGCACGTGCGGCCATTTGCTGAAATAGCACAGCGCCGACAAAACGACCGAACCGACCGCCGCGACGAGCGCGCCGGCTTGGTTGGCCCGGCTCCAGAACATGCCGAGCAGGAAGATCACGACGATGCCCGGCGTGAAGAAGCCCGTGAAGTCCTGGATGTACTGAAAGCCCTGGTCGAAGTTGCCGAGCAGCGGTTTGGCCGTGAACCACGCGATGATGAGGGCGACGGCGGCCGTGGTACGCCCCACAATCACAAGCACGCGTTCGCTCGACTGCTTTCTGAAGGTCTTGAAAACGTCGACCGTGAAGATCGTGGCGATCGAGTTGATCTTGGACCCCATCGACGCGATGATCGCAGCGATCAGTGCCGCGAACACCAGACCCAGCAGGCCGCTGGGCAGCAGGGTCATCAGCGTCGGATAGGCCTGGTCGGGGCGCTGCAGATTGGGCGCCAGGATCAACGCGGCGATGCCGGGAACCACAACCAGCAGCGGGATCAGAAGCTTCAGGAACGCCGCCAGCAGAATACCCTTCTGTGCCTCGCGCACGCTCTTGGCCGCCAGACCGCGCTGAATGATGTACTGGTTGAAGCCCCAGTAGGACAGATTGGCAATCCACAATCCACCGACGATTACCGAGATTCCCGGCAGGTCCTTATAGAACGGGTTGTCGGGCTTCAGGATCATGTGGAAATGATCCGGCGCCTTCGCCATTAACATGTGGAAGCCATCGATCAGGCCAGGCACGCCGGCGCCGCCAGACACACGCTCCAGGGCGATGTAGACAATCACGAGCCCGCCCAAGACCAGCATCGAAACCTGCACAACGTCCGTGAGCGCGATGGCCTTGAGCCCGCCATAAAGCGCGTAGGCCCCGGCGAAGATCGCCAAGACCGTGAGACTTTGTTCCTGCGTCAGCCCGGACACGGTGTGCACGGCGGTCGCGCCGAGCCACAGAATCGAAGTCAGGTTCACAAAGACATAGAGAACCAGCCAAAGGATCGCCATGACGAACTGCGTCGCCCGTCCGTAGCGGCGCTTGAGGAACTCCGGCATGGTGTAGATCTGATTCCGGAGAAAAATCGGCAGGAAGAACTTGCCCACGATCAGCAACGTAAGCGCCGCCATCCACTCGTAGGAGGCGATGCCAAGACCGATGGCATAGCCCGATCCGGACATGCCGATGATCTGCTCTGCGGAAATGTTCGCGGCGATCAGCGAGGTTCCGATCGCCCACCACGGCAGGGACCTGCTCGCGAGGAAGTAGTCCTGGCTGTTCTTCTTGTGCCCGGGCTTCTCGCGCGAGACCACCTGTGCCAGAACGAAGATGAAAATCGCGTAGAGAACGACGACGGTGATATCAAGCGCTGAAAGGTGCATACGAGGACTACCCCCTGTTGGTCAGCCGCTGCTGACGTGTCTTCATTTTTCGACCGCGTTCTTCGTGGTGTTGACGCGGTTTCCGGAAACCCCTGCTTGTCAGTGCGACTCGCGCTCCACCACCGACCCCGAGTGCCCCACCAGGAAGTCCATGTCGCAGCCGGTATCGGCCTGCAGCACGTGTTCCACGTATAATCGGTAATAGCCGCGCGTGTACTTCGGCGCCGGCTTTGAATGGCGCCAATGTGCGAGCCTTGCCTCCATTTCCGGCGGACTGATCAGGAGATCAAGCTTGCGGGCCGGGCCGTCCAATGCGATTTCGTCGCCTGTCCTGACGATTGCGAGCGGGCCGCCCGCTTCGGCTTCGGGCGCCACATGCAGGATGACCGTGCCGAACGCCGTGCCGCTCATCCGCGCATCGGAGATGCGCACCATGTCCTTGACGCCCTGCTCGAGCAGCTTGCGCGGCAGCGGCATGTTTCCGACTTCAGGCAAGCCCGGATAGCCCTTCGGTCCGCATCCCTTGAGCACGAGAATCGAACTCGCGTCGGCCGGCAACTCCGGATCGTCGATGCGCGCCTTGAAATCCTCGATGGATTCGAAGACGACGGCGCGTCCGCGATGCCGGCACAAGGTGGCTTCGGCCGCGCTTGGCTTCATCAGCGCTCCGCCTGGGCAGAGGTTGCCGTGCAGCACCCAGATACCCGACGGCCGACAGGCGGGATTGTCTATCTTGCGGATCACCTCCGGATTGAAGCACTCCGCATCGGCAACGATCTCGCGCAGCGTGCCGCCAGACACGGTTTGCACATCGAGATGGAGCGAACCCGCGATCCCTTTGAAAGCCGCCGGCAAACCGCCGGCATAATGGAAATCCTCCATCAGAAACCGGCCGGAGGGCTGCAGATCGACCAGCAGCGGAATGCCTTCGGACAGCCGGTCGAAATCATCGAGATTGAGAGGAACCCCGAGGCGACCCGCGATGGCGAGCAAATGCACAACGGCGTTGGTCGAACCGCCGATCAGTGCAATGGCGCGGATTGCATTCTCGAGTGCCTCGCGCGTCACGATCCGGGACATGCGCACGTCGCGCCGCGCCATCTCGACGATGATCCGTCCGGATTCGTGCGCCAGCACGCGGCGTCGCGCGTCCACCGCGGGAATCGTGGCGTTGTAGGGCAGCGACATGCCCATCGCCTCGACCACACAGGCAAAGGTCGAAGCCGTACCCATCGTCATGCATGTGCCGGGACTTCTCGACATTCCGCTCTCGGCTGCCATGAAATCCTTGAGCTGCATCTCGCCCGCGCGGACCGCCTCGCTGAATTTCCATACGTCGGTGCCAGAGCCGATGTCATTGCCGCGGAATTTGCCGTTCAGCATGGGGCCGGAGGAAACCACGATCGTCGGCAGATCGACGCTCGCCGCTCCCATCAGTTGTCCCGGCGTGGTTTTGTCGCATCCGCCCAAAAGAACCACGGCGTCTATCGGATTGCCGCGGATCGATTCTTCGACTTCCATCGCCAGGAGGTTGCGGAACAGCATCGCCGTCGGCCGCATCTGAGTCTCGCCCAGCGACATGGCGGGAAACTCGAGCGGAAGGCCGCCGGCCTCCCACACACCGCGTTTCACGTGTTCCGCGAGCTCGCGCAAATGGGCGTTGCACGGCGTCAACTCGGACCAGGTGTTGCAGATGCCGATGACGGGCCGGCCGTCGAACACGTCGTGCGGCAAACCTTCGCTCTTCATCCAACTGCGATGAATGAAACCGTCGCGGTCGGATCTGCCATAGGATTGGGCGCTGCGAAATTTTCTCTTCTGCGCGGACATCAAATTCGTCCTTATAACCAAAATGCGCGCGGACAAGCTTTCGCAGATCGGCCCCTACATCTAGCTTACTTATATGATAAATAGTACGGAAGGTAAAGCTGCGGACTGCGCTGCCCGAAGCACCGCCGGCCGCCAAGACATCGCACACGCTCGGCGGCGTAATGCGTAACATTGCCGCGCTCATAATCATGAAGCTGGTAAACGCGCGGAGGGCACGCCTCAGGAAAGGGCGCCGCACAAGGCGCACGGCGCATCGCCACGCAGATCATTGCTCGAAGGCCTCCACGGCGGACTGTCGGCCCACCAGGAAGATATCGGCGATCAGTTTGAGGGGGCGTCCGTCCACGTCCGATTCACCGTGCCGGATGAGTTCGGCAAAACGCCGATAAAGCGACAAATACTCGCCTTCCGCCGCGTTGAGCTCCACGGGCACGCCATTTATTGCGAGCGCGTTGCCGTATGCCGTGAGGACGAGCGAACCGCGGTCGGTATCGAGCTCAATCTCGCAGACCATTTCGCCGCGATGACGGAAGTCGAACTCGGCTTCGATCATCACGTTTGAATCCGTCGTAAAGGTTACATTGGCCGCGATGGGAGCTTCACGGTTCGAGGGAACGAAGAGTTGCGCGCCTTCGACAAACAACGGTTCCGCGATGATCTGCGTGAGGATCGACACCGCGTTGATGCCCGCGTCCAGCACGCCAAACCCGCCGGGCTGCCAAATCCATTCCTGTCCGGGATGCCAGTGGCGCACATCCTCCTTCCAACGGATAGTGCCTCTGAGTATGCGGCAAGACTCGAGCCAGCGCGCCGCGGCATCCACCGCTGCGCCGTGCCTGGCGTGCCAGGTTTGGAACAGCGTCACGTCCTTCGCCTTCGCGAGATGCACGAGCTGATCGAACTCGGCGATCGTTGCGCAAGGAGGCTTTTCCAGTAGAACATGCTTGCCGCGTCCGAGCGCGCACTTGGCGGCGCGGTAATGCGACTGCGGCGGCGTGCAGATGGCGACGGCTTCGATGTCGGTACGCTTGTCCAGCATGTCGATCACCGTCTCGAAATTGTCGAGCCCCTCGATCGAACACGTGCGGCTCGCGCAGGCAACGAGGCTGAATGCATCGGTCGCGCGCAAGGCGGGGATATGCTGATCCTGCGCGACCTTGCCGACCCCGACGATCCCGAGGCGAATCCGCTGCAAGAGGAAGCTCCCTCCGGTTATATGTGTTACGTATTATCAATTCCGTAAAAGACGATCTTGCTTTGGCACTCCGCACCCCGGCGGCCCATGGGACCCGCCGGTCAGGATACGCATTTGGATTGGGCCTTAATCACGTTCTAACGCGACGCGGTTGCCGGTTTGCGGCGCTGCTTGCCCTGGCTGTCCGCTTCGGCCTCCTCAATCAGTTCGACCGTCTCCTGGATGAGATCACGCGTGGCCTTCACCGCCGCCGCCGCGTTCCCCGCAAGTATGGCATCCGCAATGCGCTTGTGATCGGGCACGCTGGCGCGGTGCACGCCTTTGAAACGATTTGTCATGCGAATACTAAACCGCAACGCGGTCTCGGTTACGCCGCTGAGTTGCGAGAAAAATCTGTTGCCGCTTGCGCGAAGCACCGCCACATGAAAGGCAATATCTGCCGCCAGCGGATCGTCCTCGCCGCTGTCCGCCGAGGACATGCGCGCGAGCGCAGCCTTGATTGCGGCTTTTTTTTCCGGCGGAGCGACTGCGGCGGCCAGCGCCGCGGCCTCCGGTTCGACCGCCATACGAACCTGTGCGAATTCCCTGAGGAGCGCGAACGAGATCTTGCGTTCCAGCAGCCAGCGCAGGACATCGGGATCCAGAAGGTTCCAGTTCTCCTCGGGCTGCACCCACGTCCCTTGCCGTGGACGCGCGCTCAACAGCCCTTTGGCCGTCAGCATCTTAACGGCTTCGCGCAGAATGCTGCGGCTGGCATTATACTGCTTGCAGAGCTCAGCTTCGATCGGAAACGGGTTCTTCAGAGTGTACGTGCCGGATACGATCGCGATACCGAGATCGTGCACGATCCGATATGTCAGATTCTGACCATCCGTACGCGCCATTATCGCTGCCCCCATTCGTCGCGGCCGAGCAGATACCTGTTTGCCGGCTGCCCAAATGACTCCGTACTGTATACCAACACGTCGCCCGCGTCAGGTTCTCCGTCCAGCACCTCGGAGTCGAGCCCAAGACGTGCCGTCGTCACGATCAGATGATCGAGCCCCGGGCCGCCGAACGTTACGCAAGTCGGCAAGCGGACTGGCGTTTCCAAGATGGCGTCGATACGGCCGTTCGGAGCGTATCGCACGATGCGGCTTGCGCCCCATTGCGCGCTCCACACGAATCCCTCGGTATCCACTGCCGCACCGTCTGGCTCGGCGCCGGGCGGCGTCTCGGCAAAAAATTGCCGGTTCGAGATCTGTCCCGCTTGCGGATCCAACGCGTACTGCCAGATCGTCCGCACCGCCGAGTCCGCAAAGTAAAGCCGCGTGCCGTCGGTGCTAAAGGCGATGCCGTTCGAAATGGTAATCCCCTGTTCGCGGCACGCCACACGGCCGAAGCCGTCAACGCAATAGAGCGACGCCTTGCCGCGCGCGGCTCCCGTCTCCGCGGTGCTGCCCGCCCAGAAGCGGCCCATGACGTCCACTTTTCCATCGTTGAGGCGCAGCCCCGGTTCGTTCAGGCGCGACAGCCACGCGATATCGCCAGCCTTCGGGTCGTAGAGCGCAAAGCCGCTCTCGAACGCGGCAATCAGACGGTCGGCGCCGCGCACAAAGCCGAATGAACACAGCCGCTCCGGCGTGGTGAATTGTTCGATCCTGCGGCTGTTCCAGTCGTAGCGGTAGAGCTTGCGTTCCGCGATGTCGGTCCACCAGAGCGCTTGTGCATGCTCGTCCCACAGCACACCCTCGCCCAGCGAGTTTCCCACCCTTATGATCTCGACGAGTTCCATCGCACATTTGCCGGATGGCCGCGCGGAACGCGGCGAGTATCGCGAGAGCGGTTCGCGTCAATTTGCGCTCTGGGTGGTGAATAGTTATATTATTAATCTGGTTTTATTGTCAAGGCGACACCTGGAATCTCACCGCCATTTGGCCGTGGCGGCCGACGCCTGACAAGCGGAGAATCTCGCGGGATGGCGAAGCCGGCGAAAGGACCACTGCAATGAACGGCGCTCGCGGAATTCTCCGGCGGCGGGAGTTCATTTCCGGGGGCGCCGGGCTGGCCGCCACCCTGACCGCAGCCGGACATGCGGATGGCAAAGCTTTGCGGAAGAACGCAGAGGCATCATCGATCGCCCGAAGGACGGTCGGCGTCACCTCGATCGAACAGGTGACGTTTTTGTGTGTTGTTCGCGGCGCTCTTGCTTCCGGCCGCGGTGGAGACGGCCAATGCTGACATTGGATGACCCGTCTTCCATCAACACTGGGTTGGATAGCCGATCGATCAGCTTCGAAAATCCTCAAGGCGCCCGCGGCCAGGGCGGCACCGCTGCCCGGGGGCGCAAGGGCTCGCCGTCGCGCATCGTCAACCCCGGCGAAACGATCACCTTGGCCGACATCGCGGGGCCCGGGCGTATCCGCCATATATGGATGACGTTCCCTCCCGCTGCACCGGAACAGATGCGCGCCGTGTGGATGGAGATTTATTACGACTCGCATTCCGAGCCCAGCGTCTCAGTCCCCTGTCTGGACTTCTTCGCTCTGCCGCATGGCCGCACCGCGCCGTACTTCTCCGCCTTGACGTCGGTGCAGGAGGGCCGCGGCTTCAACGCGTACTACCCGATGCCATTCCGCAAACGCGTGCGGCTGTCGGTCACCAATTCCGGGGCCAAGCCCATCAATTTCTACTATCAAGTCGATTATACGCTGCAAGAGACCGTCCCTGACGAGGGCTATCTTCATGTGACGTTCCGCCGGCAGAACCCCACCACCCTCAAGAAGGATTTCGTGATCGCGGAAGGACTGAAGGGTCCGGGCCGGTTCCTGGGAAGCGCCGTCGGCATTCGCGTTCTTCAGGACGGCATGGGCTGGTATGGCGAGGGTGAATTCAAGTTCTACCGCGACGGCGACGACAGTTATCCGACCATCTGCGGCACGGGTTTGGAGGATTACGTCGGCGCCGCTTGGGGAATGCATCAGCACACGGCGTTCTATACCGGCGCGCCGCTAAACGTCTTTGCGCCGGACAAGAAAGACGCAGGGATGCCGGATTTCGTGAGCTTTTATCGCTGGCATATTCCGGATCCCATCATATTCCGCGACACCTTCAGGGCGACGATCCAGCAGATCGGCTCGATAGCAATAGCGCAAGACCGCCGGGATTTGCTGAAGAAGTATGAGCCCGCCGGAAACGGATGGGAACTGGTCCATCCCGATTCCGGAAAGCCGTTCTATGCCGGCGTCGCGGAGCGTCGCGACGATTACAGCGCGGCCGCCTTTGTGTATTGCCGCGTTGCCCAGCCCGTCCCGCGCTTGGATGTGAAGGCGGCCTGCGCCGATATTGACCTTCTGCCCTATGAAAAGGGCGTGGCGTGAAGCGATAGGCGGCATTCATGCAAGACACCACATACGGCTGCATCGAAGCGGGCGGCACGAAGTTCGTTTGCGCGGTGGGGCGGTCCCCGGAAACGATGAGCCCGCCGACGCTCATCCCGACAGCGGACCCGGCTTCGACGCTGCAAAAGGTCGTCGCCTACTTCCGGCAAGCGGAGGCGGCCGGCGGGCGGCTGCGCGCCTTCGGCATTGCGAGCTTCGGGCCTGCGGAGGTCAATCCGAGTTCGCCCCATTTCGGTTCCATTCTGGCGACGCCCAAACCCGGTTGGAGCAATGTCGACATCAGGGGCACCATAGCCGACGCATTTCAGGTGCCTGTCGGCTTCGACACGGACGTCAACGGCGCGGTCATGGCGGAAGCTTTCTGGGGCGCAGCAGCGGGTGTCGGGATCGCGGCATACGTCACGGTCGGCACGGGCATCGGAGCGGGTGTCGCGGCGAATGGCCGGGTCATTCACGGAAAACGCCATACCGAGGCAGGGCATATTTTGCCGCGGCGCCATCCGGCGGACTCGGATTTTTCCGGCCTTTGCCCATTCCATGCCGACTGCCTCGAAGGCTTGGCCAGCGGCCCCGCCATCGAAAGGAGATGGGGGAAATCCCTCTCCCGGCTGCCGCGAGATCACGTCGCGCATGACGTGATCGGATGGTACTTGGCACAGTTGGCCGTCACCCTGATCGCAACGACCACTGCGGAATCCGTGATGTTCGGCGGTGGCGTGCTCCAGACGCCGGGACTGCTTGATCGCATCAGGGCGGCGGCGGCACTCAACGCAGGTTACTGGGCCGACAACGCCGAACTTCGGACCATGATTCGCAAGCCATCCCTGGGAGCAATGTCCGGATTGCTCGGAGGATTGCTGCTCGCACAACGGGCCGGGTCATGAGTTCGGGTGCCGACCCATGCCCCGGAAGGTCGACGAACCGTGAATCACCTGTTATTTCCGCAAAACACGGGGCAAACGCACATTCTTGGAATTGGCCAAGAGAAACGACTTCGAAATGGCCACCGCTCGGGGCACATTGACGGCGCCAGAGACGCGCGGCCCCGTCTCCGGTCGTGCTAACCTTCTGAATTTACCTGATATTCTTGGATAGAAACCCAGCAGCGGCTGGATGGGCTGGTGGGCGGTGCAGGGATCGAACCTGCGGCCCCTACCATGTCAAGGTAGTGCTCTCCCGCTGAGCTAACCGCCCGCCCGGCGCGTCTCGCGCGCCATAGAGGCAATGGTGAGCACGATCCCTTTCGGAACCATGCTCACCAGGGAGGCTCCTATAGCCTCCGTCCCCCAGTCAAGGCAAGTCAGCCCGCATTCCTGAGGTTAAACTC
>Ga0187810_10000171_pt1 | contig 29976 bp, 27 predicted proteins | sample NC_wetland_sal_i_9_FD_132963 | JGI IMG/M metagenome (GOLD analysis project Ga0187810, IMG submission 132963) | Wetland sediment microbial communities from Neuse River Estuary, North Carolina, USA - ASW_5 | ecosystem: Environmental > Aquatic > Freshwater > Wetlands > Sediment | place: USA: North...
CCGCCATGGCGGAGAACTTGGCGACTTCAGCCGGATCGACGGAGGGTGCGGCGGTCATGACGTCTTTCGGCGTTGAGCAAGGGGCAAGTGCCGTTTATGTATGACGCTCCGGCGGGAAACACGCAAACGGGCGGAGCCATGGCGAAGATAGCGATGAAATTCGGCGGTACCTCGGTTGCCGACCTGGATCGCATCCGCCATGTGGCGACCCTGGTGAAGGCCGAAGTCGACCGCGGCAATCAGGTGGCGGTGGTGGTTTCGGCCATGGCCGGCGAGACCAACAAGATGGTCGGCTGGATCAATGCCATCTCGCCCCTGCACGACGCCCGCGAATACGACGCGGTTGTGGCGTCGGGCGAGCAGGTCACTGCGGGCCTCTTGGCGGTGGCGCTGGGCGCCATCGGGGTATCGGCGAGGTCCTGGATGGGCTGGCAGATTCCGATCGAGACCTCCGCCATGCACGGCTCGGCCCGCATCGAGGGCATCCCGCCCGCGCTTCTGAACGAGCGGCTGGCACAAGGGCAGGTGGCGGTGATCGCCGGGTTCCAAGGCATCGCCCCCGACAACCGCGTCTCGACGCTGGGCCGGGGCGGCTCCGACACCAGTGCGGTCGCCATTGCCGCCGCCATCAAGGCGGACCGTTGCGACATCTATACCGACGTCGATGGCGTCTACACCACCGACCCGCGGATCGTGCCCAAAGCGCGGCGCATGGAGAAGATCGCCTTCGAGGAGATGCTCGAGATGGCATCGCTCGGCGCCAAAGTGCTGCAGACGCGTTCCGTGGAAATTGCTATGCAATATCGCGTGCCCGTCCGGGTCCTTTCGACCTTCACGCCCGACGCGGGCGGCACGCTTCTGTGCGACGAGGAAGACATCGTGGAAAAGAAACCGGTCACCGGCATCGCCTATTCGCGCGACGAAGCGAAAATTTCGCTGATGAAGATCCCCGACCGCCCCGGCATCGCCGCGGCGATTTTCGGGCCGCTGGCCGACGCCGGCATCAACGTCGACATGATCGTGCAGAACATCTCCGAGGACGGCAAACGCACTGACCTCACCTTCACCTGCAACAGGGGCGAATTGGCGCGGGCGCTCAAGGTGCTCGAGGATTCGGCACAGGCCATCGGCTATCGCGAGATCACGTCCGATCCCAACGTCGCCAAGATCTCGATCATCGGCATCGGAATGCGCACCCATCCCGGCGTGGCGCAGACCATGTTCCGCACGCTCTCCGACAAGGGTATCAACATCGGCGTGATCTCCACCTCCGAGATCAAAGTCAGCGTGTTGATCCCGGAGGAATATGTCGAGCTAGCCGTGCGCGCGCTGCACGCCGCGTATGAACTGGATACGGCATGAGAGGATGGACCCCCATATTCCTCCACCTGAAAAGGGGAGGTCGGTCCACGCAGCGGACCGGAAGGGGGTCACGCGCGCACTCGGGTGGAATCGACCCCTCCCCGAAGCGCTGCGCGCCTCGACCCTCCCCTTGCAGGGGAGGGAACTAGATGCCTCCGGTCGGCGCCGCAGGGCCTCGGACGCTGCTGCGGCGGCTGCGCGAGATCATGGCCGAGCAGACGAGCGCGCAGATGCGCCTCGACAAGCTGGTCGCGATCATTGCCGCGAATATGGTGGCCGAAGTCTGCTCGATCTACCTGCGCCGCGCCGGCAAGGCGCTGGAGCTGTTCGCCACCGAGGGTTTGAATCCCGCCGCCGTCCACCGCACGCGGATGAAATCGGGCGAGGGCTTGGTCGGCCTGGTCGCCGAGACGGGCGAGCCGGTCAACCTCAGCGATGCGCCGAGCCACCCGCGGTTCTCCTATCGCCCTGAGACCGGCGAAGACCCCTATCACTCGTTCCTGGGCGTGCCGATCGTGCGCGGCGGACAGGTATTCGGCGTGCTGACCGTGCAAAATCGGGCCTCGCGCCAATACGCCGAGGAGGAAGTCGAAGCGCTGCAGACCGTCGCCATGGTACTGGCCGAGGTCGTGGCGCAGGGCGTGCTGTTCAACGTCGCGGAACTCGACGAGCCCGAGCTTAGTCCCGACCGTCCGCGCAAGTATCACGGCGAGGGGCTCTCCGAAGGCGTCGCCGTGGGCCATGTCGTGCTGCACGAGCCGCGCGTGAAGGTCGAGCGCATGATTGCGGACGATCCGCACGTCGAGCTGGCGCGTCTGGAAGAGGCGATCGCGGCTTTGCGCGCTTCCGTCGATCAGATGCTCGATTCCGGCGAGTTGGACCTGGCGGGCGAAAGCCGCGAGGTGATCGAAACCTATCGGCTGTTCGCGCACGACCAAGGATGGCGCCAGCGCATGCGCGATGCGATCCGCACCGGCCTGACGGCGGAAGCTTCGGTCGAGCGTGTGCAGGACGAGATGCGCCTGCGCGTCTCGAAGATGAACGATCCGATCCTGCGCGAGCGCGCCCACGACCTCGAGGACCTGGCGCGGCGCCTGCTGCGCCATCTCGCCGGCGAGGACGGTTCGGCAGGGCAGGACCTGCCGCACGATTCCGTGCTCGTGGCGCGCGCGATGGGGCCCGCCGAGCTGCTCGATTATCGCCGCGACCGGCTGGTCGCCCTGGTGCTGGAGGAGGCCGCGGCGACATCGCATGTGGCGATCGTGGCGCGCGCGATGGGCCTGCCGCTGGTGAGCAGCGCCGAAGGAATCACCGACGCGGCGCGGGCGGGCGATCTGCTCGCCGTGGACGGCGAGACCGGCGACCTGCATCTTCGCCCGTCGCTCGACATCGTTTCCGTCTTCGATGCCAAGCGCACGCTGCGCGAGCATCGCGTGGCGCAATTCGCCAGCATCCGCGACCTGCCGGCCGAGACGAAAGACGGCGTGCACATCAAGTTGATGATGAACGCGGGGCTTCTGCTGGACATGCCGCATCTGCGCGAATCGGGCGCCGATGGGATCGGCCTGTTCCGCACCGAGTTGCAGTTCATGATCGGCGAGACCATGCCCAGGTTGTCCCACCAGATCAGTTTCTACCGTGAGGTGTTGGATGCCGCGGGAGACAAGCCGGTCGTGTTCCGCACCCTCGATCTCGGCGGCGACAAGGTGCTGCCCTATGCGCGTTGGGAACGTGAGGAAAATCCGGCACTTGGCTGGCGCGCCATCCGCATCGCGCTCGATCGCCCCGCGCTTCTGCGCTACCAAAGCCGCGCCCTGCTGTCGGCCGCGGCCGGCAAGGTGCTGCGAGTCCTGCTGCCCATGGTCAGCGACGTGGCTGAGTTCAACCAGGCCCGCGCCCTGGTGGACCGCGAAATCGAACGGGCACGGCTGTTGGGACAGCGCCCGCCGCGACAGGTTCTCGTTGGCGCGATGCTGGAAGTGCCGGCGCTGATGTTCACGCTGCCGCAGATCATGCGCAGCGCGGATTTCGTTTCGATCGGCTCGAACGACCTGCTTTCGCTCGCTTTTGCCGTCGATCGCACGAATCCGCGCGTGGCGCGGCGTTACGACATGCTGAACCCGGCTTCGCTGACACTGATCCGCCAAATCGTCCGCAGCGCTTCCGACGTTGGCGGCGAGGTGTCGTTGTGTGGCGAAATGGCCGGTCGTCCGCTGGATGCGATGGCGCTCATCGGCTTGGGACTTCGCACGCTCTCGATATCGCCGGGTCAGATCGGACCGGTGAAGATGATGATCCGGAGCCTGAACTACAGCGAAGTGTCTCAGTACGTTGAAAAACTTTGCGGCAGGACGGACCACTCGCTGCGTAGCCGGCTGGCGGCCTTCGCCGCCGAGCGTGGCGTCGTCCTGAAGTGACCGCCGGCAACAACGCCTTGCAGCGCCCGCCGTCGGGTGTGGGGTGGTGCCGAAAACCCTATTTCCTTCATGGCGTTAACAACGACAATTCGTCATGCGCGCGGCCCTTCATTGGTGTCTGCCGACGTCGCGCAGATGCCATCGCCTTGGCGCAAGATTCGCAATGCCGGACCGCCGCGAACGCCACCGCCGCGACGCCGCCCCTTTGTCATTCCGATGATGTGGTGGCGTGTTTTCGAACCGGCGACGGGTTCGCGCCCGGTGCCGGAAGAGCCGCAAAAAGAGCTATGGAACCAGCTGCAAAAAAAGATTCACAGGACGCTATGGCCAAGACACAGAAAAATCGAACGCTGCCTACTTCCCGCGGCGAATAAACGTACTAGTACCTAGGTGAAATTTCTTTATTCCCGTGACTTGGCCGCAGGAATTAAGATAGTAGTAGAAGCAACGGGATAGTGGCTGCGAGGCCTGCGCGCCGCAGCATCGGATACTCCTTGAATTCATGACAAAAGTAACGCGGCTCACATTGGACGATGAAGGCGGCCTCGACCGCCGGCGCATACATCTGCGCGAAATTTCCGGCGATCTGGACACGCCTCTCGATACGGTCGGACAAGACCTGCGAGCGGCACGGCTGCGGCGGGGCGACGATCTCGCTTCGGTTTCGCGCGTCCTCAAAATCCGCAAGGACCACCTCGAGGCGCTCGAGGAAGACCGCATGGAGGCGCTGCCGGGGCGGACCTACGCCGTGGGCTTCATTCGTTCGTATGCCGATTATCTCGGCCTCGATGCGGTGCAATGCGTCGAGCGCTTCAAGGCCGAGATCGCCGGGCGCACCGACACCGACACGCCGGCCATCACGGTGATCGACGAGGACGCCGATCGGCGCATGCCGCAAGGCTGGAAGATCATGGCGGCCGTTGTGGTGGTGCTCGTGCTTTACGGCGCCTACCAGCTTGCCGCCTCCGTCGACCGCATCGTCAACGAACCGGAGGTGCCGTCGCCGGTCGTGGTGCATCGTCCGGTGGCGCACAAGCCGCCGCCGCCGCCCGTGCAACTGACGGTGCAGCAGCCGCTGACCAGCCCGCTCGATACCAGCCTGCCGTTCCCGGGCGGCGCTTCGTCCGCCGCACCAACCAATCCTGCGCAGACCAATACCGCGCAACCGGCGGGCACTCCGGCTCCCAACGCGAATGGCGTTATTGGGTCCGGTGTCGCGGCTCCGGCCGCGCCGCCGCCGCTGCCGCAAGGTCAGGTCTACGGCGAGCAGAACAAGGGCGCGCGCGTCGTCCTGCGCATGCGCCAGGCGACGAAGATCCTGGTGCAGGGCCCCGACGGCAGGGTCTTCATGAACCGCGCGTTGAAGCCGGGCGATTCCTATCAATTGCCCAACTTGGTGGGATTGACATTAACCACATCGAACGCGGGCGGCGTGGAAATCGACCTGGACGGCCAATCCATGGGTGTTGCCGGGCGAAACCAGGAAACCGGCGAAGCGATTTCACTCGATCCGCAGTCGATTATGGATCGCTATAATGGTAACCACCACGGGTGATGCCCGTCTTTAAAAGGTTGCCATGAGCGAACGGTCCTATCGCGACATTAGCCGGCGCAAAAGCCGCCAAATCCACGTCGGTTCCGTGGCCATCGGCGGCGACGCGCCGATCAGCGTGCAGACCATGACCAACACCGTCACGGCCGACGCGCGCGCCACCATCAACCAGATCCGCCGCGTCGAAGAAGCGGGCGCCGACATCGTGCGCGTTTCCTGCCCCGACGAAGACGCCACCGCCGCGATGAAGGCCATCTGCAAGGCGGCGCGAATCCCGATCGTTGCGGACATCCATTTCCACTACAAGCGCGCGATCGAAGCCGCCGAGGCGGGCGCCGCCTGCCTGCGCATCAATCCCGGCAACATCGGCTCGGCGCAACGCGTCAAGGACGTGATCCAGGCCGCCAAGGACCACGGCTGTTCGATGCGCATCGGCGTCAATGCCGGTTCGCTGGAGAAGGAGCTTCTGGAGCGTTTCGGCGAACCGAGCCCCGAAGCGATGGTGGAGAGCGCGCTCAACCACGCCAAAATTCTCGATGACAACGACTTCCGCGAATACAAGATTTCGGTCAAGGCGTCCGATCCGTTCCTTGCGGTGGCCGCTTACCGGGCGCTCGCCCAGGCGACCGATTGCCCGCTTCACCTCGGCATCACCGAAGCGGGCGGCCTGATCTCCGGCACGGTGAAATCGTCGGTCGGGATGGGCATGCTGTTGTGGAGCGGCATCGGCGACACTATCCGCGTTTCGCTGTCGGCCGACCCGGTGGAAGAGGTCCGCGTCGGCTTCGACATCCTGAAGGCGCTGAACCTGCGCTCGCGCGGCGTGAATATCATCTCGTGCCCGTCGTGCGCGCGGCAGGGCTTCGACGTCATCGAAACGGTCCGCGTCCTCGAAGACCGGCTGAAGCACATCACCACGCCGATGTCGCTGTCGATCATCGGCTGCGTGGTGAACGGCCCCGGCGAGGCGCGCGAGACCGATCTCGGCTTCACCGGCGGCGGGGCAGGCAAGGGGCACGGCCAAATCTATCTGAACGGCGAGCCGGCCTACCGCATCGAAAACCCGGACATTATCGAGCACGTGGTCGAGCTTTGCGAGAAGAAGGCAGCCGAGATCGAGGCCGCCCGCGGCAATCTGGAAACGGCGAAGTAGAAGCATATTGTCATCCCGGCCAAGCGATGCTTTAGCATCGCGCGCGCCGCGAGCCACCGGAACGGTGTCACCGTGGGTCCCGGGGCTGTGCTGCTTGCGCCGCTTGCCCGGGATGTCAGGATTTAGGGCATGATTCCCGCCAACAAACTCGAACGGTTGCTCGACCGCTTTCATGCGGTGGAGGCGGAGCTTGCCTCGGGCGTGGCCGGAAGCTCGTTCGTCAAGCTGTCCAAGGAGCACGCCGAGCTGTCGCCCGTGGTGGAGGCGGCGCAGGCCTATCGTTCGGCACAGATGCAGTTGGAAGGTGCCGAGACTCTGTTCAACGATCCCGCCACCGACCCGGAAATGCGCAATTTGGCCGAGCAGGAACGCGCGGAGTTGAAACACGCGCTGGAGAAGCTGGAGCACGACCTCAAGCTCAAGCTGCTGCCCAAGGACGCGGCGGACTCCTCGTCGGCCATCCTCGAGATCCGCGCCGGCACCGGCGGCGACGAAGCGGCGCTGTTCGCGGGCGACCTGCTCAAGATGTACCAGCGCTATTGCCAGCTCCAGGGCTGGAAGGTCGAGCTTATGTCGCTGTCGGAAAGCGATCTTGGCGGCATCAAGGATGCGACGCTCGATGTGGTCGGCACGGGCGTCTTCGCCAAACTGAAATTCGAGAGCGGCGTGCATCGCGTGCAACGCGTGCCGGTGACGGAAGCCAGCGGGCGCATCCATACCTCCGCCGCCACGGTCGCCGTGCTGCCGGAGCCCGAAGACGTGGATGTCGTCATCAACGACAAAGACCTGCGCATCGACGTCTACCGCTCGCAAGGGGCGGGCGGCCAGCACGTCAACAAGACCGAAAGCGCGGTGCGCATCACGCATCTGCCGACCGGCATCGCCGTCGCCCAGCAGACCGAAAAATCGCAGCACAAGAACAAGGCCCAGGCGATGAAGATGCTCAAGGCCAAGCTGTACGAGATGGAGCGCCACCGGGTGGACTCCGCCCGCGCCAGCGAGCGCAAGAGCATGGTCGGTTCGGGCGACCGTTCGGAGCGCATCCGCACCTACAATTTTCCGCAAGGACGCGTCACCGACCACCGCATCAACCTGACGCTGTACAAGCTCGACCGCATCATCTCCGGCGACGATCTGGGCGATGTCATCGACTCGCTCGTCGCGGAGGATCAGGCCAGCCGTCTGGCCGAACTCGAATCGGACGGCGCGTGAGTGATTCGCGCACGCTCCTGGGCGATGCTGCCCGCCGGCTCGCGGCAGCCGGGGTCGATAATCCGCGCCTCGACGCCCGAGTCCTATGGGAGGAGGCCAACGCCGTTCACCCTCCCCTTGAGGGAGTGTCGAAATTTGCGGAGCGGCGCGAAGCAAATTTCGGGGAGGGGTACGCCGTGACCGGAACCTCGGCATACCCCTCCCCGAACGATTTCACTCAGTTCGATCGTTCGACCCTCCCTCAAGGGCAGGGTGAAGTGGAAGAACGATTTGCTTCCTTTATCGACCGGCGCTGCGCGCGCGAGCCGCTGGCCTACATCGCCGGCCACAAGGAATTCTGGAGCCTGGATTTCGAGGTCGGCCCCGGCGTTCTGGTTCCCCGCCCGGAGACCGAGACCATCATCGAGCAGGCGCTGGCGCTGCTGCCCGACCGTTCCGCCCCGCTGAAGGTACTGGACCTGGGAACCGGCTCCGGCTGTCTGCTGGTTGCGTTCCTAAAGGAGTTTCCGAACTCCAGCGGCTTAGGCATTGATTGTTCGGAACAAGCCCGGCGCTATGCCTCGGCCAATATCGCCCGCCACGGACTGGTGGAACGGGCAGAGGTCCGCCCCGGGAACTGGGGCGAGAAAACTGCGGGGCGGTGGGATGTAATCCTGTCGAACCCTCCCTATATTAAGTCCGCGGACATCGCCGGGCTCGCGCCCGAGGTCCGTTTCGAACCGATCGAAGCCCTCGACGGCGGCCCCGATGGCCTTGTGGCGATCCGGGCTCTGGCGAAGGCCATGGCGCAGCTTCTGGGCGGTATCGGTTTGACGGAGATCGGCGCCGGCCAGAAGGCCACGGCCGCTAACGTCATGGTTGAGGCGGGGCTGGTAGTTCCCCGTATCGCTGAGGATTTGGCCGGAATCCCACGGGTCCTGGTGACCCACCCGGCGGATTGAGGATCAAAAATGTATTGGAAAGCACACAGTGACCGGATAGGTTCCGGTTCCGGGGAGAGGCGCCTGCGGCTGGTTGGCTGCGGCGAAGGTGGCGCGTTAAGTCGCGTCCGGCCTCGGATAAAGCGAACGACGATTTTAGATGTTGTCAAACGAGGACGTTCCGCGCGCGCGCAGCGGGCGTTTCAATTTTGAAAGCGCGTGACGACGAGTTCGTCCGAACCCAAGGGGACACAGTGAAGCGCTCTAGAAGAGGCGGCCGCAGGCCGCAGAACGGTCATAACGGGCACATCGGCGGCGGTGGCGGCGGCGGCGGTAGCAGTGGTGGCGGCGGCGGCGGGTTCAATCCCAACCGAACCTACGACTCGAACGGGCCGGAGGTCAAAATCCGTGGCTCGGCCTCTCATGTCTACGAGAAATACCTGCAGCTTGCGCGCGACGCCAACGCGTCGGGCGACCGCATCATGGCGGAAAGCTATCTCCAGCACGCCGAGCACTATTACCGGATCCTGGCAGCGGCACAGGCGCAACAGGCGCAATACCAGGCGCAACAGCAGGCGGCAGCAGCCGCCAATGGCCAGACGTATCGGCCGCCGAACGGCGCTGGCGACCAGCCCGCCGTGCAGCAGCCCGCCCAGACCAGCACACCCTCCTTCTCGCTGACGGAAAACCAGGACGAAGGCGACGACGAAGAGGGCGACGAAAGCGAAATGACGGAATAGCGTCTCCGCCACGCTTTTTTGGAGGGATTGCGGCGAATGCACAAATGCGCCGCGCGATCTGTTTGTCCGCTGCGGCCCGTCCGCCTGTATGATGGGGCAGCGCAGTGGCTGCTGCGATCAGTCATGTCGATCCGTATCGCGAGAAGGCTTAATTCTGAACCGCACTAACAAAACGATGCCAGGCGCGCGCCGCCCCGCATGTCGTCGCGCCTTGCGATCGGCCAGCATAAAGGAATGACAGATGCCAGAATTCGGCAACCCGTTCAGTGGCTTGAAGAATGGTCGCGTATTGACTCATGCAGAACTCGTCCGTGCCATCCGCTTCATGGTCGCTGCGGAATACGAGGCGACGCAGCTTTACGAGCAGCTCGCGGAATCGACCGACAATGTCCTGGCGCAAAAAGTCCTGCGCGATATTGCCAATGAGGAAAAGGTGCACGCCGGCGAATTCCTGCGACTGCTCAAAGAGTTGCAGCCCGACGAAGAAGATTTCTACCGCCAGGGGGCAGCGGAGGTGGAGGAGGAATTCCTCGGCCAAGCCGCGCCGGGCGAAGGCGCCCCCGCTTCGGGGCTCGGAATCGGCAGCCTGAAGAAGTGATGGCAGGCGGGTAGAGGAGAAAATCATGGATATTTTGCGCAGAGAACTGGCCCCGATCAGCCCGGAAGGCTGGAGCCTTATCGACACCACCGCCAAGGAAACGCTGTGCGCCAATCTGTCGGGACGCAAATTCGTCGACATCGACGGCCCGCACGGCATCGCCTACGCGGCATCGCCGCTGGGCCGCCTCACGGTCGTCAAGGAAACGTCCGGCAAGGACCTCGGCTACGGCATTCATCGCGTTCAGCCGCTGGCCGAAACCAGGGTCCATTTCGATCTGCCGATCTGGGAGTTGGACAACCTCGCGCGCGGGGCCAAGGACATCAATCTCGATGCCTTGATGGCCGCATGCCGTACCGCGGCCGCGTTCGAGGAAACCGCGGTGTTCGACGGACTCGAACCGGCGGGCATCGCCGGCTTGCACCAGGCGGTCGCCGGCCACACCTTGCCGCTGTCTCTCGCTGCCGATGCGATAACCGAGGAGGTCCGTGAGGGCCAGATGGAGCTGGCTGCCGCCGGAGCGGCCGGGCCAATGAATCTTGTGGTGAACGAGGCGATCTGCAAATTCCTTTCCCACGCCATTCCGGGCGGCGTACTGCGCGACATCATCGAAAAGCAGGTCGGCGGCAGCGTGATCTACTCTGCTGCGGTCAAGGACGCGATTCTGGTGGCGGGCCGCGGCGGCGATGCCGTGCTGACCATCGGTCAGGACTTCGCCATCGGCTATCACGGGCACAACGTCACCACGGTCAACCTGTTCCTGGCCGAATCCTTCACCTTCCGGGTGGTCACGCCCGAGGCGATGGTCGGTTTCACGCTGCGCTGAGCCGCGCAGGGTCCGGTCGGCTGCGTGCCGGGCTTTTCGGCGAAGGGCCCGGCATTCTGTCTCGCGCCGCCAATATGCCCCCGGAACCGCAATCCGGGCGGAGGGCTTGTCCTTTCGCGGTTCCATTCCCACATAAGCTGCAGTGGCACGGCGCCTATCGAAGGGCCGTGCCTAATCCACTGGACTCGTCCTAGGCTGCTCTTTGCGGGGCCGGGACGCGGGCTTGAGAGGCAGATATGGACATCGAGAAATTCACCGAACGGGCGCGCGGCTTTATACAGTCCGCCCAGGGCTTGGCGCTTCGCTCCAACCACCAGTATTTCACCCCCGAACATCTTCTGAAGGTCCTGATCGACGACGAGGAGGGCTTGGCCGCGCGGTTGATCGCGGCGGCCGGCGGCCGTCCCGAACAGGTGCGCGCCGACGTCGAACGCGCCCTGGGAAAAATGCCGCGCGTGGAAGGTTCCGGCTCCGGCCAGGTCTACGTCAGCCCCGAAACGGCGCGCTTCCTGGAAGCGGCCCAGCAGGCGGCTCAGAAAGCGGGCGACAGCTTCGTCACCGCCGAATACCTCCTCTTGGCGCTGACGCTGGCGAGCGGGACGGACGCCGCGAAGATCCTGAAGGATGCGGGCGTCACGCCGCAGAACCTCAACAAGGCGATCAGCGATCTGCGCAAGGGCCGCACGGCCGACAGCGCCACGGCGGAGAATGCCTACGACGCGCTGAAGAAATATGCGCGCGACCTCACCGAGCTGGCGCGCAGCGGAAAGCTCGACCCCGTGATCGGCCGTGAAGAGGAAATCCGCCGCACCATCCAGGTGCTGTCGCGGCGCACCAAGAACAATCCCGTCCTCATCGGCGAGCCGGGCGTGGGCAAGACCGCCATCGCGGAGGGCTTGGCCTTGCGTATCGTCAACGGCGATGTGCCCGAGAGCCTGCGCGACAAGCGGCTGATGGCGCTCGACATGGGCGCGCTGATCGCGGGCACGAAGTTCCGCGGCGAGTTCGAGGAACGGCTGAAAGCCGTCCTCAATGAAATCATTGCCGCCGAAGGCAAGGTCATCCTGTTCATCGACGAGATGCACACCATCATCGGCGCGGGCGCGGCGGAAGGCGCGATGGACGCCTCCAACCTCTTGAAGCCCTCGCTGGCGCGCGGTGAATTGCACTGCGTCGGAGCGACCACGCTGAACGAATACCGCAAGCACATCGAAAAGGACGCCGCCCTGGCGCGGCGTTTCCAGCCGGTGTTCGTGTCCGAGCCGACGGTGGAAGACACGATTTCAATTCTTCGCGGTCTCAAGGAAAAGTACGAAGTCCACCACGGCGTGCGGATCACGGATTCTGCGATCGTCGCAGCCGCGCAGCTTTCCAACCGTTACATCACCGACCGTTTCCTGCCCGACAAAGCCATCGACCTGATGGACGAGGCTGCCAGCCGCCTGCGTATGCAGGTGGATTCCAAGCCCGAAGAACTCGACGAACTGGACCGCCGCATCGTGCAGCTCAAGATCGAGCGCGAGGCGCTGCGCAAGGAAACCGACAAGGCCTCCAAAGACCGCCTCGGGCATCTGGAGCACGAGCTGGCCGATCTGGAGCAGGAATCCGCCACCCTCACCGCCAAGTGGCACGAGGAGAAGAGGTCCGTCCAAAACGTGCAGAGCCTGAAAGAGAGGCTCGACAAGTCCCGCGCCGAGGTGGAAATCGCGCAGCGTCGCGGCGAATATGCCCGCGCCGGCGAACTGCAATACGGCGTCATCCCCGGCCTGGAAAAGCAGCTTCAAGAGATCGAAGACAAGCGCAACGGCGCCATGACCAACGAGGCCGTCCTGCCGGAGCACATCGCACAGATCGTCTCGCGCTGGACCGGCATTCCCGTCGACAAGATGCTCGAAGGCGAGCGCGACAAGCTGCTCAAGATGGAAGATGCGCTCGAACAGCGCGTGGTCGGCCAAAGCCCGGCCGTGCGCGCCGTGTCGAACGCTGTACGCCGGGCGCGTGCCGGTCTGCAGGACCCCAATCGGCCCATCGGCTCGTTCCTGTTCCTCGGTCCCACCGGCGTCGGCAAGACCGAGCTGACCAAGGCGCTCGCCTCGTTCCTGTTCGACGACGACAACGCCATGGTCCGCATCGACATGAGCGAATTCATGGAAAAACACTCCGTCGCGCGGCTGATCGGCGCTCCGCCGGGTTACGTCGGCTATGAGGAAGGCGGCGCGCTCACCGAAGCGGTGCGGCGCCGGCCCTATCAGGTCGTGCTGTTCGATGAAGTCGAGAAGGCGCACCCGGACGTGTTCAACGTGCTGTTGCAGGTGCTGGACGACGGCCGCCTCACGGACGGGCAGGGTCGCACCGTCGATTTCAAGAACACCGTCATCATCCTGACCTCGAATCTCGGCACGGAGCTTTTGAGCGGCGAAGAGACATCCGAAACGCGCGCGCAGGTGATGTCCGCCGTGCGGGCCCATTTCCGGCCCGAGTTCCTCAACCGCCTGGACGAGATCATCATCTTCCACCGCCTGAACCGCGCGAATATGGACAAGATCGTCGACATCCAGATCGGGCGGCTCGCGAAGCTGCTCGAAGACCGCAAAATCGAGATCGATCTCGACGGCAAGGCGCGCGAGTGGCTCGCCAACGCGGGTTACGATCCGGTCTATGGCGCGCGGCCGCTCAAGCGGGTCATCCAGCGGCGGCTGCAGGATCCGCTGGCGCAACTTCTCTTGGAAGGCAAGATCGGCGACGGCGCCAAGGTGAAAGTCGGCACCGGCCACAACGGCCTCACGCTGAATGGCCGGGAATTCGCGACCGCCGCCGACGATGACGTCTTCGACCACGCGCCGAGCCGGTCGCTGAATTAAGTAAGATTGTCATCCCACCGGCAACACACGCTTCCCGAACGTGCTGTTCGCGACGAAGGCGAAACTGCCGTACATCGCCAGCGCGCCGCAGACGAGACCGACCCAGCCGCCCAGGTGCGAGATGGCCGGTGCTGCCATCAGCGCGCCCGCGCCGAGCAGGAAGAACGTCACCCACAGCGTGAGGAAAATGAGAAACAGCAGCCGCGGCAACCGGAACGTGGCGATCCACATGTACAGGGTGAATACGCCCCAGAGGAGCAGGGCGGCACCGATGGTGCTGCCCGCGCCCTTGAGATCGAGCACGCCGTTGTGGCCCAGCACCAGCAGCAGCGCGAACCACCACCAGAAGGCGCCGTAGGAGATGAAGGCGGTCATGCCGAAGGTGTTGCCGAGGCGGACCTCCATCAGCCCCGCCAGGATTTGTGCGGTTCCGCCGAACGCCATCGCCAAGGGAATCACGACCGGTTCGCCGCCGGCCGGCAGCAGCCCCGCGTTGATCAGGCTCAAGAGTATCGTCGTCAACCCGAAGCCCACCAGACCCAGCGCAGCCGGATTCACCTGCGGCTGTTCATTTGCCATGCGACCCTCCCGATCAATTCTATTTTGACCGGGAGAGTGCTGGAATTCGGAGAGCTTGCCTAACGGAATAAGCTGACGCTGCGTCGGCCTGAGCGGCGACTAGATCAACGTACGCTCTGACGCGATCACGCCGTTCCTCATGCTTCGACAAGCTCAGCATGAGGGATTGGATTAACCCCTCACCCTGAGCCCCACATCCCGAGCTTGTCGAGGGACGAAGGGTGAGGGGCGATTCCGCTTGAAGGCGTGTTGCTTTAGCGCGTGCCGCTTCTTTGCGCCGAGGCGTTGTCCGCGACCTTGGTTTCGAGCTTGGTGGATGCCAGCATGTCGTCGATCTTGAGACGCTCCGCCTGGAACGCGCGCAACTCGGCACCGGCCAGCTTGCGGCCCTGGGCCATCTTCACCTTCAGCGGATTGACCTGCTGGTTGTTGATGCGAATTTCGTAGTGCAGATGCGGCCCCGTCGTCATGCCCGTGTTGCCGCTGAAGGCGATGACCTGCGCCTGGCTCACATGCGAGCCTATATGCAGGCCCGACGCGAAGCGCGAAAGGTGGCCGTAGGCGGTGGAGTAACCGTTGCCGTGGTTCACCAGCACGAAATTGCCATAGCCGTTTTCCCAGCCCCTGAACGCTACGGTGCCGGCACCGGCCGCCATCACCGGCGTGCCGACCGGAACGCCGAAGTCGATGCCCTTGTGCATCCGCGAGTATCCCAGCACCGGATGGAAGCGCATGCCGAAACCGGAGGTGACTCGGGCGCCGTCGACCGGCGTCTTCATCAACATGCCCTTGGCGCTTTCGCCTTTGGGGTCGAAATACTCGGCGGGCGAATTGGGATCGGCCTGATAGCGGTAGAGGGCGATCTCTTTGCCGCCCAGCCGCATCACCGCATAGGAGATGTTGCCCTTTTTCGCGGGCTGGCCTTCCGGCGTGTAGTAGTAGTCGTAATAGACCTCGAAGGAATCGCCGGGATGCAGGTCGCGCTGGAAGTCGACCTTGTAGGAGAACAACTTGTACATCTCGGTCATGACGTCGTTCGGGATACCGGCACGCATGGCTGAGAAAGAGAGACTGCCGTCGATCGTCGCGCCCGCGCGATGGGTGTGCGCCACGAGCTGCTTAACCGTATCGGTCGCAGCGAAGCTGCCGTCGGCACCGCGGGCGACCACGATGTCGTGTTCGACGCTCGGCGAGAACTTTACGGAAATGAGGCGTGCGGCCGGTACGCTGTCCGCGGTCTTGGCGAAGTCGCCGCTGTCGTCGTCGCCCGCGTTCGCGTCACTGGCGGCGGACGTGTTGTAGGTGAGTTCGAAGGTCTGCCCGGCCTTGAGGCTGCGCGCGCTGAACACCTTGGTCAGCGCCGACAATGAGGCGTTGGCATCGTCCTTGGAGATGCCGGCATTCTCGAGTGCCCCGGCCAGTGTGTCGCCCGAGCCGAGCGTAATCGTCTGCTGTTCGATTTCGGGTTTGGGATTGGCCCGCTCGGCAGCGAGGGCGTCGTCGAGCGAAGTGCGGCCCTGCGGACGCGAATACGATTCGGTGCCGGCGAACTGCGCACTCGAGCCCGATTGGGTTAACTCCTGGAACAGACGGTAGGGCAGGAAGCCCCGGCTGGCGCTATCCCCGGAGACCGATGTGACGCTGGGCATGGTCCCCATCGCGAGCCACGCGATCGAACCGACGATTAAGGCAGATATAGAGGTCGAAACGAGAGTCCAGCGGCTGTCGCCGTTGAGCGCGGATTCGGCTCCGCTCGCGGAGCCTGACCAGTCTGATTCAAAAGGAAGCGGCGTCGATTCGTTGCGACGTTCCACGTTTGCTCCTGTTACGGATTGCGTTGTTGTGTGCTGTACCCAGCCAACCGTTTGCCCCCCGGGGTCCCAAAGCGGGTCGCATATAGCCCGACCATATGCTGGCCCGTCAACCATTACCCGGTGATTAACGATGCGGGAAATCACCTAGGGTTGTTGACGGACTCCGTTTTGGAACCATCGACTCACCCAATGCAAGTCGTGGGCCGCAAAAAAGTGCGGCGCACGGACCTTTTCGATGCGCGCGCCGCGACATTCTAAAATCGCTGTAATCACAGCCTGACGAGAAGTCCTTCCGCGATCTTTCCATGCATCCAGCCGATGAGTCTGGCCAGATGCAGCATGAGGAAAAATATGACGAGACCGATTGCCGCAAGCAGAACGAGTCCCGGTGCGGTTTGGAAAAGGTGCCCCAGCCACGGCACGCCCTGCATCTGCACGACGCTGTGATTGGTGATCAGCGACCAGATCGCACCTCCGATAAAGCCCAACGGCACCGCGATACCCACCACGCCGATCACGAAGTAGATGATGCCGAGCGGCAGCATCAACAGCAGATAGAAGGTGGACGTCCACGTCCGCAAATCGGAGAGCATTTCCTTGATGCGCGGCCAGATCTTTTCGTCGGAGCCCGCTGCGGCCGGCAATCTGCGGGGCATGCGCACGCCGAGCAGGCTTTCCACGATGCGCCCTTCGACGTGACTGAGCATGCGGAACGAAACCAGGAACACCAGCGCCAGAGGAATGCCGATGATGAGCACCGAGGTGCCTGCGGTGATCGAGATGCCGACCACCGTCCAGGTGAAATAGAAGATACCGGTAATCAGCGAGAGCAGCATGTAGAGCAGGGCACCGTAAGTGCGCGCATCCGAAATGACGTTGAAGAAGCCGCCGGGGCGTCCCTCGGCGATTTCCGGCTGTTGGGGAAAGGGCGTCGAGATGGCGGATTCCATATCGCGATACTCCTCTGCGATTTCCTGGGGCGAGCCGTAGGTTTCGATGACCTGTGCCATCACGGCGGCTTCGTCCATATCGGGGTTCTGGGCGATTTCCATGTTCAGATGCTCTTCGCAGTCGGCGAGAGCATCGGCGATCAGTCCGCGCGGCGAGCCTTTGAAGGCGCGGCGCAGCTCGGCGAGATAGCCGCGAACGCTGTCAGGCGGTTGGACGAAATTCATTGCCCGTCCCTCCGGGGGTGATGCCGGCCTTGAGTGCGTCGTCGACGAATTCGCGCATGTCGCGCCAGGCGAACTGCCATTCCGCCAGCGCACGGCGGCCTTCGTCGGTGATGTTGTAGTAGCGGCGGGGCGGGCCGAAGGCCGACGCCTCCACACGGCTCCCGAGGAGCCCCAGCGCGTTGAGCGAGCGCAGCACAGGGTAAATGGCACCCTGCTTGAAGATCAGCCCGCCTTCGCCTTCGGCCTTCACGGCCTTGGCGATTTCGTACCCATACATTTCCCGTCCAGCGCGTGCGAGCACGGCCAGCAGGACCAGCGACGACAGTCCGGCCATCAGCTCCTTACGGAATTTTCGCGTGTATTGAGTTTCGTCAGTCACCTTACACCGCGTTTCGTTCCGCCCTCTTGGCTATTGCGGAGTTATATCTAGCATGAACTTCACAATATGCAAGAGCCCAATAGTGGGGAGTCCAAAGTATATTCGACTCCCTACGCCTAAGGGTTAACGGGCCTTTTCGCCGCAGTCCAGGGCTACAATCAAGGCGGGAACTGGCCGGAAGGTTCCATTGACGCAAACCAGGGGGAAATCATGCGCGGATTTGTATGCATTGCAGCACTCTGTCTCATCACGGCGACGGTGGCTCAGGCGGCTCCGTTGGATTCCAAGACCATCATGGTATCCGGGTACGCGGACACGCAGGTGAAGCCAGACCACGCGACGGTGAACATCGGCGTCGACACATCCGACAAGATCACGGTCAAAGCGCTCGACGCGAACAGCACACTCATGCGTCGCGTGGTGGACGCGATCAAGAAGTCGGGCGTGGCGGATTCGGATATCCAGACAGCGCATTTCTCGATCGCGGCGATACACCCGCCGGGTAAAAACGAATACGAATTCGACCTCACGGTCACGACGGGCTACGAGGTTTCGAACACGCTGGTGATCGACGTCAAAGACGTGAGCCAGGTGGGCGCGATCATCGATGCCGCCGTCAGGGCCGGGGCCAACAGCTCGAACTCCGTGACATTCGAAGCCAAGAATCAGAAGGCGCTCGAGGACCAGGTTCTCGCCGACGCGGTTAGGAATGCACGCCACGGCGCGGAAGTGATGGCCGCAGCCGAAGGCGCCAAAGTCGGCAAGGTGCTCTCGATGGCGAACAGCTCAGACTACATTTCACGATTTCCGGCGATGGGGTATGCGACGGCACCCCTCCGTCTGGCGCAACCCATCATAATGCCTGGGGAAGTTCCGATTTCAGCACAGGTCACGGTGGTGTTCGAGATCGAGTAACGAACAGACCGCTCAAGGATAAATCGGCCGCTTTGCAATGGCAGGTGAACCTGCCATTGCAGGCAGGCAGATCGAGTTGGACTCCGCCGCAACAAGCGGAAAGAACAACCTGTCAAATCACTTTACACCATTACAGGTACATTGCTCCGCAATCAGGCGAAACCCGCGATAAGGTCCTGACAAGACTAGATTTTCCAAAACATGACGCCCCTGGCATACATCGTGCGTGACGATGCCAGTCACGTTTCAGGTGTGGAGAGTTCCCGATGTTTGTCAGGCAATTACGGTTGATTTTGCTGGCCGCCGCTGGGGCAGTCTTTGCGGTGTCCGCGTCGGCCACCGTGGTGCCGGACGATTTCAACACCGAGAACGGCGGCTCCGGGGTCCTGAACTACAGCGGCTTCGCCAATTGGAACGTCACGAAAGGCTCCGTCGATCTGATCGGCAACGGCTTCTACGATGCGTTTTCGGGCAACGGCCTTTACGTGGACTTGGCCGGCACGACCAGCCAATACGGTGCGCTGACCAGCAAAACCGTCTACGGGCCAGGCACCTATCAAATCACGCTGGGCCTCGGCGGTTCGATCTATTCGGGCATCGCGGACGGCGCGACGGTATCGTGGGGCACGGGCTCGCAGGACTTCGTGCTTCCCGGCTTGGCAACCAGCACCTACAGTTTTGCCGTCACGTTGACGGGCCCCGAGCAATTCACGATTGCCGACGACGGCTTGTCGGGCAACACGGACATCGGTGCGACGCTGTTCGGTTTCAGCGTGGTGCCTGCGGCAAGCAATTCGCCCGTTCCCGAACCGCTCACCTTGGCCATCTTCGGTGCGGGTCTTCTCGGCGCGGGCGCGATGCGCCGCCGCGCTGCAAAGAAGGCGGCCGCCTGAGCCATCGCGAAACCTGCGTCACTGCCTGGCTTCGGGGCTCTTTCGCGCCGATGCGTAAAGCGTGTTGAGTTTGCGCGCGGGTGAATCCGTGCCGGGATCGAATTCCCGGCGCGCGATATCGACAAAGCCGGCGCGGCCAAGGGCGGCATTCAGGGTTTCAAAGTCGTAGGCAAACTTGTGCTGGCCGTCCTGGCGCGCGTGGTAATGCAAGTGCTCCATTCGCGTCTGGCACCACTTCGGGTGCCACATCCGCTTGGCCAATGCGAAGACATCTTCGTCGGGAAATCCGGCCTGCGTCCGCGACAGGTTCTCCGCGCCGCAGTAATCCAGCATGTACCATTCGGTGTCGGGCACGCCGACGCTGAATTCGCCGCCAGGCTCGAGAATGCGAAAGCATTCCGACAGGAACTGGCGCGTCTCGCCAGGGTATTCGAGGTGTTCGAGCAGATGCTCGGTGTAGACCAGGCTGCACGAGTCGCTTTCGAACGGCAGCGGCCGCCGCAGGTCGAGCGCGAGGTCGGCCTCCTTGTTGAGATCGACGTTGATCCACCCGGATTTCACATTGCGGCCCGAACCGAAATTCACCTTGCTGCCGCGCTTGCCTTTGTAGAGCGCCGCCTTGACGACGCCTTTTCTATGCCGGTAGGCGAGACCGATCTCGCTGCGCAGCGATTTCAACGCATTCCAGATCCCCGGAGACAAGGTGTTCGCGACGGTCTGCTTAAGCACCGAAGTGCTCCCTTTTTGCGGCGTTTGCGTAGATCGACCGACTATTGCCGACCGGCCCGACAAGTCAATTCACCCCGCGCGGGCTGCCCTTGGGGCAGCATGAAGCGCGCCCGACGCATTCCTTTACCGCAGCAACGGCTTCGAGATCGACGGCGCGCTGTGCTAGCAAGCAAACCATGAACCTCGACGCCTACCTCGAACGCATCGCTTACGACGGCCCGTTGCGGACGGACCTCGCAACACTGCTCGCGCTGCATCACGCCCACCTGCGCGCGATCCCGTATGAAGACCTCGATGTCCAGCTCGGCCGGCCCGTCACCATCGAGCGCCCCGCGATCTTCGAGAAGATCGTAACGCGCCGTCGCGGCGGCTGGTGTTACGAGATGAATGGCTTGTTCGGCTGGGCGCTGGCCGAGCTTGGCTTTAAGATCACGCGATGCGCCGGTGCCGTGCTGCGCGCGGAACGCGGCGACGAAGCCGCCGGCAACCACTTGGTACTCAAGGTCGAGCTGGAGGAGGGCACCTATCTCGCCGATGTCGGCTTCGGCGACGGTCCGTTCGATCCCGTCCGCGTGGTGCCGGGGCCGTTCGTCTCCCAGGGCTTCGAATTCGTGTTGACGCGGGAAGAGGACGGCTGGTGGCGGCTGCACAATCGCAAAAGCCGCGACGCGGCATCGTTCGATTTCGACCTCACGCCCGCCGACGAGAACCACCTGGCCGAGCGCTGCTTCTGGCTTCAGACCTCGCCGGAATCGCCGTTCGTGCAGAACGCCGTGCTGCAGCGCCACGTCGCCGGCGGCCTTTGGATGATGCGCGGGCGCGTGCTGCGTCACGTCACGCCGCAGGAGCAGAAGGATTACCTCGTCGAAAGCGCGCCGGAATATGTCGGCGTGCTCGGCGAAGTGTTCGACCTCAAGCTGCCCGAGGCCGCCGAGTTGTGGCCGAAGATCTGCGCCCGCCACGATGCGATTTTGGCGGAACGCGAACAGCTTCGCAGCTTTTAGGCCGCTTGGGGCGAACCCGGCTGCGCCAGTTTCTCGACCTTCACGTAATCGGTCTTGCCGGTCCCGAGCACGGGCACATCCTTGACGTGGATGATGCGCCGCGGGATCGCCAGCTCCGACACGCCGTGGTTCTGCGCCCAGCCGACCAGTTCGATGCGCTCCGCATCGGGATTGGTGGTGACAAGGACAATCGCTTCGCCCTTGCGCCCGTCGGGGAACGCGACCGCCGCGTGCGCAAAATCCGGCCAGACCGCCGAAGCACAGTTCTCCACCACCGCCAGCGACACCGTTTCGCCGCCGACCTTGGCAAAGCGCTTCATGCGGCCTTTGATCGAGATGAAACCTTCGTCGTCGATCGATACCACGTCGCCGGTGTCGTACCAGCCGCCGGTCACCGGTTCGACGACGCCCGGGTTTTCCGCCCGGATGTAGCCCATCATGATGTTCGGGCCCTTGAGGAACAACCGACCCGCGTTCGGGATGCCGTCCACCGGCTCGAGCTTGGCTTCCATACCCGCCATCAGCCGGCCCACGGTTCCGGGCCGCATCGCGCCCGGCTGGTTCGCCGCGGCCACGGGCGATGCCTCGGTGACGCCATAGCCTTCGAGGATATCCATCGAGTATTTGCGGCGCAGCAGTTGGCGCGTCTCGTCGCGCACGCGCTCGGCGCCGCACACGGCGATGCGCAGCGATTTGAGGTCGCCCTGGTCGCCCGCGCGGGCGTACTGCGACATGAAGGTGTCGGTCGAAAGCAAGATGGTCGCCCCACGTTCCCGGATGCGGCGCACGATCTCGTGCGGTTGCAGCGGCGTCGGGTGGTAGACGGATTTCAGGCCCAGCAGCAGCGGCATCACCGCGCCCACCGTCAGCCCGAAGCAGTGGAAGGTCGGCAGCGGATTGAACATCACGTCGCTGGGATAGAACGCGACGTGCGCGCGCATCTGCTCGATATTGGCGAGGATGTTTGCGTGCGACAGCGCTACGCCCTTGGGTGCTCCCTCGGTGCCGGAGGTGAACAGGATCACCGCAACTTCGTCGGCCGCGCCGCGCCAGCCGATGAGACCGGGCACGAATTGCCCGACCCCGGCAGTCAGCTTGTCCATGAGGTTGAGCTTCTCGCGCACGTCTTCGAGATAGACGATTTCCACCACTTTCGAGAGCTCGGCGATCAGCCCTTCCAGCTTGGCGAGTTCGATGAATTTGTGCGCCGTCACCAGCCGCTTGACCTTCGCGGTGCGGATGGCGCTCGTCACGCCGGCGGCGCCGTTGGTGAAGTTCAGCATCGCGGGAACGCGATTGAACGCCGTCACGGCAAAGAAGGTGATCACTGCACCGGCACTGGTCGGCAGTATGATGCCCACGGACTCTCTCGCGCGCGTGCCCTTTTTGAGCGCATGCCCCAGCGCGAGTGTCGCCCGCATGATGTCGTCGTAGGTGAGGACGCGCTCGTCGCCGTCGACGACGATCGGAACCTTGCCGCCGAACCGCGCACGCGCGTCTGCCAGACCTTGGAAGATCGACTTTTTCGTTCGCACCATGTCGAACGCGATAATGTCTTCGCCGGATGCAGCGGCGAGCGTTGCTACGGCCAATTTCTCCTCCCCCAGGACGGCGGGTCGCGCCCGCACTTTGGCTCTCTCGACCAAACTAACGGAACCGGGCGGATTGCGGTAGGGCAATGTTTCCTAAAGGTAAGTTCGTCTCCGATGCCCGCCGGGTTGCGGCTTCTAAGTCCGGTGGCACCCCAAAGGCAAGCCGCAGCATGTCCGGCCACAGACAAATCGCCGCGCGGGACACTTCAGCCGACGGAAAGCCGGGCCAGCACCATCTTCTCGGACTTGCCGTAATCGGGCTTGCCGCTGGCGAGCACGGGAACCTCGTCGGCATGGACGATACGGCGCGGCACGGCCAGCTCGGCCACCCCGTGGCTTTGTGACCACGCGATGAGATCCACCCGCCGCGCGTCGGGATTTGTGGTCAACAAGACGATCTGCTCGCCCTTGCGGTCGGTCGGGACGGCGACCGCGACATGGCTGTGATCCGGCCAAAGCGACGAGGCGCAGTTCTCCACGAGCGCGAGCGAGATGGTTTCGCCTCCCACATTGGCGAACCGCTTCAGGCGGCCTTTGATCGTGATGACGCCTTCGTCGTCGATCGTCACGACGTCGCCGGTATCGTGCCAGCCGTCCTTTACCGGAACGATCTTGCCGGGGTTGTCGGGCTTGATGTAGCCGAGCATGACGTTCGGCCCCTTGACCAGCAGGCGGCCGGCGCCGGGGATGCCTTCCACCGGTTCGAGCCGCGCCTCCATGCCCGGCATCAGATGGCCGACGGTGCCCGGGCGGTTGTCGCCGGGCTGGTTCGCGGCGGCGAAGGGAGCGGTCTCCGTCAGGCCATAGCCTTCAAGCGGCTCGATCGAGTGCTTTTTGCGCAGCAGCCGTCGCGTTTCGTCGCGCACCCGCTCGGCGCCGCACACCGCAACGCGCAGCGACCGCAGATCGCCCTGTTCGGCGACGCGGGCGTATTGCGACATGAAGGTGTCGGTGGAGAGCATGATCGTCGAAGCCGTCTCCTTGATGCGCTTTACGATGTCGTGCGGTCTCAGCGGCGTGGGGTGAAGCACCGCCTTGATGCCCAGAAGCAGAGGCGACAGAACGCCCGCCGTCAGCCCGTAGCAATGGAAGGTCGGCAGCGGATTGAACAGCACGTCGTTCGGGTAGAGCGCGATGTGCACAACGACTTGCTTGACGTTGGCCAGCAGATTGGAGTGCGACAGCGCCACGCCTTTGGGCTCGCCCTCCGTACCGGAGGTAAAGAGGATCACGGCGGGCGAGTCATGGCCGGCGTGCGAGGTCACCCAGTGCGGCACGAATTGACCGATGCCGGCAATCGCCTTGTCGAAGACGGACAGCTTGGCGCGGACATCCTCGAGAAACATCACATTCGCACTGCGCGAAATTTCCGTCGCCAGCCCGTCCAGCTTGGCGAGTTCGATGAAGCGATGCGCCGTCACCACGCGTTTGACGACAGCCGTTTTCACGGCGCTCATAACGCCGGCGGCGCCGACGGTGAAGTTCATCATGGTCGGCACGCGGCCGAAGGCCGACACCGCGAAGAACGTGATGACCGAGGCCACGCTGGTGGGCAGCATGATGCCGACGGACTCACCGCGCGCGGTTCCCTTTTTCAGGGCATGGCCGAGGGCCAGCGCCGCGCGCACGATATCGTCGTAACTCAAAACCCGGTCGTCGCTGTCCACGATGGCCGGGCGCCGGCCGCCGAACCGCTCGCGCGCCTCGATCAGCGCCTGGAACAACGTCTTTTTGGTAGATGTCAGGTCGATTGGGACGCCCGACGCCACGGCGACACCGATGGTCAACTGATTTCTCCGCGCGGAAGGGCAACGACTTTTTTCAATTATAGAGACTCCCGCGCCGCCCAGGGTACTTCGGTATCAAAGTTAACTGTGGAAACATCAAGGCCCTTGAGCGGATTAGGCGCGCAGACAAATCGACGCGCAAAGCCCCCCGGCGGCAACATCCCGGCCGGCATGGATTGGCGTGCCGGACCGGCTTATATGCATCCCATGACCATCGTCGTCGACCAGAACGAGAAAGAACGCCGGGCCGCGCAGCGTCACCCGGAGAAAGCCCACCGACCGGACAGCGCGGTGCTGCGAAAGCCGGAGTGGATTCGCGTCAAGGCGCCCGTCGGCCGGGAATATTCCCAGACCGAGACCATCGTGCGCGAGCACGGCCTGCACACCGTATGCGAAGAGGCCGGCTGCCCCAACATCGGCGAGTGCTGGACGCACCGGCACGCCACCATGATGATCCTGGGCGATACCTGCACGCGCGCCTGTGCCTTCTGCAACGTCAAGACCGGCTTGCCGGGTGCGCTCGATCCCGATGAGCCGCAGCACGTGGCCGAAGCGGTAGAGCGGCTGGGCCTCAAGCATGTGGTGGTCACCTCGGTCGATCGCGACGACCTGCCGGACGGCGGCGCCCGGCACTTCGCCGACACGATCAACGCGATCCGCGCGGCGAGCCCGGGCACGACGGTGGAAGTGCTGACGCCGGACTTCCGCGGCAAGGCGGGTTCGATCGAAATCGTGATGGGCGCGCGGCCCGACGTCTTCAACCACAATCTCGAAACCGTGCCGCGGCTCTATCTCTCGATTCGGCCCGGCGCGCGCTATTACGCGTCGTTGCGCCTGCTCGACCGCGCCAAGGAGCTGGTGCCGGACGGCTTCACCAAGTCGGGCCTCATGGTCGGCCTGGGCGAAAGCCGCGAGGAGATCATGCAGGTGATGGACGATCTGCGCGTCGCGGGCGTCGATTTTCTCACCATCGGCCAGTACCTGCAGCCCACGCGCAAGCATGCGCCGCTCGACCGCTTCTGGTCGCCCGACGAATTCAAGGCATTGGAAGCGACGGCGCGCGCGAAAGGATTCCTGATGGTGTCGGCCACGCCGCTGACGCGCTCGTCCTATCACGCCGATTCCGACTTCGCGCAGTTGAAAGCGGCGAGGACTTCACAAGGTTGACGGTCTTTCCACCCGATGGCCTCGCATAGCGAAACCAGGCTCCTTCCGTACGCGGCCGATCTCATGTACGCGATCGTGTCCGACGTGGAGAAGTACCCGCAATTCCTGCCCTGGGTGATGGGCCTGCGCATTGTCAGCCGCATCAGCGACACGGCGTTCGATGCCGAGATGCGCGTCGGCTTTTCCGGGATCAGCCAAAGCTATGTCAGCCGCGTCACCCTCGATCCCGACGCGCGTACGGTCGATGTGGTGCAGAACGAAGGCCCGTTTCGCGTGCTCGAAAACCACTGGCGCTTCGCCCCGCGCGGCGACGGTTGCGGGGTCACGTTTTCCATCGCCTTCGAATTCAAAAACGCGCTGTTGAACGCGGTCGCGGGCAAGGCGTTCGAGCGGGTGCTGATGCAGATGACCGGCGCCTTCGAGGCCCGGGCACGGGCGCTGTCGGCAACGTGAACCACTCAATGCGGCGGTTGAACGGCCGGCTGCATCCCGGGCATGGCATCCATCGGACGGCGCAAGGTCTGTGCGGCGTACGAAACCTCTTCGTTCGCATAGTTCAGCGATACTTGTTCCGTCGGCATTGGGCCTTTTCCGGCCGCGCTCGCGATTCTGGAGATCAGCACGTCCGTCAGCGTGATCTGCATGTATTTCACCCGGCTTTCGCCGCTTCCGCGCATGAGTTCGATGGTAACTTTCGGAATATGGGTTCCGCGCGCCATCGCCTCGTGCAATTTCGGGGACGCCTTGTCGAGGAACTTCGTGACAACGATTTCGTGCGTTGCCGTGCGGCCGGAGGCTCCTCCCGCCGAGATCGCACCGCGTCCCATCTCATTCTGGTAGCTTTGCACTTCGATCCAGCCGGGATGGTCGCGGTCCGGCGAATCCCCGGGTATGCCCGGGATCTGCAGGTAAATATCCGCAGCGGCCAGCGCGGGCGAAAACAACGCAAGGGTGAAAACGGCTCCGATAGCGGCACACAGTGCTTCAAACCGATTCATCGGAATCCCCAGCCAATGCCTCGGAGACGATGCTAGCGCAGAATGTTTCGGCCGCAAGCTATACGCGACCACAACGGTCGCCGGACTACAGAAGCTTCCGCAGCAGCAGCAAGGCCGCTTCCACCGTCTTGAGCCGCACATCCTGCCGCCCGATGTCGCCGAAGCGGTGAATCTCGTGCACGGCAGTGCGGCCCGAGCGGACTGCCGCGATGTGGACGAGGCCGACCGGCTTCTCCGGCGTGCCGCCGCCGGGCCCGGCAACGCCTGTCACGGCCACCGCGATTTCCGCATCGGCACGCGCCAGCGCGCCCTCGGCCATGGCGCACGCCACGCTTTCCGAAACGGCGCCGTCGCGCGTGATGAGCGTGCCCGGCACGCCCAAGAGGTCCTTCTTCGCCTTGTTGGAATAGGTGACGAAGCCGCGTTCGAACACATCCGACGATCCCGCGATCTCGGTCAACAGGCCGGCGATCAATCCGCCCGTGCAGCTCTCGGCGGTGGCGATGCGCACGCCCTTGGCCCGTGCCTCGTTCAGCACCGTCTCGGCAAGCGCAAGGAGGGCAGGGGTGAACATCAAAGGAATCCGGATTGCAGGAACAGGAACACCACCGCGCCCGCGATCAGTCCAGCCACGATGTCGTCGGCCATGATACCGAGGCCGCCCTCCAGCGTCTCGGCCTTCGAAATCGGCCACGGCTTGGCGATGTCGAACAGGCGGAACAGCAGGAACACCAGGACATACCCCATCACGCCCAGCGGCTCCCCCTCCAGACTGGCGCCCAGCCCGGCGAGCGCGCAGGCCAGCCACTGCCCGGCGAATTCATCGATGACGCAATCGCCCGGATCGGCCGTGCCGGACTCCAGGGCGTAGGCGTCCGACACCCACACGCCGTACGCCGTCGTCGCCGCCGCCAGCACAAGCATCGCGAGCCAGCCGGCAAAATACAGAATCGGGACGGCAATGATCACGGCCGCGAAGCTCGCCGCCGTTCCCGGTGCATATCGCACGCTCCCGATCCCGAACCCGGTGGCGAACTGTGCATTTCGCGTCATGGCAGACGCACCGTCGCGATGGCTTCGGCGGCGATGCCTTCGCGCCGCCCGGTGAAGCCCATGCCTTCGGTCGTGGTCGCTTTGACGCTCACGCGCGAGACCTCGATTTGCAGGATTTCGGCGATCCTGGCGCGCATGGCCTCGCGGTGCGGGCCCACCTTCGGCCGCTCGCAGATGAGTGTGAGGTCGCAATGTACGATGGTGCCGCCTTTTTCCCGCACCAGCCCCGCGGCGTGCTGCAGGAAGATCGAAGATGTCGCACCGCGCCAGCGTTCGTCCGTAGGCGGAAAATGCTGCCCGATGTCGCCCGCGCCGATGGCGCCGAGCAGCGCGTCGGTCAGCGCGTGCAGGCCCGCATCGGCATCCGAATGGCCTTCAAGGCCGTGATCGTGCGGAATCTTGAGCCCGCACAGCCAGATGTGGTTGCCCGCCGTGAAGCGGTGCACGTCGAAGCCGGAGCCCGTGCGGGTTTCGCCGAGCCGCGCCGCAAGCAGCATCTCGGCCGTGGCGAAGTCCTCGGCATTGGTGATTTTCATGTTGGTTTCTTCCCCCGGCGTGGCCACGATCTTGAGCCCGGCCAGTTCCGCCAGTGCCATGTCGTCGGTGACGTCCTCGTCGGCGTGCTCGCGGTGCGCCCGCAGGATTTCGTTGAAGCGGAAGCCTTGCGGCGTCTGCGCCCGCAAAAGCCCCGCGCGGGGCACCGTGACCCACTCGCCGTTGTCGAATTTGCGCAAGGTGTCTGCGACGGGCAGGAGAGGCACCGCGGCCTCCGCGCCGTTTTCCAGCGCGGCGATCACGGCCTCGATCAGCTTGCGCGAAACCAGCGGGCGCGCCGCGTCGTGAATGAGAACATAGTCCGGCAAGGCGGCGGCGAGACCTTCGAGGCCGATCCGCACGCTCTCCTGCCGTGTCATGCCGCCGCCGGCAGGCGGACGCGTCGCAAGCCCCGCCATCGCCTCGCGGTACAAATCTTCCTGGCCCGTGCCGATCATCACCTGCACAAGCGCATCGGGCCACGCAGCGAAGGCTTCCACCGCGCGGCGCAGCATGGGCCGGCCGAGCAGTGGCGCGTATTGTTTGGGGACCGCGCCGCCCGCGCGGATCCCCTTACCCGCAGCCACTATCAAAATCGCAAGACGCGGCATGTCGAATCGCCAAGGTCAACCGGCGCTTCCTAGCATGCCTCAGGCACTGTCCGCATTCACCCCGATAGCCGCATGAGCCGCATCCGGCCGGCGAAGGGGGTCCGCCGGCCGGGCAGGGTGCCGAATATTAACGGTCGGACGCCACTTGCGGGTAGCTGTTGCCATACAGCGCCGTCACAACCGGCGAGCCGATCCTGGCAACCGCGGCCTTGAGTGCTTTCTGCCGGCAGCTACGGTACGCCGCCATGGGGCCGATCGCGTGCCCATCGGGCTCGCCGCCGCAAACTTGTGCAGCAGCATCGCCGAGCCGCGCAATCAAGATGCGCGCTGCGTCAGGCCGGGACAGGTCCAGATCGCCGTAGCTCACGGTCCGTTGCAGAACCTCCGCATGCGCGGGCACACCCGCCATGACGAGAAAAGACACACCCATTGCGAAAGCAGCATTTCTGATGTCACATTTCATGGTAAGACTCCTTTCAACCGTTCACGGCGCGCCTCGCCGTCACGGGATGAATTAAACGGCAGCCGACGTCTGGTCCGAAAGGATGCGGAACCGACCGCGAGACGACGATGCGCCGACCAACCCGGTGAAACGACGATGGGCTACGCACAGAAAGCGCAATTCGAAACGACGGCGGTGGATTTGGCGCGCGAGGAGGATTTCTCGCTCGGCGAGATGTTCGTGCGCCCGTCGATCAGGGAAATCCATTCGCAGCGCGGAACCGATATTGTTGAGCCGCGCGTCATGCAGGCGTTGGTCCGGCTTGCCCGGGCGGAGGGAGCCGTCGTTTCGCGCGACGATCTGGTGCAGAGCTGCTGGGGCGGACGCTCGGTCAGCGAGGATGCGATCAACCGCTGCATCGCGAAGATCCGCCAGCTTGCGGAAACCGATCATGGTCCGCTGTTCGTGATCGAGACGATTCCGCGCGTCGGTTACCGGCTTTCGGCGCAGCCGGCGCAAGCGCCCGAGGCGAACGCCGCGACGCGGCCGGCGATCTGCGTTCTGCCTTTCGCCAACATGAGCGATGATCCGCAGCAGGACTATTTTGCCGACGGCATTACCGAAGACATCATCACCGACCTGCACCGGATATCCTCGCTGTTC
>Ga0187810_10000172_pt1 | contig 29967 bp, 22 predicted proteins | sample NC_wetland_sal_i_9_FD_132963 | JGI IMG/M metagenome (GOLD analysis project Ga0187810, IMG submission 132963) | Wetland sediment microbial communities from Neuse River Estuary, North Carolina, USA - ASW_5 | ecosystem: Environmental > Aquatic > Freshwater > Wetlands > Sediment | place: USA: North...
ACTTGTCGACCCTCGGCAGAAACGTCACCCGCACCGCGAATGGCGATGTGACTCTTGCCAACATTCCTCCCATTTCCCAGGGCCCGCGCGGCTTTTGTCTGCCATCGGCTTGGGAGAAGTGCCTTCTCTACCTCGGGCGTCCGATCGATATTTACAAGCTGATCGAGAAAGGTGACACGGGGGCGCATGGAACGTCTTACAGCAAGATGACATCCGTCATGGCGGTGGAGTTGGGCAAGCAGGGACTGGATGTGAAACTTCTCAGTGACACTGCGCCGAAAATTTCCGCAATCCGTCCGTATATCGATCAAGGACTCCCGGTCATCTGGGCTCTGGATGCCTCTTCGCTTCGCGACTGGGTGGAAAGGTCGCCCAGACGGGAATACACGGGTCTGCCGAAGACGCCCCCTCTGGTGACGAAGCGGAATCTGGAGCACCCGGCAGGACATGCCATGACGGTGATCGGCTACAATGTTCTTTATAGAGAAGTGGCGCTTTCCGATACGACGGAACTGGGGTCGGCTCTCCCGGTCATTTGGATTACCGAGGAGGATGCGGTGAAGGCAAGCATGGGGGAACCGCTTGCGGTCATTATTCCCAAAGAGGGAAATATCACCTCCCCGGGAGCGGGATCTGGGGCAGGAGCGCCGCCACCGGGGAGGCACTATTATTGATCCATCTCAGGCGTCTCTGAAGTGGTGCTCAGGGTGTAGGTGATGTCGGCATCTCCGTCAAGCGGGTCATAAATATGGCCCGGTTGTGACTGCGTTCGATCCAGGAATTCCTGAATGACTTGGGCCAGCCGGGAGGAAATGCCTTCCACTTCGGCGAGGGCGGTCACGCTCGCCTTGCGGATTTTTTCAATGGAGCCGAAGTGTCGCAGCAGGGTCATTTTCCGCTGGTGGCTGATGCCGGGGCAGTCGTCCAGAATGCTTTCCTGAATGCGGCGTTTCATGAGCAACTGATGGTAGCCATTCGCCACGCGGTGAGCCTCGTCGCGGATGCGCTGAAGGAGTCGCCGGGCGCCGCTTTCCTCCGGTAGAAGGATCGGGTCGGAACACCGGGGGAGAAAAATTTCCTCGCGTTGCTTGGCCAGGCCGATGATGGGTTGATCCAGAATGCCGAGGATCTGGAGTTCGGTTTCCGCCGAGCTGAGTTGTCCCTTTCCTCCGTCGACAACGATCAGGTCGGGCATGGCGCTTTGTTCTTTTTTCAGGCGGGAGTAGCGGCGGCGGACGACTTCCGCCATGGAGGCGAAATCATTTTGCCCCTCGACTCCGACGATCCGGTAACGGCGGTAGGCGGAGCGCCAGGGCCTTCCGTTTTTCATGCAGACCATGGAGGCGACCTTGTGATTGTCGGAAATATTGGAAATGTCGAAGCACTCGATGTGAAGCGGGAGGCGGGAAAGATGGAGAACTTTTTGCAACTCCTCCATGTCCTTTTCCGGGACGACAGTGGTGGGGATCTGGCGGTCAAAGCGCCGGTAGGATTTTGTCGTGCTCCGAATGTCGTCGAGTGTGTTGCGGAGACGGGCCGCTTTCTCAAAGTCGAGTGCCTCAGCAGCCTTTTTCATCGCCTCCTCGATTCCCTGGATCATTTCCACGGACTTTCCTTCCAGGAATTCACAGGCGGAATGGATTTTCAGGAGATAGGCGGCACGGGTGATTTTTTGCACACACGGGGCGGAACAATTTTTAATAATGTGATCCAGGCAGTGCTTGTAGTCGCGCTCGTCGGGAATGGGGGGGCGGCAGGTGCGGAGGCCGAATTCCTTCCGCATGTGGGCGAGGGTGTTGCGGAGCGCGGTCGAGTGGGCGAAGGGGCCGAAATACCTGTACCCATCGTCCTTTTTCATCCGGGTGAGTTGGAAGCGGGGGTAGGGGTCGTTCAGGTTGACTTTGACGAGGAGGAAGTGTTTGTCGTCGCGGAAGCTGATGTTGTAGCGAGGGCGGAATTGTTTGATCAACCGGCCTTCCAGCAGGATCGATTCCGGTTCGCTTTTGACGACGTATGTTTCCAAATCCCAGATGCTTTCGATGAGGGCCTGAGTCTTCAGATCGACGCTCATCCGGCGGGAGGGGTGGAAGTACTGGCTGACTCGTTTGCGCAAGTCGCGCGCTTTCCCGACGTAGATGATTTGTCCCAGCCGATCCTTGTATACATAGACCCCCGGCTTGTGTGGGAGGGAGCGAACCTTCGGGGCCAGATCGGGTTTTTCGGAGGGCATAGGGAATAATTAGCGCATCGGAATCTCTTACAGTATAGTGGATGACGCCTGTGAAACAATTTGTCTTTTCCGTTCTGGTTTTGCTTGCTGTCGCCAATGGTGGTTTTGCCGAAAAACTCCATCACACTTCCATTCAACTCATCTCCGAAGTCCGTTCCTTTGAGCCGGGGAAGCCCTTTACTGTCGGCATTCAGATGCAGATGGACAAGGGGTGGCACATCTACTGGAAAAATCCCGGAGATGCGGGGATACCGCCAAAAATCGAGTGGGTCTTGCCCAAGGGTTTCACCGCCGGGGAAATGCAATGGCCTGTGCCGGAGAAAATCTCCACCCCACCCCTCATGAGTTTTGGCTACGAGGGGAGTGCGCTTTTGCTGGTCGATATTTTAGCGCCCCAGAATCTTCCCGCAGGGGAAAAGGTGACGCTGAAGGCAAAGGTCGAGTGGCTCGAATGCAGCGACATCTGCCTCCCCGCCAGCGATGAGGTTTCGATAACGTTGCGGGCGGAATCGTTCAAAGGTCTCAATGATTTAAGCGCCACGCTGACTCGCATGGGGAGTGGAATGAAGACGATTGATCTTGCTCGTCAATCACTCCCGGAAAAAACGAAGGATTGGGATGTATCGGCCTCCCGGGATGGAAAGGCTCTTCACCTGAAGTTTTTCCGGAAATCACCAAGTGCCGTCGTTCCCGACACCGCTTTTTTCTTTCCGGATCAAGCGGGATTCATTGACAACGTGGGGAAACAAATTCTTCGTCCGGGCGGTGACGGTTTCATGCTGGATGTGCCGATTGCCTATGACGCTTCGGCAAATCCGGAAAAAATCAGCGGCATTATGACTGTGAAGCGAAATGCCAATGAGGCGGAGGATGCCTTTCTCATAAACGCACCTATCAAAAGTGCATCCGCAAAAATCGTGGACGAACCGGTGGCTCAACCTCTTGGAGGTATCTTGCTTTATGCCTTCTTCGGTGGACTCATCCTCAATCTAATGCCCTGTGTTTTCCCCGTCCTATCGCTGAAAATTCTCGGCTTTGTCAACGCTGCCGGGGAAAGCCGGAGTCGTCTGGCCCTGCACGGGGTGATGTTTTCGCTCGGCGTATTGGTCAGTTTTTGGGTGTTGGCGGGAGCGTTGATTTCGCTTCGCACATCGGGTCAATTGCTGGGATGGGGCTTCCAGTTTCAGAACCCGGCATTCTCCCTTTTTCTAGCGATTCTCCTTTTTCTCATCGGACTGAATCTCATGGGGGTGTTTGAAATCGGGAGCAGCCTGACGGGTCTTGGGGGAAGACCTCATCAGGAAGGTTTGCGGGCGTCCTTTTTCAGCGGAGTTCTGGCAACGGTGGTGGCGACTCCCTGCACGGCACCTTTCATGGGTGCGGCAGTGGCATATGCGCTCACTCAGCCTGCCGGGATTTCCTTTCTTGTCTTCACGTTTTTGGCTTTCGGAATGGCGGCTCCCTACATGGCGCTGACGCTGTCTCCCGGTTTGATGAGATTCCTCCCCCGTCCGGGTGCGTGGATGGAGACATTCAAACAGGCCATGGCCTTTCCAATGTTTGGTGCTGTGATCTGGATGATTTGGATTTTGAGCGACCAGGCGGGTTCGAGTGGCGTGCTGTTTTCGCTTGGCAGCCTTCTGCTGGCGGGGATGGCGGCGTGGATTTATGGGAAATGGTCGCAGACGGATAGGCGATCGTGGGTGCGGGGGGGGGCTCAGGTCGCAGCCGTTTTTTTTCTCCTATTGGCACTGTGGCCTTTGAAATGGATTTCCACATTTGAAAAAAGTCCATCCGGCAAAAGTGTTGAGGAAAATGGCTGGGAGATTTTCACTCCGCAACGGCTTGAGGAATTGCGGGCGGAAGGGAAGCCGGTCTTCATTGACTTCACGGCAAAGTGGTGCCTGACCTGTCAGGTAAATAAAGCCATCGCGCTGGATCAGGCGGAGGTGCGCCGAAAATTCCGCGAAAAGGGAGTAACGCTTCTTTTGGCCGATTGGACGAATCAGGATGAAACGATTCGAACGGCTCTGGCAAGTTATGGCCGGGCCGGGGTTCCATTTTACGTCCTTTATGGGACAGACCCGAAGGCAAGTCCCGTGATTCTTCCCGAAATTCTGACTCCCGGCATCGTCCAGGATGCCTTGAAAAAACTAAAATAACCGACTTGCTGGAAAAAAATCAAAACGTGAGTAAATTGCATCCATCTGAGAATGAACCAACCCATCATCCAAGGATTTAATCCATGAGATATTTTCTATTGGCCATCGTAGTACTCCTCACATCCACCCTTTCCTATCCCGCTGTTGCGGAGGTGAAACCCGGTGACGTAGCCCCTGATTTTCAACTCCAATCGAGCGTCGGAAAAACTCACAGCCTATCTGAATATAAGGGGAAGTGGGTGGTGCTCGAATGGACGAATTACGAGTGCCCCTTTGTGAGAAAATTCTACGGTTCGAGGAAAATGCAGGAATTGCAGAAAACCTACACCGGTAAAGGCGTTGTCTGGTTGCAGATTAATTCGTCCGCTTCCGGTAAACAGGGCGATTTCACTCCGGCTGAAATCGTCAGGCGTTCCGGGGAGTGGAAGACTGCCAGCACGGCTTACCTCATTGATGAAGATGGAAAAGTGGGAAGGATGTATGATGCCCGGACAACCCCTACCATTGTGATCATCTCACCTGAAGGAAAGATTGTTTACCATGGGGCGATTGATTCGATTCCGTCAACCGATACAGACGACATCTCCAAGGCAGATAACTATGTGGAAAAAACTTTTTCCGAGGTTTTTGCCGGAAAGCCTGTGAAGGTTGCCACAACTCGGTCCTACGGGTGTGGCATCAAGTATTAAAGCAGTATCCGCAGGCCGAAGGATGAATTCTCCATTTTGAGCAAACCGCAAAAGGCGAACTCAACCGAAAAAGCCTTTTGCAGCGGGGCCTCGGCAATGCGGCAAAAGATGGAGCGCATGACGCCAGAATGGGTGATAATCAGGATTTTATCCTCGGGGCGGCTCAAGGCGTGATCGAGAGCCGTTCCAATGCGCGTGTGAAAGATTTTCATCGACTCTCCTCCCGGCGGGCGGGTGTTTACGAAGTCCTTCATCCATGCTGTCATCGTCTCGGGCCACTTTTGTTCAATGGTGCTCCAAGGGAGTCCATCCCATTCGCCGAATGCGATTTCACGCCACTCGGTTAGAATTTCCAGAGGTAGTTCCAAGAATTTCGCGGTGTGTTCGGCGGGGATTCGGCAACGCTTCAGGTCGCTTGCTAGAATTATCTGGGGTTGAAAGTCTTTTGCAACGGCGGTGATCTTTTCCCACGCGGCGGGAAGGGCGGATTTCAGTTCGACATCCGTTTGTCCAAGACAGGTGGGCTCTGCCGGAGGGGTAAATGCGGGGTGTCGAAGGATGCAGAGGGTCTTTACGGGAGAGGCCATGTTGTCAGGTGATGGGCGATTGGAACCCGGTTGCTGAGGAAGATGGCGAGGTAGCAGGCGATTTGGGTGAGCTTGCTTGCCGTGCCCAGACAGTCTCCTGTGATGCCGCCGATTTTTTCCCGAAAATACCACCCTGAGGCCAGGGTGACGATCCCCCATGCCGCGAGGCAAAACACTCCCGCCCGATGAAGCAGCAGTACGGTGAGGATGATAACCGGAAGGGAGCCGAGAAGAAAAATAGAAGTGGAGGGAGATTGGAAAAAGGACGCGCTCCGGGACGGTCCCACCCGGGCGTAGGACAGGTAGGTCGCGAGGGTGAGTTGCGAGACACGGCCCAGACCGTTTGTAATGGTCAGCGGTAGGATGATTTCCCAAAAATTTTCCTTCAACAAACAAGAGATCAAGAGAAGTTCGGCGGTGAGGATGGACCACAGGGCGATCACTCCGTATGTGCCGTGGCGGCTGTCTTTCATGATTTCGAGGCGTTGTTCCTTGGTGTAACCACCCAACATGCCGTCGGCGCAATCGGCCAGACCGTCTTCATGTAGGGCACCAGTCAGAACCAGTCCGAAGACAAGGCCGGAGAGCGCTGCCAGAAGTGCGTTTTGAAAGAGGAAAGCCGAACCGGCAATCCACACTCCGCAAATCGCGCCGATCAGCAGCCCGACGGTTGGCATATAGCCGAGCGCCAGGCTGAAGACATCCGGAGACGGTTCGACGGGCGAGGGGAGGGGCAGTCTTGTCAAAAAAGTGAGTGCCAGAAGGAAGGCATTCAGATTTTTTTTCATGAAGCTTTCGTGGAGACACCAGCGGATGCGAATGTCGCCATTTCGCACATGATTTTTGCGGCTGCATCGATGATGGGCAGGGCGAGTGCCGCGCCGGTTCCTTCTCCCAGACGCATGTCGAGGTGGAGCAAGGGACGTACCTCCATCCGTTCCATCACGAGTTTGTGGGCTTGTTCGTCCGATTGATGGCTGAAAAAGCAAAACTTTTTCGTCGCCGGGTCGATGGCAAAGGCTGCTGCCGCTGCTGCCGTGACGATGTAGCCGTCGATCACGATAGGAAGGCGGAGTTTGGTCGCTTCCAGAATGGACCCGGTCATGGCGGCGATTTCAAATCCACCCACGTGTTGGAGCCAGAACCGCCCCGGTGAGGGGATGGAATCCTTCGTATGGCGGGCGATGGCCTGCTCCACAACGGCCTGTTTTTTCTGCACAGTTTCGGGATTTGCCCCGGCTCCCCGGCCAACGACTTGGTCCGCAGGAATATGCAGGAGGGTGGCAAAAAGGGCGGCGGCAGAGGTCGTGTTGCCAATTCCCATTTCGCCGAGGCCGATGAGCTGGATGTTGTCATGGTAGGCGAGTTTCACCTGTTCGCGGCCTGCTTCGAGCGCGCGATCCAGTTCCGCCTCGGTCATGGCGGGTTCCTCGAGGAAATTTTTTGTCCCGGCCTGGATCGAGCGATTGAAAAAACGCGGATCGGCTTCGACTTGAGGTGTCCATTTTGCCCCGACTCCCATGTCGACAATGTGGATGCCGATTCCTGCATGGCGCGTCAGGACATTGATGGCGGCACCACCCCGCAGGTAGTTGAGAACCATCTGTTCCGTGACTTCCGGTGGAAAGGGACTGACGCCGATTTTCGCTATCCCATGATTGGCTGCATAGACGAGCATCCGTTTTTTAGCCACGTTCGGGCGGAGTGTGCGCTGGATGAAACAGAGGCGGACGGCGACATTTTCCAGTATGCCGAGCGAGCCTGGCGGTTTGGTTTTGTTGTCGATCTCCCGGCGGGCCCGTTGTTCGATCTCCCGGTCACTTTCCCCGGGGTCGGTGGCGGGTTCTTCCTGAATGGATGGGAAGGTGAAGGGCTTGAGCCATCCATTGTGATAAACTGTTTCGTGGAAGGGAGTCCGGCCCCTCCAGCCGATTTCTTCGAGCATGGGGCGGGGACGAAATTCCTCTGCGTGGCCGAGACAGAGATAGGCGACGAGTGTGACATCCGCAGGAAGTTTGAGGAGTTGCTCGACTTCGTCTTTTTCGATGATGCTGACCCAGCCGATGCCGATTCCTTCGGCTCTTGCCGCCAGCCAGAGGTTTTCAATGGCCAGGCAGGCGCTGTAAGTCGTGGTTTCCGGCATGGGGCCGCGACCGAGGATGAATTCCTTTTCACTCGGCTTGCAGGTGACGGCGAGGTTGAGGGAGGATTCCAGAATGCCCTCCAGTTTCAGGGAGCGGTACAAGGCCTCCCGCTGATCACCGGCCAGATGGCCCGCCTGGGTCTGGTTGATCCGGTTGAAGGAGTCATGGATTTTTTTTCGCAAATCCATCGAGTCGACGATAAGGAAATTCCACGGCTGGCTGAGGCCGACGGAGGGAGCTGCATGAGCCGCCTGGAGGATTTTTTGGAGGGTTTTGGAATCGATTTCTCCCGGGACAAATTTCCGAATATCGCGGCGGGCTTCGATGATGCGGTAGATGGCTTCTTTTTGTTCGTCGGGAAAAGCGTCTGCGTAGAGGGGGCGTGTTGTTTGCATAATTTCTTACCGGAAAGTTGATGAAAGGACTTAAGGCTCTAGTATGAGGCCGTTGAAATCAAGCGGGAATCTCGAACTGATCAAACGTCTGATCCTGAAAATGCAAGAGGGCGGGGGAAGTCTTTCTTTTTCCGAATTCATGCAGGGGTGCCTGTACGAGGAGGGACTGGGGTATTATGCGACCGGGGGAGGCCGGATTGGCCGGAGGGGGGACTTTTATACCAGCGTTTCGGTGGGAGCGTTGTTTGGGGAATTGATGGCCCGTCAGTTTTGCGAGGTGGACGAGCTTTTGGGACATCTGGGGGAATTTGTCATTTGCGAGCAGGGGGGGCATGACGGGACTTTTGCCGTGGATGTACTGACCTGGTTCCGGGAACATCGCGAGGGTGTGTTGGAGCGGTTGAAGTATCGATTCATCGAGCCGCACGCAAGGCTGGTGGAATTACAACGCCGAAACTTGGAACGCGCAGGGATGATGGAGCATGCCGGGTGGTACTCTATTCACGAGGCAATGCCAGAGATGGAGGGTGTATTTTTCTCAAATGAACTTGTCGATGCCTTTCCGGTCGATCTGGTCGTCTGGCGGGAAGGTGCGTGGCGGGAGCGCCGGATTTGCTGGAAGGGGGAGGAATTTGGCTGGTGTGAGGAACCTGTGGGGGAGCGACTTTATGACGCGGTGAAGGATTTGCCCAATGCTTTTGAAGGATATCGCATGGAGGTGAATCTGGCGGCTGAGAGATGGATGGGAAATGTGGCGAGGAGAATCAGGCGGGGTGTGGTTTTGACCATTGATTACGGATATCGCCGTCCGGTGGGGGTGCCTCTTCCGGCAGAGCGTGTAGATGGGACGCTGGCCTGCTACCGGAAGCATGCCAGATCGGACGATCCCTTACGGGAAGTCGGGTGTCAGGACATCACGGCTCATGTCGACTTTGAGAGGCTGATCGCTATCGGAGAGCGCACCGGGTTGCGGACGGAGGGCTTCACGGATCAGCATCATGCTCTGGTGGGATTGGCGGAAGGGGATTTCTTGCGGGAGGGTGAACCGCCCGCGCCGGAAAAGCTCCGCGCGTTCAAACAGCTCATGCACCCGGAGTTGATGGGGACTTCCTTTCAGGTATTGGTGCAGTCGAAAAATCTCCCCGGACTGAAGCTTTCCTGCTTAAAATATTCCCGCCGATGATCGTCATTTATGATGCTGCTGCGAAGGCGTTTTCCTCACCGGGACATCCGGAGCGACCTGCGAGAATCTCGGAGACGGTGAGAATGTTCCAGCAGCAAAAGCACATCCAGGTGGAGTGGGACAAGCCTTGCGAGGTTTCAAATCGGCTGTTGTTGCGGGCTCACTCGGCAAGGCATCTCAAGCGGCTGGAGGAAAAAGTCGATTTTGATCCTGACACCCCGGCCCTTCCGAAGATTTCCGAATATGCAAGGGTTTCGGTCGGGGGTGCCCTTGCCGCGATGAAGGCCGCGCTTGGGGGGAAGAAGGCCTTCAGCCTCATGCGCCCGCCCGGACACCATGCGGAACGGGAACGGGCGATGGGATTTTGCTACCTGAATCAGGCGGCGGTTTGTGCCGAGGAGGCTCTGGCCAGTGCGGTGATGCGGGTGGCCGTTTTTGATTTCGATGTCCACCACGGCAACGGGACGGAAAACATCCTCGCGGAAAATCGGGATGCACTGTATTGCTCCGTGCACCAGTTTCCCTGCTACCCGGGGACGGGCCGGGAAAGCCGCGAGAGGTGTTTTAATTTTCCCGTGCCTCCGGAATCTCCGGCAAAGGATTATCTGGATGCCTGCGAAGCGGCTCTTCATCGCATTCACGCCTGGCAACCTCAACTCCTGATTGTCTCGGCGGGGTTTGACGCCTATCACCACGATCCTTTGGCGCAGCAAAAACTTGATTTCGGGGACTTTGAAAAAATCGGACGATGGGTGCGGGAAATTTCCATCCCGGCATTTTCCCTTCTCGAAGGCGGCTACAGTGGAAACTTGCCTGACTGCATTCTGGCCTATTTAAAAGGGTGGGAGGGGTGACTTCACTCTTTTCACCGAACAACACACACTCTTTATAAAAGTACATGAACCGGTTAATGGTAGTGGGGGATGTCCATGGCTGCGCGGACGAGCTTGAGGAACTCTATGCAAAGGCCAGGATGGATGATCAGGATACGGTTATTTTAACCGGAGATATTTGTGATCGCGGCCCCAAGTCCAAGGAAGTACTGACCTTTCTCAAAGCTCACAAAAATATCCACATGGTTTTGGGAAACCACGACCTCTATCACCTGAAGGCGGCGGAGAAGGGAATTTTGCCCCAGAATGCATCGGCATTGATCGAATACCATGAGATGGGGAAACAGACCCATGATGAATTGATCGATTATTTGAAGAAGCAGCCGGTGGCGATCCGGACGCCGTATTGCGAAATTTTTCATGCCGTGCGCGACCCTCGAAAACCTCTGGAGGAGCAGGACCCGGAATTACTCTGCGGAGACCGGGAAAAGCACCGTCAGTTGGAAAAAGAACTGGGGATGCCGTGGTATGAGGCGTATCGGGGAGATGTACCGCTGATCGTGGGACATATCAATTACCATTGGGAGCAAAAAAAACATGAGGAGGAGGGGAAGCCCTTTGTCCACGTCAACCGTTATGGAGGAAAGATCATTGGCGCCGACACGGGAGTCGATTTCGGCCACGCCTTGAGCGGGATTATCTTTCCGGGGGAGGAGATCGTCACCGTTCCGTCCAAGGCCAATCACTGGGAGGAAAAAATGAAACAGTATCATTTCTCGAGAGAAATGCGGACGGCGCAGATTCAGGGGCGAGAAATTTCAACGAAGATGCCTGTTGAGGGGAAGCCCTTTCCAACGCTTCCATATGGCCGGGAAATGGTGACGGAATTCGATCCGAAAACCCATCCGAAAAATCCCGCCGTCGTTAAGCTGCCATAAGGCAGACCTATTTTACCAGCGACTCCAGTTCACCGTCATCCTGAATGAGGGAAGGAATCTCAGGGGCTCTTTTCTTTTCCGGCACGGTCGTGGAGGCATAGATCGGGCCGAACCATGTGTCGACAATGCAAAGCCCGAAGACGACGCCAAAGGGAATGGTGTAATAAAAGGCGGTTGTCATAGCGTTGAGTCCGGTAAGAATGCACGAGGCGATGAGGTAGTCTCTCCAGGCCCGCTTGAAGAGAGCCCAGTTTCTGGCGTAATTCAGGGCGCAATTCAGGGGTGAATCCCCATCCAGCCATCGGCAACAGGCGACCCCGCAAAATGGTATGGTGAGGACAAACGCCGGCCCCATGAAAAGTCCCATCATCGAAATGTCGAGCCCGCACCCGGCGACAAATACGGCCCAGCAAAACAGCGCCCACAGGAGGCAGGGAAGGATCAGGGTGAAGATGGCAATGAGGAATTTGACGGAACCTTCCTTGAAGTAACGGGGCAGAAGGTGCAGATCCCAGTCGGGAAGACGGTCGAAGCATCCCGTCTTGGCCCGACGGAGAACTTCATAGGTAAAACCGAGGGGGAACCAGAAGGTCAGGCTGTTCAGGATCACCAGACCGATGAGCGTGGTTTTCACCCATTTGGGATGTTCCGGGTCGGCGTACAAGGGCAGAAAGATCAGGAGAAAGGGATTGATGAGCAGGAAGCCGCTTAGGATGACTTTGGAGAGCCACTGTGGGTCGCGCAGGAGGGTCGAGAAACTTTTTCGTATGTCGCCGAATCGTTCCATTTTTTACGTGTTTTAGAGGATAAATGTTTTTTTTCAAGTCTCGTCTGAACGACGGTGGCGCGATTTTAAATGGTAAAAAGAAGGGATGACGCTTCGAACAGTGGTAACCTATTAAGAGGACGAATGAAAACGGAAATCCTCTATCGACCTTCCTATTCCATGGCGGTGGTCAAATTGGACGCCAATGAGCTCATCTATGCCAATGCCGGGGCGATGGTGGGAATGTCCTCCAGTGTGACGATGGATACGCAAGCCTCCGGGGGATTGCTGAAATCGATGGCCCGGCAGTTTTTCGGAGGGGCCAGCTTTTGGCAAAACGTCTTCCGGTCATCCGCGCAGGGTGGCGAGGTGCAACTCTCTCCCGTGTTGCCGGGGGACATGTTCTGCATCCCCCTCGCGGGCGAAGGAGTGCTTATCCAGGCCGGGTGCTACATCGCCTCGGAGGAGACGGTCATGCTCGACGCCAAGTGGACGGGCTTGAGGACTTTCATGGCTGCGGAAGGGGTGACGATGTTGCGGGCCAGCGGGCAGGGGCAGCTCCTGCTCAGTTCCTACGGAGCCATTTTCGAACGCCAACTGACCGCCGGGGAAGGCTACACGATTGATTCCGGACACCTCGTGGCGATTTCCGAGGGGATGGACTTCAAAGTCCGCCCGGTCGGTGGCCTGAAGGCGACTTTCCTGAGTGGTGAGGGTCTGGTGATCGAAATGGTAGGCCCCGGACGCGTGCTCGTGCAAACCCGCTCGACCGATTCCCTCGTCCGGTGGCTCCGCCCGCGCATGGGAAGCCGCACCCGCAAGGAATAGCGCGGACTTCTTTTCAGAGCTTTTCGAAAACGCCGTGATCGCGCCGCTTCAGGACGGCAAAACCGGAGGCCTTTGCCTTCGTAAGGTTGAACCCCATCTTCCCCTCACGGGTGTTGAAGGAGGTGATCATTTTCTTGCACGGCTTCTTGCAAGAAGGGCACTCGGTCAGATGAGGCTCGGACATCTGCTGCGTGATTTCAAACTGCCCTCCGCAGATGGAGCAATCTTCGAGACTTTCGTATTGATAGATAGGCATGGGAGTAATGGTGTCCATGCCTTTAATAGGATTATTTGGGCAGGTAAGCCACAAGTGGGAAGTGTCCGAAAAGCCCACAATTTCTCACACGTACCGGGAGAGCTATTCCTCGTCTTCGACGTCTGTTGGAGCGGAAGGGGAAAGGGGGGAGACCTGGCCTTCGCTGATGAGTTGCTGGAAGGCGGGGGGGCTGATGCCGTGGGAGAAGTCGACGCCGAGGAGGTCGTGGAAGAATTTTTCGACGGGCACCCATTTATCCGGCCCGATTTTGATCTGCTTGGTGTACATGCAGATGGTCAGCATCCGGTTCTGGAGTTTGCGGATTTGGTTGGTGTATCCGAGGATGCGCTCGGCTACGCGCAGGCGGCTGACGAGTTCGTCCTTGTTGAGGGGTTTGGTGAGGAAGTCGTCGACGCCGGTCTGCATGGCTTCGATTTCATTTTCCCGGCCTGTGCGGGCGGTGAGCATGATGAAGTAGGTATAGTCGGTACGGTCGGCTCCACGGATTTTGCGGCAGAGTTCCAGACCGTCGACTTCCGGCATCATCCAGTCGCTGATGACGATGGCTTTCGGACTTTCCTCGAACAAACTCCAAGCCTCGACGCCGTTTTTGGCGGTGGTGATTTCGTGGCCCAGTTGCTCAAGGGTTGTCTTGAGCAGGCGAAGCGAGATGGGGTCGTCTTCTGCGATGAGGATTTTCATGGTGCCACGGTTTGCTTGTTCGGCGTTTAAACTAAGGCTGGGCGCAAGAAGTGCAAGTGGTCAAGAAGGATTCATTGAGTAGTTGAACTGGGGGAAGCGAGGTGCATCTCGGCATATCCTTTGATTTTTTTCCAGATGTTGGCGAGTCCAGCCGAGCGGTTGGGGGAAAGGTGTTGCTTGATTCCGAGTTCGGCCAGGAAATCGGGAGGGAGGGTGATGATTTCTTCGGGGGGATTGCCGCTGTAAAGTTCACAAAGCAGGTGGGCGATTCCCCGGGTGATGATGGCGTCGGCATCGCTTCGGAAATGGCAAATGCCATTTTCATAACCAGGTGCCATCCAAAGGTTTGATGAGCAGCCTTCTATTTTAAAGGCGGGAATTTTAAAGTCATCCGTCAGCCCCGGGGCTTTCCGCCCGCGATCAATGATGTATCCGAGGCGTTCCTCCACATCTTCTATAATCGCCAACCGATCAATTAACTGGTGTTTTTTTTCTAAAATCGACATCTCTTTATACTTTCCATGACGTTCTAACTGCCACTGTCTCACGGTAATACATCGTGCTAAGAACTCAAGACCTCTTCCATAATGCAAGCGCTTGCGGGTTTTTCGGGTGCTTTAATTTCGGATTTTTCGAATCAAACAATGCCTCTAGACGCCTAAACATGAACAAGAAGACGCTATTTTTACTTGATAAATAATAAATTCTTGTTGACCAAATGTATACCGATCGATTAGTTTATCCTCCCATGCCTTTCCAGAGGTTTATATATCCAGCCCTCTTTTTTTTCTGTCTGGTCGGGAATACTCCGGCTGCGGGCGACAAAGGCTTTTCCCCATCGGGAAATTCCTATCTGACGATGGCGGATGTCCAAGTCTCTTCCACCTTTCCTTGGAAGCGGGACATCGTCACGACATTTTTCTGGATTGGCGAGGGCCCGACAAGTTACGATAGTTCGACTGTTTTGAAGAGTGCATGGGACAATTCATGGACTCGGAATTACGGCGGAGTCGATAATCCGACGAAACGTGTGGCGAACGACAGCATGGGAGGCACGACTCTTCCCCGGCGTTTTGCTCCCACGTTGAATCCCTTTTACGTCGCCCTTCCGTTCAACGATGTCAAGTACCCCGAGCTGGCGCGGAAGTACATCCCCTGGTGGAATGAGAAAGCCTGGCGGGCTGCGCCGTATGTTTCCCAGTGCAAGGGGCGCTGGCTGATGATCGAATTCAAAGGCCGGGTCTGTTTTGCCCAATGGGAGGATGTCGGCCCGATTCGGTATGATCACGTGAAGTATGTCTTTGGGGATGAACGTCCCAGACGTTACTCGCGGGCCGGGCTGGATGTTTCCCCGGCGGTTCGAGATTATTTGGGCTTGGATGGAGATGACAAGACCGACTGGCGTTTTGTCGAATATAGCGAAGTGCCTTATGGGCCGTGGATCGAATACGGCGAACAGGCTGTCGTCTATCAAGCTCTCAAGGCTATTCCTCGGAAAAAAGACCGGGGCTAGCCATGGGAAGTTTTGCTGCAAAGACCCGACATTGCAGTTTGACCATTCTGTGGGTAATACTTTTCGCCAGTAAATGAGGCGACGGTTCATCATCCTTCTTCTGTGCGGCCTGTTTGGCGGGCTGGGGAAAGCGCTTTTTGCAGACGGAACTCCTCCCCGTCACCCCGGCGTGCTCATTGAAATCTATGACGTTTCTCAGGATATGGATCGTATTCGTGCGTTGGAGGATAAGCAAAAACCGGACGTTGCCCGCATCTTTCCCAAGGTCGATCTGCTGGACAAGCGGGGCGACTTTGCCCCCTACACGGAGCAATACATCACCAGCGTTTCCGGTTTCCTGAATATTGACGTTCCCGGAAAATATGTTTTCAAGCTTCGTAGCGATGATGGTTCGATCCTCTGGATCGATGAGACCATGGTGGCCAATGACGACGGTCTCCATTCGGCCAATACCACGGCGATGGGAGCGCTCGATCTGATCCGTGGGGAACATCCTTTCCTCATCCGGCACTTCCAAAATTATGGCGATAGCCAGTTGACTCTGGAATGGGAACCTCCCGGAGCGAAGGATTTTTCCGTCGTACCCGAGAAGATTTTCACAACCACTTCCACGATTCCTCCAACAGCGGACGGCCCGAAGTTCTTAAAACCTCTTTCCAAATGTGAACCGTTGAAACTTCCCGAGGGCCTGCACCCCAGCTATTATATTTACAATCTCTGCCCGACAGGATTCGAACCGAAAGTCACCGGGCTCGATTTTCAGGCGGACGGACGTCTCATGCTCGGCACGTGGAACCGGGACGGAGGGATTTATGCGATCCGGGGTGTCACCGGAGATCATCCCGACCCGGTCGTGAGATTGTATACGAAGGATATAATTCAATCCCTGGGTTTGAAAGTCGAGGATGGAGAGACTTTCGTCATGCAGCGGAATGTGCTGTCGGGGCTGATAGATCAGGGGGAGGGTTTTCCCCGGATTGATGAATCGTTGCGGCATTGGAGCGTGGGGGATACCTTGTCCGCCCGGAAACTGGTCTTTGGGCTGACCTATAGCAAAGGATGGTTTTACGGTGCGTTTGGATTGATCCTCGGGCCGGACGGCCGGATTCTTCGTCCTCAAAACCCGGTGAACGGGCAGGTCTTTCGGATTTCAGCGGAGGGGAAAATGGAGTTTGTCGCCTCGGGTTTCCGTGCTCCGAATGGGATGGGCGTGGGGCCGGACGGGGAAGTGCTCATCACCGACAATCATGGAGAATGGGTGCCTGCCTCGAAGCTGGTCGTCCTGGAGCCGGGGGCATTCTATGGAGCCCATGCCGATCCGGCGGGGGAGTTGGAGGGGGTGACGCCTGAAACTCCGCCGGTGGTTTGGTTGCCGACGGGGGAAGCGGGGAATTCCCCGAGTCAGCCGGCATGTTTTCCCTCGGGGCCGTATGCGGGGCAGATTTTGCTGGGAGATGTGACTTATGGCGGGCTGCAGCGGGTTTTCATGGAAAAGGTGAACGGGATCTGGCAGGGAGCAGTTTTCCGTTTCACTCAGGGACTGGAGGCGGGGGTGAATCGTATTTGTTTCGGGCCGGATGGAGACATTTATCTGGGGGAAATCGGCATTGATGGTTGGAGCCAGCCGGGGAAAAAAACGTTCGGCCTTCAAAAGCTTTCCTACACGGGTCGCCCCACTTTTGAGATGAAGGCGATCCGCATTCTCCGGGCGGGATTCGAGATCGAGTTTACGGAGCCGCTCGACAAGGGGCAGGGAGAGAAGCCGCAGGACTATGACATTGAGCAATGGTTTTATCTTCCCGCCGGGGATGTGCAGGGAAAGAAAATGGGATTGGCAAAGACGCCTGTCACGGAAGTGAAAATTTCCCCGGATCGAACAAAAGTCCTTCTCTACCTCTCCGATTTGCGTCAGGGAGATGTCGTCCACTTCAAGCTCAACCCGCAACTGGTTTCCGAAGGAGGACGCACCCTCTGGTCTAACGAGGCTTGGTACACGCTCAATTCGATCCCTTACTACTCGCATCCCGATCCGGCCCGGAAGATCAATACTTTGACCGAGCAGGAAAAGAGCGAGGGATGGAAGCTGCTCTTTGACGGTAGAAGAACGACGGGTTGGCACGGTTCAAAAACAAAAGGCTTTCCCTCGAATTGGATCGTTCAGAATGGCGCACTCTGCTGCCGAGAAGAAGGTGAGAACCTTCTGACGGACGATCAGTACGGTAACTTTGAGTTGAAGATGGACTGGAAAGTCGCGCCGGAGGGGGCGGGCCGGATTTGTTACCGGGTGAATGACCCGTCGCTGGAGAAAGTCCTTTCCATGTCGATCGTGGATAACCTGAGACGGATGGACGGTTGGAATGACAAAACCGCTGCCGGGTCTCTTTATGGGATTCTCCCCCCGATAAAATCGGTTGCCTATCCGGCTGGTTCGTGGAACGAAATACAAATCATTGCACAGGGTTCAAAAATTGAGCATTGGATGAATGGAGTGCGCATCCTCTCCACGGATTTTGACAGCGCCAAGTGGATCGAATGGCTCGCACGCAATCAGATCACAAAAATTCCGGCTTACACGAAAATCCGTGATGGAGTGATCCGTTTGGAGGACTGCGGCGGCGTTGCTTGGTTTCGGAATATCAAGATTCGCAAACTCCCGGCGGTCGAGCTTTAGAACATCTAGTTGATGGAAAAGCTATTGAGCGTTCATCCTTGATAAAGGAATACGTCAAGAATGACTCTGTTGCGGCTGTTTCTGGCTAAAGTGAGTCGGCCCTAGCCCTGACTCATGCGCTTGAGGACTTTTTCCACGACCTTTTCGACATCGTCAGGGGCATCCGCTTCCTGATGGGGGGCCGGGGGAAGGGGGCGCCAATGCGAAACTTGCGGAAGTGGCGAAGGACCCTCCATCCAAATTCCAGAGGCCCACATGGCCACATGGTAGGCCCCATTGGCGTAGGCGAGGACGGTTTCACCATTGCGAGGCAAAGCGTCATGTGTTCTGATCCAGAGGGTTTGATCCATTGGTAGATTTAATGACTGGCATGCCGTTTTCGTCAAGCACTCGCTGAATGTTTCTGAATAGTGCTGATGAACAACGAGTTGTGAGCGTTCGAGGGGGGCGGGGTTTGCCTGTTATTTGGAATTCCCCTGAATTTCCTCTACAACACGTTTTAAGAGCGCCTGACGTTTTTCTGTTTCGGCGGGGAGCGGTAGCGTTTGTTCGGTTGAAAAAATATCCCATTGCCGTTCGTGCACGATGTGAAGAAGATCATGCTCTTCATCCAGCCAGATGCGAGCATGGCAAGCATTTGTATGTTTGTTTTGCCAGCTGATAAAGTCTGCTTCATTTGTGAAGTGATGACTTTGGAGTCCGGGGATAGCATCCGGGGATAATGTCTCTTCTCCCCCGCGAGTCAGGGGGTCTGCGTAGGCACCAAATTCCACCGGCCCGGAGGCTGGCATCATGCCGACGGAGACGGCGCTGAGCAGAACGATGATGGCGATGCTGCCGGTGGCCAGTTGAGGGAACCACACCCGCCACCACGGCTGTAAGGATTTATTTTTTTGGGGAAAGCGGTGGCGCACCACTTCCTGTAGTTCATTCAACCTGTATTCGGGCAACTTTGGCTCCTGTTTCTTCAGTGCCTCGGTTGTGGGGAAGGTGGCCTTGGCGAATGTCAGAATAGCCTTCATTTCGGCCACAGCGCCAGCTCGGTCGGCATTCTGAGCGGTCAGAAGATGAAGATGTTTTTCCTCGTCCGGGGTGGCTGCTCCGGCGAGGACTTTGATGGCGAGAGATTCAAATTCACCTTCGGTCATAAGTGTTTATCGCAAAAATGCCTGCAATTCTTTCAATAATTTAGGGTAAGACTCGACTTTTTTCCGTATTTTTTTCAATCCGCGGGAGATTTGCACTCCCACGGTGCCGAGGGGGATCTCATATTTTTCGGCAAGTATTTTATAGGGTATTTTCTCCATGAGAAAATCGCAGATCAAGTCGGCAATTTCCGGTTCCAGTTCATTCATGGCTGATTGGAGAAGGGTTGAAAGTTCTTTCAACTCGGAAACATTCAGGGATTCCATCAGGGTGGCGGCGGGCTCGAACAAGCCGTTCGTTTTCGCCTGCAAATCCTCCATGCTGACGAGCTGTCCGCCGCCGCGTTTTTGAGCGGAAGATTTTCGTTTTGCTGAAACAGCTGCGCGGGCCGCCATGGTCACTGCCAATGCCCGTAGTTCCTCCCAATTCTCCACCTGGGTCACCTTGTCCACGAGTTCGCGCAGGGTTTCGATGGCGACGTCTTCCGCCTCGGTGGGACTGAGTCCTGCGACGGGATGGCGGGCGGCATGAAAGACGGGGGGGTAGAGTTCCCGAAAGGCTTGTGTCCATGACACTTCGTCTCCCTTTTTCAAGGCGTTGAATTGCTCGGTTTCCATTCCTGAGTGGATTGTTGCACAGGGGAAAGTTTTCCCGCAAGCCCGGCTTGTCAAAAAGCGTGGAGAGATCAGAATGCCCGCTCATGTTCCGTCTGCTTCTCCCTCTTTTTTTTGGAGTCGTGCTTTTGGCTCATGGAGTTGAGGAAAAATGGGACTGGGATGTCCGGTTGCAGGAGATTCGCCGGGTGGGGAAAAAGGAGGGGCTGGACGCGGCTCTGCGACTTGCCCAGGCGTCCCTTACGGATGGGGAAAAAAAGTTCGGGCCGGATTCGATTGAGATCATTCCGCCCTTGCGGGAGGAGGCCCGGATTCTTCAACTTCAGACGAAATATCCGGAGGTTGAGCCGATCCTGAAACGGGTGGTCGCCATAACGGAAAAAAAGCTTGGGCCCGACCATCCCGATCTTGCGGATGCCCTGACCTCGCTCGGTTGGTTGGAGGAGGGGATGGCCAGTTACCCGAACGCGCGCGAGTTGTTTGAGCGGGCACTCCAGATACGGGAAGCGAAGTATGGACATCACAATGCTGCGGTGGCTGATTCCCTCAACAGTCTGGGTGTGGTGGCGGAGGATATGGGCGAGTTTCAGAAATCGGAGGCGTACTATCTGGAGGCACTGAATCTCCGCCGGGAAATCCTCGGGCCGGAAAATTCGACGACGGCCACCTCGGCGAATAATCTCGGGACGCTCTATTGGAGTACGGGAGACTACGGCAAGGCGGAGCAGTATTTCACCCAGGCCCTTGATATTCGCCGAAAAAGTCTCGGCCCCAAAGCCTCCGCCACCGTGACGACCATGAATAACTTGGCACTGCTTTATCGCAGCATGGGAGATGATGCCCGGGCCGAGCCGTTATTCCGGCAGGTGCTTGCCTTGAGGGAGGAGACGCTGGGCTCCGACCACCCCTTCACGCTCACGACTATGCATCAACTGGGGCTGCTGTATGCGAGTCTTGGCCGGAATGACGAGGCGGAGGCGTTGCTCCTTCGAGCGGCGCATGAACGGGAGAAAATCCTGGGAACCGAGCACCCGGATGTGGCCCGGAGTTATTTTCATCTCGCGTGGTTTTACGACCGGTGCGGCAAGTATGCCAAAGCCGAACCCCTTCACCTGAAGGCTCTCCAGATCCGGCTGAAAGTCCTGGGGGATCATCACCCTGAAACGGCGGGGAGCTACAGTTTCCTTGCCCGGCATTACCACGTCCAGGGGATGCTCAAAAAAGCGGAGCCGCTTTATGAAAAGGCCTTTGCGATCGAGAACGACATCATGGGGCTTCACGATCCGGATACATTGCCGACGGTGGAAAATCTCGCATGGCTCTACATCGACGAGGGTCGCCGGGAGGATGCCATGAAGCTCATGCGGCGGGTGATCGAAACTCATGAGGCGATGCTTCAGAATCTTTTCACCTTCACCTCGGAAAAGCAGCGCATTGAATTCCAACGCACGCTGAGGCTTTACGATCTTCCTGCCAATCTTGGCAGTGCGGAGGATATTGCCCGGGTCGCCTTTCGCACCAAGGGTGTCGTGCTTGATTCTCTCATTGAGGATCGTCTGGCGGCGAATTCATCGAACGATCCTCACTTAAAGGAGACGTTGGAGCGTCTTCAGTGGCTTTCGCGCCAGATTTTCCACGGTGAATTGGAGCCGCAGGAAGGCTCCTCCCAGGCTGCCGCGAGGATTGCCCAGGTGGAGGAATGGAAACAGGAGGAAGAAACGCTGGAGTGTTCCTTTGTCCGGGAGGTGGCGGGGATGGGAAGAGCCCGGCGCGCTCTTCAGGTAAAGCCGGAGGATGTGCGGGAGGCATTGCCGGAGGGGACGGCCCTTTTGGAATTCATTCAATACGCAGCCGACAAAAAAAATCTCAAATTTGAGCCTGCCTACGGTGTGCTGGTGGTGACGCGGGGAAAGGGTTTCCAATGGGTGCCGTTGGGAGGCGCGGACGAAATCGATGAAGCCGTACGCGTCTACCAAAAATACATTCGACGGCATGTTCGGGATGTGGCGGTTTCCCGTGCGCTTCATGAGCTGTCTGAAAAAGTCTGGATCCCTCTTATTCCGGTGCTGCCAGCCGGGACGGATCGCCTGCTGATAAGCCCGGATGGGAAGTTGAACTTCATCTCCTTTGCCACTCTTTTGTCGCCCGGCGGAGCCTTTCTTGCCGAGAAATATCACATCAGTTATTTGTCGAGCGGGCGGGATTTGCTGCTTCCCCGCGTAACGACCCAGCAACGGCTTGTGGCTGTTTTTGCAGATCCGGCTTACGACGGGAAGACCGAAGAATTGCAGGGGGAGGACAATCCCTCAATCAGCCGGGAGGTTGCGGAACTGTTTGACTACATGCGTTTCACGCCATTGCCGGGGACGGAAAAGGAGGCCCAGTTTTTGAGCGGGCACGGGAAAGGATGGGGGTGTGATGTGAAATGCTTTCTCGGAGCGGATGCCACGGAGAAAAATCTCTCAGCGGTGAAGAGCCCCTATGTCCTTCATCTGGCCACGCATGGAGTCTTTCTTCCCGCACCGGGAGGGACTTCCACGGGGGCCGTCCCGTTGGATCAGCCGCCGAGGCCTTTTGTGGAACTATCCCATCCGATGCAACGAAGCCTGCTGCTTTTGACGGGTGCGCAGCAAACTCTGGCCGCATGGGAAAAGGGAATTGTCCCGCCTACGGAAAATGACGGGATCGTTACGGCTCAGGAGGTCGGTGCCCTGAATCTTCAAGGGACGTGGCTGGTCGTGTTATCCGCATGCGATACAGGTTTGGGTGATGATCAGGCAGGGGAGGGGGTTTTGGGTTTGCGGCGAGGCTTTCTCATGGCAGGCGCTCAAAATCTGCTCCTGACACTCTGGGCCGTGAGTGATGCCGAGACGGCTTCCTTGATCGAATCTTTTTACACGAAAGCCTTTGCAACGGGAGATCCTGCCGGGGCTTTGGACGACGTGCAGCGGGAGAGGCTCGTCGCATTACGCGAAAAGGACGGAATCGGTCAGGCGGTGCGTCTGGCGGGCCCCTTCATCCTTAACGTCACGGGTTCTCCAACGGATGTAAAAAATAATTTCAAAAAAATGAAATAAATGGCGCTGGGTTTGCGATTGCTTACTCAGACCATGAAACATTTTCTCTCTTTCCTCGCATCGATATTTCAAAAACTCCAAATCTCCCAAAGAACACGAGCCGTTTTTGGCGATATCCATTGGACGCAGCCTGAGTGGCTGGGGCGGACTCGTTTCCCTCAGGATCGGAGGCTTTTCCGATGGATGGTCGGAAGCATCATTCTACTGGTCTTTTTTGTGGCGGGGATGATTGCATTTCTCATGCCCCCAGCGCCCGATCCCGATGCCGTGCAGGTGACGATTCAGACTCCGTCCCTGGGATCTATAACGAAGCAGGGAATTATTCCATCGCCCTTGGAAATCGATTTTTCCCGTTCGGTGGCACCGTTGGATCAGATCGGTGAGGAGGCGAAAGTCGCACCGCAGATATCCCCGGAGGTCAAAGGCCGGTGGTACTGGTATGATTCGTCCCTGTGTTTTCAGCCGGAAAAAGATTGGCCGTCTGGAGTGACTTATTATGTCAAGTTCCCGGCGGGGATGACGGCTCCCGGAGTGAAACTCGCTCAAAATACCGCCCACTTTACCACTCTTCCATTTTCCGCCTCGATTGAGGAGTCGAAGTTTTATGTGAATCCGAAAGACCCCTCCGTTCGCCAGATCACGGCGACTCTCGTTTTCAGCCATCCGGTGGAAAAGGCTGTTTTGGAAAAACATGTCGTCCTGTCCGGAGACGGAATCGAAAAGTATTTGAAAACGGAAAAGGGGCAACCGCAATTCGAAGTTGAGATGACCGATTTTGGCCGCAAGGCGTTCTTCCGCTCGGCCTCACTTCGCATGCCGGAGGCGAATAGCTATGCCTGGATTTCGGTGGAAAAAGGGTTGACTCCTGTTGCGGGTGACGGTCTTGCAAGCGCGGCTCTCAAGGAAGTCACCATTCCTGACTTGATGGGTTTGCTGAAAGTCGTTGAAACGAATTTCTCCATCATTCGGACTGCCGATGGCGAGCCCCATCAGACGTTGACGTTTGACCTGTCGATCGGAGTGAAGCCGGAAAAACTCCAGGAGCGTCTTTCCGTCTATCTATTGCCCAAAGATCGTCCGGCTGAGGATGGATTTGATCCGATCAAAAACTACGCATGGCATGGGCCGGGCGAGGTGAATGAAGTTGTTTTGGCAGCTTCGCGGAAATTGGATGTGCACTTGAATCCTTCCGCCATCGATTATCCGGAATTGCACTCCTGCGTGCTGGATGTCCCGGAGGATCGGTTTGTCTATGTGCGCGTGGAAAAGGGTCTGGTGAGCCTGGGCGGTTTCATCATGCGTTCGGAATACGGCGGGGTTTTCGCCACCCCGCGTTACCCTCACGAGGCCCGGCTGGAACACCCCGGTTCGGTGCTTGCCTTGAGCGGGGAGAAAAAACTCTCCGTGATTTCCCGTGGCATCCAGCACCTGCAATGCCGCATTGCCCGCGTGTCACAAGAGGAAATCCACCACCTCGTCAGCCAGTCGGGCGGGAATTTTGAACATCCCGAATTCAAAAATTATTCCTTCGGAGAGGACAACATCGCCCAATCTTTTTATAAAACCATCGATATCCATTCCACCGCACCGGGGAAACCCGACTATCTCGCCCTCGATCTGAAAGATCTGCTGGGAGACAAGGGAGGCGAGGCTCGCGGTCTGTTTTTTCTCCAACTTTCCGAGAAGCAGCCGGAGGAAAATCAGGTGCGGCGACGTCATCTCAATCAATTTGATGATGATAATTTGGATCGGGATCAGAGCCGCTGGGATGATCAGGCGGGAGGAAGAGATGAGGGGAGCGATCAACGTTTTCTTCTGGTGACCGATCTCGGTCTGATTGTGAAGGAGAATGCCGATGAGACACGCGATGTCTTTGTCCAGTCGATCAAAAATGGCAGGCCTGTTTCGGATGTGAAAATCGAGGTGTTGGCGAAAAATGGCACAGCCGTCGCTACTGCGGAAACGGACGAGAATGGGCATGCCCCGCTTCCCCGAGTCTCTGATTTGCGCAGGGATAAAACGCCCGTGGCCATACTGGCCCAGAGGGGTTCCGACATTTCCTTCCTTCCGTTTCATCGGCGGGATCGAAATTTGAACATGTCCCGTTTTGAAACGGGGGGTGTTGAACTGGACAATCCGGCGGCATTGTCGGTTTTTGTTTTTACGGATCGCGGGTTGTACCGCCCCGGTGATGACGTGCACTTCGGGGTCATTGCTCGGCAATATGATTGGAAGGGAAAGTTGAAGGACATGCCGTTGAAACTCATCATCACCAATCCGCAAGGACAGTGGGTGACGGAGAAGGATTTGAAACTGCCGGCGGACGGTTTTGTGGAAGCGCGTTTCACTCCGAGGGAACAGGCTCCCACGGGCACTTATACGGCGTCAGTCTATCTGCCGGAGGATGATGGGAAAAAGACCCTTCTAGGCTCGGACACTTTCCGTGTGGAGGAATTTCTTCCTGATCGGATGAAAATTACCTCGAAACTCAGCCGCGCGGTGAGTGATGGCTGGCTGGTGCCGGGGGATTTAAAAATGATCGTCGATCTGAAGAACTTGTACGGTGTGGCCGCCACCCAACGCCGGGTGACGGGAGAATTTACCCTTACGCCCACGAGTTATCATTTCGCCCGGTATCCGGATTATGTATTTGATGATCCTGATCTGCAACCGGATCATCCTCTGAAAGTCCATCAGGAGACTTTGCCGGAAGCGCTCACGGACGATCAGGGCGAGGCCATGCTTGATCTCGGGCTGGATCGCTTTGACCGCGGTGTCTACCAGTTGAGTTATCTCACACGGGGATTTGAAGCGGAGGGCGGGCGCAATGTCGCCACGGGGGGCTCGGCGCTTGTTTCTCCAAGAGAATATCTCGTCGGGTACAAACCGGATGGTGACTTGGACTATCTCCGGACGGGAAGTCGCCACATGGTGCAATTCCTCGCCGTACAGTCGGATCTTGAGCCGCATGAAATCGATCAGCTTCACCTGGTTTTGTCGGAAGAACGGCACATCTCCGTCCTGACCCGTCAACCAAACGGAAACTACGCCTACCAGTCTGAAGTGAAGGAACAGGAGTTGAACGACGACCCGTTGAAAATTTCGACAACCGGTTATTCCGCCCCCTTGCGCACCCAGGAGCCGGGGACGTATTTGCTCCGGGTTGTCGATGCGGGTGGTGCCCGTCTCAGCACGGTGCGCTATACCGTGGTGGGAGATGCGAATCTGAGTCGCTCGCTGGAAAAGAATGCCGAATTGAAGCTTCAACTCTCCAAGGGCGAATACAAGCCGGGCGAGGAAATTTCCATGGCGATCACCGCGCCCTACACGGGTGCCGGTCTGATCACCATCGAACGGGATCACGTCTACGCCAACAAATGGTTTCGTGCCGACACGACCAGCAGCACTCAGACGATCACTTTGCCGAAAAATCTGGAAGGAAACGCCTATGTGAACGTGACCTTTGTCCGCTCGCTCGATTCGCATGAGATTTTTTCCAGTCCCCTGAGTTATGCTGCTGTCCCCTTTCGCATTGACCGATCAGCGCGTACCGTGAAATTTGATCTCCAAATCCCGGCAAAGGCACGTCCGGGGCGGCCCTTCCCGATCAAGTTCCAGTCGGATCGGCCCTGCCGGGCGGTGATCTATGCAGTCGATGAGGGGATTCTCCAGGTAGCCCACTACACGCTGCCCGATCCTCTCGATCAATTCCTCCCGAAGCGAGCCCTTCAGGTGCAGACGGAGCAGATTCTCGATCTGATCCTGCCGGAGTTCTCTGTTGCACGTGCGGTTGCCGCCGCAGGTGGCGGCGGTGGGGAGGATTTGTTGGCGGCGAATCTGAATCCTTTCCGTCGGAAAGCGGAAAAGCCGGTGGTTTTCTGGTCGGGAATCGTCGAATGCACAGGCAAGGAGCAGACGATCAACTACGAAGTGCCCGATTACTTCAATGGTACGCTGCACGTCATGGCTGTGGCGGTTTCCGAGGATGCCATCGGCTCGGCGGAGAAGAAAGCCATCCTCCAGAATCCGTTGGTCATCCAACCGAACGTGCCGACATTTGTCGCTCCGGGCGATGAGTTTGAGGTGAGCGTATCGGTGGCGAATCTGATGGATAAATCTGGGCCGGATGCCGAGATCACCCCGTCCCTGACGGTGAGCGAAGGCGTCGAAATTCTCGAAAAACCGCAGTCTTCGGTGAAGATTGCCGAGGGGCATGACGCGACGCTTCTCTATCGCCTGAAAGCCAGGGATGTTTTGGGGAATACAGATCTGGTTTTTGCAGCATCATCCGGTTCCGAGTCGGTGAAATACGCTTCGACCCTGAGTGTCCGTCCGGCTTCACCGTTCCTGGATTTGATTCGAAGCGGGTATTTCGACGGTGGGACAAAGGATATTCCCGTGGAGAGGGATCTTTATCCTCAATTTCGCCAGCAAAAGGTTATTCTTTCACCCCTTCCGCTCGGACTGCTATGGGGGCTGGAAACTTATCTCTACGACTACCCGCACTATTGTTCGGAACAACTGACGAGTATCGCGTTCGCAAAATTGCTGGAGGAAAAAAAGGATGGAAAACCGATCGCCCGAGAGGATCGGCAGAAGAGCTTGAACGAAATCACAAGCGTTCTGGCCACCCGGCAAAATGACAAGGGGGCTTTTGGCTTGTGGAATACGCCGGGGAATATCCAGTTCGATTTTCCATCGGTTTACGTCATGCATCTCCTGACGGAGGCGCGGGAGCGGGGCTTTGATGTGCCGAATGATCTTTACCAGCGAGGGCTTGATCACTTGCGTGAGATGTCCGGGGCGACGCCTTCGACTCTGGTGGGTGCCCGTCAGCAAGCGTATGCCATTTATCTCCTCACACGAAACCAGGAGGTGACGACCAATGACCTCGACCGAGTGTGCAAATATCTCGATTCGACCTATCCCGATGTTTGGTATGATGACGTGGCCGCGCTCTATTGTGCCGGATCGTATGCGATGCTGAAGAATCGTACCGACGCGGAGAAGCTGATCACCCGCTTCCAGTTTAAGAAACATCACAAGCTTGACTGGGATGATTTTTATTCCGATCTGGGAAGGGATTCACAATATCTCTACATCCTCTCCCGGCATTTTCCGGAACGCATCCGCCAGGTGTCGAGTCAGGATTTGTTGCAGATTGTCGATTCAATTATGCGCGGGAATTTCGCCACTCATTCGTCGGCGTACACCATTCTTGGTTTGAAGGCGTATGCCGAGGCCCTGAAGCTTACTTCCTCAGCATCACCACAGGTGGAGGAAAAATGGGCGGATGGTTCCACCCGCCCGCTTGAACTGATCGACCGGGATGGAACCGCTGCGGGCTTTCATCCCGATGCCAAGGCCCTGCGGTTAAAGTCTAACGGCGCCCCCCGCGTCTTTTATCAAGTGATTGAGACGGGGTTTGATCGTCATCCACCCACGACGGCTTTGAATCAAGGACTGGAAGTTTACCGCGAGTATCGCAACCAGAAAAATGAAGTCGCCGATCACGCCACTTTGGGTGAGGAATTGACAGTCCATATACGCATTCGCAGCACGAATGGCGATCCGATCTACAATGTGGCCATTCTCGATTTGTTGCCCGGCGGTTTTGAGGTGGAGGCTGATTCCATTCGCAATAACTCGGATCAACAGCCATGGAACACCATTCACACGGATCATGTCGATGTCCGCGAAGATCGCGTGGTGATTTACGGGACGGCGGATGATACGGCGAGGGAGTTTGTCTACAAAATCCGCGCCACCAATCGTGGCACTTATCTCGTTCCTCCCGTGCAAGCCGAGTCGATGTACCGTCGGGAAGTTCAGGGTCACGGCGTAGGCGGGACGATGTGCGTGGAGGCCGCACCATGATGAGATGGCTGAAGCGTCTCGTGCTTGCGGGAGGAATACTTTGTCTCGCAGCCGTTGCGGTCTGGAGTTGTCTTTCCAGGCCGCCTCTGCTGGACGGGATTCCCTTTTCCCAGTGTTATCTGGATCGGGATGGCGTGCCGCTCCGTTACACTCTGGCCAAGGACGGGATTTATAGAATTTATACGCCCCTGGCGAAAATTTCACCCACAGTGATAGAGGCGACGCTTCTCCACGAGGATCGCTACTACTGGATTCACCCGGGGGCAAATCCGGTGGCTCTGGCCAAGGCGCTCTGGAACGAAATTTTCGGCGGGCATCGACGCTTTGGAGCCTCGACGATCTCGATGCAGCTGGCCCGTCTCCGGTTCCATCTTCAGACCCGTTCATGGGGTGGAAAATTCGTCCAGATTTTGCGGGCCATCCAATTGGAGAGGCATTACTCGAAGGATCAAATGCTTGAAGCCTATCTGAACCTGGCGCCCTACGGCCACAATATTGAGGGCGTGGGAACTGCCAGCATGATTTATTATGGCAAGGCTCCGGAGCATCTGACTTTGGCGGAGGCTTTGACGCTCGCCGTCATCCCGCAGAGCCCCACCCGGCGCACACCCCGTTCCACGGGTGAAAACAAAGCCCTTCAAGATGCGAGGGAAGTCCTTTTCGCCCAATGGCTGGAAGTCCACCCGGAGGATGCAAATGAGCGGGCGTTGCTCAGGATGGCCTTGCAGGTGAGGCCGTTGTGTTCGCTGCCATTTCGGGCTCCGCATCTGGCGGATTGGCTGAGTCGTCGTCCGGGGATTGAAATGCAGGGAGTCGTGAGAACGACAGTCGATGGTGATCTGCAAAAGGCTCTCGAAAAAGAGATGAGCGCCTACATCCGTCTTCATTCGAATGTCGGGGTGCGAAATGCCGCTGCCATTCTCGTCGATACTTCCAACATGGAGGTGGTGGCGGGCATCGGCTCGGCGAATTATTACTCAAAGGAAATCCATGGACAGGTAAACGGTATGACCATGCGGCGCTCTCCGGGATCGACGTTGAAGCCCCTTCTGTATGCGCTAGCGCTGGATCAGGGCGTCATTCAGCCCCACTCGCTGTTGCGGGACATGCCGACGAGTTTCGCCGGGTACAATCCGGAAAACTTCGACCGGGATTTTCGTGGTCCGATCCAGGCCGATGTCGCGCTGCGGGAAAGCCGGAACATCCCCGCCGTATGGCTGGCTTCGCAACTCAAGGGCAAGGGGCTTTACCAACTCCTGCAGGAATCGGGCGTGGCAGGTAAGCCGAGAGTATGAAACAAAATTTTTTGTGGCTGGTGGCCTTTATCATCCTTGGGCTTTGCGGGGTCGAGTTTTG
>Ga0187810_10000173_pt1 | contig 29932 bp, 21 predicted proteins | sample NC_wetland_sal_i_9_FD_132963 | JGI IMG/M metagenome (GOLD analysis project Ga0187810, IMG submission 132963) | Wetland sediment microbial communities from Neuse River Estuary, North Carolina, USA - ASW_5 | ecosystem: Environmental > Aquatic > Freshwater > Wetlands > Sediment | place: USA: North...
GCGCGATAGGCCCATGTCACGACACTTTGGCCAGGAAGGAGGAGGGGAGGCAGGAGGGCGGTTGCGGCAACCAGGCCCACGACGATGGGCGTGTAGACGGCGGCGAAGCGGCTAAGCCAACGCTCCGTGTGCGCCTTCCTCGCCGCCGCGGCTTCGACGAGGCCGGCTATGCGCGCAGCCGAGGATTCAGAGGCGAGGCGGCTGGTCTCCAGCACCAACGACCCGTCCAGGGATATGCAGCCCGCGAGGGCTTCTGATCCCGCGGCCACGGCGCGCGGCTTCGATTCGCCCGTGAGCGCCGAGCAATCGAGGAAGGCCTCGCCCTCGATCACGCGGGCGTCAAGGGCGATCCTCTCTCCAGGCTTGACGAGGAAAAGGTCGCCCACCGCGGCCTCGTCGGGCGAGATGTCCACCCACGAATCGCCGGACTTTACGCGCACGGAGTCGGGGCGAAGATCGAGGAGGGCCCTGATTGAGGCTCTGCTCCGCTTCGTGGCGGATTCCTGAAGGAGCTCTCCTATCCGGTAGAACACCATGACGGCGAGGGCTTCCTCGTAGTGGCCAATTGCGCAGGCCCCCAGCGTTGCGAGCGACATCAAGAAGAGTTCCCCGAACACCTTGCCGGAGCGGATGCTCCTCAGGGCGCCGAGCAGAACCTCCCGGCCGGCGATGAGATAGGCGAGCCCTGCCAGCGCTTCCCGCACTAAAGGACGTTGGAAGAGGAACGAGGCGCCGCCGAGGGCCGTGGCGACGACCAGGGAGAGAACCTCTGGGCGGAGGCCGTGCTCTTTTTGCGCTTTCCCGGCAGGGGCCGCGGCCTTCATGGCCTTGTCTTCCGTGGCGCAGGCCGCGCACTCGAGTCGATCGGCCCGCGTGACGAGGCGACTCATGCGCCTGCTCCCGCCGCTGACCGCGCCCGCTCAGCGGCGTGCTCCAGGCCGAGTCGGAGCAGGGAGTGGACGTGGGGATCGTCCAAGGCGTAGAAAATGACCTTGCCCTCGCGGCGACTGCGCACCAGTCGTGCGGCCCGGAGAAGGGCGAGCTGATGGCTCACCGACGACTGACTGCAGCCGAGCAGTGCCGCGAGATCGCAGACGCAGAGTTCCTCGGTGGCCAGGGCGAAAAGAATGCGCAGGCGACCTGCGTCTCCAAAAACCTTCATGAGTTCGGCGAGGCCCTCCAGGTTACCGGAGGGGGGGAGGCTCCGGCGAGCGCTTTCCACGCTCGCCTTGTGGATGAACGAGCAGCCGCAGAGCTCGACCGACTCAGCCCCCTCCATGCCGCGTTTGCCCCGCGTTTTCGCCGCAATCGATGTGTCAGCCATTCTTTGGCCTCGTTTCATATGAATATATGAACATATGATCATTTATAACATGAAGAACGCTTCAGTCAAGAGGCCTACGCCGTGTCAACGCCGGGAAGGGGGAGCTCCGTCACGCAGCGCGACGCCAGCCCCATATGTGAGCTTTCTCGCCATGAGGGCTGGCGCGGCGACCTGCTCAGCTATACGGTCCGGGGCCTTCGGCGATACCATGCAGAAACACGGTTCATGCAAGGAGCTAGCCCGCGATGAACATGCTCGACAAGCGGACCAAAATAGTTGCGACCCTGGGACCTGCCTCGGAAAGCCCCGAGATCGTCAAAGCCCTGCTTTTGGAGGGCGTCAACGTCTTTCGCCTCAATTTTTCGCATACGGCACAGGAAGAGGCCCGCACTGTCATCGCCACGATCAGGGCGGCCCGCGCGGAGCTCAAACTGCCGGCGGCGATCATGGCCGACATAAAGGGACCCGCGGTCCGGGTGTACGGCTACGCCGAAGCCCTGCCCATCGAGGCGGGAACGATCCTCGTCATCGAGTCTCGGCCGGCGGAGGGCATCGAAACCCTCGTCTCTCCAGAGCAGCTTAGGATATACACCAATCTTCCCGGGATCGACGGCCTCTGCGCGATAGGCCAGCGCATCCTTCTCATGGACGGCTACTTCTCGGGCGAGGTGGTGGCTAAGGGAGTGGACAGCGTCTCCGTCCGCCTGGGCAATCCGGGCTCTCTTCGGCCCAAGGCGCACCTGACCATCCCGCACGTCGACTACCCCATAGCCTTCCTTTCGGACAAGGACATCCGCGACATCGCCTTCGCGGTGGACCAGGAGGTGGAGTACATCGCCCTCTCCTTCGTCCGCGAGGCGACGGACATCGAGGAGGTCAGGCGCCTCATACAGCGTTCGAAGACGGCGTCGGGGAGGAAGAGCGCCTGCAAGCTGATCGGCAAGATCGAGAGCGCGAAGGGCTTGGCGAATTCCGAAGCGATCGTCGCGGCCGCCGACGGAATCATGGTGGCCCGCGGCGACATGGGTGTCGAGATCGCGATAGAGACCGTGCCCATCGCCCAGAAACGCCTCATACGCACCGGCTACCTCGCCGCAAAGCCGGTCATCACGGCGACCCAGATGCTCGAGTCGATGATCGAAAGCCCCATGCCGACCAGGGCCGAGGCGAGCGACGTGGCGAACGCGTGCTTTGATTCTACGAGCGCCGTCATGCTTTCCGGCGAGACGGCCATAGGGCGCTACCCCGTGAAGGTCGTACAGACGATGTGCGCCATCATCCGCGAGGTGGAGGTGGTTTTCGATTATCAGAACTACCACCGCAGCATGCCGCCGGAGATCAGAGCCGGGGACCTGCCGGCGATCATGTCGTACAACGCGGTGTCCGTGGCCTACGAATGCAAGGCGGCAGGGATCGTCGTGCTTACGGAGACGGGCCACGCCGCGCGCCTCATCTCCCGCCTCAGGCCGAGCATGCCCATATTCGCCTTCACAAAGGACGAGACGGTCTACCACCAGCTTACCATGAACTGGGGCGTCTATCCCTTCCTCCTAAGCGGCGCCGGCGAGCGCCTCGACACCGTCGTGGCCGAAACGATCGAGACCTGCGTTTTGGCCGGCGTCTTGAAGAAGGGCGACCGTGTCGTCTTCGTCGCCGGCCTGCCGCTCGCGAAACAGGGCACGACCAACATGATGCGCGTGGAGACCGTCGGCTAGCCCGGAGAGCGCCTGGCGAGGCTGCGATTGCGGCCGGAGCGCTTGGCCTGGAGGAGGGCCTCGTCTGCGACGCGGATCGTGTCCTCGACCTCCTCGCCGCGATTTTCCGCGGCTCCGGCGCTGAGCGTAACGCGGATCTCTTTGCTCTCGAAGCGCGTCACGGCGGATTCGACGGCGGCACGGAGCTTCTCGGCCGCGGCCGCAGCTCCGGCGATGTCGGTATCGGGAAGGAGGACGAGGAATTCTTCTCCTCCCCAGCGTACGCAGAGGTCCTCCTGTCTCAAAGATGCCAGGAGAACACTCGCCATCAATCGGAGCACCGCGTCGCCCGCGGCATGACCGTGCCGATCGTTGACCAGCTTGAACTCGTCGATGTCCGAGATGATGATGCTCAGAGGCCTGCCGTGGCGCTTGGCGCGGGATCGCTCCGAGTCGACTCGATCGAAGAACGCGCGACGGTTCATGAGGCCCGTCAGGTAGTCGGTGCGCATCGCGGCGTCCAGCTCCTCGTTGAGTTCCTTCATTCGCAGCTGGTAACGGTCGCTTATTCGCAGGGTCTTCATGAAACTGCGCAGCGTCTTCTCGTAGCGCTCGGCAAGAACTTTGTACTTTGGCAGGAGGGGGTCTGCGGCGAAGGCCGGGTTTCGCAATACGGAAGAAATCTCCTCGAGGCCGGGATCGGGCGTATCGCCAACGTTTTCGTCGCTCATTGCGCGCTCTCCTCGAGCACGACCTCGAAGGGAAGGTCGATATCTTCGCCGAATTCCTCTGCCGATTCCCTCGCGCGCTCATTTCGCTTGTCGCAATACCAGACGACGCGGACATCGCGTCCCTTCCCGTATGCCTCGTCGAGCTCATCGAGAATGTCGACGAGGCACTTCGTGCTGCTCGTGTTCAGATAGCTCAGCCTAAGCTCGAGGAGGAGGGGCTGCGTTTCTTCCGCGATGAAGCGGCGCATCCAGAGCGCGATGGGCTCGAAAAAATCAAAGGCGTTTTCGGGGTATGACTCTCCGGCGAGCTGGGCGAGGCCTCGGCTGGCATCGAGTTTTACGAGGGGCGAGGAGTTCGTGCCGTCGATCATCAGGTCGTCCATGCCTCGTCTCCTTTATACCAGCACCGTGAGGCTGAAGAAGAGGAATTGCTCGTCTATGTCGCTCACCTTGTAGGCAAGGGGAGCCGCCGCCCGTCTCGCCGCGTCGATGAGGCCGAGCCCCGCTCCGCCCTCCGCGGCGCGCGGCGCGCGCAGCCGCTCCTTATAAAGCCGTTTGAGGCCGTCTCTGTCGAGGATGCGAAGTTCATCCAACCGAGAAGAGAGGCTCGGCATATCCGTACGACGGATGACGTTGCCCGCGCTCACCGTGAAGTGCTCGCCCGAGCGGCCGATCACCAAGGTTCCCGCGTCGAGCGCCCGGCCGGCGCCGCAGTCCTTGAGCCCCGAGGCGTAGGCTTGGACATTCTGCGCGAGTTCGACGAAGACCGCGAAGACGTCGGTGACGGACGAGGGAGGCTCTTCGTCGCTCTCGAGATACTGGCGGACGGCCCTCCCTATCTCCTCGATGATGCTGTGAGAGAAGGGGCCGTTGAAGCAGATGAGGATGTTCTCGACCATCAGGTCCATGCGGAGCTTATAAATGTCGATCACACCGTTAGGCATCGCCACGCTCCAGTGTCGGCGCCTCGAAGGCGACGACCGTGATGTCATCCCGCTGGGGAAGCGGGCCCCGCCATGAGTCGAGCGCCTCTTCGAAATGGCCCAGACGCTCCGACCAAGGCAGCGTGGAGGATGAGGCAACCAGGCCCTCAAAGGCCGTGGCGCCGTACCCGAAGCCGGAGGGTCCTCCCGCCTGATCCAGAAACCCGTCTGTGCACAGGTAGAAGGCCCGTCCCTCGAGATCGAAGTCCCGCCGCAGGGCGGCTGAGCTGCGCCGGCCGGAGCGGACCCGTTCGACGCCTCCGGCCCCGGCCACGAAAAGATCCACCCCCGCGCCGGCGAAGCGAAGGCGGTTTTCGCTCGGCAAGACCTCGCAGAGCGCGATATCGATCCCGCGCTCGCCCTCCAGGCCGCGCGCCTCCAGCGCCAGCCCGGAGCGGAGCCGGCGACGGAGCTCGTCGACGAGGTCGGCGGGATTCCGCGCCTCGTCGGCCGCGAGCAGGGGCTCGAGAATCCCTTCCGCGAACATCGTCATGAGGGCGCCGGAGACTCCGTGACCGGTGCAATCGGCCAGTCCGATGATGAAACTCGCAGGGCGATCGTGGAAGAAATAGAAGTCGCCGCCGACTCGCTCGCGGGGACGGAAGAGGATGAATCTCTCCGCGATCCTCATGTCGAGTGCGTCGTCGCGGGGAAGTATGGACCGCTGGACGATATCCGCGTAGCGGAGATCCTCGATCATCCGCCTATTGGCTTCGGCGAGTTCTGCCGTGCGCTCGGCTACTCGATGTTCGAGACCCTCGGTGGAGCGCCGCACCTCGCCGGCCATGGCGGCGAAGGTCTCGCCCAGCTCCCTAATCTCGCCGATGCCCGCGATGGGAAGCCGGAGGTCGTAACTCCCGCGCGCAATCTCGCCCGCGGCGCGGGAAAGGGCCGAGAGAGGATCGAGAATGAAGCGATCTGCGAGAATGGCGAAGACCAGAAGCGCGAGGATGAGAGCGGCGAGGAAGACGAGGGGGATCTTCGCGAGGGAGCGCAGATCGAGCATGTGGTCCACGTCCACGCTCGCCAGGATGATCCAATCGATACCCGGCAGATATGAGGCGGCGACGAGCGTCCGCGCCCCAGCGAAGGTAAGCCTGGCGCTTCGAACCTCATCAGGAGAACGATCCAGGCCCTGCTGCAGCCGTTCGAGCGCCGTGCGGTCGGCCGGGCGCGCGGCGAGATCGACGGCGCGTACCTTCTCGCCGCCGCCGCTCCAGGACCTCGCGTTGCGCTCGAGGATATCGATGTCGGAGTAGGCCGTGATGTTCCCGGCGCCGTCCAACAGCATGATGGAGAGGTTCGCCTGTCGCTTGGCCGTCAGCTCGGATACGAGGTCGGTGAGGTCGAGCCCGGTCCCTGCGAGCCCGATCGTCTTCTCGCCCTGCTTTACGGCGCAGTTGATCCACACCTTGGTCGCTTTAATGTAAGGGTTGTAATCGAGGTTGAGGGCGAAGTCCTTGACGCTGCGCAGACTCGTGAAGAACCACTGGTCCGAGGCGCGTTCGGGGCTCAGCGTGACCACCGTGGGCGCTCCTTGGGCTGGTTGATTGTAGTAGCGGCGGGAAGAAGCGATGGCGACGAAGTAGTTGCCGTCCGTGAAGGCCGCCCGATAGCTTTCGAGCTCGGCCGTCGCGAGCTCCCGTGCCCGAGGGTCGGATTCGTCCAGCATCCACCGTTTTACGACGGGCGAATCGGCGAGCTTTCGCGCGAGCGCCGCCTCGCGGTCGATCTTGCCGAGTATCCTGCTCTTGGCTAGAAGGATATTCGTTTCCGCGAATCGGGAGCCGAGAGTCTCGACCAGGCTGCGCGAGGCCGCCAGGAAGAGCGCGAACGAGACGAGGCCCGTCACCGCGAAGATGGCGAGGGTGATGAGAAGCAGTCTGGGTTTTAGGCCCAATGGACGCACGGTCGCTCCAATCGTTGAAGAAGGTATGGTCCCGCTGACAGCTCGATCCGTCATACTAGCGGTGGAACCGACGGGAATGCAAGGCTGACCCTGCAGTTTGATTGAGCCGCGGCCGTCGCGTCAATGAACGAGACAGCAGGGGCCTGAGCCTATGAGGTCCCGCCTGCCCGCGGCGAGCAGCGCCTCGCGCACGAGGGTCCTGTTCTCCGGCTTCTTGTACTGAAGGAGCGCGCGCTGCATCGCCCGCTCACGCTCGCCGCGGGCCACCGGCACGTCCTCTCCCGTCAGGGGGTCCCTGCCCGTCCAGTACATGGCCGTCGACAGCGTGCCTGGCGTGGGGTAGAAGTCCTGGACCTGGTCGGGGACGAAGCCCGTGTCTCGGAGATACTCTGCAAGCTCGATCGCCTCGCCTAGGCCCGCGCCGGGATGGGCCGAGATGAAATACGGCACGAGATACTGTTTTAGACCCAGCTCGCGATTGAGTTCCGCATAACGCTTCGCGAACGAGTCGTACGCGGAGCGCCGGGGTTTGCCCATCAGGGCCAACACCTTCTCGGAGACGTGCTCCGGCGCGACCTTGAGCTGCCCCGAGACGTGCCGCGCGACCAGCTCGCGGAAGAACTCGTCGTCGCCGTCCAGCATGAGGTAGTCGAAACGTAGGCCGGAGCGCACGAAGACCTTTTTTACGCCGGGAACGGCGTCGAGCTTGCGCAGGAGCGCGAGGTAGTCGCGGTGATCGGGCTCGAGGGCTGGACAGGGCTCCGGGGCCAGGCAGCGGCGGTCGAGGCAGGCTCCGTCGCGGTCCATCTTGGCGCAAGCGCTCCGCCGGAAGTTCGCCGTCGGCCCTCCGACGTCGTGGATGTAGCCCTTGAAACCCGGAAGGTCGCGGAGGATCTTCGCCTCTCGCAAGATAGAAGCGTGGCTCCGCGAGCGGACCGCGCGGCCCTGGTGGAAGGTGAGCGAGCAGAATGAACAGGCGCCGAAGCAGCCTCGGCTCGACACGAGCGAAAAGCGGACCTCGGCCAGCGCGGGGACGCCGCCGAAGGGAGCGTACATCGAATGGGCGTCCCGCTCGTAGGGGAGCTCGTAGATCCGGTCGAGCTCGTGCGCGTCGAGGGGAGGGGCCGGAGGCTCCTGGACGACCCATCGTCCTTCCGCGGCTTCCAAAAGAGCCGCGGCCGAATGAGGGTCCGTATTCCGATACTGGAGGGCGAATGAGGCGGAAAATGCGGCTTTGTCGGCCGCAACTTCCTCGAATGGCGGAAGTACGATGGAGGAGGCTTCGATCGACTCGGGAAGCTTCGAACTTCGCCACGCAGTTCCGCGAATCCCGCGGAGCTCCTCCGGGCCGGCCCCGGCGGCCAGGCGGCGCATGATCTCGACGATGGCCGTCTCGCCCATGCCGTAGACGAGAATGTCCGCTTTTGAATCGAGGAGGACGGAGCGGCGAACCGAATCGGACCAGTAGTCGTAGTGGGAGAGGCGGCGAAGCGAGGCCTCGAGCCCGCCCAGGACGACCGGCACGCCTTTGAAGGCCTCTCGGCACTTGGTCGCATAGGCAATGAGGGCCCGGTCGGGCCGCGCCTGCCTACGCCCGCGGCTGCCGGGGCCGACCGTCCCGTCGCCGCGCAGGCAGAGCTCCGCGCGACCTCCGGGCGCGTAGGCGTCCTCGTGCCGGGGCTTTCGGTTGGCGGTATAGGTGGAGACCATGGAATCGAGGGCGCCGGAGGTGACGAGGAAGGCGAGCCGTGGCGCGCCGAGAAGCCGGAAGGCGTCTACGTCGTCGGGGTCGGGCCGCGCGATGATTCCCACTGAGTAGCCTTCGGACTCGAGGAGTCGTCCGATCAGGGCTGAGCCGAAGGAGGAATGGTCGACATAGGAGTCGCCGCTGACTATGATCGCGTCGAGGTCTCCCGGCGCGCGGCCGAGAGAGAGGAGATCGGCGGGCCGGGCGGGAAGGAAGGGCATCGCACGATTATAGGCCGCGGCGGGGAGTTCGTCAGCCGCGAGCCTCGACGAAGCGGCGTGGGCCGGCTATGCTCAAGGGCCATGCATATCGATCCAACCTGGACTCCGGCTCAGGCGGCCTACCTCTTCGCCTTCGCCGGGATACTGCTCCTCGTCCTCTTCGTGTTGGGACTGTTTTTGGGCCTCCGAATCGGCAGGCGGTCCGGCAGGCTGGAGACTGAACGCGCCCTTCCCGAACGTTTGGCGGCGGAGCGGGAAGACGCGGTGCGCCGCTCGCGGGCGGTGCTCGGCGGCCAGATGACGGAACAGCTCGCGCCCTATCTGCCCGACTTTCCCTTCGACCCTACCGAGCTCCGCTTCATCGGCAAGCCCATCGACTTCATTGCCTTCCGCGGCGCTTCGGCGGGGAAGATCGACGAAGTCGTCTTCGTCGAGGTGAAGACGGGCGGGTCATCGCTCAGCAAGGTCGAGCGGAGCCTCCGCGAGGCAATTGAGGCGGGCCGGGTCGCCTGGATCGAATACCGAGCCCCTGAAAGCGCGAAAAGATAAAGGGCAAGCTGAAGAGCGCCTACTCATGCTTGGTGTTGGTCGGCGCAGTCAGCCTCGTCTCGGGCTCGGCTTTATTATCGTGGGAATCCCGACCCTGATGGCCTTCCGCTTCGCGAAGCAGAACATACTCCCCCGGAACGCTGGAGCGATGATCGGCACCCGCTTGCGGGGATTGGCATGGGCGCACAGGAATCCATTCTTAAGGCGACGGTTGCAACCATCGTGCCGAAGGAGCCGCGTGAAATCCGCTTATTTTTGCGGGGAGGATCGAGTATACTCGGACGGACAGGGGGACCCTCATGCATGAACTGCTCCTCGCCGATCGCGTAAAGGGTGAGCGCGAGATCGCGGTCTTTCGCATCATACTCCTCGTCGCCACGGCGCTCCTGGTCCTCCTCATGGTGGCGACCGGAGGCGAGGGCTTCACGGTTTCGGACATCGCGAATCTTGTAGCGGTGAGCATCGCCGGGGTTTACACCGTCATTCTTTTCGTCCTCATCAAGGGGCGCGGATACCGGCGCTGGTACGGCTTCGTGTCGGCGACCGTCGACGTTTTGCTCATATCCGCCTCAACCTATCTTTCGCGTTATGCGGCCGAGTCGTCGCTCGCAAGCCTGGTGTCTACGAGCTCCTTCGCCGTTTACTTCCCCATAATCCTCTTCTCGGTCAGGCGGCATGATCCGGTGAATACGCTCTACACCGGCATTCTCTCGTCTCTTCTCTATGGCGTCATGATCGTCATCATGGCCGTCGAAGGTTCCTTCTGGGTCACGATGAGCGCGCCCAACGGTCTTCTCATGCGGAACGACCTTTTCAACGAGACGCTCAAGGCGGTCGTCCTGGCTGGAACGGGCTACATCGGTTGGGTCGCCGCGCGCCGCTTCGACAAGCTCTTCGAGGAGGCCCTCCGCTCCGCCAAGGAGAAGGAACAGATCAAGGACATGTTCGGCCGCTACGTCTCCGACGCGCTGGTCGAAAAGATCATGGCCAAGGAAATAGCCCTCGACGGAGAGAAGCGCAATGTCACGGTTCTGTTCATTGATATCCGCAACTTCACGCCCCTGGCGGAAATGGTCGAGCCTCGCACCCTCATCGCGATTCTCAACAACTTCTTCGACCTCTGCATCGAAACGATAACGAAGCACGGAGGCTTCATCGACAAGTTCATAGGAGACGCGGTCATGGTCGTATTCGGCGCCCCGGAGCCTGATCCGCGCCACAGCGACAAGGCCGTCGCATGCGCCCTCGAGCTCGTCTCGGCGCTGGAGACGATGAACGCGTGGGTGGCCTCCCTCGGCGTCAATTGGGAATTCGGCTTCGGCATCGGCATCAATTCCGGCGAGGCGATCGTCGGCAACGTGGGGACGGAGCGGCGCATGGAATACACGGCCCTCGGCGACGCGGTCAACATAGCCAGCCGCCTCGAGCGCCTCACGCGCCAGGTCTCCAGGCCCATCCTCGTGGGCGAGGGCTGCGTCAACGGCTGCACGGAGTATCGATTTGACGGCCCCTATACGGCCAGGCTCAAGGGCAAGACCGAGCCCGTGCGGGTCTACGCGGTTGCCGGCCGAAAGGAATGACGGGACTGTCCAATAAGCCGACCGCAGCGGCGCTGAAAACACGGGGCGGAACGAGCGCAAACAGAACGGCATAAGCCCATTCCGCTTCGCTTCATGGGCATAGTGCCGGCCTCTAGTTCTCCAGGATCGTAATCTCCACGCGGCGGTTGCGCGCGCGGCCCTCTTCGGTAGAGTTGTCGGCTATGGGTCGGCTGTCGCCGTAGCCGATCGCGCTGATATGCCCAGGGTCGCGCGCTCCCAAGCCGATCAGACGCTCGACGACCGCCCTGGCTCGCTCCTCCGAAAGCTTCTGCCGGCCTTCGGCATAGCCCGCCATGGCCGTATGTCCTGCGACGAGAATGTCGCGGTCGGGATAGCGCTTGAGTATGTCCGCGATCCTGGCCAGCTTGTCCAGCTCGGCGGGCGCAAGGACGGCCGAGTCGGCCTCGAATTGAATGTTCTCGATGCTGATCGTCACGCCTTTGTCGCTCTTCTGGACGCTGACGTTGGGCAGCCCCTCCACCGACTTCTGCACCTCGGCCTGGAGCCTGTCCCGGTCCATGAGGGTGGCCTCAAGCTCATTCGAGTGCGAGGTGCCCCTAAACTCGATCGTGGAGCCGTCGGACCAGTCGAACACGAAATCGAAGCGCTCTTCATAGGCGACCGGCTGTCCGAGTTTCGGATCCCAATAGATTTTCTGCTCCGAAAAGCCGGCGATCTGTACGGGGTAGATCGAGGCGTACATTCTGGGCGGCTGGGGCTGCGTGAATATCGTGTACGAAGCGGTCACGAGACGGAGGTCCTTCCCGTCGCGCTGGACCGGGCCCTCGTACTTGTAGCGCGCCTCGAAGGGGATGGCGTAGGGGTCGGGTATGCCGAAGAAGCGCCGGAAGTCCTCGCGCTCTTCGCCGGGGGCGGTCCAGGTATCGCCCGGCGCGAGATCCTTGTCGGGGAACACCGGCACGTCTCGAACCACGGGCATGAAGTATTTGTCGTCGATGGCGTACTGCCCGAACTTGTCTCGCCGGAAGCGCGAGTCGTAGCTCTCCGTGATGACGTTGGCCAGACTCCCCGTCCCCTGTTCCGAGGTTTCGAAGGTTCCGGAGAGAAGGCCCCACGATGAGTCGGGGGCGGCGTCCTCCACGCCGAAGGCGATGCGGTAGAAGACCTTGGCGCCGTATGAAAGCTGCTTATTGATATAGACGTCCTCGTCCGTCTCGGAGAGGATGCGAAACTTGTCGCCCTTGTTGTAGAGGAAGACGAAACGCTCGGCCGCTGACGGGATGAGCGCGGCGAGGAGCAGAGCGAGCAGGAATGCGGCTCTCTTCATGTGGTTCCCTCGACACTAGTATCGGCCCGGAGACGCTTCGGCAGAAGAGCCACCGCGGATCCGACTATGATGAAGGCGATGCCGGCGATCATGGTCAGAGTCAGGCTTTCACCCAGAATGAGAAGGGCCAGAATCGGCGCGAGGGCGGGCTTGATGAAGAAGACGATCGAGGCAGTCGACGCGGAGCTCGCCTCCATGGCGAGGAAGTAAAACGCGTAGCCCAAGCCGGTGACGCAGATACCCAAATACAGGAGGCCGGGGGCGCTCGCCAGCGTGATGCCATGCAGAATGGGCATGGAGGCGAAGGAGGAGAGACCCAGCCTTCGGAGTCCATCGGCCAACGGTCCCAGCCGCGAGAGCAGCATGAGTACGAGGAGCTCGGCGCTTCCCGCCGCGAAGCTGAGGCAGGTGAGGGCGACCGAGCCAAAACGCGCGCTCCGCGCCTTGCCGATGACGCCGTAGAGGGCGAAGGTCAGGGCAGACAGCAGGGTGAGCGCGATGCCGGGGGCGTCGGCGTTGACGCGGAAGGGATTGAGGATGAGGGTTATGCCGACGAGGCTGGCGAGGAGGGAGGCGATGGTCCTGGCGCCGATACGCTCGTGAAGGATAATCGCCGCGAGGGGGATGACGAAGACGGGATTGCAGCTGAACAGGATGGCGACGATCGAGGCCGGGGTCCTCATCACGGCCACTTGATAGAGGGTCATGCTGACGACGACGCAGATGAAGCCGCTCAGGGCGAAGAACACGAGATCTCGAAGGTCGAGGCGTATGAGCCGCAACCGCTTCAACGAGGTTGGTAGAAGGATGAGCGCCCCCATGGTAAAACGTATCAAGTTCAGCTGCATGGGATTGAAGCCCAGAGAAAAGAGCTTGAGGGCGATCTCCATCGTGCTGAAGAGGACGGCTGCGGCGGCTATGGAGAGGAGGGCCTTTTTCACGGATGCTCCAGTCCCGCAGCGCCCGTGGGGAGGTGTTGCGGTCGGCACATCCTACGCGAGTCGGGCGCATCGCTTCAACTATACCTCTGGCGGAGCTGGCGCATCCGGTCGATACTCCAAGGCGTCTATGCAGCGATCCGTCGCAGTCCTCGCTCTCTTCGTGATCACCTTCTCATCATGGGCCCTTTCGGCGCAGCCTGCGACTCTGGGCGACGCCGCCCGCGCCCGCGTCATCGAACTGCGCGATGGCACGACGCGGGTGGACATCGGGCGCTGGGCCCTCGTCTACGACGAGCATGAAAACGAGGCGCCCCCGGCCGTCCTGGGCTTCGTGCCAGATGCCCGGCTCTTCCGGCCGCTCCGCCGGTTCTCCGATCTCAGTCACGGCTTTACCGATACGGCTCTGTGGCTCTGTTTCACCGTCCGAAGCGCGGCGTCCGATCGCTCGTGGATAATCGCGGCAGGCCCAAACTACACGGATTCGGTGACTGCGTACATCATAGACCCCGACGGCCGCTCGGAAACCCAGATGGCCGAAGCTGCCGAGCCCTCCACCGCCCAGGGACACGCAGTTTCGGATTTCCTCTTCCGCCTGACGATCGGCCCCGGGGAAGTAAAGACCGTCTATCTTCGCTTCGCCTCTCAGGAAAGCCTCCGAATCCGGGCTTCTCTGTGGGACGCTTACGGGTTCATACGGGCCGATGCCGCCGACACCACCCTTGTCGGCCTCATCCTCGGGGCCATCCTGGCGGTTTTCGTCTACACCCTCTTTCTCGTCATCTCGCTCAGGGAACTGTCGTATGTGTCCTATCTCGTCTACCTCGTCGGGCTTTTCTTCTACGTTCTGGCGGCCAACGGAGCGGGCGCTTGGTTTCTGTGGCCGGGCAATCTCTGGCTCGAGCACAGGGGAACCTCCTTCTTCGCCTGCGTCATGATGGCGGGCATCCTCCTCTTCGGCCGGGCATACATGGAGACCCGGAAGAACTCCCCCGTCGTCGACAGGATACTCATCGGATATCTGTGTCTCATTCCCCTCTTCCTCCTCGGCCTCGCCTTTTTCGACTACCGGCTGTCCATGCGCGCCGGCGGGGTCCTCCTTCTGGCCGGCCTCACGGCAGTCCTCGTTGCCGCGATCCGCTGCGCCCTCTCCCGAGAGCGGCGGGCGTACTATTTCCTTGTCTCCTGGATTTTCGTGATGACCGGGGTGATCGTTTCCTTGTTCGGATCTCCCGCCCAGGCCGGCATCTATTCGGAGCTGCTCTGGTCCAAGGGCGAGCAGATCGGCGCTCTGATACAGGTTCTGCTCCTCGCCTTCGGGATTTCGGATGCGGTCAATTCCATGCGACTCGAAAAGGAAGAAGGGCAGCGTCGCTCGATAGAGCTCCTCGAGCGGGCGAACGCGGTCAAGGAGGACTTCCTCGTCGCCACGAGCCTGGAGTTCCGCTCGCCTCTCTATGGAATCATCGGGCTGGTCGATCGCCTCGACTCTCTCACCACCCAAAGCGCAGGGCCGGAAGGACGGCGGCTGGCCTCGCTCGTCCAGGCGGAGTCGTTGCGCCTCCTCAACAGTGTTTCGACCATCGCGACCTACTCCCAGCTCAGGCACGGAGACATCGCTCTCGCGGTGGAGCGGTTTTCTCTCCGAGAGGCCATCGACGGCGTCACGGGTGTCAGCTCCTACCTCGCAGCGGGCAAGGACATCGCCGTGGAGCGCGACGTCGAGGACGTCGAGATGCTCAGCGACATACGGGCGCTCCAGCAAATCGTGTATAACCTGTTCTCGGATACGCTCAAGCGGAGCAGCGCGGGCCGGGTACGCGTCGAGGCCCATGGCGACGGGGAAAACGTTCTCATCGCCGTCTCGGGAAGCGGTCCGCCCCTCTCCGAAGAGGTCTTGTCCCGCGGCCTGGGCGGAGTCGGCATAACGGGTCTCGAGACTGTGGGGCCGGGGCTCGAGCTTCTGGTCACTCGGCTCCTCGCCGAACGTCTGGGCGGCGGTCTCTCCTACGATCGGTCCGAAGGCGAGAATCGCTTCAACGCGCGGCTGCCGCGCCGCGTGGCCTGGCCTTTCGATCAACGAAGACGGAGCCACCACGCCCCCGCCCTTCCGATAGCCGCCCGCGTCGGCACCCCTCCCGCTCTGGGGGCGGTGGCTCCGAGCGTGGATCTCTCGGCAACTAAAGACGACGGCAAACGAAAGGGCAGGATCCTTGTCGCGGACGAAGATCCGGTTTTCCTTGAGGCACTCAAGCACTATCTCGAAGAGCGCGGGTACGCCGTGCTGCCGACGGTGTCGATGGAGCGCGCCGCCGAGCTGGCGTGCGGAGATGGCCAGTTCGATCTGGTCCTCCTCGACGCCTCGGGGCCGAGCAGGGCGGGCCTGCGCGCCTGCGAGGTCATCCGCGCCTCTCGCTTGTTGGGCGAGCTGCCGGTGGTCATCATGACCGACCGCGAGAGCTCCGATGCAGTGACGGAGGCCTTCAGGGCCGGCGCCAGCGACTACCTGCCCAAACTGGCCCCCACCGAGCTCCTATTCGCCCGCGTGGACACCCAGGTCACCTTGAGGCGCGCCGTCCAAGAGCAGCTCGAGACGAGGCGGAGGATCGCGGAGCTCGAGAAGCTGAAGACCCTCGGCGTGCTCGCCGCGGGAGTCGCCCACGAGATCAACACGCCCAACAACGCGGTCCTGCGCAACCTTCCGATCATTTCGGAGGTGTGGACGGAGCTCGCTCCCACGGTGCGCCGCCTAATGGAGGAATCCGGCGGGTTCAGTCTGCGCGGCTGGAGCGCCCAGGAGCTCCTGGATAACCTGCCCGAGCTCGTCAGCGACACTTACGCGGCGGGCTGTCAGATAAAGAAGATCGTCGAGGACCTCAAAGACTATGCCCGGGACTCCTCTTCCTCTCCCCCGGGCGACGTCGATCTTTCCGCGGTCGCGGCCTACGCGTCCCGTCTCCTCGCGCCCCTCGTCGAACGGCGGACCACTCGCTTCGTTCTCGAGGCGCCGCCGGGCCTCCCCCCTGCGCGCGCCAATTTCCAAAAAATGACCCAGGTGGCGGTCAATGTGCTCGAAAACGCGCTCCAGGCCCTCGACCGTCCAGACGCCGAAGTGCGGCTCCGCACCTTCGTCGATCCCCATCAGGGGGCACTCGTCCTTGAATGCCGGGACGAGGGGAGGGGAATTGATCCGGCTCTTCGCGGTAGACTCTTTGAGCCGTTCTTCACGACGAAGCGCGATTCGGGAGGCACGGGTCTCGGCCTGCCCGTGGCGCTCGGAATCGTCCGGGAAAGCGGCGGAGATATTCAGATCGATTCCGCGCCCGGGAAGGGGACTACCGTGAGGGTTGTCCTTCCCTTGGAGCGGCCCGAGTAGGAGCACCGAAGATGAACGAGACAATCAGACCTCCCATCCTCGTCGTCGACGACGATCCCGATGTCCTGAAACGCATGGAGCGCCTCCTTCGCTTCGAAGGTTTCCCGGACGTCGTGACCTGCCAGGATCCCCGCGAGGTTTCGGCAATAATCGCCGAGCGCGACATCTCGGTGATGGTGCTCGATCTTCTCATGCCCATGCTTCCCGGCCAGAGAATCCTTCAGGAAACGAGAGAACGCCACCCCGAGCTCCCTGTGATCGTCGCAACCGCAGTCAGCGATCTCGATAGCGCGATAGAGTGCATGCGCCACGGAGCCTTCGATTATGTCCCCAAGACAGCGGAGACGGGCCGCCTCGTGGCGAGCATTCGGCATGCGATTTCCATCCGGGAGCTCCAGCGCGATTATTCGGCGCTCAAGAGCACCCTCCTGGCGGCCAAACACCCCGAATCTCCCGCCTTCGCGAAAATCATCACAAGAGACGAGCGCATGCTGAGCGTGCTCCGCTACGTCGAGACCGTCGCGGCCTCGCCCAAGCCCATCCTGGTCAGCGGAGAGTCGGGAACCGGAAAGGAGCTCGTTGCCGAGGCGGTGCATCTTCTCTCCGGAAGGACGGGGAAGCTCGTGAGCCTGAACATCGCGGGGCTCGACGATACGATGTTTTCGGACTCCCTGTTCGGCCATAGAAAGGGCGCCTTCACCGGCGCGGACACGGACCGCGGCGGACTCATCGAGCGAGCGGAAGGAGGGACTCTTTTCCTTGACGAGATCGGCGAGCTCTCTCCGGGCTCTCAAATCAAGCTTCTGCGCCTCATCGAGGAAAAGCGTTACTACCCCCTCGGCTCCGATCTGCCCAAGGCGTCGAGCGCGGCCATCGTCACTGCGACGAACAGAGACCTGCGAACCGCCTCCGTTTCGGGCAGCTTCCGTTTGGATCTTTTCTATCGACTCCAGACGCACCTCGTGGAACTCCCGCCTCTTCGCGAGCGGATGGACGACCTACCCCTGCTCTTGGCGCACTTCGCGCGCTCCGCGGCCGAGCGTCTCGGGCGGAAGTCCGCTCCTGCGGTTCCCGACGAGCTCGTCGTCCTTCTCGAGTCCTACGATTTCCCCGGCAACGTGCGCGAGCTGGAATCGATGGTGTACGACGCCGTCAGCAGGAGCAAGGGCAATACACTCGCGCTGGAAAGCTTCCGAGACAAGATTCGCGGCCCGGGCCGCGATCAGCGCGCGAGGCGCCTCGGCTCCGGCGAGCGGACCAGGTTTTCGGGATGGGACCGACTGCCGTCGATTCGCGAGGCCAGCGAGGAGCTCATGCGCGAAGCCTTGCGGCGGGCCAGGGGAAATCAGGGCATCGCCGCCGATATGCTCGGCCTTTCGCGTAGCGCCCTCAACAAGCGCCTTAAGGTCGCGAGAGACTGCTCGGACCAGGCCGCGGAACACGAATAAGGGTTGTGAAATTCGTCACACCCTGCTCGAGCTGGCACACTTCGAGTAACTACTTATCTATTAAGTTATTCTTAGATTTGTTTCTGTATTTTCTCAAGAATCCTGTGAAAAAACGCACAGGGCGGGGAAAAGCGGGCTCCACCCAAATGGTCCCAATTTTCTTCTTTCCTTTTGTATCTATTTGTAATAAAAGGAAATATATCGATTGGCAAGCTGCTGATTTTCCCTGCAATAGCGAATTGTTGGCATGGCACCTGCATTTATGTCCACGCTTAAGAACGAGCGAGGTAAAAAAGTTGAGGTAAAAATACGCGGCCGTTCCTTTAGAAATGGTCGTTATTCCAAAAACAAGGTAAAAATACTGTAAAAACCGGCATTGTAAAAAGACTGGGGGGCCGCAGGAAATGTGGCCCTCCACTTTTTTATTCGCACTCTAAATCTCCGAAGTTTCTCGTTCGATTCAGCGCTTCCAGCGGAGCCAAAACTCAATCGGCTTTGCGAGCACGAGCGTGTCGATCACGGGAATAGCGACGCGCAGGCTGTTGCCTTTGAGCTCGCCGCCCCCGTAGTCGATGACGGTGCCGGGCGCCGTTAGCGTCACGTTCACGCGCGCCGAATCGAGGGCGGGCAGCGCGCTTTCGCCGAGCACGCTCGCGAGCATGGAGCGATACTCTTCTGTCGTGATCGGATCCTCTTCTAGGGCCGGGGGCGACAGGGCGTCCATGAGATAGGGGTCGATGCCCGGGAAAAGTTTGGAAAGGGCCGCAGCGTGGCCCCGCTCCAGCCGGACGCGGAGCTCGTTCCAGCCCTGGCCGGAGCTCAGCTCGATGATGCCGGCTCCCCTCAAGTCGGGCGAATTGGCGAGCTCATCCAGGCTGCGGATAGAAAGAGACGCCTGGACAGATCCCGGTGTCGGCGTCGACAGGGATAGGATGTCGACTCCGGGGCGGGCGGCCACGGCCTTTCGGATCGCGGATTCATCGAAGAGGGGCGTGTCGGGAGCAGCCTGAGCCAGCCTGCGGAACTTGGCCGCCAGGGGTTCCGGGACTGCGGCCGCGATCGAGAGACGCGCGGCGCCGTTCGGCGCAATCGCCGTGTCCACGGATGTCGCGCATGAAGAGACCCCCAGGGTGAAGACGAGGAAGGCAGCTCCAAGCAGGAGGGCGCTCGCCACGACGGCCAGGATTGCCCTGACAGTGAGGCCCTTTCGTAGGATCGAAGATTTCCGCATGATTCTCCCTTGTCAGGAACAACATCGTCGGGTTAAACAGGTTACCTGAGCTTTCTGGGCTCCTCCGTGTTTTGAGAAAAAATCATCTGCAACCTTTTGTTTCCTGGTAGAATCATATTTCTATTGAGCCCCGCCGACAAACCCCGGCCGGGCGATACGAGGTGATCATGAAGAGCGTGCGCGAGCCTTGGAAATTCCTGGAAGAGTACAGGGGAACCCTTTTCACGGGGGAATGGCCCACTCTGCCCGAGCTGTTCACCATTACGGCTCGGCGTTTCGGCGACAGGCCCTGTTTAACCATCTATGAACCCGATCGTGTGAGCCTGACCTACAGCCAGGCCTTGAAAGCGATTGAGCGGGTGGCCCGGGCCATCCGCGCCCTGGGTCTGGGCCGCGGCGACAAAGTGGCGGTCACCGGCAAGAATAGTCCTGAGTGGGCGGTCGCCTACCTCGCCACCCTCTTCGCGGGCTCGACCGTCGTCCCGATAGATTACCAATTGAGCGGCGCCGAGATCGCGAACCTCATCCGGGCAGGAGAGGCCAGCCTTCTCTTCTGCGATGAAGAGAAGGCGGATGAGCTGCGCGCCGCCTGTCCCGGACTCAAGGCCTATTACTCCTTGGCCGCCGGCCGCGAAGGCTATATTTACGACCTCGACGCCTCCGGGGCTCCGGCCTTCGATAGGCCGCGCGAGGAGGACCTCGCAGCCATCCTTTTCACGAGCGGCACCATGGGATCCCCGAAGGGAGTCATGCTCAGCCACCGCAATTTCGTCGCCGACTGCCTGCTCGCCCAGGCGAACCTGCCCATCTATCACACGGACGTCTTTTACGCTCTTCTTCCCATCCACCACTCCTACACCATGCTGGCGGTGTTTATAGAGTCGATCTCCGTGGGAGCCGAAATCGTCTTCGGCAAGCGCATGGTCATCAAGCAGGTTCTCAAGGATCTCAAAGAAGCGCGGATCACGATGTTCCTGGGAGTGCCGCTGCTTTTCAACAAAGTCCTGGCGGGGATCATGAAGGCCGTCCGAGAGAAAGGCGTTCTGGCTTATGCGCTCATCCGGAGCCTCATGTATCTATCCGGCTTCGTCAAGAAGCTTACCGGAGTGAATCCTGGGAAGCGGATGTTCCATTCTCTCCTCGACAAGGCGAGCCTTGCCACCATACGCATCTGCATATCGGGCGGCGGTCCCCTCGCGCCGAGCGTCTTCAGACGCTACAACCAGCTCGGCATAGACTTCGTTCAGGGCTACGGCCTCACCGAGACCTCGCCCATCCTCACCCTCAATCCCACCGACGCCTACATCGAGACGAGCGTGGGACGCATCATCCCCAGAGTCGAGATGAAGATAGTCGAGCCGGATGAGAACGGTGTCGGCGAAATCGCAGTCAAGGGGCCCATGGTCATGAGGGGGTACTATCGGATGCCCGCGGAGACCGCCGAGGTCCTCACGGAGGACGGCTGGTTCAAAACCGGCGACCTCGGATACATGGACGGCGCCAACTACGTCTACCTCACGGGACGGGCGAAGAGCATGATCGTCACCGAGGGCGGCAAGAACGTATATCCGGAGGAGATCGAAAATCGGTTCCAGCTTTTCGACGAGGTCGAGCAAGTGCTCGTGCGGGGATACCTCGAGGACGCGAAGACGAGGAGCGAGGGGATAGAGGCCCTCCTTTACCCGAGCGCCGATCACTTTCAGGCAAAGGCGGGGACGGAGTCGGCCAAGGCGACCGAGGGCATCGATTGGGCCGCGGCAGAAGGCAGGCTGCGTCGGATCGTCGCCGAGGTCAACCAGCGGCTTTTGCCCTATCAGCGCATAGCAAGGGTGATCGTTCTGCGACAGCGGATGGAAGAGACGACGACCAAAAAGGTGAAGCGGCACGTCTTGAGAACGACATAAAGACGCAGGGCCGGCGAAGCCGGATGGCCGGCGCGACCTTGGCCTCGAGCCATTCGGGGCGTGGCGGCCGGCCGCTCCCGCCAGTCATTTTCTGCCGTAGACGGGCACTGGTTGGGTGCTGTTCCGCAGCAGCACCTCTCCAATCCTTACCAAGCGCGCCTGGCTGTCGAGGCCGAGCTGGCGGAAGACTGGCTGAGATACGAGGAAGTCCTGTTTGAACTCGCGACAAAGCGAGTCGAGCCGCGCCGCCACAGAGACCGCGTCGCCGAAAATGCCGAGGCGCCTCGAGCCTTGTACGCCGAGCTCGCCCGCGACGATCGGACCCGAATGAATGCCTATGCTGACGTCGCTGGGGGCCGGGAGGGAGGCCGATTGCAGGTCGTCGCGCAGTCCGGGCAGCTCGGCCGTGAAATCGTCCGTGCAGGCGAGCGCGCGCTCCGCAGCGTCCTTTTCTCCGAGGAGTCCGAAGACGATCAAGACCGAGTCGCCGACGATACCCGCGACCCGGCCCCCGTGCTTGTCCGCCGAAAGCGCCCAGAGCGCGTAGTACCGATTTAGGATCGACACTGCGCGGTCGGGACTGACGCGTTCCGCCAGGCCGGTAAAGTTGCGGATGTCGGCCGAGAGCACGGTGACGATTGCCTGCTGCCCTTCCTGTCTGTCGATGGCGCTGCGTTCTTCGATGCGAACCGAATCGAAGAGGCGCCCCATGCGCGAGCGCAAGTTGACGACCTTCACCTTGCTCACGAGAAGCATGATTCCGAAGGTCCCCGCGCCGAGGACAACGAAGCCGTTCTGAGGCGACTCGAGAAAGGCTATGAAGGCAGGCACGAAGGCGCGGATGTCGAGAGCCGAGCGGTATCCCGCGCTGTCCACGGCGCCCGCCGCCAGGCGGTGGGAGACTGTCAAGTGAAGGTCGAGATAGAAATAGAAGACGACGAAGACGAGGACGGCTCCCAGGGCGAGGAGCGTTTCGGCGGCCTGCTTGAGCCGCTGCGCTCGAGCTCCGAGAGCGAGGGCCTGAAAGAGACCGACATACAGGGCTGCCGACCAGAGGAATACGTTCGCCATGTCGTACGGCAGAAAGGTGCCGTTGAGGATCCGCACCAGCGCGTACGCCGCCGGCGTTATGAAGGAAAAGAGAATGCGCAGGATTGGCTTGTGGCCCTGGCCGACGAGAAGCAGTATTTGGATCACTAAGAAGCCGGCAACAATAAGGAGACCGGCCGGCCGCAGGGAGTCCGCGGCAGGCGTGATGAAGAGCATGAGTATGAAAAAAACGATAAACTGACTCGAGTAGAGAAAGAACTCGTCGAAAAAGCGCTTCGGCAGAATCCTCACCATTCCTCCGAGATAATTGGACTCCTTTAATCATAACCACAAGGGCGTGGGCTGGAAAGCCGTGGGCGTAGCTTGAATATAAGTTTGCCTCCCCGGCCGACCGAGCGTATTCGGACGGATTGGATAGTTAAAACCGGTTAATCGGAGCTTTTTCAACTTGACGCCCCGGCGGCCTCCTGTAGAATAACCCTTTAGCTTTCCCAAGCTTGAGGAGGTGCGTCTCCCTTCGGTCCCACGCCCGTAGCGAGCATTGCCGTGGCCAGGGAGGCCTGCCGTGCTTCGGGCGCTATATTGACACCTGCCAAAAAGCAAAAGACAATTGCCACAAGCCCGCGATCTCATGAGGAGGCATTATGAATCGTCGCATGGGGTTAATCGTCCTCGCGGCTGCCCTGCTATTTGCAGGAGCTGCGTGGGGACAGTCCGTCCTGGTCTACGGCACTACCGACAAAGTGACCGACATGGACCCGGCCAGTGCTTATGACCAGCACACCTGGGACATATTCCAAAACATCGACAAGGGCCTGCTCTCTTACGAGCCCGGCACCGACAAGGTCGTTCCCGGTCTGGCTCAGAGCTACACGGTAAACAAGGACGGCACCGAGTACACGTTCAAGCTGCGCTCGGGGCTGAAGTTCACCGATGGCACGCCGTTCACCGCCGACACGGTGAAGTGGTCCATCGACCGCGTCATGGCGCTGAAGGGCGATCCTTCCTGGCTCGTGACCCAGTTCGTGAAAGAAGTTCAGGTAGTGGATCCTCTGACCGTGAAATTCGTCCTCACTGGTCCCACTCCCTACTTCCCGACGATCGTCGCGGGCAATCCCCCGTATTTCCCACTCAGCCCGAATATCTACCCGGTCAACAAGATCGTCCACGATCCGACCGAGCTCGTTGGCGGAGCACTCGTTGGCTTGGGCCCGTACAAGGTTACGTCCTTCAAGCGCGACGAGGAAGTCGTGCTTGACGCCAACCCCGGCTACTACGGCAAGGCCCCCGGCGTGAAGAGGATCATCATCCGCTACTTCGCCGACGCCACGACCATGCGGCTCGCGCTCGAGAAGGGCGAGATCGACTTGGCCTACAAGTCGCTGAACCCCTCCGACATTTCCGATCTCTCGAAGAATGCGAAGCTCAACACTTATAAGCTCGCCGGTCCCTTCATCCGGTATCTGTGCTTCGAGTGCTCCCAGAGCGTATTCCAGAACAAAGTCCTCAGGCAGGCCATCGGCGCGCTCATCAACAGGCCCGAGATCAACCAGAAGGTCTACCTCGGCCAGAACCTCCCCCTGTATTCCATGGTCCCCGTGGGCATGATCTATCACAGCGACGATTTCAAGACCACTCTCGGCGACGGGAACGTCAAGCTGGCGGAGAAACTCCTCGCGAGTGCCGGCTACAGCAAGGACAAGCCCCTGACCTTCGACCTCTGGTACACGCCGAGCCACTATGGCGACACGGAAGTCAATCTGGGCGACGTTCTCAAGACTGAGCTGGAGAAAACGCCCTTCGTCAAAGTGACGGTGAAGAGCGCCGAATGGGCCACCTACAAGCAGCAGTTCCACAACAAGCAGATGGCCGCCTACCTCCTCGGCTGGTATCCTGACTATGTCGATCCGGATGACTACACCGCGGCCTTTGCTCAGACCGACGGCTCCGCCGGAGAGGGCATCTATTTCTCGAGCAAGACCTGGGATGACCTCTTCGTGAAAGAGGAGCAGAGTCTCGTTCCCTCGGTCCGCGCCCAGGTGTTCAAGCAGATTCAGAAGATGTGGACCGATGAGGCGATGACCGTGCCGATTTTCCAGGGCAACTTGTACATCATCACCCGGAAGAACGTCACCGGCGTCAAGATCGGGCCGCCTCTCATCTTCAACTACGACGAGCTTCGCTTCACGAAGTAAGTCGTTTTCACCTATCACGACTCGTGACCGAGCCCTCCCCGCGGGGGCTCGGTCTTTGAGAGGAGACCGATGAGACGCATCCTCAATTACCTCCTCGTTCGCATCCTTCTGACAATCCCGATGCTCTTCGTCCTGCTGACGCTCGTCTTCGTTGTCTTGAGAGTCATGCCCGGCGATCCGGTATCGGCGATGCTCGGAGGGCACGCGCCCGAGTACGTAATCGACCAAAAGAAGGCTGAGCTTGGCCTTAACAAGCCCGTTTTCGCGCAGTACGTCGACTACCTGGGACAGCTCGCCAGGGGCGATTTGGGCAGGTCCATGATCCTCCAGGAGAGTGTTTCCACACCCATCAAGGAGCGGCTGCCCGCAACCATCGAGCTCACGTTGTGCGGACTCATCGTGACGCTGGCGCTCGGCATTCCCTTGGGGGTGCGCGCCGCGCGGCGAAGAAGGACCGGACAGGACTTCGGCATTCGCCTGTATGCCAACGTGGTGTACTGCATCCCCGTCTTCTGGATGGGTCTGATGCTGCAAATGATCTTCGGCGTCTTTTTGAACCTGTTCCCCATCGCGGGGCGCATCGGGGCCCGCGTCATTTCTTCCGACTTCGATCGAACAGGCTTCTATCTCATAGATACGCTTCTGAAAGGCGATATCGCATCCTTCTGGGATGTGCTTTACCACCTCATTCTCCCCGCCTTCACCCTCGGCATCACCTTATCGGGTGTCTTCGTGCGGCTTACGCGGGCCAATATGCTCGACGTGCTCAAATCCGACTATGTCTTGGCGAGCAGGGCGCGCGGCGTTCCTGAACGCAAGGTCGTGTACGTTCATGCGCTCAGGAATGCTCTGATACCGATAGTGACAATGCTCGGGCTGCAGTTCAGCGCACTGCTTGCGGGCGCCATCCTCACCGAAACGACGTTCTCGTGGCCCGGCATGGGACGACTCCTCCTTGAGCGAATCTACCTGCGGGACTATCCCACGATACAGGGAGTGATCATCGTGTATGCCCTGTTCGTGAGTCTGGTCTCGCTCATCATCGATATCGTCTATGCGATCATAGACCCACGAGTCCAACTCTAGGAGCCCACTTTAATGAACGATACGCAAGGCGGCATGGAGATCAGAGCCGCTAGGTTTTCGCCGGCGGGGGCCGTGGCCGGCCTCTTTCGCCGTTTTTCCGAGGCTGCACGGCGATATCGCATGGAGTGGTGGATACTGATAGCGGGTTGCGTCGTCGTGGCCGCTATCCTCTGCATGACGCTGCTGCCGCACCTATTCACTCAATTCAGCCCCGTCGATCAGAATGCGGGCCCGCAGATGAAGGCTCCGAGCGCTGCGCACATAATGGGAACGGACAACTTGGGGCGCGACGTGTGGGCCCGTGTCGTGTACGGCGCGCGCACCATCCTTGGCGTGGCCATCGCGGCATCTGTTCTTTCGGCGCTCATTGGGATTCCTCTCGGCCTCATTTCCGGTTTCTCGGGACGCCTCGGGGATAAGGTCCTCTCGCTAATCATGGATTCGGTCTATTCCTTCCCGGGGCTCATTCTCGCTATCGCTTTCGCCGCGATGCTCGGACCGGGAGTGATAAACATCACCGTCGCGGTGGCCGTCATCTATATACCCACCTACTTCCGGCTTGTCCGCGGCCAGACGCTCTCCATCAAACAGGAGCTCTACGTCGAGGCAGCCAACGCGATCGGCGCGCGCCGACCGACGGTCCTCGCGAAGTACATCTTCCCCAACGTCATCGCGACCGTGGTGGTTGTCTTCTCGCTCAATGTCGCCGACGCCATCATGACCGAAGCGGCCCTGTCCTATATCGGGCTCGGGCTTCCTTCGGGAATAGCCGACTGGGGCATGGACCTATCGATGGGGAAAAAGTTTCTTCCTTCGGGTGTCTGGTGGATGATCACCTATCCAGGATTGATGATCATGCTTCTGGCGCTCGGTTTTACGATGCTTGGCGAGGGCCTCTCCGAAATACTCAACCCACGGCTGCAGGAGTACTAACGATGTCCAACGTCGTGCAGGATCCGATTCTCGATATACAGAATCTCTCCATAGCCTATCCCATCTCCATTGGCACGGTTCGGGCCGTGACTGACGTCTCGGTGTCCGTGCAAAAGGGCGAGGTGCTGGGCGTGGTCGGAGAGTCCGGCTGCGGGAAGTCTACACTCGGCCTATCCATACTGAAGCTCATGAAGCCGCCGGGGAGGATCACGTCGGGGCGCATTCTCTACAAGGGTAACGATATCATCGACATGAACGATCGCGAGCTTCTGGCCATGCGCGGGCGCAACATAGCGATGATCTTTCAGAACCCGCTGACCTCGCTCGATCCGCTGATGTCGGTGGAGCGGCATTTCATCGAGACGATCACCGTTCATGAGCCCGAGACGAGCGTGGCGGAGTGCATTAGGCGGGCGGAGAAGATCCTATCGGATCTGGGTATCGAGGCGCGGAGGTTGAAAGAATATCCCCACCAACTGTCGGGCGGCATGAGACAGCGAATCATGATCGGCCTCGCTCTTGTCCTTCACCCGGATATCCTGTTGGCCGACGAGCCCACGACGGCACTCGACGTCATCGTCGAGGCGGGATTCACCGATCTTCTCATCAAGCTGCACAAGCTTTACGAGCTTACGGTAATATTGATTTCGCACAACCTTGGCCTGGTCGCGCAGATGGCCGACCGCATCGCGGTGATGTACGGAGGCAGGATCGCGGAGTTGGCGACGGTGGAAGAGATATTCACGAGGCCGCTTCATCCCTACACCCAGGGTCTCATGAACTGCGTTCCGAACATCCTCCTCGACCAGAAGGAACTGAACGCGATGCCCGGCAGTCCGCCCGGGCTCGTCGGTGAGCAGAACTCCTGTCCCTTCGCGCCGCGCTGCCCCAAGGCCATGGACATCTGCCGCTCAAAGCTGCCCCCGCTCAAAGAGTATGACGGACGTCAGGCCGCGTGCTGGCTGTATGAAGGGGGAGTGTGAAATGGCGACGCTGATACGCGCAGAACATCTGGTAAAAAACTTCCCCGTCAAGGGCACGATCCTCGATTCGCTCACGAGGCGGCGCAGTTTTGTGCATGCAGTCGACGACGTAAGCTTCGAGATCGCCGAAGGCGAGGTGCTCGGGTTGGCCGGCGAGAGCGGGTCCGGGAAATCCACCACGGGCCGGCTGCTTATTCGATTGATCGAGCCGAGCTCCGGCCGGGTGGACTATCGCGGCGCGGACATAACGACCTATTCCACGCGCGAGTTCGAGGCGCTCCGGGCGAAGATGCAGATCGTGTTCCAAGATCCCGTGAGCTCCCTGAGCCCGCGCATGAGCGTGGGCGAGGCCATAGGGCATCCGCTCCAGATACACAGGATGGGCTCTGCGAGGGAGCGCCGCGGAGTCGTGCTCGAGATAATGACCAAGGTCGGTCTGACTCCGGCGGAGTATCTGTACCGCAAATATCCGCACCAGCTGTCGGGCGGGCAGAGCCAGCGCGTCGTTCTGGCGCGCGCGCTCGTCACTCAGCCCGATTTCCTCGTGGCCGACGAGCCCATCGCCATGGCGGATGTGTCCGTCCGGGCGCTGATCATGCAGTTGATGCGCGATCTGAAAGAGGAGATGGGCCTCACCTATCTCTTCATCACTCACGATCTCGCCACGGCAAAATACCTCTGTGACCGCATCGCCATCATGTACCTCGGAAGAATCGTCGAATTGACGACACGGGACGAGCTCTTCTCCCGTCCGCACCATCCCTATACGAAGGCTCTCCTCGACGCGGTCCCAATTCCCGACCCCAGGGTCAAAAAAAACAAGGAGCTTCCCGCAGGGGAGATTCCGAGCGCCATCAATCCGCCGTCGGGCTGCCATTTTCATCCTCGCTGCAGATTCGCGATGCCCGCCTGTTCGGCCGCGCGTCCTCCATTGAAAGAAATCTCTCCAGGGCATTTTTCGGCCTGTATCCTGGACTAGCCTGCGCAGGCGAACATCGATCGACGGAAGCTTGAACGCCGCGCCCCGGCTTCGCTAGAATAGCGACGCTTCGGCGCGGCTTTTTTGTCGACCCACCCTGACGTCGGCACCGAAGGGAGCAGCTCATGGCAAAGTATCCGTTCCGCGAGATCGAGAGGAAATGGCAGGCACGCTGGGAGTCCGAGAAGACCTTCCACTGCATTGAAGATCCCGCCATTCCTCCCGAGAGGCGCCGCTACGTTCTCGACATGTTCCCCTACCCTTCCGGCGAGGGCCTCCACGTCGGTCATCCCGAGGGTTATACGGCGACGGACATCTACTGTCGCTACCTCAGGATGAACGGATACAACGTCCTCCACCCCATGGGCTTCGACGCCTTCGGCCTCCCCGCCGAGAATCATGCCATCAAGACGGGAACTCATCCCGCTGTCACCACCCGCTCGAGCATCGACCGCTTCCGCGCTCAGATTAAGTCCCTCGGATTCTCCTACGATTGGGATCGAGAGATCGCCACCTGCGAGCCCGAATACTATAGGTGGACGCAGTGGATCTTCCTGAAGCTCTTCGAGCGCGGGCTGGCCTACGAATCGGACATGCCCATCAACTGGTGCCCTTCATGCAAGACGGGGCTCGCCAACGAGGAAGTGAAGGACGGAGCCTGCGAGCGCTGCGGCACCAAGGTCACGCGAAAGCGGATACGGCAGTGGGTGCTCAAGATAACCGCCTATGCCGACCGCCTCCTCTCGGACCTCGATCTGGTCAACTGGCCGGAGGCGGTCAAGCTCATGCAGCGCAACTGGATCGGCCGCAGCGAAGGGGCGAGCGTCACCTTCGAGATCGATGGGGGCGGGGGCGGCCTCGAGATCTTTACTACCCGGCCAGATACTCTCTTCGGCGCGACGTACATGGTCCTCGCCCCCGAGCACGCTCTTGTGGCGAAGATCACGACTACGGCCCAGCGCGAGGCTGTAGACCGCTATGTCGAGGCCGCCGCAAGGAAGAGCGACCTTGAGCGCACGGATCTGGCCAAGGACAAGACCGGCGTGTTCACCGGCGCCTATGCGATCAATCCGGTCAACGGGCGGCGGATTCCCATCTGGATCTCGGACTATGTCCTCATTTCCTACGGCACCGGGGCGATAATGGCCGTGCCTGCCCACGACGAGCGCGACTGGGATTTCGCGAAGGTCTTCGGCCTGCCGATTCTCCAGGTGGTCGCCCGCGAAGGCAGCGCCGAGGCCAAGATAGGAACATGCGGCGACCCCGAGGAATGCTTCGCAGGCGAGGGCGTCGCCATCAACTCCGGCGATTTCAGCGGAATGCGGACCGAAGACTTCAAGAAGGCCATTATCGCCTGGCTCGGGGAGCGGGGTTTGGGCACGAAGGCGATCAACTACAAGCTTCGGGACTGGCTCTTCAGCCGTCAACGCTATTGGGGAGAGCCGATTCCCGTCGTGCACTGCCCCTCCTGCGGCGTCGTCGCGTTGCCCGAAAGCGAGCTTCCCCTGATGCTTCCCGAGGTGAAGAGTTATGCGCCAACGGGAACGGGAGAGTCCCCGCTCGCGAACATCCCGGAGTGGGTCAACACCACCTGTCCTCGCTGCGGCGGACCTGCCAAGCGCGAGACCAACACGATGCCCCAGTGGGCCGGCTCCTGCTGGTACTATCTCCGATACCTCGACCCGAGGAACGAGAAGGCCCTCGCTTCGCGCGAGAGCATCGACTACTGGATGCCGGTGAGCCTCTACGTCGGGGGAGCGGA